>Ga0209899_1000014_pt1 | contig 40284 bp, 36 predicted proteins | sample GWRWS1_0_10_FD_187228 | JGI IMG/M metagenome (GOLD analysis project Ga0209899, IMG submission 187228) | Riverbed sediment microbial communities from areas with vegetation nearby in Columbia River, Washington, USA - GW-RW S1_0_10 (SPAdes)... | ecosystem: Environmental > Aquatic > Freshwater >...
TCAAACGCCATCCGCAGTGGTGAGTACCACTGGCCATAGTAAATGAGCTCCGCGTAGCGCGGCGCGACATACGCCGCGTGATGCAATGTATCGCGGTCGAGTGTCATGGATTCCAGATCGTGGTGCGCCACCATGAGAATGGTCCCTCCCGGCGTCTCATAGATGCCGCGTACTTTCATGCCCACCAGCCGGTTCTCGACCATGTCGACGCGGCCAACGCCATGTGCTCCGCCGAGCCGATTCAGTGTCTGGATGATGGTCACCGGATCAGATTCGGTCCCGTCCAGCGCGACGGGACGGCCCTGCTCAAACGCGATCTCGATGTATTCCGCTTGATCGGGCGCCTGTGCGGGGGACACGGTGAGGGCATACGCATCCTCAGCAGACTCCTGCCAAGGGTCCTCGAGCGGTCCTGCTTCCACGCTCCGATGCCACAGGTTCTGATCGATGCTGTACGGCTTGTCTTTCGTGACCGGGACCGGGATGCCGCGAGAGGCGGCGTACTCAATTTCGTCTTCACGCGAATGCAGCGTCCACTCCCGCCACGGGGCAATGACTTTCAACTCGGGGGCGAGCGCCTGATAGGTCAGCTCAAATCTGACCTGGTCATTCCCTTTGCCGGTACACCCGTGCGCCAGTGCGTCGGCGCCCTCGGCGATCGCCACTTCAACCTGCGTCTTCGCAATCAGGGGCCGCGCCAACGCCGTTCCCAACAGATAGGACTGCTCGTACACGGCGTTTGCACGCAGAGCTGAAAAGATGAAGTCCGTCGCAAACTCATGCTTGACGTCCACAACGAACGCAGCATCCGCCCCGCTGGACAGCGCTTTTCTGCGGATGGCATCAAAATCTTCAGGCTGTCCGACGTCGACGATAACGGCCAGCACCTGGCCGCCGTAGTGCTCCTTCAGCCACGGAATGATGACGGACGTGTCCAATCCACCCGAATATGCGAGAACGGTTTTCTTTGGTTTCATCAGCAGTTCTCTCCTAACTGCGGTCGTGGGTCGTCGGTCGTGGAACTGCATTTGCTACGACCTACGACCCATGACCTACGACCGCTGTAGTAACGGGTTGTGTCACAGAGGCAAGCGATTCGGCCAGGATCCTCACGGCTTCATCAACGTCTTGCCGCGTGATCACCAGCGGCGGTACGAGCCGGAGCGTATTCGGCTGAACTGCATTCAGCAAAAGCCCTCGCTCGCGTGCGGCGTCGACGACCTGCGGTGCGGTTTCGGTCGATAGTTCAACCGCGACCATTAAACCAAGTCCACGCACTTCAGTAATGGCCGAATGCGTCCGGGCCAACGTCCTGAGCTGGTCGACCAGATAGGTGCCGAGCTCTGCCGCATGCTGGATGAGCCCGTCTTGCTCGATAGTGGTAACCACGGCAAAGCTCGCAGCGCACGCAAGGAAGTTTCCGCCGAAGGTGGAGCCATGATCGCCGGGCTGGAAGGCCTGCGCGACATGCTTTTTGGCGAGCACCGCGCCGATGGGCACGCCACCGCCGAGCGCTTTGGCCAGTGTCAGGATGTCCGGCTCAATGCCGAAGTGTTCATACGCGAACAGCCGCCCCGTCCGGCCCATACCAGTTTGAATCTCGTCGAGGATAAGCACCAGCCCGCGCTCGTCGCACAGTCTCCGCACTGTTCCCAGGTAACCGGGCGAGGGAAATCGCAGCCCTCCTTCCCCTTGAATAGGCTCGAGCATAATGGCGCACGTCCGCGGTGTCACCGCGGCTTCGAGTGCGCTGAAATCGTTCCACTGGACTGGCACGAATCCCGGCGGAAGGGGTTCAAACCCTTTGTGGTATTTGGGCTGCGCCGTAGCCGCGAGAGCGGCGAGTGTGCGGCCATGGAAGGATTGGTCGGCGACAAGGATCTCGAAACGACCCTCTCCGGCGCCGAACTTGCGGGCCAGCTTGATGGCCGCCTCATTTGCTTCGGCCCCGCTGTTGCAAAAGAAGGCCTGATCACAGGCAGAGTGCTCGACCAGCCACTGCGCCAGCTGCGCCTGCGGTGGAATCAGATAGAGATTGCTCGTGTGGATGACCCTGGCGGCCTGCTGCTGGACGGCGGCCGTCAGCCTTGGATGATTGTGTCCGAGGATGCTCACCGCGATTCCGGCGAGAAAATCCAGGTACGTCTTCCCCTCGACGTCGGTGAGGCGCGCTCCCTGCCCAGAGGCGAACGCCACGGGTGCCCGTTTGTAGGTGTTCATCAGGTACTTTTCAGTCAGCTCAGCAACGGTCTGCGTCTCCATCCGATACTCCCTTCGTTACTTCGGTAGTGGGTCGTAGGTCGTGGGTCGTGGACACTGCACCTTTCTTGATCTACGACCTACGACCAACGACCTACGACCGCATTTAAGGAACAATCATTGTTCCCACGCCTTCTTCAGTGAACAATTCCACAAGCAGCGCATGCGGCTGCGTGCCGCTGATGATGTGCGTGGTCGGTACACCGGCGGCGACGGCGGCCAGGCAGGCCTCAACTTTCGGTATCATCCCCTTGTTGATCACGCCGTCGTCGATCAGGTGTCGAGCCTCTTCTGTCCTCAGAATTGAGATCGGTGCGCGTTCGTCGCCCCTAAACACTCCAGGGACGTCGGTGAGCAGGATGAATTTGTTGGCTCCCATTGCCGCGGCGAGTGCACCCGCCGCATGATCCGCATTCAAGTTGTAGCTCGAACCGTCCGAGCCGATCCCGATCGATGCGACGACGGGGATGAACCCTGAACCCGACAACAGCTGAATCAGCGTGGTGTCCACGGCCTGGATCTCCCCCACCTGACCGAGCTCCTCGGGCCCTGGCATCTTGCGGGCTTGAAAGGTGCGCCCGTCCTTTCCGCTGATGCCCACGGCCTGCCCGCCCGCAGTGGTGATTTGCGACACAATAGTTTTGTTGGCATGGCCGGCCAGCACCATCTCGACGACCTCCATCGTATCCTCGTCGGTCACGCGGAGACCATCAACGAACCGGCTCGGTTTCCCCAATCGCTCCAACATCCGCGTGATCTCGGGTCCGCCGCCGTGCACCAACGCCGGGTCAATCCCGGCCCCCTTCAACAGGACGAGGTCCTCGATGAGGGTTCCCTCGCCCTCCCCTCCGGACATCACGCTGCCGCCGTACTTCACCACAACGCTCTTGCGCTTCCACGCGCTGACGTAGCGGAGCGCCTGGGCCAGCGAGCGTCCGAGATCAATTGCCTCATGGACTTGCATTGCCATGCGCTCGTCTCCAGCCCTCACTCTGCGGGTGAGGGGTCATGTCATATAGCCTGCATTGATCTTCACGTAAGCATCGTTCAGATCGCTCGTCCAGCCGGTGAACTCTGCGTTTCCCTGCTGGAGATCGATCACGATCTCGAACTCCGGCTCATGCATTGCCTTCGCAGCGTGCGGCAGATTCGGGGCAATGCCCACCCCGTTGCGCACCACCTGCACGCCGCCGATCCACACTGACACACGATCTTCCACCACCGGTGCGCCCGACCGGCCGACCGCGGCAAGTAGCCGGCCCCAGTTCGGCTCGCCGCCGTAGAACATTGTCTTGACGAGCGGAGACGTCATCGCCGCGTGAGCGGCCAGCTTTGCGTCGCGCACTGAGGGAGCGCCTTTCATGGTCAAGGTCACGACTTTGGTCGCGCCTTCACCGTCGCGGACCACAAGTTTCGCCAGCTGCGTCGTGACCTCGGTCAAGGCCGACCTGAACAATGCGAACTGCTCATTCTCTTCGAGGATCGGCGGATGCGCCGCGAGACCGCTGCCGAGGAGGAAAATGCTGTCGTTGGTGCTTGTATCACCGTCGACCGAAATGCAGTTGAACGACGCATTCACCGCGTGGCGCAGCGCTTTGCGCAGCAGTGGGGCAGGCATGGCGGCATCGGTTGCGACGAAGGCGAGTGTGGTCGCCATCTGAGGGTGGATCATGCCCGCGCCCTTGGCCATGCCTCCGATGGTCACGACTTCACCCGCGATCTCGAGCTGGAATGCGGCGATCTTCGGAAATGCGTCGGTGGTCAGAATCGCTTCCGCCGCCGTGCCTCCATCGATCGACAACTCGGTCACCACAACGGGGATACCGGATCGAACCGGCGCCATCGGGAGGGGTATGCCGATCACTCCCGTGCTTGCAACAAGCACGAACTCCTCGGCCACGCCCAGGGCTTGCGCCGTCAGCGCCGCCATCTCTGCCGCGTCGCGCATCCCCTGCACACCTGTGCATGCGTTGGCGTTGCCGCTATTCACGATGATGGCGCGTGCAACACCCGACTGAATCCGTTCCTGGCTGAGGAGGACCGGCGCCGCCCGGACGGCGTTGGTCGTGAACATCCCTGCGGCGGATGCCAGCGTGTCACAGACCACCAGCGCGAGGTCTTTCTTCTTTTCTTTGATGCCGCAATGGATGCCAGCAGCACGGAACCCCTTGGCCGCGGTGACGCCGCCCTCAATCTTTGTGAATTCAGTCGCCGTGTTCATGGATAGAGACCTGGCGTCCACAGACCGAGATCCTCGGGCAGCCCCATCATGACGTTCATGTTTTGGACTGCCTGACCGCTGGCGCCTTTGACGAGGTTGTCGAGGGCGGCCATGGCGATGAGGGAGCCGCTGTGGGCGTCGACGCGCACCGCGACATCGCAGAAGTTTGAACCGCTGGTCGCCTTCGTCTGTGGCAGCACGTCGGCCAGTACCCGCACGAACGGCTCGCCCGTGTATGCCTCACTCAGAATGCTCGTGGCCTCTTCGGTCGTCACGCTCCCTGCCACCGAAAGGTAGGCGGTCACGAGAATCCCCCGCGTCATCGGTACGAGGTGCGGCGTAAAGGTGACGGGCATCTCCCGCCCGAGCAGCGCCGACATTTCCTGTTCAATCTCGGGCGTGTGCCGGTGGCCGGCCACGTTGTATGGTTTCACGTTCTCGTTGACCTCCGAGAAGTGAGTCCCCATCGAAAGCCCGCGGCCCGCACCGGACACGCCAGATTTGGCATCGACAATGACTCCATTAGTCCGGACCTTCCCTGACTGCAACAACGGCAATGTGGCGAGGAGCGCAGCCGTCGGGTAGCATCCCGGATTCCCAACGATCTGCGCACGGCGTACTTCGCCCCGCTTGAATTCCGTGAGACCGTAGGCCGCATCGGCGAGCAGCTCAGGGGAGGCGTGGGGAGACTTGTACCACTGTTCGTACACCTGCGGATCTTTGAACCGAAAGTCGGCGCCGAGATCAATCAGTCGCGCATGCGGCACGATCGCCGGCGCGAGCTGCATCGCCTTGCCGGTCGGCAGCGCGAGGAAGACCATATCGGAGTCCTTCGCGATCTGTGCCGCGTCCGCGGCCTCAGTGATCGAGGACGTGAACCCGCGCAGGTTTGGATACAGGTCGGCCATGGCCTCGCCCGCCTTGCTCTCCGCGGTGAGGTGAACGATCTCGACCTCCGGATGGCCGACCAGCAGCCGGGCCAACTCGCCACCGCCGTAGCCTGAGGCTCCGATGATGCTGACCTTGATCATGAATGCGCATAATCATACCTTGATGAGCATAAACATGCAACACTACTCCGGAAGCACATAGCCGTTGCTTTCCAGCTCTCCAGCTCTTTAGCTTTTCAGCTTTAATGCGGGGCGGGACCGGGCAACGGCTGGACGTCCGTGTCGGATGGCGAGCCTTCGAGCGCGGCTGCGATGACGCGGGCGGTGTCCAGCGACGTGACGCACGGGATCCTGTGCTCGAGCGCGGCACGGCGGAGCCGGAAGCCCCGTCGTGCGGCGTCGCGTCCGCGGGTCGGTGTATTGATGACCAACCCGACCCTTCCAGTGGCAAGCGCGTCGAAGGCGTCGACGGAATCGGCAAGCATTCCGGCATCCCGAAGTGCGGACGCCGTACCTTCTGTCGCGACAACACGGAAGCCCAGGCGCCTGAAGGATTCCAGCAGCGCGCGCGCGCCGATGCGGTCGCGCGGGGCGAGTGAAACGAGCACCGTATCGCCCTTCACCTCGAGGCCCGCGGCAATGAGCGCGCGCCGCACCGCGGCGGGGACGTCGGCGCCGAGACCCATAACCTCGCCTGTGGATCTCATCTCCGGACCCAAAGCGACTTCCGCGCGCACGAGCTTCTCCATCGAGAACACCGGCGCCTTGACGGCGACGCGCGGCGGTGATGGAAGCCGGTACACACCGGGATAGCCGAGGTCGGCGAGGCGGTCGCCGATCATCACGCGTGTTCCGATCTGTACGAGCGGCACGCTCACTGCTTTGCTCACGAACGGAACGGTGCGGCTCGCACGCAGGTTCGCCTCGAGGACATGGATCCGCGTACCGTCGTAGACGCATTGGAGATTGATGAATCCGCACACTCGCAGCCTGTTTGCGATCCGGCTCACGATGTCGATGAGGTAGTCTTCGATCGCATCCGGCAGCGACTGTGCCGGAAAGATCGCGATGCTGTCTCCAGAGTGGATCCCCGCTGCCTCAACGTGCTCCATAATGCCGGGGATCAATAGCGACTCACCGTCGGCGATCGCGTCGACCTCCACCTCGAGACCTCCGATGTAGCGGTCGATGAGCACCGGATACTCGTGATCGGCGGCGAGCGCGGCCTGGACCGCGGTGAGCGCGGCGTCCTCGTCATCGACGATCTCCATGCCTCGCCCCCCGAGGACGTATGACGGACGCACCAGGACGGGAAGGCCAATCCGCCTGATGAGGGCGCGCGCAGCTTCGATCGTGCGGACGGCGCCGCCTTGCGGACGCTCGATGTCGAGATCCGCGAGGAGCGCATCGAATTTGCGCCGGTCTTCAGAGATGTCGAGTGACGTGACGGAAGTGCCGAGGACCGGGACGCCTGCGGCATCCAGCGGACCGGCGAGGTTGATCGCGGTCTGTCCACCGTACTGCACGAGAACGCCGACGGGCTGCTCGCGTTCGCACACGTGAAGCACGTCCTCCATCGTCAAGGGTTCAAAATACAGCCGGTCGGAAATATCGAAGTCGGTGCTGACGGTCTCCGGATTATTGTTGATGATCACGGCCTCATAGCCCGCTTCGCGAAGCGCCTTCACCGCGTGGACGGTGGAATAGTCGAACTCGATCCCCTGCCCGATCCGGATGGGGCCGGATCCCAGCACCACGATCCGTGGCCGGCGGAACTCGGGCAATTCATCCTCAGCTTCATACGTCGAGTAGTAATACGGGGTCTCGGCGGGGAACTCGCCGGCGCACGTGTCCACGATCTTGAAGACCGGCCGAATACCGGCGCTCCGCCGGCCGAGCCGGACGGCCCCTTCGGTTTTGCCCTGGATCGCGGCGATCGCGGAGTCGGAGAATCCCGCGCGCTTCGCCGCCCCCACCGCCGAACTGCCCGCAGACAGACGTGACTCGATCTCCACAATGCGCGCAATCTTTGCAATGAAGAAACGGTCGATCAGCGTCCCGGCCATCAGATCCTCGATCGTCCACCCCCGCCGCAGGGCCTCAGCCACCGCGAACAGACGTAGATCGTTAGGTTCGGTGACGAGCCGTTCCAGCTCGGCGGCGGACCAATGCGCCCCTGATGGATGACGTATCCCGTCCAGCTTGAGATCGAGGGACCGCACGGCTTTTAGGAGTGCCTGCTCGAACGTGCGGCCGATCGCCATGACCTCGCCCGTGGCTTTCATTTGCGTACCCAGACGCCGGTCCATGGTGGGGAACTTGTCGAACGGCCATCGCGGGATTTTCACGACCACGTAATCCAGAGACGGCTCGAACGCCGCTCGCGTCACCCCGGTGACGCGGTTGGGGATCTCGTCCAGCCTCAGCCCCACGGCGATCTTCGCCGCCACCCGCGCGATCGGGTACCCTGTGGCCTTACTTGCCAGCGCCGAAGAGCGAGAGACGCGGGGGTTGACCTCAATGACGTAATACGCATCGCTATTTGGGTCGAGTGCGAACTGGATGTTGCAGCCGCCGGCGATGCCCAGGCCGCCGATGATGCGCAGCGCGGCTGTGCGCAGCAGTTGATACTCGCGGTCAGAGAGCGTCATCGATGGGGCGACGACGATGCTGTCGCCTGTGTGCACGCCCATCGGATCGACGTTCTCCATATTACAGACCGTGATGGAGGTACCTGAAGTGTCACGCATCACTTCATACTCGATCTCTTTCCATCCCAGCACGCAGCGCTCGACCAGGACCTGGCGGATTGGGCTGGCCATCAGACCGCGCGTGGCGACGGCCGCGAGGGCATCGGGGTTTTCCGCAATGCCACCACCGGTGCCACCCAGCGTGAACGCAGGCCGCACGACCACCGGATACCCGATCCCCGCAGCCACCCCCAAAGCGTCATCCACTCGCTCCGCGGTGTGGCTTTCAGGTACCGGTTGGCCAAGGTCAAGCATCGAGGTCCGGAATCGATCCCGGTCCTCGGCGTTCTGAATCGTCTCGAGCGATGTTCCTAGGAGCTCAACACCGTAGCGATCGAGCGCTCCGGCCTGGGAGAGGGCCAGCGCGAGGTTCAATCCAGTCTGCCCCCCGAGGGTGGCCAGGATTCCATCGGGCCGTTCTGCGGCGATGATCTTTTCGACGAACTCCGGGGTCAGCGGCTCCACGTAGACACGATCTGCGACCTCGACGTCGGTCATGATAGTCGCCGGGTTACTGTTGACAAGCACGACCTCGAGGCCTTCCTCGCTGAGCGCGCGGCATGCCTGCGTGCCGGAGTAATCGAACTCGGCGGCCTGCCCGATGATGATCGGACCCGAACCGATCACGAGCACCTTGCGTAGATCAGCGCGCTTCGGCATGAGTCACCTCGGTGCGCACACCGATCGCGTCGAGAAACTCGTCGTAGAGATGGTCCGCATCGTGCGGCCCGGGACGGCCCTCGGGATGGAACTGCACCGAAAATACGGGGAGATGACGGTGGCGCAGTCCCTCGATGGTCCCATCATTCAGGTTGACGTGCGTCACCTCAACCGATGAGGGCAGAGTGTCCGGGTCAACCGCGTATCCGTGGTTCTGCGTGGTGATCATCACGCGACCGGTCAGCTGATCCAGGACCGGCTGGTTGCTGCCGCGGTGACCGAACTTCATCTTGTAGGTACGGCCACCAACCGCCAGCGCCAGCAGCTGATGTCCCAGGCACACGCCCATCACCGGAATATTGTCTATGATGTCCCGAACTGTCGCCACGACAGAATTGAGAACTGCGGGATCACCTGGACCGTTCGACAGAAGAACGCCCCCCGGCTCGAACGCCGCGATCGCTTCCGGCCCCGTCGTGTGGGGGAGCACGTGGACTTCACATCCGCGACGGCGCAGGGCGTCGATAATTCCAAGCTTGACACCGCAATCCAGCAAAGCGATGCGCGGACCATCGCCGGGGATCACAATTGGTTCCTTGCAAGAAGCTTCACCGACGAGGTCTTGCTCATGAAGCTCAGGGAGGTCCCGAACGCGATCGATCGTGCTCTGATCAGCGCTCCCGGAGATCATTCCGCGCTTGAGCCCGTGTATCCGGAGATGCCGCACCAGCCGCCGGGTATCGAGCTCCGTAAGCCCCGCGATGCCGTGCCCGGCCAGGAACTCATCGAGCGGTTCTCTCGAGAGGTAGTGCGAGGGAACCTCGCAGGCTTCTCTGACGACGAATCCCCGCACGTGCGGGCCGCGCGCTTCCCAGGCCTGCGGGTTGAAGCCGTAGTTGCCGATCAACGGAGCCGCCATCACGACGATTTGGCCGCGGTACGAGGGGTCGCTGATGACCTCTTGATACCCGGTCATGCTCGTCGTGAAGACGACCTCGCCTGCGGCCTCGACCGGCGCGCCGATGCGCGTGCCTTCGAATACCGCGCCATCTTCAAGGATGAGGTACGCGCGGGGGCCGATCATGGCTGCATAATGCTACCAGTCAGTGAATAAACATGCAACCGCCGAGGGCGGGCACGCACAAAAATGGAGCCCCGCGCACGGAGCTCCACAGCCACACTCTTCACAGCGGCAACCATGGTCCCTCCCGGGGTACCATTAATGGTCGCGATCTCTACCGCTTAGACTATTCTACGAGTGCTTGGGGCCTTCCCTGCTGGTTGTCCCTCATGGCCAGTCCATACAGCACCATGGACACCGCAACGATTCCTGCTGTTTCAGTCCGTAGGACCAACGGGCCCAGCGTCACAGGCACGCCTCCAACCCCAGCGGCCTCCTCGACCTCTCGCGCCTCCAGCCCGCCCTCAGGCCCGATGACGATCGCAATTTTCGACGCCCGGCCGGTGTGCTCGAGCACGTCTCGTACGGATCGGTTGCGTTCGGCTTCCCACGGCACAAGGACGAGGTCATACCCGGCAAGTTTCTCGAGCGCCTGTGTCAGTGGTGACGGGTCATAGACGACCGGCACGTCGCTGCGCCCGCTTTGCTTCGCCGCCTCCGTTGCCACCCTCCGCCACCGCTCCGCTCGCTGCCGAGCTTCCGCAACAGTTCGCTCCGACAGGAACGGCACGAACTCTACGACCCCGATCTCCGTTCCCATCCGGATCACGTCGTCCATCTTTGCGCCCTTCGGGACGCCCTGCAGCAGTGTGATGTGCAGAGGAATTCCACTGACCGTGCGAGTGATGACGATTCGGCCTGTCACTTCTCTCGCATTTACCGACTCGAGTTCTACGTCGAACTCCCGGCCGGATCCATCGAAGACCACGACCCGCTCACCCGCCCTCACGCGTAGCACCACAGAGGCGTGCCGTGCCTGCGCATCCCGCAAGACGACCCGGTCGCCGGAAACGGACTCTGGGGAGATCGGAAATCTGTGCATTGGACTCGCGTTACGCGATACGCGTCACGCGTCACGCGTTAGTACCAGGCACCGCCACTCCGCATCTCGTTTTACCTCGAGTAGACGCAACCCAGCGCTGCGCGCCACGGTCTCCATCTCGTTCATGCGGTCCTCAACGATGCCCGATGCGGCGAGGATTCCTCCCGGAGTGAGATGGGTCAGTCCATTCGCCAGGAAGCTCAAGTGGATATCAGCGATGAGATTGGCCAGAATCACATTCGCCTGGTCAGGCACGCCGTCCAGCAGGTGACCCAGGCGCACTGTCACCCGATCCGCCACGCGATTGTGCTGGATGTTCTGCCGTGCCACCTCAACAGCGACGGGATCGTTGTCGATCGCCAGCACCGTGGCGGCGCCCAGCTTCGCGGCGGCAATAGAGAGAATGCCTGATCCAGCCCCGACGTCGAAGACGCGCTCGCCCCCGCGGACATGCTCTTCGATCACGGACAAACACATTTGCGTGGACGCATGCAGACCGCTGCCGAAGGCCATCCCGGGATCGAGCGCGACAACCACGGCGCCGGTTGGCGGGATGGTCTCGTCCCACGTTGGGCTGATCCACAGCCTGCGACCTACCGCGAACGGCGTGAAGTGATTCTTCCAGGCCTGCGCCCATCCCGAGTCCTCGACGATCTCCGTCTCGATATGGGCAGGGCCCGTGTCGAGACCTAACGTCTTGAGGGCCTGAACGCGTGAGCAAATCGCGTTCAACGTCACCATTGTCGCCGGGCCGACTGGAAGGTAGCCGCGGAGCTGCGTGAGGCCTGGCTGGGTAGACTCCTCGACGATCCCGCCCGTCCGGCTTTCCAGGAGAATGTCGGCGATCGCCTCGACGGCCGGCAGCGCCGTGGTAACGGTGATTTCAACCCACTTCATGCGCGACTACTGCAGAAGGTCCTTGACCTTATCGGTGAGTTTTTTCTTTTGAGGTTTGATCTCCTCGCCGCGGAGCTTCGCGAGTTCTTGCAGCAGCCGGCGTTCTTCCGCGCTCAGATTTGTGGGAACTCTGACGCGAAGGCGTGCGTGGAGATCTCCCCGGCCGCCGCGTGGATCCGGCATTCCTTTCCCCGGAATCGTCACCACGTCGTCCGGCTGCGTGCCGGCCGGGATAGCATGCACTGCAGGGCCGTCCAGCGTCGGCACGTCGACTTCATCACCGAGTGCCGCCTGCGTGATCGAGATCGGTATCTCACAGACGAGATCGTTCCCACGACGCTCAAACACCGGATGAGGCGCCACGTCGAGGAACACGTAGAGATCGCCGCGTTCCCCGCCACGCTCGCCGGCTTCGCCTTCCCCTGTGAGCCGCAGCCGCATGCCGGTATCCACGCCCTTTGGGATCGTGACGGTAAGCGTTTTCTTGAGTGGTGTGCGACCGCTGCCGCGGCATTGCTTACAGGGATGGCGCAGCACCGTGCCCGCTCCGCCACACTGATTGCAGGTGGTGATCTGTGTAAAGGACCCGAGCGCCGTGCGCTGCGAGTACCGCATCTGGCCGCTGCCGCGACAGGTCGGACACGTTTCCGGAGTGGATCCGCGTTCGGCGCCGGTCCCAAAACACGACGGGCAGGTGTCCAATCGCTCGATCTCGATCTCCCTCTCCACCCCGCGTGCAGCATCTTCGAGCGAGATCTCCAGGTCGTACCGCAGATCAGTCCCGCGCACTGGAGCGTCTCGGTCCATGCCCGCCGGGCGCCGGCCGAAGAACATATCGAAGATATCATTGAACGATCCGAGCCCGAAGTCTCGGAACTCCTCGGCGGCCGTCATCGGAGACACGGTCCCGAACTGGTCGTACTGCGACCGTCGCTGTGGGTCCGACAGGACCTGGTAGGCTTCATTGATCTCCTTGAACCGCTCACCCGCCTGTGGATCATTCTTCTTGACATCAGGATGGTGCTCGCGAGCCAGCCGGCGGAAGGCGCGCTTGATCTCGTCCTGCGAGGCGCTGCTGTCGAGGCCCAGAATGTCGTAATAGTCCCGCATATTCGCTATGACTGCTCCAGCGTCGAGTTGAGATCCGAGGCAAGATACCGCACGAGCGAGATCACCTTCGCGTAGTTCATCCGGGTGGGACCGAGGATGCCGAGCGCGCCCTCGGCGCTGTCGCCAATCTGATATGCCGCGGCGATGAGACTACAGCCCCGCAAATCCTGATGACGGTGCTCGCTGCCGATCGTGATCCGCACTTGCCGCACCGAGACGGCGCCCAGCAGGTCGGTCACGACGTCGTCACGCTCAAGGGCAGAGATCACAGGCTGAGCCGCCCGAGCATCCTGGAACTCGGGCTGCTTCAGAATGTTGGAGGTCCGCCGGAAGAAGTGCATCGGTGGATTCGGCTCCGCCACGACCGACGCGTAGTCCGTCACGATCGCCAGGGTAAGCGCGATGCCTTCGGGGGCCGGCCCCTGCTCTTCCACGGTGTCCCGGAACTTCCGGCGGACTCGCGCGCGCTCGCGCGCGCTGAGATCGATATAGGGCAGCATCGCATCCACATACACCCGGTACCCCCGGTCAGTCGGAATGCGCCCGGCCGACGTGTGCGGGTGCGACAGGTACCCCATCTCCTCCAAGGCCGCCATTTCGTTTCTGACCGTTGCCGGACTCACGCGGAGGTGCAGCCGCTGCACGACGCTTTCCGATCCCACCGGCTCCGCGGTGTGGATGTAGGTTGCAATGACCGCCCTGAGGATCTCCTGTTTGCGTGGATCCAGCGCAATCATACGCCTCTCCCGATCGAGATTAGCACTCGTTCCAATTGAGTGCTAACCCGGCATGTTTTCCACGATAGCACCGCGTCAAAATCGCTGTCAACGCGCCCGGGCGCTGATGAGCTCTCGCACCACTCGTAGTTCCTCCACAGAGAGCAGGCGGCAGACCGCCAGGTAGACGACTCCTCCCACGGCTGCGCCGATCGTCATCCGGAGTACCGCTCCGGCGAAAGCTGCGCCTGCCGGGAGTATCTGAAGTATGCCCAACATCGCCACGGCGGACAACACGGCGGCCACCCCGATCCGCACCGTGGTCCGCGCAAGCCGCCGGCCCTCGAGGCTGGAAAACCGGCCGCGCAGTATCCACAGCAGCGCCCCCACGTTCAAGGTCGACACAATCGCCGTCGCCAATGCAATTCCAGGCGCGCCCAGCCATCGCATCAAGAGATAGTCCAGGACGGCGTTGAGGGCGATCATGAAGACCCCGACCCGGACGGGAGTCGCCATGTCGTGCAAGGCGTAAAACGTGCGTGTGACGACGTAGTAGATGGCGATCGCGGGAAGCCCAAACGCGTATGCGGCCATGGCGGCGGCCACGGCGCGCGTCGCCTCGACGGTGAACTGGCCGCGCTCAAAGAGCAGCTGGATCAGCGGCTCACGTAACACGATCGCGATGGCGGCCACCGGCGCGATGGCGAACACGGTGGCGCGCAGCCCAAGCGATGTCGTGGCGCGGAGGTCGGCAGTATTGTCCGCGGCTGCGTGCCGGGAGAGCAGCGGGAAAATCGCCGTCGCAATGGAGATCGCAAAAATCCCCACCGGCGCCTGGATCACCTCGTACGCATAGTCCAGGACCGCCACGGGGTTGACGCCCGGCGATGGTGGCAGCAGTGAGGCAAAAAACCGGCCGACGTAGGCGTTGATTTCTACGACCGCGAGCCCGAGCATGGCTGGAACCGCGAGCTTTACGAGCTCGCCGACCGCTGGATGTCTGAGGTCGAGGGGCAGCATGCGAAGGCCCAGCCGTCGCGCCGAGGGCAACTGGACAAGAAATTGTGCCGCGGTCCCCAGGATCCAGCTGATCGCGAGACCCTGGATGCCGATCGTCGGACCGAGGAGGAGCGTTCCAGCGATGATGACGACGTTGAACACCAACGGGGCGAACGCCGGCACGGTGAACTGCTGGTGGGCCTGCAGATATCCCGTGACATAGACCGACAGGGCCAGAAACAGCATCGCTACGAAGATGATGCGCGTGAGCTGGACCGCGAGCGCAACGAGCCCCGGCGATGCTGCGAACCCGGGAGCGGCGAGTGGGATGATCAATGGCGCCAACACCTGGCCGGCAATGACCATCAGGATGCCCATCCCGAAGACGAGTGTGAAGAGGATGCCGGAGACAGTTCTCGCTTCGCGCTCGCCGTGGTGGGCCAGGTAGCGACTGATCGTCGGGATGAAGACGATGCTGAGCGTGCCGCCGAGCAGCAGGCGCTGCACGAAGAATGGAACGTAGTAGGCAATGATGTACGCCGCTTTTGCGTTCGTCGCGCCGAACAGCCACGCGGTGACAATCTCGCGAATCAGCCCCAGCACCCGGCTGGCAACGGTCGCGGCGGCCATGAGCGAGGCCGCTCTCGCCAGACGCATCGGTGAGCGCGATGTTTGCGTTGCTGTCGAAGTCATAAGCGCTTCATGTTAGCATAACCACAGTGACCACTTTTATGGACGAGGTGACAGCGTGGCAAAGCGATCCAAATCCGGATTGAAGCACAAGCGTCAAGATGCAAGACGCAGCGAATGGAACCAGGCGGTTCGTACGGAATTGAGGACGCTCAGTCGAAAGGCGCCCGAGAACAAGGAATCGCTGATGGCCGCCATCGCCGCGCTCGATCGCGCCGCACGGAAGGGCGTCATCCACAAGAACGCGGCGGCGAGGAAAAAGTCCCGCCTCACGCGCAAACTGGGGTCATAGGTCATTGACGACCTACGACCGTCGTTGTGGGTAATGTCAGCTCAGCAATGAGCGTTTCGAGGGCCAGTCGCGGGTGGCCGGTCGTCTTGATCGAGCGATCAGCCTCCTGAAGTCTGGCGAAGATCCGCGGGAACGTCACGGCTGGGAAGTTTTTCGCCTGCTCCATCATCCGGCGCGCCACAAACGGTGGCACACCCAGTGCCTGCTGCACCGTCGCGGGAGCCGCCTTCCGCTCCTGCAGCACGCTGGCGCGCAGCAGCATCCGAAACTGTCGCGCGATCATGAAGAGCACGTACGGAGGGGCTTCTTCCCGCAGCAGGTCATCCAGGTGCCGGAGCGCAGGCCCCGCCCGCTGCTCCCCAATCGCGTCAACGAGCATGAAGATCGTGCTTTCAGAGAGGCGGCTCACCGTCGCCTCCACGTCCTGACGAGTAATCGTGGCGTCGGGCGCCACGAACGCAAAGATCTTCTCCAGTTCCAGGCTCAGCTGCCGCAGACCCAGGCCGACTCGCGCGACCAGCGCCTCGACGGCATCGTGCTCGATCCGCCGCTCTTCCTGTTTGACCCTCGCGGTGATCCATGCCGGCAGCTCCCGCACAGACAGACGAGGGAACTCCTGAATTTCGCCCAGCCGCCGGATCGTCGTGTAGAGCTTGCGTCGCCGGTCAAGCTCGGAGGCCACCAGAATCAACGCCGATGGCGGAGCTCCGCGCTCGAGATACACCGCCAGGCGCTCTTGTTCTGGAGGAGTCCACGAGTCGGCATCCTTGATGACGACGGCGCGTCGTTGACCGAAAAAGGGAAGCGTGTCGACGCGTGTGATCACGTCGCCGAGCTCAACCTCGTCGGCGTAGATGATATCGAGGTTGAGAGCTCGTTCGTCAGCGGGAATCAGCTGGTCGAGCAGCCGCTTGAGCGCCTGCTCCACGAGGAGATCTTCCTCACCAAGCAGCAGGTAGATGTGCGCTGGTGTGGCGGCCTTCGGCATCTAATCCCGCCTACCTGATCTGGGACGGGGACCTTGGGCAAGGGGACCCGTAACTAAGTCACTCCTTAGCCGATCTCCGGGTCCCCGGTACAAGGTCCCCGTCCCAGTCATAAATGTTCTTCCGTGCGCCGTCTGAGCTTGTCGATCAGGTCTTCGATCTCCGACGCATTGGCGTTTGCGTCGACCTCGAGAGCGATACGGAGCACCGTTCCCTCCCCCGCTCCCTGCGGCAGCTGGTCTGCCGGCACGTAGGCCCGTCCACCGCTCTCAAAGATCAGCACGGCCACGCCGTCTTCGACGCGATCAATTATTGCTCGCATCGCGTGCGGTACGAACCCAGAGTGTGCGGCCATCCGATTCCACCGTCACCGCTCCGTGGCGGTCGGTCCTGTAGATACGCGCCCCGACTGCGGACAGCGCATCGAGGGTCACCGCATGAGGATGCCCGAAGGGATTCCAGGAGCCCACGGAGATCACGGCCACCTGCGGGGACACCGCATCGAGGAACTCCGGCCGGCTGCTGGTGCGGCTGCCGTGGTGCGCGACCTTCAACACCGTGCTCCGCAACTCATCGCCGCCGTCTACCAGCTTTCCCTCAATCAGGCCCTCAATGTCGCCAGTGAATAACGCGCTGACCTCCCCATACATGAGGCGCACCACAACGGAGTTGAGGTTGACGTCGGAACCCGACCCATGAATAAGTGGTTCTTCAGGATGCAGCACAAGCGCCTTGACGCCGCCCGCCAGGTTGATCTCCATCCCCCGCCGCGCGAGCCGGTAGGGAATCCTGTGGGCCTCGACGACGTGCAGCAGGTGCGGGTATGAGGGCGCGGGATGCGGATACCCGCTGTCGAGCATCACGCCGACCCTGAAGTTCTCTGCGACCGCAACGAGTCCTCCGGCATGGTCTTCGTGCGGATGAGAGAGCATCAAGACGTCAATCTGCCGGATCCCGATCCGGCGTAGTGCCGGGATGACCCGGCGTACGCCGATGTCGTAGCCGGATTTGTGACTTTCATGGCCTTCGATCTCCCCACCGCCGTCGATCATCATGACGCGGCCGGAGGGCGCGCGGATCACAATCGCGTCCCCCTGCCCAACGTCAAGAAACGTCATCACAAGACGATCCGGAGCCAGCGCTGCGGCGACCTGCAGCCACAACAACGTGGAGATCACGCCGGCAAACGCGATGCGAAATGCCGCAGGCCGCGGGCGCACTCCCCGACGCAAGAACTCGGTCGCCGCGATCAATGTGAGATAGGACAGCCCCACGACAATCAACGACGGCGGGCGCACGTCCACAGTGGCCCCAGGCAGCTGGGCGAAGAACGTCGCGGCGAAGGCCACGGCATTCACCAGCGGGACGAGCAGGGCTGCGAGGAAGTTGCCGATCGGAGGGATTGTCACTCCCGCGATGCCACAGAGGAAGCCCACTGGTACGAGCACAGCGACCAGCGGAATGACCAGCAGGTTACTGACGAACCCGGCGAGGGAGACCTGCGCGAAGTGGACGGCAAGGATGGGCATCACGCTGAGTTGAGCGGCAACCGTGAGTGCAACCAGCGTTCGCAGCGCGCGGGGCAGCGCCGTCAGCCGCTCGCTCAGCGCGGGAGCGACATAGATCAATGCCCACGTGGCTGCAAACGAAAGCTGGAAACCGGCATCGAACAGTAGGAGGGGACTGCTTACCAGCAGCGCGAGCGCGGCTGCGGCGAGGGCGGCATAGAGATCGCGCTCTCGGCCCACGAGTATCGCCGCAAGACCGGCGAGCGTCATGATGGTGGCGCGCGCCACAGATGGAACCCAACCCGCCATCAATGCGAAGAAAATCACCGCGGTCCCTGCGACCAGCGCGCCGGCCGACTGGTTCAAACCGACCATGCGGACAAACCACAGCACTGAACCGGCCACCAGTCCGACCTGCGCTCCAGAGACGACGAGCACGTGTAGGAGTCCCGCGGACCGGAACGATTCGCGGACCTCGTCTGGAACTGCACCGTCGTCGCCCAGCAGCAAACTGGCCAAGAGCGCCCCGGGCATTCCGGGCATCGCGTGTTGAAAGAACGCCGCAATTCGGGCGCGTAGGGAATATGCCACCTGGGCGGCGGGATTGAGGAGCCGCCGGCCCGTGATCCGAGCGCCTGCGCCCGGGCGCGTGAACAGTTGGACCTGGATCCCCTGTGCCGCGAGATAGTCTCGGTAAGAGAACTCGCCTGGATTGCCCGCCGGGGGCGGTCTGGCGAGTCTTCCACTAATAGTGATCTGATCTCCGTAGCGTACCCGGGGACCCACGCGTGTGGAGACGAGGACCAGGCCGTGGACAGCACGTGTCTCTCCTCTCAGTGACAGGTGCTCGGCCCGCACGACGAACCTGACCCGCTCTTGGGCAGAGGGCGGCGGACGGACCACCGTACCGAAGAGCGTGGCTGCCTGACCGGCGAAAGCAGAGACGTGATCCGGACCCGGTGGAAGCATGTGCAGCTGATACCACAGGCCACCCGCGGCCAGAGCGGAGCCCAGGATTGCGATCGTTGCCGGCTCTCTGCTCCCGTAAGCGAAGATGCCGGCGACGATGAACGCGAGGCCGATGGCAATCCAGCCGTACGCACTTAAGAGGGTTAACTTCCCGAGGATAATTCCCGCCGCGAAAGCACCGGCGACAAGGATGACCGGTCGACGCATAACTCGCCCCTTCCAAACTCATCATCCGGAAACGGGAGAGGCGATGCTATGACTTGGGTGGGCTATGCTTTAGAGGTTATTTCGTGCCTGATCCGCTCCAGGAACTGCTCGATGGGAACTGCGCCCAGATCGCCGGCGGACCGGCTGCGAACGGCAACTTGTCCGCTCTGGGCTTCCTTGTCTCCGGCGACGAGCATGTAGGGCACGCGTTCGAGCTGGCCTCGCCGGACCTTGTAACTGATCCGCTCGTTGCTGTCATCAATCTCCACCCGCAGCCCCTCGCCGGCCAGACGATCACGCACCTTGTGCGCGTACTCAAGGTGCCGGTCGGCGATCGGCAGAATGCGTGCCTGCTCGGGCGCCAGCCATGCCGGGAAGTCTCCGGCGTAGTTCTCGATCAGGAACGCCATCATGCGTTCCATCGTGCTGATGATCGCCCGGTGGATCATGACGGGCCGGTGCGCTTTGCCGTCCTCACCGATATACTCCAGCTCGAACCGGCGGGGCAGTAAGAAATCTAGTTGAATCGTGGACAGCGTTTCCACTTTCCCCGTGGCCGTGTGCACCTGCACGTCCAGCTTGGGACCGTAGAAGTTCGCCCCGCCGATGACGGCATGGTAGGCCAGGCCGAGCTCGTCGAGCGCCTCCCGCAGCAACCCCTCAGCCGCTTTCCACAATTCCTCATCCTGGTGATAGTACTGACGATCCTTGGGATCGTGGAGGGACAGATCCAGCCGGTAATCGCTGATGTGGAAGTCCCGATACACATCCTGGATCAGTCCCACGACCGCCGCGAACTCCGCTTTGACCTGATCGGGGCGGCAGAAGATGTGCGCGTCATTGAGCGTCATCGACCGGACGCGCTGCAGCCCGGCGAGCGTTCCGGAGCGCTCGTAACGATACATACGGCCCAACTCGGCGATGCGGACGGGAAGGTGACGGTACGACCGCTGCTCTTGTTTGTAGATCATGATGTGGTGCGGGCAATTCATCGGCTTGAGCACGAGCTCTTCGTTGTCCACCTGCATCGGGGGATACATGCTCTCGCGGAAGTAATCCCAGTGGCCGGAGATCTTATAGAGCTCTACGCTTGCCAGATCCGGTGCGTAGACATGGTGGTATCCGCGCTGCAACTCTAGGTCGGTGATGTAGTTCTCCAAAATGCGCCGGACCGTCGCGCCGCGCGGCAACCATAAGGGCAGCCCCTGCCCGAGCTCCTGCGCAAATGCGAAGATCTTCAGCTCTTTGCCGAGCCGCCGGTGGTCGCGGCGCTTGGCCTCTTCGAGCTGTTGGAGAAACTCGTCCAGTTGCTCCTGGCTCGGGAACGTCACGCCGTAGATGCGGGAGAGCATATCGCGGTGCTCATCGCCACGCCAGTACGCGCCCGACGTGCTCAGCAGTTTGATGGCGTTGATCAGCCCCGTGCGTGGCAGGTGCGGGCCCCGGCACATATCCATGAACCCGTCCTGCCGGTAGAAAGACACGCGCGCGTCAGGGATTTCGTCCAGCAGCTCGAGCTTGTACTTTTCGCCCATCGTCCCGTACGTGCGGATCGCTTCCTCACGGGGGATTTCGACTCGCTCGATGGGCTGGTCGCGTTTTGCGAGCTCGCGCATGTGAGCCTCGATGCGCTCTACGTCCTCGGGCGTAAACGGACGGCCGATATTGATGTCATAGTAAAACCCCTCGTCGATCGGCGGACCGATCGCCAGCTTCGCTTCGGGAAACAAATCTTTGACTGCTTGGGCCAGCAGGTGAGCCGAAGAGTGCCAGTAGACCTCGCGTCCCTCGGGATCGTCAAAGGCGAGGAACTCAACAGCCGCATCCTGATCGAGCCGAGCCGTGAGATCGCGCAGCTCGCCATTCACCTTCGCGACCAGCGCGTCGCGGCGACCCGCGTCCTGCGCGATTTGCGCAAGCGAAACGCCTACGTCGTACTTTTTGACGCTGCCGTCGGGCAGCCGCACCTCGATCATGTCCGTCCCAGCCTCCCTGAAACGAAAAAAGCCCCTATCCTGTGAAATATACCACGAGGTGTTCAGGGCGCAGGAGATCCCACGCGGGCTCGGCCGAAGACCTGCCGCACGTACCACGGCACGACCGTGACGCTGACGAGCTCCTCCTTGCCGTCGAACAAATCGGCGAATTCCGAAACCGTCACGCGAAGCTGATAACTCAGCACGCGGTCGATCTTCTGCGGGATGCTGCGGACGACGTCGATGAGTTGATGCACTTTGTAGATACGTAAGATCGTGGGATCGACGGAAGATCGGACGTTGCCCTGGGTCATCACGCGTTCCGGGATACCCCGCCGGTACTGCAGGTTCAGTTCGACCGATCCTCCTCCGGGATCGCGGAACCGGAAGCGCTCCGTGACAGTCGCGTCCAGGTCGTTTCCCTTGGCGTAGTATTCGCGGACCACCCCCCCGACACGCCCCGTCTTGTACTTCCCCGGGACGCCTTTCGGATTGGCGGTCAAGATGCGGAAGTTGAACCCCGCTTCCTCTCCAGTCTCCGGATGCCGGGCTGGAACCGCGAACCCGATATAGCGATTCGTGGCGTCCTCGCTCGCATTGCCCTCGGCGTCTTGGTTCAGCAGCGCGTCATTGAAGAGGAGGGAAAGATTCGCGCCCTTCGAAGCGCCGGCGGGCGCCGCCGCGACCTGCCACGGAAATGGAAGACGCTCTTGAACGGCTCCCGATGCAACCTGGAACCGCAGGACTGTCTGTGTCGCAATCGTCAGATCGAGGAGTTGTTCCATCAGGCCGTCTCGGTATCCAGAAGCAGCGTCACCGGTCCGTCGTTGTGGATCTCGACCAGCATCTTCGCACGGAAGCGTCCGGTTTGCACACGTACTCCGAGCGTCCGCAGCCGCGAATTGAACGCTTCGTAGAGCGGCTCTGCCTGTTCAGGCGCGGCCGCATCGATGAAGCTGGGCCGCCGGCCTTTTCGCGCATCACCATACAGGGTGAACTGCGACACGGAAAGGACGGCGCCGCCGGCATCGAGGATCGAGCGGTTCATTTTCCCCTCGTCGTCTTCCATGATCCGCAGATGGACAATCTTCTCAGCAAGTCCCTCAGCATCCGCTTTGGTATCGGTGGTCCGAATGCCCAGCAGCACGGCATACCCCGGCCCGATCTGCGCAATCGTTTCTCCGTCGATACTGACGCTTGCCTCTTTGACCCGCTGGACGACCGCACGCATCTCGTCGAAATTCCTTCACCCGACTCTCTCCTGCACTGGGAGAGCGTGGAGATGGACGCGCCCGGCGACGAGGTCCGCCACCATCTTCCCCGTCAGAGGCGCGAGGGTGACGCCCTCGCCCTCATGTCCGGTCGCAACAACAAACCCTTCAGGACCGGCACGTCCAATCAATGGCCGGCCGCCGGGTGTATACGGACGAAAGCCGACCGTCACCCGTGCGATGGCAGACTGCGCGACCGCAGGCACAAACCGGGCGGCGTGAGCTTGCATCCGGCGCACGAGATCGAGATTCACATCCTGATCGAAGCCGGCGAACTCCCTGGTGCTGCCGATGAAGCAGCGGCCGTCGACTCGCGGCTGCAGTATGAATCTTAGTCCATGGGGATCGTCAGGCCGGCCATCGTCAGGGATCGCAAGGTAACCAGCCTCAAGCATTGGCCGGCGGACCATGCCCTCAACCTCAGTGACGATCAGATGGCCGCGGCGAGGGGTGACGGGAATCTCGAGCCCGACCATCGCGCCGATCTGCGATGACCACGCGCCCCCTGCGCATACAACGGTCCGTGTTGCCACCGTGCCCTTCGAAGTCGTGATCTTTGTGACACGACCGTGGTCAACCTCGATTCCCGTTACAACCGTGTCGGCCCGGATGATGGCACCGAGCGCAATTGCGCGTCGTGCGAGCGTTCGGCACACCGCCGGTGGATCAACCACACCCTCGTCTGTACAGTGCAACGCGCCCATCAGATCAGCCGAGAGTGCCGGCTCGAGCTCATGAAGGCGCGACCCGTCGAGCTCCTCCACGACCGCCCCGCCTGCGCGCGCCACGTCCGCCTGCTGATGGAGAGTCTGGCCGTCGCCCCCGCGGGTTGCGAGAATCAATCCGCCTGTCGCCAGAACCTGAACACCGGCATCCTCGACAAGATCGTCGTAGAGTCTCCGGCTCGCGAGAGCAAGACTCACCCGGTCAGGTGTTTCTTTGTTCTGGATGACGACCCAGCCACCGCTGGCGGACGCTGCGCCGGACGCGATCTCGCCGCGCTCAACGAGCACGACTCGGTGCCCATCGCGCGCAAGATAGTACGCGCACGCGCACCCGATGATGCCTCCTCCAATGACAACAACGTCGGCCGTCTGTGTCATACGCTGTAGTGAGGCGGACAGACCCTGTTACGGGCCAGGAGCCAGCAACAGATCGGTCACAATTACCACGTTGGACTGGTTGCCTCTGAATGTGTTGCCGGACTGGCTCACGTTGTGGCGGCGAACGTGCCACCGGGCAGTAAGAGGCCCCATAGAAGAGCGACCACGAGAAGGCAGACCAGTCCACGCCCACGATCAGCCATCGTTGCACCACGAATCTCAGGCTTGCACTCCATTTCCCCACCGCGCATGCAATTCCCCGTGTATGGAGGCTGGCGTACAATGTATGAATCGGTCTCTCTCATCAGAAAACGAAAGGACCAGACGATGATGCTACAAAAAGACCGGGTCGCCCTCGTTACCGGCGCCGCCCGCGGCTTGGGATGGGGAATCGCCCGTGCGTTTGGCATCGCGGGCGCGAGGGTGTGCGTGACAGATATCAGCGACGATGAACTTGCGCGCTGCGCTCGAGACCTTGCCGCTGACGGCACAGACTTTCAGACGTGCCGCTCCGATGTCGCCGACCTCGCCGAGTGCAAGAGCGTGGTGAAGCAGATCGTCGATCGCTGGGGACGTCTGGATGTGGTGGTGCACAATGCCATTTACATGCCGCTGATGACGTTTGAAGCGACCACGCCGGAAGAATGGTCACATCAGATCAACATCGGCATCGGCGGGCTGTTCAATTGCACGTACGCCGTTTGGAATCAAATGAAAGCGCAACGTGGAGGCCACATCATCGGCATTGCAAGTGGCTCCAGTATTCGCGGCTTCAAAGAGGAGGCCGCGTATTGCACGATCAAACACGGCATCGAAGGATTTGTCAAAGCGCTTTCGCTCGAAGCCAAGCCCTACAACATCGCGCTCAATACCATTGGTCCGGGTGTCCGCATCAAGCCAACACGAATGACCTGGGCAGAGTACGATCAAGCGCCGGAAGAACTGAGGGCGAGTTGGGCGGATCCGGTCGAGCTCGGCAAAGCGTGGGTCTGGCTCGCCGCGCAGCCACCCAGCCGGTTCAGCGGCTATCGCTTCGACGCCGCGAATCTTGTCCGAACCATCGCGGAGGAGGGCTCTGACTTTGAGTTCGGTGTCGAAAAAGTCACGCTCTATCCGGATGACTTTCGCGCGCGCCAGGAATGGTACCGCAGCTATACAGATTAGATGAAGAAATGAGGGACAGGTCTTGAAGACAATCTATGAGTCATTGATATGGAAGGAAGTCCGGATCACTGGCCATGCCGCCGCCCAGCACATCCCGCTCAAGTACGGCGAAGCTGGTACAACCGGCACTCGCGCAACCCTCATCGCCGGAACACACGGCGACGAGGGGCCCTGGTCTGCCCTGGCGATCAAGATGCTGTGCCAGCACCCTGTGGCGAAGCTCACCGGACGCCTGCGTGTCATCTTTACCGCCAATGCTCTCGCCGCGGAGGTCGAACGCCGCAATTCGTGGATCGATTCCCCAAACCCGGTCGACCTGGACAGCGTATTCCCAGGCAACAAGGACGGTTCACACACTGACCGCCTCGCGGGATTCATTGCCCCGTTGATCGCGGACAGCGATGTGGTCATCGACCTTCATGGCGGCGGCACGTGGTGTGTCAACGCTTTCGTGAAACGCTTCGAGGGATCCGAACAGCTTGCCGCCGATCTCGGCGCGCCCTTCATCAGCAATGCTCCCAACAAGCCGGGCGGTCTGACCACCTACGCCCGCTCGCTGGGAATCAAGGTGGCGAATGTTGAAGTTGGCGGGCGTTCGAGCAAGGAAATGTATTGGACCGAGCGCAATGCCAAAGGTCTCGAGCGCGCGCTCTTTACCCCTGGTATCCTCGCACTCGACGCTCCTCCCGCGCCGGCTGAGAAAGCCATCGACGTCAGCGCGACAGTAGCCATGCGCGCCAAAGTGGGCGGAATCTTCGTGCCAACCCTGCGCGAAGACACTGTTGGCACCATCGTCCCAGCTGGAACCGAGATGGGCAAAATACTCGACCTGCACACCCTGGCCGAGTTACAGGTCTTCACCGCTCCCTACGAACAGACCGCCATGATGCTCATGCGTCCACAAATCTGCACCATCGAAGGCTCAGCCCTGGTGTATGTCATCGCAAAACCAGCCTAGGTTGGGGCCTTGTTCGCGAGCGCGGCGAAACGGTCGAGGATGACCGGCCAGTCCGAGAACTTGCCGCGGTAGGGCGCGTTGCCTTCGTTCCAGCCGCCGTGTTCAAACCGGACTTTGCAGCCATCTCCGCTAGGCGTGAATCGCACCGTGATCTCGCTGGGATCGTCCTGACCTTGTGCCAGCGTGGACGTGTATACGAGTCGGCGAGGCGGCTCCCAGACTGTGACGCGACCCCAGGTGTCCTCGCCATCGTCGCGGTGCGTTGCGTAGACCCGGCCGCCGACGCGAGGTTCAATGGTCACCGCCTCTAGGCTCTGGGGGTTGGCCGTGTAGTCAGGGTGCCACTACTCACCGATGCGGTTGACGTACACGTCGAATGCGTGCGCTGGGCTGCAGCGCAGGTCGTACTCGTGCGCGATCGGTTCCAACGACATTGGTTGTGTCAAGCCGAGACTTGACCGCTTCTTCTCCACATCACTACACTGAGGTAGATGATCCACAACGTAACGACAACGATGCCGATCGGCACCAGAACCAAGCCGGTCAGCGTCGTGACGCCAGTGAACAGCTGGATCACGCTGGCCACTGTACTGACCGAACCGAAGATCACCCCGACCGAGCCCAGCCAGGATGCGTAGTCGTCGCTCCTGAGCATCGCCACTCCATAAAGCAACGGCGCCGCCCCGAACAAGAACAACGCCGCCCCGGCGGAGAGGGCCAAGGAGAGTTGGAAGATGGCGCTCCCCGCCGCAAGGACAAGTTCCTTCTCAGCCCCAGAGTTGTTAGCCCACGCGTTGGCCAAGGCGGGCATGGCGACAATCTCGGTCAGCATGAAAGCGACCCCCAACCCCACCCCGATGAGACTCACGCCCCAGGCGAGACGAGCCCATGCCGTCCCCGACTCACCAGTGATTGAGTGGGTGAGCCCGTAGAACGCGCCCAGGAGCAGTGCCAGAGCGATCATGATCACCACGTGGTCGGCCACCCAGATGGGCGAGCCAGCCACCACCGTGAGCAAGGTCTCGGCATCGTTCAACTGCCCCGGTTCACGTGGGTGAATGATGTTGCCGACCACGAGCATGGTACCGCCGAAGACGGCAGCCACGGCACCAATCCGGAGCGCGTGTCGCTGTGACATGTTCAAACCTCCTCGGTAGCCTTACAGCTTCCCCTCACAGGTGAGAGTACATGACCCCCTCCTAAAGTCGCAGATCATTTCGCTATGAATACCAGGAGGCGAGAACTCTCACACTACGAGAGCCCTCGCCTCCTGGTGGGCGGTGCAGGACTTGAACCTGCCACCTCGTCCTCGCCTTTCGGCTTCCTCCTCAGGGGGACTAGTCCCCCTGATCGCTCGCGAAGCGAACGAGTATTCTCATCAAGTTAGAAGTTCGCACTCGCTGCCCCCTTTACCACCTGGGGGAGTACCTCCCCCGCGCCCCCCTCATGAGGTCGCAGGTTCACTCTTCGATCCGAATACCAGGAGGCGAGAACTCTCACACTACGAGAGCCCTCGCCTCCTGGTGGGCGGTGCAGGACTTGAACCTGCGACCTCATCCATGTCAAGGATTTCGAGCACCGTTCCGCCAACGACTGCCAACGTCTGCTGACCGCTTCTAATGGGGGGGTTTCGTGCGCTGCGAGATTCTGCCAACATCTACCGAAGACTGCAGTTTTCCACCCATTAGGCTGTAGAATGGCTGTAAAATCACGACGGCATTTTGCCCGACAGAGGTCCTTATGCGACACATGATATTTATTCTCGCAATTGCATCGGTTCTTGCTGCTTCCGACGCAATCCATGTGCAGGCGCAACGGTCTAATCAGGCTCAAATTGACGCTCGTAGGCTTATGAGCGCTCGCGAGTTCAAAGCGGCCGGGCTGGACAAACTCTCTGCAAATGAGATTCGGGCCCTTAACAAATGGCTTGGCAAGTTTGCACTCCAGATTCGTCGAGCTGCTTCCAGCAGCGGTGGCAGATGTGCAAACGTAATCGAGACTCAAATAGACGGCGACTTTGAGGGCTGGGACGGAGAGACGGTCTTCAGACTTGCAAACGGCCAGATATGGCAGCAGGCCGAATACGCCTATATGTATCATTACGCCTATCGCCCGGAAGTCATGATCTTTCCATCCAGTGGTGGCTGCAAAATGAAAATCGAAGGAGTGAGTGATTCAATCTTGGTCAAACGGCTGAGGTAGATTCCCCTTCTAGAGTTGACATGAACTCCGATTCATTGAGTAGATGCAACCTACGCATTCGGCAACATTAGATCGAATTCTCGCGGCCATCCCGCCTCGCTTGCTCTATCATTACACTTCACCTGAGGGGCTTATGGGTATCGTTAAGGATAAGGAAGCATGGGCCTCAAACCTCAGATATGTTAGTGACGCTAGGGAAATCGATCAGGCTGTCGACCGCGCAAAGGACGCAATCCAACATTTGCTAACCACGAGAGTGTGGACTGACGATGAAAAAGAACTCCTCGGGGAAATGAAGCGTGCGGGAAGTGCTACAAAGCTGGTTTACGCGTTCTCGTTATCTGAGGTCGGAGATTTATTATCGCAGTGGCGGGCCTACTGTCCACCTAGTGGGGGCTATGCGATTGGTTTTCCTAGCACTCAGTTAAGGCGAACGGCCGAGAAACAAGAATTTTTCCTATGCCGATGCGTTTATGAGGACGCGTTAGTCTATCAGATTGTCTCGGAGTTTATCGAAGCGTTTGTGGAACAATACAGAGTCAGACGAGCGGCTGGTGAGGTTCTTGGTCAGTTGATACAGAACATCGCATGGCAGTTCGACCAGCACCTCGCCCTCTTCGGCGCTGTAATTAAACACAATTCCTTTCAAGAGGAGCGTGAGTGGAGGTTGTTTTGCCGAGTCTGGGAGCATCCTCAGTTAGATTTCCGCGCAACGAGAAAGGGAATACTTCCCTTCTTCCGATTCCGTCTTGCAGATGATGAGCATCCGAATCTTGCTCGATCTGGAGACGACATGCTGACCGTGGTTGTTGGGCCGACCGGTAATCTTGGTGACGCTCAAATTGCCATTCAACTTATGCTGATGAAGTATCTCCCCGGAGCTGGGCACTCAAGCACCGCGACGCCTTACAGGACCTGGTGACGGTGGGTGCGGGCACAACAGTAGGACACAATAGACGGACCTGGACCTTCCCCCCTGCGACTAACTCGCACTAAGGAGGTCGCCGTTTCCCTCAGTCGTGATGCGGCTTCCGCAGGCCGAACAGCCAGGTTACAGCCTATCTGCGCTCTCCGGCGAGAACCGCGTCCATGCGGTTCGCCGCTTCCTTGCCCAGCGCCGGGACAGTGTGCGAGTAGGTATCTAAGGTGACCCCGACGCGGCTGTGGCCGAGAAGTTTCGCGACCACGACCGGATGTGTTCCCGCCGCAAGGTGCGCAGGCTCGCGGTTGTATGTCGCAAGTCATGGATTCGCATGGACGGGAGGCCTGCCTTGCGCAGTACTGAATTTCATGGAGCAATAAACTATGCAGCCAGAAAATCACGTTTCCACAATCCCGCAATACAGTTTGGGAGAAATACTGGCCATCTGGGCCGCGGCGGCGGTGCCCATGGCCTTCCTGGGCTGGGTCGTCGCCCCGGCATTGGCATCCGGATCACCGACCGGCCGGCAGGCGTTCACTACCAGGGTGATGGCGTTAACGCTAGGCCTGATCTGGCAGTTTGTCCTGGCCATGATCATCGTCTACCGCGAAGAAGGCGATCTACGCTGGAAGACTGTCCGGCGGCGCTTGTGGCTTAATACGCCGCAGGATCCCAAAACAGGTCGGCCGCGGGGCAGGCTCTGGCTGTGGGTGGTGCCGCTTCTGATCCTGAGCGCCTTGTGGGAAATGGCCCTGCATTCACCGCTGGAAAATCTATGGGTCAAAGTGTTCCCGTTCTTCGGCGAACCCCCCGGTTTCAGCGGACGTGAGCTGTTAGATTCGCCAGAAGCGCGGGCCCAATTGGTGGGCGCCTGGGGGTTCTTGGCGCTGTTCGCCGTCAACGCGTTGTTCAACACAGTCCTGGGCGAAGAATTCCTGCTCCGGGGTGTGCTGCTGCCCAAGATGAGGGGCGTGTTTGGCAAATGGGACTGGCTTGCGAACGGTGTGCTCTTTGGTATCTATCATCTGCACCAGCCCTGGGGAATACCGGGCACTATCGTCAGCGCTGCCTTGCTGGAATCCTACCCGGCCAGGCATTTCTGTAGCGTTTGGATATCGATCATCGTCCACTCCGGACAAAGCGTGTTCTTCTTGTTCCTGCTCCTCGGGCTCGTGCTAGGCTTGGCGTAGGCCTCGTAGAGCAGCGAGAGGAAACTCCATGAACTCAACTATAAAGATTGCGGTCGTTGCGGGGGTGTTCTTCATTGTTGCCGCGATCGCCGCGATCGCAGGGCTTGTTCTATACGACCCTGTTCTGAACCGCCCCGATTACATCGTCAGTTCTGGCGCTGACACTCGAGTGTTCTTGGGGGCGTTCTTAGAGCTGATCCTCGCCATCTCAGTTATCGGCACCGGGGTCACGCTGTTTCCGATAGTCAAAAGGCAGAACGAAGCCGTCGCTCTTGGCTATGTGTGTGGTCGTCTTCTTGAAGCGGCCATCATCGTCGTCGGCATCATCAGCCTCCTTTCGGTCGTGACGTTGAGGCAGGACTTGGCCGGAGCTGCGGGCACGGACGCGGCCTCTCTCGTGACTCTGGGCAAGGCTCTAGTAGCGATCCATGATTGGACGTTCCTGTTCGGGCCCAACTTCGTCCTGGGGGTGAACACGCTGTTGCTGGCCTACTTGATGTATAGGTCCGCACTTGTGCCACGAGCCATTGCCGTGTTGGGGCTAGTCGGAGGCCCCATGATCTTCGCTTTCGCGACCGCAGTGCTGTTCGGGCTTTACGAGCAAGTCTCCGTATGGGGGTTCATCGCGGCAATCCCGGTGTTCGCTTGGGAGATGACGCTTGCCCTCTGGCTCATTGCCAAAGGATTCAAGCCCTCCCCCATCACCTCCGGAAATGTTTGACATCCAGGAGTGGACGCGAGGGTCAAGTCTTCACTTGATACAACTCGAGCCGATCACACCTTAAATGTCTCAAGTGAAGACTTGACCCCTGCTCCGATCTATCGGTGCTAAAAGAACGACGCGCTGGAAATTCGTTGACGCAACAACGAATGGAGAAATAGGATCGCCAATCCCCAACACAACGCAGTGAGGTGGGCTCCCTTAAACTACGAGGGAACTCACCTCACTGGTGGGCGGTGCAGGACTTGAACCTGCGACCTCATCCATGTCAAGGATATCGGATGCTCTTCCGGCAACAACCGCCAACGTCCAAAGACCACCACTAGTGCGGGTTTCAAGTCTCTGAGTGAATCCATCAGTGTCCACTTGGGACCATCGTTATCCACCCACTAGGCTGTAGAATGGCTGTATGAAAAACAGCCGCCATGAAGACAAGAAGGCCGTTGGTGCGCCCAAGACGGCGAAGAAAGCCGCGCCCGCTCGCCGCCAACCGCCGACCAAGGTGCCGGACGGCGACGCGGCCGTGAAGGCGTACATCGCGGCGTTGCCGGGTTGGAAGAAGGCAGTCGCCAAGCGTATCGATGCGCTCATCGAGCGCGAAGTCCCCGACGTGCGGCGTGCCATCAAGTGGAATATGCCGTTCTACGGCATCGAGGGGCAGGGCTGGTTCGTCAGGTTCGCGGCGTACTCCAAGCACGTGAACCTGAGGTTCTTCCGGGGCACGTCGCTCAAGCCGGTGCCTCCCGTTGGGGAGCTAGGACGCCGTGGCCTCCACCTGAGGGAGGACGACGAACTGGACGAGAAGCAACTTGCGTCATGGGTGCGCCAGGCTGCCGCGATTCCCGGCTTCCTCGAGCCGAGAGGTTAGTGCGAGTTAACAGGAGTGGTGGACCTTGATCAACGATCTTCGAACCTCCCTGAAGCATCACCCCCTGGATGTGATCCTGCTCCGGGAGTTGCTGGGAGAGGCGGCATAGGGAACATACGTTTGTAAATCTACACCAGGCCCGGGGTTGATCAATTCGTACCATCGTTGCATGATGCAGAATGCTGCATATGTCGGGATCCGGTCGAAAGAGACACCGAGAAACTGTGCTTTTTTGACCGGGTCTATCTGTTTTATGAACGAATTTTAGATCCTCCGTTTCTGATCATAGGATCGAGCTGATTCACGCCAGCCGCATGCAACTCAACCAACACGTCCTTGTCTTTAACTACTGGCTTTGGCACGTCAGTACTGTAGAGGACTATTTCTGCTGCAACGACGTATTACGAATGCTTTTATGATTTATGCATTCTCTATTGGCTTATGTTTAGGCATGCGACCGGCCTTAATACCCTCGGCATATGCCTTTGGATCATAGAATGGCAGCTCGCCGTTTTCGTCAGTAGCCTCAAGGTAATCAACCATCAGTTCTTGGCCATCTTTTGATTTGGCTACGCCGAGAAATTCAATGTGTTCCACGCGCAAGCCTTTCTCTAGTGGCTTAGAGCCACCAAAGTATACGGCATTCTTTATGGCTTCTACTGACCCTTTAGGTCGTCCACCAAAGCGCTCTGCGAGCTCAATTGCTCGCGGCACAACCTTGTTTTGCGGAACAACTTCATCAACAGCACCATTAGCTAGTGCCTGCTGCGGTGTAAACGGCTTACCTTCTAAAATCGCGTATAAAGATTTGTGCATTCCGATCAGATGGGTTAGGCGTTGTGTGCCGCCACCGCCCGGCATGATGCCGAGAAGCACCTCTGGCTGACCGATAAAGAAGTCACCGTCAGCCATGACACGTAGGTCACATGCCCAAGCAAATTCAGCGCCGAGCCCAAGAGTAGAGCCATTAATAGCGGCAACATAGATAACGCCACTTCGGTTCATCTTTAAGAAAGTCTCGTGCATCCGATCAACTTGGACGCCACCCCACAAAGGAGTCTTACGAGCGATTGGGTCAAGGGCACGAACCTTGGCTATCTGATGAGATGTATCTATTATTGCCGCCGCCCCGCGCCGACCAACAGATGGCACTTCAGCGCCTCCTTCTTGCAGCCACCGGACATCAGCGTGACTTACAAATCGCGAGGGGTGCGCACCAGTGAAAACAACTGCATGGATGTTGGGGTCTTTGTCAGCTTTGTCTACTAATTCGTCAAGCTGAGTGGCTATATCAAGACCGAACAGGCCATATGGGCCGCCGTCGACCCGTACGAGTAGAGTCGAGCCATGATCCTCTACCTCCAGCCGAGCTTTGTCTTTGTTTGTCATAAGTTGTCCCTCCATAGTCGGCGCTACTATGACCTTCAGGGGCAATTAACGCCAATATTCAGATAATACTATGATCGCAACAAATGTTGGGTACAGCAAAGGCCAATGTGCAAACCTCTAGCGGGCGATGCCGATACCTTGGAATTGGCACAAGGTGTCTATGCACCGGTTGGCCGCTGGCCTCTTATCGTTGGGAGTCAGAAACCTTTACGGAGTGTTCGGTCTGATGACCGAAAGTATCTGGACCCGAATTGTGACCGTACCGAGAACTGCAATGACACGTCACAAGACAACGAATCTCAGTGGAATGGCGATGATTTACTGAAACGGGTAGGAAGGGGTACGCGAAACGTCGCCCGGTAGACCAGGCTGGAATTCGCCGAGTCATGGAATTCGAGGTCGCAACGGGGCGCGACTTAAGGGAAATGCCGCACAAGAACCCGGGGTACGATATTGAATGGTCGCGCTATTGACCTCAAACACAACTCGTGTTCGGACCCTTTGCGCGTTCTTGCGGATCTGCTCCGGTCTGGGGTCTCTCCCGCAGCACTTTCTACAGGCAGTCAGTGCTGCGGACAATCTGGGCAATCCGCTTCACATCGGCAGTAATTGTCCGGATCTCGTCTTTGCTCAACTTTCGGACGGCAACGCGGCCAAAGAAAATACGAGTGGAGCTCCTCTTCGTGTGTATGCATCGCAGCAAGCTGGCCGACTCCGAGCTAGTTGTCAAGGATGATAGCGACCAGCGCGGCATTGTTGCTACGGCCTTGTTGAACAATTGAACCGCTTCTTACCTGTAAAGTGGACATACAACAACAAGACGGCCGTCTTGGACCACGACCGTTTCTTTGAACCTCCATACCTGTTATAACTAACGATTGTTCGGGTGCTGGTGGGCGGTACAGGACTTGAACCTGTGACCTCATCCATGTCAAGGATGCGCTCTAGCCATCTGAGCTAACCGCCCGCGCGGCAAACATTATATCGTGAACCGCAAATCGTGAATAGTGAACGCCTACGGGTAGTGAGTCAATCAAACTGCCACGATCGGCGACTCCGCACTCGGTCTGGACCGAGTTTATGGTGGGACTCGCACCCGAACTGTTGCGCTGCCGCCAGGGCGGCTCGAGTAGCATACACGCGATTCTCTAACAAGCGATGAGTTGCGTGGACCGAAATCGAGCTCGGCCTCGTACCCGTTGTGCGCGCGGCAGCGGAGTTGGATGTTGGCCACCGTTGGCCAGCCACCGACCGCATAGGGCGTGACGTGATGAAACTCGAGGAAGCCGTCCTCGCTACAGCGCCGGCCATTCTGTGCCACAAACGCGCAGCGACCACCGTCGCGAAGCCAGACGGCGCGCTTGACTTCAGCCGCGATGTGTCGCGAACCGGAGAGACGGTGGCCGCTCTCGCGCGGGCGGTCGGTCGCTACCAATTTCCTCTTAGCCAGATCCTGTAGGAGCGCCGTCAGTGCTCGATCAAAAATCTCCGCGAGATCTCCATCCGGACACTGATGTCGCAAGAGGTTCTGGGCAAGGCGGAGCTTCCTGTACGTCTCAGCATTTGCTGTGAACTGTACCTTATAGCGTTCCGGGGCCAGCGGCGCAATCGTGGCTGAACGAGCTCGCGGTGGCGTGAGGGCGGCCGATGACGGACCGTCGGTTACAGCGACTTTGTCCTGACCGGTCGGCTGAAAGCTTGGCTCGAGATCGTGTCCAGCCTGGAATGATGCGCTCACGTTATTGCTGGAAATCGGCAGCTTGCGGATGGTAGATGGGACTGGCGGATGAGGATGTAGTTGCGCGAGGAATTCTTCCACCTGTCGTTTGCTTTTGTCCTTGACTTCTTCGAGGACTTCCCGATGGTTCTCGTCAGTCAGATGAGTGGTGAGGAGACAGACAGTAGTCAGATTTACGGATCCCTCTTCAAGCATCTCAAGAATGACAGGGAATCTTCGAAACATCCGAGCGGCCTCAATGCGCCCGTATGCAGCATGTTCGGAGAGATGGAGCACCTGCGTGCAATATGCGAACAGTGAGGAGTACCCTTCGCCGAGGTAGAGACGGCGTCTATCTATTTCCGCAAGGTGAGCAATGAGACTTGCTGTCGCATCGCGCTCGCGCCCGGCGAATCTCTTGACTCGGTCGAGCAATTCGTGGTCGGATAGTTGAACAAGTTGCGATAGAATCTTCGGATCCATGCCACTTGTATATCATGGCGTTCCCGGACCGCTCAGGAAGGTCATGGTGCAGAGCAAACGGCCCGATGGCTCATCTCTGTGCCATTTATTATCCAAAAGCTGCGCAGAACGTTCCTGACGCATGCAGAGGCATCCGCAAGTGACATCCCTAAGGAAGTCGGACTCCCCCGCTAAAACTTGTCAAGTACTGTTCGTGACCTGAACTAGCCTGCTTTATGTAACCTTGGTTGGTCTCTGGTAACTCGGTCCGGACCGAGTTGATATGAATAAAGCATCAATGCGGTCGATAGGATTGACTCTCGGCTATGCACACTTCATCAGCGCTTTCCTTTGCCAGCCCATCGTTCAAGCCCACGTACACCCAACGAGCCGATAAGCGTCATGATCAAATACAACAACGCGACCATGTTGTAGGTCTCGAAGGAGCGGAACGTCCTTGCATTCAGGAGACTTCCACTGTAGGTGAGTTCCGTGACGGAGATCACGGACGCGAGCGAGCTGTCCTTGAGCATCGAGACGAAGTCGTTCCCGAGCGGCGGCAGGATCACACGGATTGCCTGGGGCAGGATGATGTGCCGCATGGCCTGCCAGGGCGTCATTCCAAGCGACCGGGCGGCCTCGCCTTGCCCTCGGGGAATCGACTCGATCCCGGCCCGATAGACCTCGGCGAGGTACGCGCCGTAACCAATCCCCAGTCCCAACACCGCCCGGACCATGTCATTGCGGAACCATCGGATGCCCGTGAGATCCGCCAGCACCGGTGTGAGCACAAACGCAATATAGATCAGCTGCACCAGCAGCGGTACGCCGCGCACCACTTCGACGTACAATCGAGCGATCGTGGATGGAATCGGATGACGCGAAATCTGCCCGAGAGCGGCCAGCAACCCTAGTACCATCGCCACCACGTATGCGGCGAGCGCGAGTTTGATCGTGACAAAAACGGCTGGAAGGAGAAACTGATACGTTTCGAGGTAAACAGGCGAGCGACGGATGCTGACGAAGGCGAACACACCGGCGATAAGCAGAACGAGCGCCCACCAGGGCGCTCGTTCCAGGACGCCGACAGAGAGCAGCCGGCCCTGCCCGCTGACGTCTGGATTCACCTGTGGACTCGGACCGGCCACAGGCGGATCAGTCCGTTAGCCTGCTAGGACGGCTTGTACTCGACCATCCACTTCTGGTACAGCCGGTCGAGCGTGCCATTCTTCTTCAATTCGGCCAGCGCGGCGTTGAACGCGCCCTGAAGAGTTGCATCTCCCTCGCGGACGACGATCCCGAGCCCCTCACTGGTGAACTTCTCGCCGGCGGCCTTCAGTTTGTCCGGGTTGGTGCCCATGTAGCCTGACGCCGCGACACTGTCGATAATCACCGCGTCGGCGTCTTTGTTCAAGAGTGACCTGACCGCCAGATCAAAGCTGGGGAAGCGCTTGATCTGTTTGATCTTCCCCTCCTTCTGCATCTTGGTGGCCAGCTCGTCGTTCGTCGTGCCAATCTGCACCGCTACGACCTTGTCCGCCAGGTCGTCGACGCTGTTGATCCTTGTCTCATCCGCCCGTACCAGGACGACCTGCCCGACTTCGATGTACGCCTCGGTGAAGTCCATCGTCTTCTCGCGCTCTTCAGTGATGGTGACACCGGAGAGCACGGCGTCGTAGTCGCCCTTCTGCAGCGCAGGGAAGATGCCTTCCCACTTGGCATTCTTGACCTCTGGTTTGCAGTTCACGAGCCGGCAGATCTCGTTGATGAGGTCAACATCATAGCCGATGACCTGGTTGGAGGTCTTGTCGACGACCTCGAAGGGCGGATACGTGGCATCGGTCGCCACACGGATCGTGCGCCCACCAAGGTCTGGGAGTTTACCCGTTTGCGTCGCGCCCGGCTGCTGCGCCTGCCGCTGCTGGCACGCCGCGACGCCGAAGACGACGATCAAGATGATCGATGACAGTACCCACAGACTCCTCCTGCTCATGCTTTTCCTCCTTAATCATTATCGGCGCGCGTTCGCCGAACGAACAATTATGACAAAGGACATTCAAGATTGGAATTAGCGGTGGCTACTTCTCCGACCCAGTCCAGTCTCCTCTCCACCGGGGGCAGGACACGATTTTCGCGTCAAGAATATCTAACGCATCCACTGAAGGAGGTGGTTCTCATCTATTCTCACCAAGGAGGGATTTCGTTGCCCTATCGGCTGACTCGCATCATCGCGGTTCCACTGGTGTTGCTCATCATATCGCTTATATCTGCGCCTAGCGCTGGTGCCCCGATGTCGTCCTGGGACGCTACGCGATGCGGGCGGGTGGGAGGGACGCTGGTCTTCGCCCAGGGCCAGGAGACTGTGGGACTTGACGCGCACATCATCACGGACGGCTTCTCAGCGAACAACACGAGCAACATCTACGACACCCTGGTACGCTTCTCGGCGAAGGGAACGCAGGTCGAGCCCTCGCTCGCCGAGTCGTGGACGACGTCAGCGGATGGGCTGGTCTGGACCTTCAAGCTGCGTAGCGGCGTGAAGTTCCACGACGGCACCCCCCTGAACGCTGAAGCGGTGAAGTTCAACATCGAGCGGCAGGTCAACCCGAAGCACCCCTTCCACCACGGCTCCTTCGACTATGCCGGCTTCACCTACCAGAACCTGAAGTCGGTCGAGGCGGTCGACGCCCGGACGGTGCGAATCACACTGAGCGCGCCGTTTGCGCCGTTCCTGGCCAACATGGCCATGTTCACCACGAACATCAACAGCCCCACAGCCGTCAGGAAATTCGGCAAGGACTACTTCAAGCACCCGGTGGGGACGGGCCCGTTCAAGTTCGTAGAGTGGGTACAGAAAGACCACGTGACCCTTGAGGCCAACAGGGACTACTGGGCGGGACGGCCGTGCGTTGACCGGCTGATTATCCGCGGGATCCCCGACAACACAGTGAGGGCTCTGGAGCTGGAGAAGGGCACCGTTCACATCATGGACCAGACCAGTCCGTCGGATTACGAACGCGTCCGCAAAAACAAGGATCTGGTCCTGTTCACCGGTCCCGGTCTGAACACAGGCTACATCGCTATGAACGTGGAGAAGGAACCCTTCACCGATGCCCGGGTTCGGCGCGCCGTCAACCACGCCATCAACAAGCCCTTACTGATCCGGGCCTTCTACCTCGGCATCGGGACGCCGGCCAAGAACCCGATGCCGCCGACGATTTGGAGTTACAACGACGCGGTCCAGGATTATGGGTACAGCGTTGAGAAGGCGAAGGCGCTCCTTGCAGAAGCCGGGTATCCCAATGGGTTCACCACCGAACTGTGGTGGCCCAACCGGGCTCGTCCCTACCTGACCCAGCCACAGAAGATCGCTGAGGCAATGCAGCAGATGATGGCGCAGGTGGGTATCCGGGCGAAGCTCGTCACCTTCGAGTGGGGCGCGTTCCTCAGCAAGGCGTCCAACGCCGAGCACCCGATGATGATCATTGGCTGGACTGGAGACAACGGCGATCCCGACAACTTCCTTTACGCGTTGCTCGACAAGGATAACGCCGTGAAGGGCACCGCCCAGAACTACGCCTTTTACAAGAGCAACGCACTGCACGATCTGCTAATCAAGGCTCAGCGAACCAGTAATCAGGCCGAGCGGACCAAGCTGTACCAGCAGGCGCAGGTCGTCATCAAGCGGGATGCGCCGTGGGCGCCGTTCGTACATGCGGGGCGGGTCGCGGCCTACCGCCGGGAGGTGCAGAACTACTTCCCACACCCCCTCGACCTGCGGTGGTTTCATCGCGTCTGGCTGAGCAAGTAGGCTTAGTTCACCTGCGAAGGAGGCCGGTAGGCAAATCGCCCCCGGCCTCCTCGCATGTTAGGAGGCCTCGATGGGTCGCCACCTCGTCCGCCGCCTCGTCGAATTGGTCCCTGTCTTTTTTGGGGTTCTACTCGTCGTCTTTGTCATCGCCCACCTGACCCCGGGAGACCCGGTGCAGATCGCGTTGGGCGAGCACGCGACCCCCGAGGCCCTCGAGCGCCTACGTGCGGAACTGAACCTGGACGAGCCGCTGCCCGTCCAGTTCGCAAGATATCTGGGCCAGGTGGTGCGCGGGGATCTGGGGCGGTCCATCCAGACCAACGAGCGGGTGATCGTCGAGTTGGGGACGCGCTTCCCGGCGACGATCGAACTAACCTTCAGCGCCATGCTCATCGCGTCGGCTGTGGGCATCCTCACGGGAGTCGTGGCGGCTGCGCGACGGAACACATGGTTTGACGGCGCTAGCATGCTGGTGGCCCTTTTCGGCTTTTCGATGCCGATCTTCTGGCTGGGGATCATGCTCATCCTCCTCTTCGCCGCCTACTTGGGCTGGTTTCCCATCTCCGGTCGTCTGGATTACACCGTCGAGATCTCACGGCTGACCAACCTGCACTTGGTGGATGCCGTCGTCAGCAGGAACTGGGTGGCATTCGGCAATGCCCTACGGCATCTCGTGCTGCCCGCGGTGACATTGTCCACCGTGCCGCTGGCAATCATCGCGCGGATGACGCGGAGCAGTCTCCTTGAGGTCCTGCGGCAGGACTATGTTCGCACTGCACGGGCCAAGGGGGTGGCGGAAATCCAGGTGGTCGCCCGCCACGCCCTGCGTAACGCGTTCATCCCCGTAGTGACGGTGATCGGGCTGAATGTGGGCAGCTTGCTGGGGGGCGCGATCCTCACCGAAACGATCTTCGCATGGCCGGGTGTGGGCCGGCTGGTCGTCGATGCCATCTTCGCGCGTGACTACCCCCTCGTGCAGGGCGCGGTGCTGGTCATTGCAATCGTGTTTGTCCTGGTGAACCTCGTCGTCGATCTCTCCTACGCCTACCTCGATCCGCGCATCCGTTATGGATGAACAGGCCCTCGGGCTGAGACAAGCGCCCGTCGCGCGCATGTCTACGGGATTTTTTGCCGACGCGTGGCGGCGGTTGCGACGAAATCGGGCTGCACTGGGCGGACTAGTGCTGGTGGGATTCCTTACGGTGCTGGCGTTCCTTGCACCGATCGTCGCGCCATCAGATCCGATTGCACAGGACCTGGACGCCAGGCTCCTCCCTCCCTCGCGCCAACACTGGCTCGGGACCGATGACCTGGGGCGGGACCTGCTCAGCCGGATCATCTACGGGGGGCGTGTTTCGCTGACGGTGGGGATC
>Ga0209899_1000015_pt1 | contig 39539 bp, 36 predicted proteins | sample GWRWS1_0_10_FD_187228 | JGI IMG/M metagenome (GOLD analysis project Ga0209899, IMG submission 187228) | Riverbed sediment microbial communities from areas with vegetation nearby in Columbia River, Washington, USA - GW-RW S1_0_10 (SPAdes)... | ecosystem: Environmental > Aquatic > Freshwater >...
GACGACGATCGCGGCCATGATCGTGACGGACCTCATCGATGGTCGCGTCGCCCGCCGGCTCGGCCAGGCCCGTCCGTCCGGTGCCGCATTTGACAGCACTATTGATTTCATTGTGATATACGGCCTATTCACTACGTTCTTCGCCATCGGTGTGATGCCGTGGTGGAAATGGCTCGTCATCTTGGCCCCGGCCGTGCTGATGGCTGCGACGCAGATTCTGTATCTCGCACGAGCGCCAGAAGTCGAGTTCGCGCTGACGCCTGCTGGAAAGCGCGTCGGCCAGATTCAGTACGCATATCTTCCGTTCTTGCTGGCGCGGACGTTTTGGTGGCGCGAAGGCTGGGCAATGTCGCTCGACCACGTCATCTTCGCGCTGCTGGCCGTGGCGATCATATTTAGCACGATCGGTACTCTCAAAACGCTGCGCGGCCTCTTGAAGAACCAATGAGCGCTCCATGGTGGGTGCCAAGAACGTTCGCACTGGGATTGGCCGCGCTCAGTGCTCAAATGATCGCGGCGCTGTACAACGCCTACCTCCCAATTTTCTACGGGGCGTTCGTCGCCAGCAACGTGCTGATCGGGCTCATCATGGTGGTGGACAACATCGCCACGCTCACCGTGCAGCCCTATTTTGCGAGTCTCAGCGATCGCGTGGACACGCGGCTCGGCCGGCGGATGCCGTTCCTTCTGATCGGCATGCCGATCGCGGCACTCGCCTTCCTGCTAATCCCCAGGGGGCAAGGCTTCATGCCACTGTTCCTCGCGACGGTGATGGTCAACATCGGCGGGGCTATTTTCTCCAGCCCCAGCTACGCGCTGATGCCAGACATAACACCGCAGCCGCTGCGAAGCCGTGCGAACGGCATCATCAATGTGATGGCCGGCCTCGGAGCCTTCATCGCGTTCTTCTATCTCTCGAAGCTCTACCGTCAGTCTCGCACGCTGCCCTTCGATGTCGCGGCCGTGGTGATGGTTGCGGCACTGGTGATCATTCTTCTAGTAATTCGTGAGCGCCGGTTATCCGTGCTGTATCGCGACGCTTCTACACACGCGTCAGCGTCTAACGCGGTTCAGGTCGGCCGGATTCTGCCGGCTACGCGGATGGTCCTGCAGAACCGAGATCGAACAATTCTGTTTCTCATGCTGGGCGCGCTGGCTTGGGTCGCGGCGGTCAACGGCATCCAGAACATGTTCACGCGGTACGGCATGCAGCACCTGGGGCTTGATCCCTCGGACGCGGCAAAACTCCTGGGATTCTTTGCGGCAGCCTTCATCGCGTTCTCAATCCCTGGCGGATTCATTGGAGACCGGATCGGCAGACTGAAGGCCATCCGCCTTGGTGCGGCAGGAACCCTCGGCGCCTTGGTGGCCGCATCAGTCATCCGCGAACCCGCGCTATTCCGCATCATCCTTATTGCCGCTGGTTTGTGTTGGGCGCTCGTAATCTCAAACGCCTATCCATTTCTGGTGGATCGGGTTCCGGCCAACCAGGCTGGGACGTACACCGGGCTGTGGAATGCCACACTCGGACTCGCGGGATTGATCTCGCCGCCGATCTACGGGCTAGTGGTGGATACCTTTGGTTTTGGCGCGTTCTTCATCCCCGGTATCATATTCATGACCGCGGGTCTGGTGTGCACCCTGGGCATCACCGAAGGCTCACGGGGACTGGACGCTGATGCCGGCTGATCAAGAGACAATCGATTGGTCTGGCGGCCGGGTCAGTGCGGTCTGGCATCGTCCCGCTCACGGCAGGACCTACATCATCCTCGCTCACGGCGCCGGCGGAAACCTGCACACGCCGGGACTCGCTGATCTCGCGGAAATTCTTTGCCAGCGTGTCATCGGCGTCGTGCGCTTCAACTTCCCGTACGCCGATGCCGGACGAAAGATCCCGGACCCGCAGCCGGTCCTCGAGGACTGTTACCGCGCAATCAGAGAACGCGTCGGCACCGAGGCGTCGCGGCTCTTTCTGGGCGGAAGGTCAATGGGTGGACGAATCGCCTCTCACATCGTTGCGAAAGGAACCGTCGCCGATGGACTCGTGTTTCTAAGTTATCCGCTGCATCCTCCCGGCCAACCACAGCGGTTGCGCACGCGTCACCTGCCGAAAATCGCCGTACCGATGCTGTTCATTCAGGGATCCCGAGATGCGTTTGCGCGTCCTGACTTGCTTCAATCGACACTCGCCGGGTTGCCTGGGACGATGCTGCACGTCATTGACGGAGCCGACCACGGCCTCAAAGTGAAGGGCCGGACAACAGAAGAAGTCACGAAGGAAATCGCGGACATCGTCGTCGCATGGATCGGACGGTAGTTTTACCTTCCTCTCCCGCGGAGCCGGGGATCCAACAGATCACGAATGCCGTCCCCCAGCAAGTTAAAGCCGAAGACCACCAGCGCGATGGCGATCCCCGGGAAGGTCGACACCCACCACTGCTGGGTGATGTAGTTGCGGCCCTCGGCAATCATCACGCCCCACTCCGGCGTTGGCGGCTGCGCTCCCACGCCGATGAATCCTAAACCCGCAGCCGTGAGAATGATGCCACCCATGTCCAGACTGATCTGAATCACCATAGGGCTGAGGACGCCGGGGAGCACATGCCGGGTCAAGATGCGCGGCGACCCAGCACCCAGCGCCCGCGCCGCCTCGACGAAAGTCTCCTCGCGAAGGGCGAGGGTGACGCTGCGGGCCAGACGCGCATAGGCGGGCCAGGCCGCGATCGAGATGGCGATGATGACGTTCTCCAGCGAGGGTCTGAGCGCGGCCGCGATGGCCATGGCGAGAATCAGACGGGGAAATGCCATAAACATGTCGGTGAGCCGCATCAGGAAATCGTCCACGCGTCCCCGGAAGTACCCGGAGATGATACCCAGGGGCGCTCCTATGGTGGTGGCGATTACCGCAGCCAGGATGGCGATGCGCAGCGACACGCGGGTGCCGTAGATCACGCGGCTGAGAATGTCGCGCCCCAACTGGTCGGTGCCGAAGGGGTGGGCGCGGGTCGGGGGGTCAAACCGAATTTCCAGGTTGGTCCGTGTGGGATCGGCTGGAGCGATCAGCGGCGCGACGAGGGCGATCCCCACAAGCGCCCCGATGATCAGGATCCCCGCGAGCGTAAGCGGATTGCGAAAGCTCCGCCACACCACGGACCTCGGCCTAGAGGGCTCTGCGGACCCAGGACTACTCGTAGCGGATCTTGGGATTGAGGATGCCATAGGCCAGATCAACGGCCAGATTCGCTAGTGAGAACACCAGGGCGATCAACAAAGTCGCCCCCATGATCGCCGCGAAGTCCTGAGAGAGGATGGCGCTGGTCGCATAGCGGCCCACGCCGGGCCAGCCGAATACCGTCTCCGTGAGGACGGCGCCCTCCAGCAACCCGCCGTAGTAAATCCCTATGACGGTAATGATGGGCAGAAAAGCGTTCTTTAGAGCGTGGCGGAGGATGACGGTGCGCTCGGCCAAGCCTTTCGCCCGAGCCACCTTGATGTAATCCTGCCCCAGCACCTCGAGCATACTCGCCCGGGTGATCCGGGCGATCCCTACAAGGGCATGCGAGCCCAGGACCACAGCGGGAAGGATCATATGGCTTAGCGCGTTTCGGAGCGCGCTGAAATCGCGGGCGATCAGCGCATCGATCGTGATGAGGCCGGTGACGGCAGGAGGACGTGAGAGGAAGATGTCCAACTGACCTGGGCCGGGCAAGATGCCGAGCCGGGAGTAAAAGATAAACAGCAGAATCAGGCCCAGCCAAAAAACCGGCATAGACAGGCCGATTAGCGAGAAGAAGCGGACGACGTGGTCAATCCACCGGCCATGGGCCACAGCGGAAGTGATACCGACCGACAACCCCGCCGCAACCCCTACGAGGATCGCTGCGGTTGCCAATTCGATCGTCGCAGGAAAGAACTCGCGGAGGTCCTGCACGACCGGCCGGTGCGTGGCGATAGATGTCCCTAAGTCACCCCGCACTAGCCGGCCCACGAACCGGACGAACTGCTCGTGCACAGGGCGGTCCAGTCCCCAACGCCGACGGATGTCCTCGATGAGGTCATGGGGAGCCTGGGGCCCGAGGATCGCAGCGACCGGATCACCGGGGATGATGTGGGACAAGAAGAAGACAATGACGAGTACGCCGAAGATGGCCAGCCCGGACAGGAGCGCGCGACGGACAAGGTACGCCCACATAACTTAGGAGGGGAGACGGGGAAGCCCGTCCCCCCTCCAGTTGGCTATTCTTTCGAGACGTCGGAGAAGTTGTATGTGAAAGCCAGCGGCGAAGGATCCAAGCCCTTGACATTGTTGCGCATCGCCACCTGCCGTACGGGATAGCCCAAGATAACGTACGGGCCTTCTTCCAGGACGATCCGCTGGATTTCCTTGTACATCGCTTCGCGCCTGGCGCGGTTGCGTTCAACGACGGCTTGCTTGACTGTCTGCTTCACCGGATGGTCCCACTGGTTGCGCCAGGCCAGGACCCTGCTGTCAAAGTTCCCAAACGCCTTGGCCAGGTTGTCGGGGTCGGCGTAATCTGCTCCCCATCGCCCAATCGTCAAGTGATGCCGCTGGCCACGATAAATTGCTAGGACTTCCGCGCCCCGCAGAACCCTCACTTCGACCTCGATGCCGATCTGGGCCAGGTCTTCCTTTATCTTGGCAGCCTCATCAGGTCGCGGGAACGCGGACGAAGTAACCAGTTCCGCCTTGAACCCCCGCTCGTAGCCGCCCTCCCGCATCAGCGTTCTCGCCCGAGTTAAATCCTTGCGGAACGGCCGATCGGAGAGGTGACCAAACATGCCGGCGGGGACGATCGTCTGGCCGGTGTCGATTGCATCTTCCCAGATGCGCTTGATCCCTTCGTAGTCGACCGCCCACCTGACGGCATTGCGCACCTGCCTGCTCCGGAAAGGCTCGTAATCCGCGTTCATGGCAAGATACTCGAGGCCAAATGTAGGGGTAGACTTGACCACGATCCCTGGCTGGCCCGATAGCGCCTTGACCTGACTCGGGAACAGGTTTGCCGCAAAGTCGATGTCCCCGCGCTGTAGGGCCAACTGCTGCGCCGTGGGCTCAGGGATGTTCTGGATGAAGACACGGCCCATCCTGGGCCGGCCCGCCCAGTACCCATCGAAAGCCTTCAGCTCAACTTTCAGATTCCGGCTCCAGCCAATCAGCTCGTAGGGCCCTGATCCCGCATCGTGGTCGGTCAGCCACCTGTTGGCCAGCGGATCATCCGCCGTCGCATTTCGTTGCACGATGGCTGGGTCAACAACAGAGGCGACCTCGTTGGCGAGGATCTGGGCCATGAGATTCTCAGGCATGGACTGGTTAAAGGTGATTCGTACCTGGTCACTCCCGACGGCCACCACGTCTTCAGGCCTGCTGATGAAATCCGTCAGGATAAACGAGGGAGCCAGCTTTAGCTGCATCACTCTACGGAAGGAGAACTCGACCGCCCTGGCATCAACGGGGTTGCCGCTGTGAAATCTGGCCCCAGGGCGCAGTCGAAAGGTGTAGGTCCTGCCGTCAGCCGAGGCGCTCCAGGAGACAGCCAGTCTCGGAAGCGGACGGGAGAAGTCTCTGGGTAGTTCCACCAGCTGGTCGTACAGGTGCTGCATTATCCAGGTCGTCTCAAATTCAAAACCCTGTGCAGGATCGAGGCTTACTGCCGACTGGATGTCCATCCCGCAAACGAGCACACTCAGTGGAACCCGGCTCGGGGGCGCGCCGGCGGTGGCGGGCAGGACAGCAAGAACGAACAGCAGGGACATCACGATGACATACCTTGCCATGTTCACGATCCTCCTCTAAATATTAGCTGGGAACACTCTCCCTAAGCTTCGGTCTAACGGTGAATGCGACCTCTACTCCGGACGGCACAGACCCATCTGGCCGCCATTCAGGCCCTGTAGTATCGTGGAGCCAGTTGCCGTATGGCATCCATTACACGGCTCGCCGACGATCTCGTCCTGATCGACACGCAGTATCTCAACTCGCCGCAAGCGATCGGCGTGTACCTGCTGCTGGGTGAGCGGCCTGCGCTGATCGAAACAGGACCGGCATCGACGGTCAACCGTGTCATCGACGGCGTGCGGGCGGCCGGGCTGGACCCCGGGGAGCTCCAGGCGGTCGCGGTTACGCACATCCACCTCGATCATGCGGGGGGCGCCGGCACGCTTGTGCGCCGGTTCCCGCATCTCCGCGTCTACGTCCACCCTGTTGGTGCGCCGCACCTTATTGATCCCGGCCGGCTACTGGCCAGCGCCGCGCGGCTTTATAGGGATGATCTCCCTCGTTTGTTTGGGGAAGTGTTGCCCATTCCGGCCGACCAAGTGCACACCGTCCAGGACGGGGAGCAGCTGCAGCTCGGTTCACGCGTGCTCATTGCGCTGGATACCCCCGGCCACGCCCGGCACCACCATGCGTATCTCGATGAACAGACCGGCGATCTATTCGCTGGTGACGTGGCGGGGGTGGCGTTGCCAGGCTCTCGCTACGTCCGCGCACCTACACCGCCGCCCGAACTCGACGTTCCCGCTTGGGAAGAGTCGATCGCGAAGCTTCAAGCACGGCGTCCGGCGCGACTGCTTCTCACGCACTTCGGACCGCACGCATGGGTCGATGAGCTCTTCGAACAGTTGAAAGTGCGGCTCCACGAAGGCATAGCCGCCGTGCGTGAGGCGCTGACGGCGGGGCTCGACGAACCCGCGATTACCGCGAAACTACGGACCGAGGCCATGATGGAGATTGAACGGCGCGACGGACGCGGCGCTGGCGCGAGATATGAAGTCATCATGCCGATCCGCCAGAGCGTGCTCGGTCTCATTCGCTACGTCGAAAAAGTCGGGATAAAGGGATAAGGGGAGAATGGGATAAGGTACGTATCCCGCCGTTCGAGGGGGAATCGATTGTGCTCCTAAAAGGTAAGCGCGTGTTGATCATGGGCGTGGCCAACCAGCGCAGCATTGCCTGGGGTGTGGCCGCAGCATGCCACCGTGAGGGCGCCGAGCTGGCGTTCACCTACCAGAACGAACGGCTGAAAGAGAATCTGGACGAGCTTCTGGATACGATCGGAGGGAAGGCCAAGTTTGCGACGATCTCCTGCGATGTTGCGCAGGATCAGCAGGTGGCTGATGTATTCGCGGCGCTGCAAGACCGCTGGGGAGGCCTCGATGCTGTGGCTCACTGCATCGCGTTCGCCAATCGCGATGATCTCGCGCGTCCCTTCCACGAGATCTCACGGTCGGGGTATTCGCTGGCCCTCGACGTCAGCGCGTACTCGCTGATTGCCGTGGCCCGCCATGCGGCACGACTTATGACCAGCAAGGGCGGGGGCAGCATCTTTACCATGACGTACAATGCCGTTGAACGGGTCGTTCCTGGATATAATGTGATGGCCGTGGCGAAGGCGGCTCTGGAGACAGAAGTCCGCTATCTCGCTGCGGAACTGGGCCCGAGCCAGATCCGGGTCAACGCGATCTCGGCCGGGCCGCTGAAGACCCTGGCCGGAAGCGCAGTGAAGGGCCTCTCAAAGCTCCGCGACATAACCGCAGAGACGGCTCCGCTGCGCCGGAACATCACAATCGAAGACGTGGGTGACGTCGCAGTATTCCTGGCCAGCGACATGTCGCGGGCCGTCACGGGCAACATCCTGTTTGTCGACAGCGGATTTCACCTGATGGGGATCGCGCCTGCTCCGCAAGGATAACGACTCTACCACACGATTTGGAGGCGATGCACGTGCAGAAATTGATGTATGTCGATCCACGCCGTCCGTTCCCCCGGAAGTTCGTGCCGGCCGCCGCGGATATGGGCAACTGGGCCGAGATGGAGCCACTCTTCACCCGGCTGCTCGAGCGCAAGCCCGGCACGGTCGAAGAACTGGAACAGTGGCTTCACGACTGCTCGGAATTGAGCAGCATCATCGCCGAGGAGCGCGCGAAGCGCTACATTGCGATGACACTGCAGACGGACGATCCAGCCCGCGAGGCTGCCTACCAGCACTTCGTCGAGAACATTGACCCCAAGGTCAAGCCGCTCTGGCAGGCGCTCGAGGTGGCCTATCTCAACCATCCGTTGCGCCGCCAGCTGCCAAAAGAACGCTACGCGATTCTCGATCGCATCGTCGAGACAAACGTGAAGCTGTTTCGCGACGAGAACGTGCCCCTCGAAACCCAGGAGGCATTGCTATCCAAGGAATACCAAAAGGTCACCGGCGCTATGACCGTGACCTATCAGGGCAACGAACTCACGCTGCAGCAGGCCAGTAAGCACTTGGAAGAGCCCAACCGCCAGGTGCGCCAGGATGTTTGGGAACTCGTAGCCAACCGGCGGCTCCAGGATAAAGACAAAATGGAAGAGCTCTACGATCAACTGGTGGAGCTACGCGGCCGGATCGCCAAGAATGCCGGGTTCGACAACTACCGCGACTACGCGTTCAAGCGCCGCCGCCGGTTCGACTATACGCCTGAGGATTGCTTCCGATTCCACGAAGGTGTCGAGAGTGCGGTGCTGCCGATGGTCCGTTCGATCATGGAAGACCGCCGGCGCAAGTTAAAGGTCGACCGGTTGCGGCCGTGGGATCTGCAGGTCGATCCATTGAATCGGCCGCCGCTACGGCCATTCGGCACCGCCGATGAATTGGTGCGCGGCACCTATGAGATCTTCAACCGCGTCGACCCCGAACTCGGCGCGCAGTTTCAATTCATGGCAGACGAACGACTACTCGAACTGGAAAGTCGCAAGGGCAAAGCGCCCGGTGGTTATCAGAGTACTCTGCACGAGCGACGGTGGCCGTTCATCTTCATGAATGCGGTCGGGCGTGACGACGACATCCGCACGCTCCTCCACGAAGGCGGCCACGCCTTCCATATGCTTGCCGCACGCGCGGAGCCAATTATCTACTACCGCCACGCGCCGCTCGAGTTTGCGGAGGTCGCATCGATGGGCATGGAATTGCTCGCGGCGCCGCACCTGGGCGTCTTCTATACGAACCCGGACGAGTACCGGCGATCGTACATCAACACACTCCATGATGCGGTGCTAATCCTCCCCTGGGTCGCGACGATCGACGCGTTCCAGCACTGGGTCTACACACACCAGGGACATTCGCGCGAGGAGCGCAAGCAGGCGTGGCTCGAGATCTTCGACCGATTCAGCACGCTCGTGGATTGGACGGGCTATGATGCCGCACGCGCGTACCGCTGGCACGCGCAGCTGCACCTCTTTACCAGCCCGTTCTACTACATCGAATACGGGATCGCCGAGATCGGCGCGCTACAGGTGTGGATGCAGAGCCGGCGCAACCATCGTGAGGCCGTCGAGCGATACTGGCAGGCGCTCGCGTTGGGGGGATCGCGGCCACTACCCGAACTGTTTGAGGCCGCCGGTGCGAAGTTCCGATTCGATGAAAAGACGGTCAAACCGCTGATGGAGGCGGTGGAAGCGGAGCTCGCAACGCTGGAGCGCTAGCAGACTAACCGCCGACGACAAAGAGAATCCCCACAACGGTGAGGACGGCGCCCAGCGCAGTGTTGGGCGCCACTTTTTCTATCTGGCGGAACATGTACAAGAGGCCCACGGCAAAGATCGGAGCCGTGTTCCCCAGCGGGGTCACGCGCACAATGTCCCCGAGACTCAGGGCGAGGAAGTACGACAGAAAGCCTGCCGTTGTGAGTAGCCCTCCCGCAACGAGGTATGTCAGGCTGTTGCGATCCGTCCGCAGCGGATCCCGGCGTGAGCGCATCGCCTGAAACGGCAACAACACCATTAGCGAGCCGGTAACGGTCAACGCCGCGGCCAGTGTCGGGTCCGGCAGCACGCCTAGCCCTGTTTTTCGAAGAAGGAACGAAATGCTTGCCATGACGGCTGTGTTCAGCGCCAGCAGGATCCCCAGAGTCCGCCGCTGATCGCCCCGCAATGATGCGGGAAAGAAACGAGCTATCCAGCCGCCGGCCGGCTCGGGATGCGGTACCGCGACCTCCGCGACCGCCGCGGAGCGGGCGGCCGGCTTCCGATCCTCAGGTTTCACGGCGAGCGCCACACCGGCGACCACCATCAGCGTCCCAACAAGCAATCGCCAGGTCATCTGCTCATGAAGAATGGGCACCGCGAGCATGGCGGTGAAGATCGGCGTCGTGTTGCTGAGGGTGGAGGCTCGGGCGACACCGATGATGTTGATGCTCTCGTAGTACGTGAGCCGCGCGAATGCGGGCGCGAATGCGCCGGCGAGGAGAAAGATCAGCGACGCAGGTTGAAACACGCGGGACAGCGAGCCGGTTAACGTCGCCAGCAGCCATAGAGCCAGAATATTTGTGACCACTGACACAAGCGTGGCCGTCGCCGCGGTGGAGCCGCGGAGGGCAAGACGAACGCAAACAGCATTCCCGGCAAAGAAGATAGAGGAAAGAAGTGCAAAGACGCTGCTCACCAGGCTATTCTATCAACCGCGGAAGTCTACGCTCTGCGTCTCTCGAGATTTGCGAACTTGCTGAACTCCTTGTGGAAAAAGAGCTCGACGGTGCCGATCGGACCGTTGCGATGCTTGGCGATAATGATCTCGGCAATGTTCTTCTTGTCTGTTTCTGGATTGTAGTAGTCCTCGCGGTAAATGAAGACCACGAGGTCTGCTACTTGCTCGAGCTCGCCCGAATTGTGAGCTACAAGGCCGTTGGCGACAAAGTTGCACGTCCCAGGCATAACAAGGTCAAACACGGGCGCTCGTCCTATTGGAACGACCTCGATAACCTCGTCCCAAATCACATCTCTGGGGGTTGGCCGATCAATTAGTGCTGCCCTTGGAGATTGCTTCGTCGCTACGCTCCTCGCAATGACAGATGTGCTGATGGTCAGCGGTCCTTGTGATAGAAGGCGTCCCTCGTAGTGCTCACACGTAACTCCCCAAGCAGCTCCGACAACGGCACCGGACCCGAGCTGCCCAACTTTCACCCAGCCAGCTGGAGTCATGACAGGATGATTCGCAGTCGCTCTCAGTCGGCGACCCGAGGCGGTTCGTAGTTCGAAGACGTCATTTTCGCCCTTCTCAAACACGGCGCTAGGGCGGACGGCCACGAGTCGACCATCCTCGCTCGTTGATAAAAGTCTCGGCCATTCCGTCCTTGTGGCGAGTTCACCGATAGTGTGACTTCGGCCGCTGTCTGCATCCCACACCACGGTATCGGCGGTGACGCATTCCCGAAGATGTGAGAGCATCGGCCTGCGTGTACCTGTCATTTCCACCGCGCGGGATAGTTGGGAGACCGCAATGACCGGAATGTCGAGTTCCTTCGACAGCGTCTTCAGCGAACGCGCGATCTCGGAGATTTCCTGGGTCCGATTCTCAGTGCGCTTGTAGGACTGAATCATCTGCAAGTAATCTACGACGATCAATCCGAGCCCGTGCTCGGCCCTCAATTTACGCGCCTTCGCGCGCATCTCGATGACCGAGATGTTCGCGGAGTCGTCGATGAAGATGGGCGCCTCAGAGAGCCGGCCCATGGCGCGGGCAAGCTTCGGCCAGTCTGAATCGGAGAGAAAGCCCGTGCGCAGCTTGCTGCCGTCCACATCGGCCTCCGCGCACAGGAAGCGTTGCACCAGTTGCTCTTTGGACGTCTCCAAGCTGAAGATCGCCACCGGCGTCTGGTGCGTGATAGCGGCGTGCTGCGCAATATTCAGGGAAAGGGTCGTGTTGTGGACGCAAACGTCGTCGGCAACGAAGTTATGGGTCTCCGGAACGGTCAGGTCGTAGACCTGGAAGTCTCCGATATAGTCGATCGCGCTGATCGGGTCCCATGCAAGGTCGCCGGCCTCGAGCAACTGGCCTTGATCGTGGCGCGCCCACATCCGGAGACGCTCCAGTCCGAGGATGCCAATCTCCTTGAATAGTTGCCGCACAGATTCGCCCTTGATCTCCAGCTCTTGAGCGCGCTGCGCGGCAAATATCCCGAAGCGCAAGAGGAGATGGCGAGTCTGTTTGGCCATTCGAGCTGATGGGAACGTCGAGCGTACAGTGAGGGAGAAATCCGGATCGGACATCTGCACGACACTCGAGCACGCCAGAAGCCGTGAGAGAAAGAGCGCCAGCTTCTCGCGCGCCAGGCTGAAGACCAGGTCTGGAATGTAGCGATGCTCGCCCGTGGCGTTCAGCGCCCTGTGACGGGCGAGCAGTGCTGCCTCCACCTCGGGTTGCGAAGCGCCACGAACCGGCGGGAACTCGACCTGATCGACTGCCACTCTTTCAGTCCCCCGCTCTGCGCTCCCCGTTCCCCGTTCTTTGGTGGTCGGCTTCGTCGCTGCGGAGATCGCCTCGGCCACGGCCACCGCGTCGGCGTAGTCCGTGGCAATCACTGCGGACGCGGGCATCGTGTCGACACAAAGATATGCGAGCAGCTTGACCTCGAATGCAGGAAGATCGAGTCCACCAAATACCGGCAGGCGCGACGGCACGGCGATGGGTTCCCCGACCGATAGCGTGGACAACGGCTTCCATCCCTGTGTCGTGAGGAACGGGTGAGACAGGGTGGTCTCGACGAACCGGCCCGACGTTGTCGCCACGCGGTAAACTGGCTTGATGCCGTCATCGACGAACTGGGAGGGCGAGGTCGTGACCAGCGTTCCCGTCGCATCCAGCGTCCAGAGCATCGTGCTGCGCCGGGTCACGATCTCTTGTATCGTGATGAGTTCGCCGCTCGATGCATCGACGATCTCTGCGTCGAATTTCAAGCACTTGCCCATGGCCGGACGGGCGGCGACGATCACGAGGTCCGCGGGCTGCAGACCACTCGTGAGTTGATCAATATCAGTGAATCCTGTGCCGACGCCCGTGACAGTGCCTTTGTCCTGATAGCGCCGGTCAATCCGCTCGAAGCTTGCCTTCAGGATCTCACGGATGGGCAGAAACTCTTGGAGCAGCCTGCGGTTGGCGATGCTGTAAACGAGCTTCTCCGCACGGTCCACCAGCACTTCAACATCTTGCTCTCCTTCAAACCCCATGTGGGCGATCTGCGTTCCGGCGGCAATCAACTGCCGGAGCATCGACTTCTGGAGGACGATGCGGGCGTAATACTCCACGTTCGCCGCTGTTGGCACCGCATTCAGCAGCGACGTGATATACCCCGCGCCTCCCACGTCGTCGAGCTGTCCTTTGTCCCGGAGACGGTCGGTGACTGTAATGAGGTCGACCGGCTCTCCCCGCTCAAACAGCTCAGCCATCGTTTCATAGATTCGGCGGTGGGCGTCTCGATAGAAGTCTTCGGCCCGGAGAAGCTCCACCACGCGCGCGATCGCGTCGCGGTCGAGGAGCATCGAGCCCAGTACCCCTTGCTCGGCATCTAGGTTCTGCGGGGGAACTCGCTCAATGGAGGTAACGATCGACACAGGCGAACCTCCGTTCGCAGTGAGAGCATACTATCGAACAAATGTTTGGTTTGTCAAGGACAAACCGCCCACCTACTTGGCACTTAGGGACTGGGCTGGGGGTTACCTTGTGGGGGTGCTGTGGAAGGGCTGGGAATTTCGGAAATTTACTGTGGATAACCTGCGGACAAGGTGAGCAATTGACTCAAAGGAGCTATTCCTGGGTGATCCGCTTTCTGGGACGGCGGCCCACGACGATATGCGGTAGCACATCTTCGACCGAGGAGGCAAAGACGACCTCGATGCCCTTTACATCCGGTGGGGCGTCGAGGCGGTTCTCGGCCGGAACCACGAGCTTTCTCATCCCCGCTTGACGAGCACCGTAGATTTTCTCGGGGATTCCCCCGACCTGCTTGACCTTGCCTTGAATCGACACCTCACCGGTCACTGCGACATCCTGACGCAGCCGCCTCCGTTGAATCGCACTGAGCATCGCCAGGACGACGGCAAGTCCGGCGCTCGGTCCGTCGATCTGTCCGCCGCCGATGATGTTCACGTGCACGTCGAAGTGGCTCACGTCGATGCCGGCGAGCCGCCGGATGACTGAAGCCGCGTTGAAGACCGAGTCCTTCGCCATCGAGCCCGCCGTTTCGTTGAACCGGATCGTGCCCCGCTGGCGCTTCGCCACGGGAAACGCCGTGGCTTCTATCTCGATGATCGAACCGACGTACTGGGTCACGCCGAGCGCAAACACCCTGCCGACTTCCGGGACTCCTGAAGCCTTCGCCGGCGCGCTGGCCGACAGCCGGCCGGAGCGGATCACGTCGTGCAGATCACGCAGCGTGATTCGCAACCCGCCGCTGCCCCGACGGCGATAGAGCCCGGCGCCATACGCGTCGGCGAGCATGCTCACCGCTTTGCGTCCTTCAATCGTGTAGTCACTGATTGTCCTGGGCACGTCCGTGCCGACCTCCACTTGCAGACGCCGGCCCGCCTGACGGACGATGCGCTGGATGTCTTCAGGTGACAGCGGATCAAAGAACACCTCGGCGCATCGCGAGCGCAAGGTTGGGCTGATTTCCTCTGGCTCTTTGGTGGTCGCGCCGATCAAGACAAAGTCGGCCGGTGCGCCTTCATCAAACAGCCGGCGCACATAGGCGGGGAGCTGCGGATTGTCCCGATCGTAGTAGCTGGACTCGAAGCGTACCCGCTTGTCCTCCAGCACCTTCAGCAATTTTGCCTGCAGCACGGCGTCGAGCTCTCCGATCTCGTCGATGAACAATACGCCGCCGTGCGCCTTTGTCACGAGACCCAGCTTTGGCTCCGGGATGCCGGCGTCGGCGAAATCGCGCCGCGTGCCCTGATAGATCGGGTCATGTACTGAGCCAAGCAAGGGATTGGTGGCTTCGCGATGATCCCAGCGCAGCGTGCTGCCGTCAACTTCGACGAATGGCGCGTCCTCCCCAAAGGGCGTGTGCCGCAGCTGCTTCGCCTCCTCGAGGGCGAGTCGCGCCACGGTGGTCTTGCCGACGCCCGGCGGTCCGTAGAGGATCACGTGCTGGGGGATCGGGACGGCGAGTTTGGCGAGCAGTGAGCGAATGGCGCGCTCCTGCCCGACAACGTGTCCCAACCGCTTTGGCCGCAACGCTTCGAGTGCAGTGCGGGCGAGCCGGACCTGCTCGAGCTGCTCAAGCTCCGCAAGCTTGCGGCGTGTCGCCGGTGTCTCTGGACCTGCCGTCTCCTGCAGCACCTGCAGGCGGATCTCCCGCAGATAATCGTCCTGGCGTTCGCGCATCCGATCGGCGACCCGTCGGTCGAGTTCTGTCTCCACCGACTTGCGTGCCATCAGGTCGGCCACTCGTTCCTGGAGATCTTCGAGGATCGCCGGGATCTCCGGCTCACGCGGAATGGTGGTGATCTTCGGGTCGTCAAACACCAACCGCTGTAACGCGAGCACACGCCGGCCGAGCTGACGACTACGCATGAGCCCGACCGCGCTGAGTTTCTCGGCTCGTCGCTGCAGGCGCTCGGCGGGGTAAATGCCATCGAGGATGCCAAAGAGCGCGGCCACTTTGCGACGAAGCGTCTCGCGCACCGACAGCGAGCCGGTCGGGTTGATGGCGGGTACGATCTTGTTCACTCTATGCATCTAGGCCGTCCCGACGACGTTTACCTCGACCCGGACGACAACTCCCGGGCTAATCCTGATGGGTACCTTGTAGGATCCCGCTGTTTTGATGGGTTCGTCAAGCTCCACCTGTCTCTTTGATACCCGCACACCCTGCCCCGCGAGCGCGTCCGCCAGATTTTGTGCGGTCACGGCACCGAACAAACGTCCGCCCTCCCCCGCGCGTGTTCGGATCTCGAGCACGACTTGAGAGATCTGGGACGCCAGCTGCTCCGTATCCTCTCGGTCCCGTTTTGAGCGGTCTTCGACTGCCTTTTTCTGCCCCGCCATTGACCGCACGTTCCCAGGGGTGGCTTCCGCCGCCAGCCCACGAGGCAAAAGGTAGTTGTGAGCATAACCGTCCTTGACCTCTTTGATCTGCCCGCGCTCGCCCAGCCCCGGGACATTCTTCTGCAAGATGACCTTCATGTGCGCGCCTCCTTCGCGAGTCTCCACCGGCCGCGGAGATCAAATCCGGCATCGGCAAGTCCAAGCAGGAATATCACGACGCTCAAGACGGGCTGCGTGAACGCGATCGCAATCATGATCCACCGTAACCAGTTTGGGGAGTGGTAGCGATCAAAGAACGACCACGCGACGAGCAGTCCTTGCAGCAGCAAGAGCATTTGCGCGAGGAAGAACAGATTGAGTCCTGCCGTTTCCAAAGCATCATGGAGGGCCTGACCGATCAAGTTCAGCATGAATCCCGCCGGCAGCATCCACAAGAATATCGGATGCGTCCGCCAGGTCGTGAGCGGGGGTAAGGCCTCTGTCACGATCCCGAAGCGCCGCAGCACCAGACGCCCCACCTGAAAGTTGATGAGCGCAACAAACGCTCCGCTTCCCACGATCAGCAGGGGAATCAACCTCGGCAGAAGTTCTAACGCCTGCTTCATCACCCCCGATGCTTGCTCCAACTGCTTTGCGTCGAGGCCGAACCGCTCGTACAAGCGGAGCGACTGCTCCTGGCCCTGCTGCATGCTCTCGATCATGACTGTGTATGGATTGACACCCGCGATGACAAGGGTGAGCACGACGTTAATGAGCACCGACGCCGTTGCCACGCCTGCGCTCAGGGCGACGACGGTCACCGGCTTCCACCGATTGCGTACGCCCAGCCCCAGCACGATCCCAAGGGGCGCGAACGTCGCAACGATGGCGACCCCGGTCAACGGCCCGCCTGCGATGGCACCGACAGCGGCGGCAACGAGCGCCGCAAGCACCGCGATTCGTACGCCCTGGCGAATCACCAGAAACGTCAGCGGAAGCGGACACACGAATGCGGAGACGATCTGAATGATCGGCAGATATCGCGTCGCGAGAGCGAGCAGGGCGACGAGGGTAGCGAGTATAGCGCCTTCGGTGAGTCCGCGGACTCCCACGGCAAAACCTTTCGCGCCCCGCGCGTCGTCGTGTACGCGCGCCTTCGGCGTGTGCGCGCTCTCGTTATTCAGCAGTATAGGGCAGCAGAGCGAGTTCCCGGGCGCGCTTGACGGCGCCGGCCAGCGCCCGCTGATGCCTCGCGCAGTTCCCCGACACGCGGCGAGGAAGAATCTTGCCGCGCTCGGTCACGAACCTGCGCAACCGCATGACATCCTTGAAGTCGACGAACTGCGCTTTCTCGCTGCAAAACTGGCAGTTCTTCCGCTTTGGTCGGCGTCCCCGCCACTCTTTCTTGCCTCTACGATCTCTGTCGCGATCACCCTCGGGCATATTCTCTCCGTGTAAACATCATCTCAGAATGGAACGTCGTCCTCGCCTTCGGCAGGCTCCGGCTCCCCGTCTTGCGCCGGCGTCTCTACCGCTGCGCCCGCACCTGCTGCGCCCGCTCCGACGGCTTTACGGTCCAGGAAGCGTACGCCGTCGGCGACGACCTCGGCGACCTTACGCTTCTGCCCATCCTGAGTCTCATAGGATCGGATCTGCAGCCGGCCCTCGACTGCGACGAGCCGTCCCTTGTTCAGATGCTGCGTCACTTGTTCCGCCAGCCGCCGCCAGGCCACGACGTCAATGAAATCCGTTCCGCGTTCGCCCTGCTGATTCACGAAGGGGCGGTCCACCGCCAGCGTGAAGCTGGCGACCGGATGGCCACTCGGGACATACCGGAGTTCGGGATCCCGCGTCAGCCGACCGATGAGAACAATGCGGTTGAGCACGCTAGGCTCCTGCTGCGCTCGGCGTCGGCGGTGTCGGTGGCTCGGTCGGCGTCGTCGCGGGAGCCGGGGTCGCGGGCACCGGGGCAGCCTCCGCGGACTTTGGTTCAGGCGTCTTTCCCACGGCGTTTGTGATGATCGACCGCAGCACTTCCTCGATAAGGTTCACAGCCCGGCGGACCTCAGCGACTTTCCCCGGATCGAGAGAGAACCGTGTGTGGACGAAAACACCTTCGCGGTTTTTCTTAAGTGAGAAGGACATGCGTCGCTTCCCCCACGTATCCACCACCTCGACCGTGCCGCCCTGGTCCGTGATGCGTTGGGTCACACGGTCCACGAGCGCTTTGAACGCATCCTGTTCCAGGTCGGGTCGGACCACAAACACCAGGTCGTAACTCTTCACGCAATACCTCCAACTGACGTAAAGAAGCCCCCAACTTACCTCCGGGGCTTCCCGATTATAGCACTGGATTTGAGGGGTGGCTACACGGCGAATCTGAAGAGCATTACGTCACCATCCGTGACAGCATACTCTTTGCCTTCCAGGCGAACCAGTCCCCGATCCCTTGCCTTCTGCAACGAGCCAGCCTCGATTAGCTCGCGCCAGCCGATCACCTCTGCCTTGATGAACCCTCGGTGCATGTCCGTGTGAATCTTGCCGGCGGCGTCCGGCGCCAGCGTGCCGGACGGAACGGCCCAGGCGCGGACTTCGCGCGAGGCGGTGGTGAAGAACGTGATGAGGCTCAAAAGGTCATAGGCCGCGCGGATCAAACGGAAGAGGCCCGGCTCGGTCAATCCGTACGCTCTCAGGAGCTCGTCCCCTTCGCGACCGCCGAGTTCAGCTACCTCCGCTTCCAGTTTCACCGAGAGCGGTACGGCGATAGCTCCGTGAGCTTGGGCATGTCCGACCACTAACTCGGCACACGGACCCGCGGGGAGATCGTTTTCGCTGATATTGGCCACATAGAGCACCGGCTTGGCGAGATTCGCAAATGCCAGTTCGGTTTCCACGATCTCAATGTCGCGCATCGGGTCGACGGCGCCTTCCACGTGCGGGACATCAGCCGCTGTGAAACAGCGCACCACGTGCACGATCGCGTCAACTTCACGGATGTGAGCCAGGAACTGGTTGCCCAACCCTTCCCCGGAGTGTGCGCCACGGACGAGTCCGGCGATGTCGACAAACTCAACCGTCGCCGGAACGGTGCGATCGGGTTGCGTGACACCGGCCACGGCTTCGATTCGCGGATCCGGGACAGCAGCGATCCCATGGTGCGGTTCAATCGTTGTAAATGGGTACCCGGCTACGGCTGCGCCGGCACGCGTGAGCGCGTTGAACAGACTGGACTTGCCGGCATTGGGAAGACCGACGATACCGACGGAGAGACTCATCCCGACAAGGACGGGATAAGGGGATACAGGGATAAGGGGATAAGGTAACAGCGAGAAATGATCCAGCCGACACTTTGCACGGCTGGCCCTACCTTATCCCACTATCCCCTTATCCCTCTATCCCGCTTCTAGGAGTACGCTTCCGCCAGGTGCACCTTGTTGCCGCCGGATCGTTTCGCGGTGTACTGCGCGTGGTCCACGGCATCGACAATGGAATCCACGGTCGTCCCATCGATCGGGCTGGCCGCGACGCCGACGCTGAGCGTGACCGCGGTAACGATGTTCTCGCCGAGGCGGAACGGATATGCTTCCACGGCGCGGCGCAGACGCTCGGCCACATCCTGGGCGATATCCTTGCCGGTGTTGGGCAGCACGATCATGAACTCATCACCCCCGTAGCGGGCGACGATATCCGAGGGCCGGCTCCCTTTGCGCAAGAGCTCCGCAACAATGCGGAGGACTTCGTCCCCGCGCTGGTGGCCGTAGGTATCGTTGTAGCGCTTGAACTTGTCGATCTCCAGCATGATGACGGCCAGCGGCTGATCGCTGCGGTTGCAGCGCTCCAGCGTGCGCTCGAGCGCCTGGTGTAGGTAGCGGTGATTGAACAATTCCGTCAGCCCGTCGGTGATCGCCAGGTGCTTGGCCTGCTGGTACAACCGCGCATTCTCGATGGCGATCGTTGCATATCCCGCCAGCGTTGTCAGTAACTCGAGGTCTCGCTGGCCCAGCGCTCCGCGCCTGGTGCTCTCGACGTTGAACACACCGATGACCCGGCCCTCGCTGATCAGCGGGACGGCCACTTCTTCCACGACCCGGTCGTCCGCCTTGACATAGCGGGAATCCTTTGTCACATCGCCAACCACTTCGGGCTTTCCGGTTCGCTGAACCGTCCCTGTGATGCCCTTGCCAACCGGGACCCGCATCCCGAGGGTCTCGGGCGTATACCCGTAAATCGCCTCGACGACCAACTCCCCCGTGCGGTCGTCGGTCAGCAGGATGGCTCCGTACTCGTAGCCGAATGCGCGGCAGCTCACCTGCACGAGATTGTTGAGGACAGTCTCCAGTTCAAGCGAGCTGCTGACGGCCTTCACCGCTTCGTACAACACCGAAAGTTCGTCGCGCGAGCGCTGGGCTTCTTCATACAGGATGGCGTTACGTGCCGCCACGCCGAGCTGGCCGGCCAGCATGGTGAGGAGCTCAAGATCGGTCGGTTGAAGCGGGCGAACACTGTTGGCCTCCACATTGAGCACACCGATGACGTTGTTGTCCACCATGATCGGCACAGCGGCCTCGCTTTGCACGTCCGAGGACGCGGCGATATAGTCATGATCCTGCTTGACGTCGACGATTAACACGGGCTTTCCGCTGCGTGCGACGCGACCCATGACGCCTTTTGTGATGTGAATGGTATCGTACGCGTCGCGGTAGCCAACCTGAGCCTCCAGGTTGAGGTAGTCACCCTCATGCCTGTAAATGCTGACGTGCGTGTAACCGAACGCCGCGGACACTTCTTCGACGACGCGGCGAAATCGCTGCTTCAGATCGGGCGCCCCCGAGACGGCGCTCATGACGCGGTTCAGCAAATCCATCTCGGTGGCCCGGTGGCGTGCTGCTTCGAGCAGTCGGGCGTTCTCGATGCCGGTCGCCGCCTGTGCTCCGAGGGCCGCGACGAGCTTGAGGTCTCGATCCGAATACGCCTGGAAGGTGTAGGCCTGCACCGACATCAGCCCGATCACGGTAGTGCCCCGCGCCAGTGGAACGAACAGCAGGGACGCGCTCGCACGATCGACACGGCCCACACGGCCCAGATCGTCCGCATCCAGTGTCGCCGGATCACGGGTGATCATCGTCGCACGGCCTCGCGAGAGAATCTCCTTATTGACGGTATTTAATGGATGGATTTCACGCGGGAATCGTTCCCCAGAGTCGACGAGGTACTCGAACGAGAGCATCTCGCGGGAGGGATCAAGCAGCGCAACGTAAAATGCATCGGCCGGCATGATGCGACTGATCTGCTCGTGCATGGTCTGGAACAGGTGCTCCAGGTCCAGCGCCGCAGATGCTCGGCTGACGGCCTGGAGGGCCTCAAGCTCCTGATAGCTCTGCTTACGGGTCGTGTAGAGTAGGAGAATGTAGCTCACCAGCAGCAGCGGCACGGCCAGGAACGCAGCGCTGACGGGGACCGCGCGCACGTACATCAGCGTGGTGACGAGGCCAATCGCGCCGAAGGCCACGTTGCTGACGAGCTCCCACAGGATCCTGGCGCCAAACACGTCCACGAAACTCACGCCGCGCAGCAACCCTACCATGCCGCTGACAAACAGACTGCTGCTGACGATGTACGTGGTGATGCCGGCGAGAAATGCGAGCAAGAATCGGACGTCAGTTGCGCCGTGGAAGAGCGGTGCGTTGAACGGCAGGATCTCCGGATCCAACAGGCGCGCCACGGCGCCTGCGACAAGCATCGACAGAATGTACTGGCCGCTGTTGAACACCGTGTTGAGCGGTGGGCGCCGGTGCAGCAGGCCGTTTCCGATCGCAACGCCGATGCTCATCACCAGCGCGGCGTAGACGGGCCCGACAAGCAGCAGCGCGGCCGCGGCGACCGCGACTCCGGCCGACTGAACGCCCCCCCGTGGTTGGGGGACCATCAGCCATTCAGAGACGACGGCAAGCGCGAGCAGTCCGAGCAGCGGCTCGATGCGGGGGGTGGGGGCGAAGAGAAGCAGCGGGAGCAACGCCGCCCACCCCGCAATGGCGACCCCCCAGGCGTAAATGCGCATATGCCCGTCATCACCCTGCCCGAGGGGCAAGATCTTTACACGTATCGGGTTATTTAATCGCTCTGGGCTTGCGGAGGCCGGCTGACGAAACGCTTGATGCGTCGTTCTAATCGCGGGCGTTCCATGAGAACGTAGCGGCCGCAGCCCTGGCAGCGGATCCCCACGTCGGCGCCCAATCGCTCGATTGTCCACTGATCGCTGCCGCAGGGGTGCGTCTTTCGTGTCTGCACCACGTCACCGATGTACAACTTGATAACCGGCATTCAGCGGCCCTGGATCAGGACCTCAACGGGTGCGTAATCGTCGGTCAAGACCGGTACATCCGTGGTGTCGATCGGCGCAGTGTACTGATCGCCGGCCGCATGAGGGAATCGCGGCAGCGTGACGCCCAGCGTGCGCCGGGTGCGCTCCGCGGCAACAAGCACCTCTCGGGGCTCCAGTCGAGGACGGTCGGTGCCGATCACAATGATATTGCGGAGAGACTCAACACCCTGGTACCGGGTCCAATCTACCGGAAACACGTAGACGGTCGGGAAAACTTCGCGGAATGTCTTGTACATGGCACGGAACAATCCGCTTCTGGACCCGCTCAACGCCCCGATGATGTTGGAGCCCACCACGCCACCGGGCGACAACTGCATCTTCACCGTCTCATAGAATTCACGCGTGGCCAGGTGGAAAGGGATCGTATCGATGAGATACGCGTCGAGCAAGATCACGTCGTACCGCTCTTCCGCGCGCATGATGAACAGACGCCCATCCTGGGCAACCATGCGGAGACGGCTGTCTGATGGAACGGCGAAAAAGCGCTGCGCCACCGCGATGATCTGTGGATCCAGCTCTACGACGTCGATGCGCATTCCTGGGTAGTCCTGGTGATAACGGGCCGGAACAGTTCCGCCGCCCAGGCCGACGACGAGCACGCGCTCTGCAGCGGGAGTGAAGATCAACGGTAAGTGCAGGTAATCGGAATATCCGAACACGGTGCGGCGCGAATCGGCCAGGTCAAGCCCGCTTTGCCAGTAGTTGTCGAGTTTTAGGTACCTGATCTCGAACTCGTCGCTGACCGTTATTCGATGATAGACCGTATCCTTCATGAAGCGGACCTCCTCGGGCAGCGGCGGGGACGCGAACGGAACACCCAAGACCAGCAACACCGCCACCATCGCGCCGACGGCCGCGGGCAGCATCCGTCGGCTGACGACCCATCCCGCAACGGCCAGCACGAGCAGTGTTGCGCCGAGCACATAGACGATCTGATTCACTCCCATCACGGCAATAAGGACGAAGGACGCAAGCAGCGTCCCGGCGATACTCCCAAGCGTCGAGAGGGCATAGAGCGCACCCGCGACATTCCCAATTGTGGCCACCGTCCGAGCACGCAGGCGCACCGCAATCGGTGACACCATGCCCATGACCACACTCGGGAGGAAGAACAAGCCGAGCGAACCCAGCAGCGGGCTCATGCGCGGCCCAGGATCGCGCAGGATGATTGACTCGAGCAGCCGGGGCGCGACGACCGGAATGAGCAGCACGAGCGCGCCCGCAAGAAACACACACGCGGCGAGGACCGTCATCGACGGCCACCGGTCGGCTAGCATGCCCCCAAGGAAGTACCCCAGCGCGAGCGCGGCGAGAAAGACTCCGATCAGGCTGCCCCACACGTAGATGGAGTTGCCGAAGAACGGGGCGATGACGCGGCTCGCGACGATCTCAAGCGCGAGGAGAACTGCGCCGCTCACAAAGGCCGTGATCCCAAGAATCGCTGGTTTCCTCCACAAGACGAACTACGGGATAAGGGGATAAAGGGACAAGGGGATAAGGCTCCTGCAGTTTATCCCTTTATCCCTTATCCCTTTATCCCGCAGTTTTACTTTGCTGCCGCTGCCAGGCGCTCGCCGATGGTGATTTTGATCTCGCCGCCCTTGTAATCCACGACAGCGGCGGATCCTTCTCTTAACTCGCCGGCCAGCACCATCTTGGCGATGCGATTCTCGACCTCACGCTGGATCAGTCGCCGCAGCGGCCTCGCGCCAAAGTCCGGATTGTACCCTTCGCGCGCCAGGTAGTCCTTGGCGGCGTCTGTGACCTCCAACCCTACCTTCTGCGCGGCCAGCCGGCCGGTCAGATACCGGAGCTGCAGGTCGACAATTTGACGAAGCTGCTCCGCCGACAGCGGATGAAAGACGATGATCTCATCGATTCGATTCAAGAATTCCGGCCGGAACGCTTTGTGTACTTCGTCCAGTACTTGGACCCGCGCCATCTCGAACTGCGCGGCGTTCTTGGCATCGAGGTGCTGAAGAAACCGGCTGCCCAGGTTACTGGTCATGATGATGACCGTGTTCTTGAAATTCACGGTGCGCCCGTGCCCGTCGGTCAACCGGCCGTCTTCCAGAATCTGCAGCAGGATATTGAAGACGTCTGTGTGCGCTTTCTCGATTTCGTCCAGTAGCACCACGCGGTAAGGCCGCCGTCGCACTGCTTCAGTGAGTTGGCCACCTTCTTCGAACCCGACGTAGCCTGGCGGCGCGCCGATCAGACGGCTGACGGTGTGCTTTTCCTGGTACTCGGACATGTCGAGGCGAATCATTGCCTCTTCATTGTCGAATAGATGTTGTGCGAGCGCTCGCGCCAGTTCGGTCTTTCCCACCCCGGTCGGACCCAGGAACAGGAAGGACCCGATGGGCCGGCGAGGATCCTGCAGGCCCGCGCGGGCGCGCCGAATCGCGTCGCTCACGGCGGCCGCGGCTTCGTCCTGTCCTACCACGCGCTCGTGCAGGCGCTGTTCCATCGTGCGCAGTTTCTGCATTTCACCCTCAAGCAGCCGCGTCACCGGGATCCCGGTCCACTTGGCGACAACCTCGGCGACATCTTCTTCGTCGACCTCTTCCTTTAAGAGGTGCCGGCCGCGCTGCACGTCTTTGAGCGCCTGCTCCTGCGACGCCAGCTTCTGCTGAAGGTCGTGGAGCGTGCCGTAGCGCAGCCGGGCGGCCGTTTCGAGATCTGCCCGGCGTTCGGCCTCTTCGATCTGCCGCCGGGTCTCCTCGATTCTCCCCTTCGTCTCTCGAAAGGCGCTGATGGCGCGTTTCTCTTCTTCCCACTGCTTGCGCAACTCTTCGCTCTCGGCCTTGAGCGTGCTCACGTCCTGCTCAATCCGCCGGAGCCGCTCCTTGCTGGCTGGGTCGAGCTCCTTGCGCAGCGCCTGGCGCTCGATTTCCAGCTGCATGATGCGCCGATCGATCTCGTCCAGTTCGACCGGCTTGCTGTCGATCTCCATGCGGAGGCGGCTGGCCGCCTCATCGATGAGGTCGATCGCTTTGTCGGGAAGGAAGCGGTCGCTGATATAACGGTCCGACAGCGTCGCCGCGGCGATGACCGCCGCGTCGGTGATGCGGACGCCGTGATGGACCTCGTATCGTTCCTTCAGCCCGCGCAGGATCGAGATCGTCTCCTCGACCGAGGGCTCACCGACAAGCACCGGCTGGAAGCGCCGCTCCAGGGCAGCATCCTTCTCAATGTGCTTGCGGTACTCGTCCAGCGTCGTGGCGCCGATGGTGCGCAGTTCGCCGCGGGCCAGCATTGGCTTCAGCATGTTCGATGCATCGATCGCGCCTTCCGCGGCGCCGGCACCCACGACCGTGTGCAGCTCGTCGATGAACAAGACGATCTCGCCGGCCGCGTCGGAGATTTCCTTGAGGACCGCCTTGAGCCGCTCTTCGAACTCGCCCCGGAACTTCGTCCCGGCGACCAGCGCGCCCAAATCCAGCTGCACGACACGCTTGTGCTTCAATCCTTCGGGCACGTCCCCGCGGACGATGCGCTGCGCGAGCCCTTCGACGATCGCCGTCTTTCCAACGCCCGGATCGCCGATGAGCACCGGGTTGTTTTTTGTGCGGCGGCTGAGCACTTGAATCACGCGCCTGATCTCCTCGTCGCGGCCGATCACCGGATCGAGTTTCCCTGCAGCGGCTAATCGAGTCAGATCACGCCCGTAGCGCTCGAGCGCCTGGTATTTGCTCTCGGGGTTGGGATCCGTGACGCGCTGGCTCCCGCGAACTTCCTGGAGCACGCGGTAGATGGCGTCCGGGGTGAGCCCGGCCTCAGAGAGCAGGCGTCCCGCAGACCCTTCACGGTCTCGCGCGATCCCAAGCAGCAGGTGCTCGGTGCTCACGTACTCATCGCGCATCCGCTGGGCTTCCTCCTGCGCAGTCTCGATCGCCTGGCGGAGCCCTGTACTCAGGTAGAGGCCTTCCGCTTTCGGCTGCGCCTGCACCCGCGGCCGTCGCTCCAACTCGTTCAGCAAGCGCCCGCGCAGCGCGGCCACATTCGCGCCGGCCCGGCTGATGATTGCAGGTACGACACCCTCAGCCTGCTCGACCAGCGCCAGGAGCAGGTGCTCGGGCTCCATTTGAGGATGCCCGAGTTTCTGCATTGTCTCCTGGGCGTGAAGAATCGCCTCTTGGGCCTTCTCTGTGAACTTATCAAAACGGATCGCCATGGTATTAGGCCTTTCGTGAATCTTGTTTTCGCAATGTCCTGAGCTCCTCAAACAGCTGTTGCTCGCGGGCCGACAGCTTGGTCGGCAGCACGACCTTCACGCGAACCAGCTGATCCCCACGGCTGCCGTCGCGCTTTGGCATGCCCTGTCCTCGCAGACGGAACAGTTGGCCATTCTGTGTCTCAGGAGGGATGGTCATGTCGACGGTCCCCTCGAGCGTCGGCACCTGGATCTTCCCTCCCAGCATCGCCTCGCTCAGCGGAACGGGAACCTCGACCACGACATCGTCATCCCGCCGTTCGAAATGCGGATGCGGCACCACACGGATGGTCAGGTAGAGATCGCTCCTGTCCAGGGCGCCGGATAGACGAATTTTCTGCCGGTCGCGCACACCCTTGGGGATCGTGACGTCAAGACGCCGGGTGGTGCCGTTCAGTTGCAGGGCAACGGACTTCTGCGAGCCTCGGAACGCTTCCTCGAGCGTGACATCGAGCGTGGCCTCTGCGGCGGCGGGCGGCTGCTCGCTGATCAACTCCTCGACACCGCCGCGGCGCCGGCGTCCGGAGGGACTGCGGCCTCCCCGCGCGGTAGCAAACTCCTGGCCAAAGAACTGCTTGAAGAAATCGCTGAACCCGCCGAGAACATCATCCAGGTTCTCGGAGTCCCCACCGAATGTGACGGTCCAGCCTTCGGGCGTCTGGTAGGCGCCGCCCCGACCGAAAGTCTGCTGCCAGTCCATCCCACCGCGCTGGTAGGCCTCGAACATCTGGTCAAATTTGGCTCGCTGGTCGGGCTTGCCCAGCACCTGATACGCTTCGTTGATCTCTTTGAAGCGATCCTCGGCCCCCTTGCCCTTATTGACATCCGGATGGAATTGCCGCGCGAGGCGCCGGTAGGCCTTGCTGATCATCTTCTGATCAGCCGACCGCTCGACGCCTAGAATCTTGTAGTAGTCTTTGAATTCCAACGCTAGTTCGCGACGCGCACACGCGCCGGCCTCAATACCTCTCCGTTGAAGAGATAGCCCTTCTGCAGTTCCTCGACCACGGTGCCGGGCTCAACGGAGTGCGCCCCGCTGCTCGCAACATCAACCGCCTCATGAAACCTGGGATCGAACGGCTTGCCGATGGTATCTATGGATCGGACGCCAATGCTTTGGAGCAACTCGGTGACCTGCCTGTGTGTCATACGGATGCCCTCGAGGATGCTCTCAGCGCGACCGTCTTTGTCGGCGTGCTCGAGGGCGCGGTCCAGGTTGTCGACGACCGTGAGTATGACGTTCAGAAGCGAGGTCCGCACGCGCTGAACGGCATCGTCGCGCTGTCGGACGGCCTGCTTCTTGTAGTTTTCCAGGTCCGCCGCAGCGTGGAGGAACTGCTGCCAATTGCGCTCCGCTTCTTCCTTATAGTGCGCGACCTTTGCGCGGAGCTCCTCAGCCGACTCGGTCGCATCACTGACCGTTCCTGGCTTCTCTGCGCCCTCACCCGTAGGCAGATCGTCTCGCTCGTCCATAGACCACCTTGTCGCGCTTCCGCGTTCACGCGATTCCTCGCTCCCGTCTGTTATCGTTTCTCATCCGTCTTCTTGTAGTCGGCGTCGATGACATCTTCTGACTTGTTCTCACCCGCAGGTCCCTGGGGCTCCGGCCCCGCGGGCCCGCCCGCGGACGCACCGCCACCCGCCGCGGTTTTCGCATACATTGCTTCGGCCAGTTTGGAACTGGCCTGCTGGAGCTCGTTGATCGCGGCGTTGGTGCGCTCGACGTCCTCTGTGTTCAACGCTTCTTTCAACGCGTTGAGCCTGGTCTCGACGGTCTGGCGCTCATCGGCCGAGACCTTGTCGCCAGCATCCTTCAGCATGCGTTCAGTCTGGTAGACCAGCGAGTCCCCACGGTTGCGGGCCTCGGCGGCGTCCCGCCTTCGTTTGTCCTCGTCCGCGAACCGCTCGGCTTCCTTGACCATCTTGTCCACTTCGTCCTTCGACAGCGTCGAGGTACCGGTGATTTTGATCGACTGCTCCCGTCCGGAGGCGGTGTCCTTTGCCTTCGCGTCGAGAATGCCGTTCGCATCGATGTCGAATGTGACCTCGATCTTGGGCACCCCACGCGGCGCCGGTGGGATCCCATCGAGGATGAACCGTCCCAGCGTGCGGTTATCGCGTGCCATCGGCCGCTCGCCCTGCAGGACGTGGATTTCGACCTGCGTCTGGCCGTCGGCCGCAGTGCTGAACACTTCGCTCTTTCGTGTTGGGATGGTCGTGTTGCGCGGAATCAGCGGGGTCATCACGCCCCCGAGCGTCTCCACACCAAGGGACAGCGGCGTGACGTCGAGCAGGACCACCTCATGAACCGTTCCGGCCAGCACACCTGCTTGAATCGCGGCACCGACGGCGACAACTTCGTCAGGGTGCACTTCTTTATTGGGTTCCTTACCCGTCAGGCGCCGCACGAGCTCCTGGATCATCGGCATGCGGGTCGCCCCGCCGACGAGGATCACCTGGTCAAGGTCCTTCTCAGTCATCTTCGCGTCGGACAGCGCCTGCTTGAAGGGACCGATGCAGCGCTCGACCAGGTCGGCCGTCATCTCCTCGAACTTTGCGCGGGTGAGCACATAGTCCAGGTGCTTGGGCCCCGTCGCATCGGCGGTGATGAATGGCAGGTTGATCGTGGTCTGTGTCACGGTGCTGAGCTCGACCTTGGCGCGCTCAGATGCCTCACGCAACCGCTGCAGAGCCTGCCGGTCGGCGCGGAGGTCGATGCCATTCTCACGTTTGAACTGATCGGCAAGCCAGTGCACGACGCGCTCATCCCAGTCGTCACCGCCCAGGTGCGTGTCGCCGTTTGTGGCCTTGACCTCGAAGACACCTTCGCCGATCTCCAGAACCGTCACGTCAAAGGTCCCGCCGCCCAGGTCAAACACCAGGACCGTCTCCGCACCCTTCTTGTCCAACCCGTAGGCGAGGGCCGAAGCGGTCGGCTCGTTGATGATGCGGAGCACCTTGAGACCCGCAATCTCTCCGGCGTTCTTGGTCGCGGTCCGCTGAGCGTCGTTGAAATACGCCGGCACGGTGATGACGGCTTCGTTGACCTTGTCGCCAAGGTACGCTTCCGCGTCCGTCTTCAGTTTTTGCAGGATCATCGCGGAGATCTCTTCCGGCGTGAACGTCTTGCCTGCCGCCGGCAGACGGACGGTCACCATGCCGTTGCTGCCTTCCTCAACCTTGAACGGCACCATCTTGCGCTCAGCCTCGACTTCTGCGAGGCGCCGACCCATGAAGCGCTTGATGGAATACACCGTATTTTCAGGGTTCAGGATCGACTGACGCTTGGCCATCTGGCCAACGAGGCGTTCGCCGGTCTTTGTGAATGCGACGACAGACGGCGTGAGACGACTGCCCTCCGCATTGGGAATTACCTGGGGCTCACCGCCGATCACGACCGAAATGACCGAGTTAGTCGTCCCCAGATCTATACCTACAACCTTTGGCATCTGTAGAACTCCTCTCTCTATCTAACTAACGATGTCTGAGTTAGCCGATCTCGACTTTGACAGCCTTCGGCTTCGCCCGCTCACTCTTCGGAACCGTGATCTCGAGAATGCCATTCTTGTATGCCGCCTTGGCCTGGTCTCCCTGAACGCCCGCGGGCAGCGCAAGCGAGCGCAGGAAGGCGCCGTACCGGAGCTCACGCCGGAAATAGTTTCGGCCTTTGCTCTCCTGCTCGACCCGGTGCTCGCCCTTGATGGTGAGCGTGTCCGCGGTCACGGTGATATCGACCGTCTTGGGGTCAATGCCCGGCAGTTCAACACGGACGACGACCTCATTGTCGGTCTCAAAGATCTCGACCGCAGGCTGCCAGACCGCAATCGTCGCGCCCCGCACAGGGCGGCGCGTCACGAACTCCTCGAACAGTTTGTCCATCGACTCGCGCAGTGACGCGAGGTCGTCAAAAGGATCCCAACGAATCAGGTTCATCTTCATTTCCTCCTCCGGACTGAACGTTCAAACACCCACGAGATGGCGTCCTTCGACCTCCGGTACTCCAGCCGCTCATACACCTCGAGCAGCACCTTGACCCCGGCCAGGTTGAGGCCGACCTCCTGTGTGAGGTGGTGGATCAACCGGACGCGGTCCAGGTCGTGCTCCGAATACAACCGGTTGTTGTTGCGTCGCGCCGGCTGCACCAATCCTTTTTCATCATAAATGCGCAGCGTCCGCGGGTGCAGCCCCGTCAGTTCGGCGGCGATGCTGATCACGTATACCGGCGCGTTTTCACGACGAAGTCCAGGTCTCACGGCACTTTCGCTCCACCCCTTAAAATAGCCACGGGAGTCGTCATTGTCAAGAAGATTGACAATGGTATTGTCATAGGAAGGCCGGCGCCGGGCTGCGAAGGAATATCGACGGTGTCCAGACCGTTAAGGGTGTGATATGAACGGCCACGTACGCAACGTCATTGTACTCGGCGGCGGACCCGCCGGCCTGACGGCCGCCATCTACGCCACCCGCGCGGGGCTGGATCCACTCGTCATTGAGGGCTCGGAAGCGGGCGGCCAGCTCATGCTGACCACCGATGTCGAGAACTACCCCGGTTTCGCGGACCCTATCCTGGGGCCTGACCTGATGGCCGCTATGCGCGCGCAGGCTCAGCGCATCGGTACGGAGTTTGTCACCGAGGACGCCACGGCGGTCAACCTCTCAACGCGGCCCTTCAAGGTCACGACCCACAGTGGGGAAACGTATGAAACGCGAGCTCTCATCATCGCGACGGGCGCGAAACCGAAACTCTTAGGCCTGCCGGGTGAGCAGCGGCTGATGGGACGCGGGGTCAGCACGTGCGCGACGTGCGACGGCTTCTTCTTCCGCGGCAGCGACGTCATGGTGGTGGGCGGCGGGGACACCGCGATGGAGGAAGCGCTCTACCTCTCGAAGCTCGCGAAATCGGTGACGGTCGTCCACCGGAGGGACAAGCTGCGTGCCAGCAAGATTATGCAAGAGCGCGCGCTGCAGAACGGCAAGATTTCGTTCCTCTGGAACACGAAAGTCGCCGATATTGTAGGCGATGGCAAAGTGAGCGGTGTGAAGTTACAGGATCTGAAGACGCACACGACCACGCAGCGACCCGTGGACGGCGTGTTTGTCGCGATCGGGCATACGCCAAACACGGACCTCTTCAAGGGACAGCTCGACATGGATGCGAACGGCTACATCCTACGTCGCGGCCGTTCCATGACGAACGTCGAGGGCGTCTTTGTCGCGGGCGATGTACACGATCACACCTACCGCCAGGCCGTGACCGCCGCGGGATACGGGTCGGAAGCGGCGATTGATGCCGAACGCTGGCTGGTGGCACGAAGCTAACTGACGGCAACGCGAGGACGCGGCAACGCGAAGACAACAGAAAACTAAAACGGGGAAGCGCGTCGTCGCGTTTCCCCGTTGTCGCGCTATCGGTATTCTGGTTTAACTGACGCTCGCGCCCAGGGCGGTGTCGATCCTGCGCTTGAGCTGCTGCTTCGGCATGTAGCCGACGAGGCGCTCGACCATCTCCCCACCTTTGAAGATCCCGAGCGTAGGGATGCTCATGACCGCATACTTGAACGCGATGTCCTGATTGCTGTCGACGTCAACTTTCACGACCTTCAGCTTGCCCTCGTACTCGCCCGCCAGTTCCTCAACGATCGGGGCGATCATCCGGCACGGACCGCACCATTCCGCCCAGAAATCCACCAACACAGGTGTGGTCGCCTTTAGCACCTGGCTCTCGAAGTCTTGTTCATTGACGTGAGTCGCCTTGCCCATGTGCACGCTCCTTCATATTCGCACAACGAGAAGAACGATGCCTGCTTCTGTATTATTCCACCATTCCGTGCCAATTCCACAGCGCAGGCAAAAGCAAAGCTGTCCTCCTGTCCTGGTGACTGTCACCGAGTCGGTCCTTCATTTCAAGGGTAGCAGTTTCCCAAGGAAGAAATCGATGACCCAAATGGGTCATCCCGTTGACTTCTGGGACGCATTCCGGTTTTGGTTGAAGTTGGGATTCGTGAACTTTGGTGGTCCCACCGGCCAGATTGCGCTGATGCATCAAGAATTAGTCGATCGTCGCCGGTGGATCAGCAACGAGCGGTTTCTCCATGCCCTCAACTACTCGATGCTGCTCCCGGGGCCAGAAGCCACACAACTCGCGATTTATGTCGGTTGGCTGATGCACCGCGTGGCGGGTGGGATCGTCGCCGGCGTGCTATTCGTTCTTCCTGCCTATTTCGTACTGCTACTGCTCTCCTGGACGTATGCGGTGCATGGGAACGTCACGTGGGTCGCGACGATCTTCTACGGATTGCGGGCGGCAGTCATCGCCATCGTCGCGGCGGCTGTGATCCGCATCGGCAGCCGGGCGCTCAAGAATCGGACGATGGTCGCTGTCGCAGCGCTAGCCTTTGCCGCCATCTTCTTCTTTAAGGTGCCGTTTCCGGCCATCGTCATCTCGGCAGGGCTGCTCGGGTTGATTGGATCGCGCTACCGGCCTGAAATCTTTGCCACTCCTGAATCTCACACTTTAGACGCGCCGCCGACAGTGATTCCGGATCACCAGCTGGCTCCTAGCCACACCCGTCTGAACGCGCGCCGTCTTCTCAGGATGCTGGTCATCGGCCTGCTGCTGTGGTGGGTTCCCCTGCTCACGGTGATTCTCTGGCGCGGAGCCGGTGATGTGCTGGCACAACAGGCGGTGTTCTTCAGCAAAGCGGCATTGATCACTTTCGGCGGAGCATATGCGGTGCTGGCCTATCTGGCGCAGGCGGCAGTCGAGCACTTTGGGTGGCTCGCCCCGGGCGAGATGCTCGACGGGCTCGGCCTCGCCGAGTCGACGCCCGGCCCGCTCATCATGGTCACGGAGTTCGTGGGATTTCTCGGCGCATTCCGCCACCCCGCCGACCTGGATCCAGTGGTCGCGGGGGTGCTCGGGGCAACCATCACGATTTGGGCGACGTTCGCCCCATCCTTCCTGTTCATTTTTCTCGGCGCGCCGTTCATCGAACGGCTCAGGGGGAACGTACCGCTGGGCGGCGCGCTTTCGACGATCACCGCAAGCGTGGTCGGGGTGATCCTCAACCTCGCGGTGTGGTTCGGACTTCACACCATGTTCGGCGCGGTGGCCGAACGGAGCGTGGCCGGCATTACCATTCCGATAGTTGACCTCACCTCGCTGGATGTGGTGGCGTTGCTGATTGCGACCGTGACCTTCGCCGGAATGATGCGCTATCGGTGGAGTATTGTGCCTGTCGTGCTGGGAAGTGGGCTTGCGGGTTTTTTGGTCAAGACAATGTTGAGGTAAAATAAGCAGTATCATGCGTGGCGCCATCGGCCTGGGCCGTATTCTGGGCATTCCCATCGGGGTCAACTACACGTGGTTCGTTGCGCTGTGGCTCCTCACGTGGTCTCTGGCCCGCGCGTATTATCCAGACCGCTTCCCAGGATATGACGGCCAGATCTATCTGCTCATGGGACTCGCGTCGGCCATCCTGCTGTTCGCAAGCGTGCTCGTACACGAGTTGGGCCATGCGGTCGCGGCGCGGAGGTATGGAATCCGCACCCGTAGCATCGTCTTGTTCCTCTTCGGTGGAGTTGCGCAAATCGGAAAAGAGCCGCCGACGCCCACGAGCGAGCTCGTCGTTGCTGCCGTTGGACCGGCCACGAGCCTGCTGCTCGGCGGTTTCTGCTGGGTGCTGTCTCGGCTAACCACCGGGAGTGCGCTCGGGGCGATCATCACCTTCCTGGCATCGGTCAATGTCACGCTCGCCGTCTTCAACTTGATCCCTGGCTTTCCGCTGGATGGTGGGCGCATGCTCCGCGCCCTGCTCTGGCGGGCGATGGGCAGCCTCGAGCGGGCGACTCGAATCGCCGCGCGCGGGGGGCAGATTGTGGCGCTGCTCCTCATTGCGATGGGCGTACTGTTCGTCGTCAGGGGCAACGTCATCAACGGTGTGTGGTTCGTACTCATCGGGTGGTTCCTCGATATGGGCGCGCAATCTGGTTACCAGCAGGTGCTGCTCCGGGAGACGCTCGGCGACGTGCGGGTCGGCGACATCATGAGCCGGACAATTCACTCCGTGGATCCGAATCTGACGCTCGAGCAGTTAATCGCCGACTACTTTCTCCCCTACAAACACGGCGGATTTCCCGTGATGTGGGGCGACCGCCTGACCGGCATCATCACCCTACACGACGTCAAGGAAGTTCCGAAGGAGAAGCGGGCGACGATGACGGTGCGCGATGCCATGACTCCGACGTCGCGCCTCCGGACCGTAAAACCCACCACCTCGGCATACGATGCATTTGTGAGGATGGCGCAAGATGGCATCGGCCGCCTCTTAGTGGTCGACGACAGCGGTGATCTTGTGGGGATCTTGACGCGCAGTGACCTCTTGCACGTGCTGCGGATCAGGACTGAACTCGAAGAGCTCGCGTAACCTTCCCATCGGGTCTCGAACCGGGCAGGACCTGCCCGACCGTGAACGAAAGGTTGCGTACGCAACGCCGCCGTTCTTCGTCTTCCCGTCAATCTACAGAATGCACTCCACTCGCAAGGGATCTCCGGGAGGTGACACCAGTGAAGGTCAACCGCAGGGAGTTCTTGCACAGGGTAGGAGCAGGCTCGATCGCCCTCGCCTCGCTGCCGGCTCTCATGGATATGTTCAAGCAGCCCGCGCTGGGGCAGATGGCCCAGTCGGAGCGAGGTTTTCTGTTCGTCACCGTAAGCGCTGCCGGGGCAGCACCTAATCTGCACCTCATCGCCATGGGGGGTGCGGGGAAATTTGATCCGTCACGGGGTTCTGGCTCGGTTACAGGCGGGGGGAGCTTCACCCACTTTCAGCCCGCGGCGAGTCCCCCGTTCCCAATTGTCGCAGCCGGTAATTGGAGAGCCAGACTCCTCACGAGCTATCGAGAGCTCGCCTCATACGGCAGCATTGCCGCAGGGGTCGGGGAGTTCGTGATTGATATCCAGCGGCTGCGGCCATCACCGGCGCTAATCCGCGGCGCTGTGCTACGGATCTTCTGCACCCTCGGACCAGCCGGAATTACCGCAGCCCAAACAGGCGGCGAGATCGAAGGCATCTCCCTCAGCATTCCGGGGACGGAGTTCTCGGCAGGAGGAAACCCCGGACCATTCCGCCAAATCGCGTCGCCGCCGCCAGCGGGATCTTTTGGGCTGACTGTGTTTCAGTTGTCAGAAGGGCTCGCCTAGAGCGGGTTGACAATCAGGAGACCCGGATCCCCGATTACGCTTGGTCTGGGCCTCCCGCCTCAAAATCGCGCTTCGACCATCTTAGACGTGGGGGTGTTCTATGAAACGTCTGCTGTCGTTCGTTGCGCTGGCGCTCATCTTCTCTTTAACAGGACCCGCTCTCGTCGAGTCGGCTTCTGCCGAGCTTGTCGGAGCGGCTCTCATCGGCCACCCGGTATCCAGGAAGACTATCCCCTCAACATCAGACGTCGGGTTTGCCGTCACTGCAGCAGGTGGGATGTTTGTTTGCAGCATGGCCGGCCCCGTGACCGGCGGGTTCAAGGGACTCAAGGTGATGACGGTTGAGGGCCCCGTGACGAGGGGCAGCCTTAAGGTCAGCCGGAATACGGCATCCTTCACAGGAAAAGCCACCGTAGTGCTCGTACCCGGCATGAATAACGCGGCAGTACAGCTCATCAACGACGTTCCTTTTACAGCCAGCGTCGGTCTGGGCGGCCCCGGGAAGGGCTGGCTCATTCTGAAGGTGCCTGCGTTCACAAAGACGCTGGGCGGAAATACTGGTGGCGTGATCAGGGTAGGGCGCTTCAGCATCAGGAGGTGACTCGATGAGATTCGTACCTGTGCTGCTGGTCGTGCTGCTCTTCGGGGCATCACCGGCAGCATCTCAGGTTGCGGACGACAAGGCCGTCATTCCCGGTGTGCGCATCGGCAAGTGGACGTTGGACACGGCCATCCCGGATCTTTTGCGTACGAACGGGCATCCCACGAGCCGGCCTTCGATCATGTCCACGTTCATGCCCAGCGCCACGTGGTACGCATGGGACAGTCTCGGATTCGCTGCCGGAACCAACGACAGAAAGCGTACCGAGTATCTCGCAGTGTATGCCGGGCGTGATTACACCCTCCCGCGCGGTGCCGGCATTGGGGCGTCCAAGAAAACCGTGCTCGCCGCGTACGGGGAGCCGGCACTGGAGGGCGATCTGTTTGCCCTGGGTGGAATCGTCACTGTTCTCGCCTATGACAAAAGCGGGCTCGCGTTCTTCTTACACAACGACACCGTTCAGGCGGTCCTCATCTTTCGCCCCGGTGATCTTCAGGATCTAATGTTCGGCTGCTGAGGAGGTCTTGTCATGACCGGCAGATACCATCGAGGTTTCGTCGTACTCGCAGTCCTCGCAGGTCTCGGTGTGCTGTTGCAGCTTACGATGAGCCCCGCGCCGGCGCAACACGGTGCGATGGGCAAGGTTAAGGTTACGGGGAAGGTCACGGACAAGCTCCTGAAACACTTTGACGGCTCAGCGGCCAAACTAGGCAGCGTGCGTACGATCGAACTCCGGCGGATGACGATGGCGCCCGGCGCTACATTGAAAGGTGAGATGGCCTCCCACGACCATGCCGACCTTTGCATCGTCGAAAAGGGCAGCGTGACCTATACGATGGCCGACGGGTCAAAGCGGACCTTCAAGGAAGGCGATATCTTCATCAAGCCCGTCGGCGGCAAGCTGAAACAGGTCGCCGCAGACCCGAGCCTAGGCTACCAGGAGCTTGTCTGGACGATTCAGGTGAAGACGCGACACTGACCTCGCAGACCAAGGCTAATTCGTGACGGCGAGTTGGGCGACAATCTCACGGGCCGCAGAAATTAGGGGGTCGCGGTCTGCCGGCCTGAGTGCAGCACCCACCTCACTTACGAACGCCTGGAGTTCGCCGATCGCCCCCTTCAAGTTCCTCTGATTCACCTTCGCTACAGCTGCCCCGAGCTTTGCGCTCAATGCATCTCCCTGGCGCCGATCCAACACTCCCCTGCCGACCAGATCCTCGACATCGTCAGTCAAGGCGCGAGCACTGGCGACCGCACCGATGAGGTTACCCATGGCCAATCCCACTTCGTTGTCGATCCGGACGTGGATACCGCCGTAGAGTCGAGACATCGCCGCCTCGGCCGCCATCGATCGGAGAGCCGTCCTGTCCTGGGGGAATGCATATCCCAGCAACTCTGCCGCGCCTCCGGAGAAGCCTGAGTGTCCGGATACATAACCGGGGAAGGGCGGTGTCGGGATGAAGCTCGTCCACTTGAGGTCAACATAATCCTGAATGTATGTGACGGGCCGCAGGCTCCAATACGCATATTTGGCGTCCCACACACAGATGCCCGCGGCCATCACGACCGCACCAAGATAGCCAAAGATTCGTGCTGTGCGCATGGTGCTGGTGTTGTATCGCTGTACGAGGCCGAGCGCGATTTCATACCAGTGGCCGGGCGGAGTGAACGTGCCCGGGCCGTCGTTCCAGAAAGTGGCAATTCTCTTCTGGTCTTCAGTGAGGCCGATGACAGTTCGATACACCTCTAGAAACTGCTCTCGTTCCTCTGCGGAGCCGCACAGAGGTGGAGGGCCGGGGCGGAGTTGGTCGGGGTTAGCCAGGAGCCAGGGTTTGACCCTCCCCCACGAGGGTTCAAGTGGAGGGAACACAGCGCCGGGCGGCGTGGGTTTCCAGTAGCACACACCCGTTAAGCGCTTCCCGTCCCATGAAGAGCCAGAACCATCTGTAGCGGCGCGCGCAAGGACCCTCTCGGCCACGGCACGGCCAAGGGCGAGGCCCTGCTCGACAGCACTGGGCCAGTCAGCGCCAGCCCAGATGCGCGACATCGCAGCTTCGTGGGCCTTCGCCTCGAACCATTCCGGCCGCTGCTGCGGGAACAAGGATGAAAGTACCCGGGAAGCGGCCCCCGCGGCCACGGCGTGCTCGGATGGGTAGGATGGGTTGTCTCGGGGCCGTACCGCAGGCATCAACGTGGGATCCGCCGTGCTGGGAGAAAGATGATTGAACAGATACTTCGCGTGCCAGGCCGCGATCAACGCGTCGTACATGGCAATATGCATGAGCGCGAGTCCACGTGAGGCACGCGGCGGATTCGGCCTGTGCGACTTGATCATATCCAACTGGATCTCAGTCCACCGCCTGGTAGCCGGACCTGCGTCCCAGAAGCGCGCGGCAGCCAACTGCTCTTCGGTCCGCTCGAGCTGCGCCCGCTTGAGCTGGGCCAGCTCTCTGGCTTGCTCGGAGCTTCCAGCCGCCGCGGGACGCGGGAGGCTAATTTCTCGGCCAGAACGTAAGACCCACGTCTGCCAGTTGCCCGCATAGATTTCCTCGAGCGGCTCCCGGACGCCCTGGGCTGCGTGCACGACCTCGGGATGTTTGCTCCTCAGCCACCAGGGAAGAACACGTGCGCCTCCTCCGATCGTCGCCGCGGCGACTGCCACGGCACGGAGAAACTCGCGCCTGCTCAAGAATCGTGTGTGAAGCCGGGTAGGCATGTCAGTATGGCTCTCGTTCCCCTTTCGCCGACGTTCCCCTGCGATGCTCAGAGGATTGCCCGCGCGGCGAAGGCTGCAGCTACTCCTGCCAGTAGCAGCACTTGCGCCGCCGGAAGGCAGCCGATCCGTCGCGCGCGCTCTCCCGGCTTCGACGGTCGCCGGGCCGAGAGCCGCATCGCCTTCTTGAAGTGGCCTACCGCCTCTCCCATTCGACCCATCTCTTTGTACAGCGCACCGAGGTTCTGATGCGCGACCCAATAGTCAGGGTCGATGGCGAGCGCGCGCTCGTACGCCATGACGGCTTCGTTCTGCATGCCTTTTTCTCGATAAGCATTGCCCATGTTGCTGTACGCGGGCGCGTAGCCAGGTTGAAGTGCAACGGCCTGGTTGAAGTGTGAGATGGCTGCCTCGTAGCGACGCTGATTGGCCAGCGCAACACCGAGCTTGCTGTGCGCCACCGCGGAGTGGGGGGCAGCTGCGACGGCCTTGGTAAATGCGCGTTCCGCAGCTTCGTATTCACCGCCCTGAAGGTGGTGCTCACCTTCTTCGAGAAATGGCTTGGCCTCTGCTTCGCCCATGGGACAGACAACGTTTCGCTCCCAGACGAGTGCGCCCCTGGGATCTCAAA
>Ga0209899_1000018_pt1 | contig 38017 bp, 36 predicted proteins | sample GWRWS1_0_10_FD_187228 | JGI IMG/M metagenome (GOLD analysis project Ga0209899, IMG submission 187228) | Riverbed sediment microbial communities from areas with vegetation nearby in Columbia River, Washington, USA - GW-RW S1_0_10 (SPAdes)... | ecosystem: Environmental > Aquatic > Freshwater >...
ATTAGTGACGAGCACTATATTGCCCACGGAGTGGGCCAACGACGCACAGAGGCCGAGCTAGGTCGAGGCCGGGAGAATTTTGCTTGGTGCCGGGTTCAATGAAGAAGAAACGCCTGCGGATTGCGGTCTTGATGGGAGGCCCCTCGCCTGAGCGCGCTGTGTCAATGACCACGGGGCTGCAGATCATCAGCTCGTTGAACCCGCAGAAGTACAGCGTTCTTCCAGTGGAAATCACAAAAGAGGGGAAGTGGCTTCCGCGATCTGAGTTGCTGCAACTACCCGGGAGCGCGGGAGCGGGGGAGCACGGGAGCCTGCCGAACCCCGGACCCCGAACCCCGGACCCCGTCAGTATCGAGGAAGTCGTCGAACGTGAGCAGGTTGACATCGCCTTCATCGCCATGCACGGCCCATACGGCGAGGATGGCACGATGCAGGGGCTGCTGGAGCTGCTCGGCATTCCCTACACGGGGTCTCGTGTGCTGGCGAGCGCGCTCGCAATGGACAAGCTGCGCAGCCGGCAGATCTTTGAGTGGCACGGGATTCCCGTGCCGGCGTACAGGAGCGTCACGGTCGACACATGGCGCGACCGCGGCCATGTCCACCAACAAGTGTCGCGCGACCTGGGATACCCCTGTGTCGTGAAACCCAACGCCGTCGGGAGCAGCATCGGCGTCTCAATCGTTCGTGAGCCGACCGGCCTGGATCCGGCCGTGGATAAGGCATTTGCGTATGGCCCGCTCGTTCTGATCGAGGAATATGTTTCCGGAATCGAGCTGGCGTGCGGGATCGTCGATGACCCCGCTACTGGCGAACCGGTCCCCCTCCCGCTGATCGAGATTGTTCCCCACGCCGATTTCTACGACTATGACGCGAAGTACGCGGCCGGTGGCAGCGAGCACATCATCCCGGCGCGGATTTCCGAAGAGATCACGGCGCGTGCGCAGTCGCTCGGAGTGCGCGCGTACAAGGCGCTCGGCTGTGAGGGCTTCTCGCGCGTAGACATCATCGCCCGGAGCACCGACATCGTCGTGCTGGAAGTCAATACGATCCCTGGAATGACCCCCACGAGTCTCTTGCCTGATGCTGCAAAGGCTGCGGGGATCTCATTCCCCGAGCTTCTGGATCGGCTTGTCGAAAATGCGATCAAACGTAGGAAGACTACTCCCCGATCAAAGTAAGCGGGACGAACAACTCTTCTAGGGGCATCGCTCGACGCAGCAGCCGTTGCTCGACAAGATACTGCACCAATGTGGTCAACACATGGCGGTTCGCGTCTAATCCATAAGGCCACGGATCGAGGCCAAATATTTCGTTCAACTCCTCGAGGTCGGCATGAAGCCAGGGCAGCATGTAACGGAGCGCGCTGCTGAAGCGCATGCCCGCGACGCATAGCTCCTTCGCCTGCACGAATGCCTTGTAGAGACTCTCAGCGATCCAGGGTTGCTCACGGTAGAGTTCTTCCTTTATGACGACGGTATGCATGATCGGGAAGATGCCGGTCTTGCGAAAGTAATCCTGTTCCAGCTTACGGTAATCGGGGAACAGCCGCTGCACGCGTGGATCGCGGCCGAAGGCGGCAGGTTTGCGCGCTCCGATCAGCGCGTCGATCTGGCCGTCGACCAGCATGTCGTTAAGCGTCCGGTCCTTGACCCGGGTGATCGAAACCTCTGCGTCCGGAAGGTTCACCAGGACATCGGGCCGTCCGGGCGCGTTCACCCCGCCGGAGAACCACCGGATCGTCTCGAGCGACACGCCGAACTCATGCTGCAACAGCCCGCGGATCCAGATCGCGGCCGTCTGACTGTACTCTGGGACTCCGATGCGCTTCCCCCTGAGATCCTCGGGCTTTCGGATCCCGGCCTCGGCATTCACAAAGATGTACCCGTGCCTGAACATTCGTGACGGAAACACCGGGAGCGCGACAAACGGAAAGTCATTCTGCCCCCTGCGGATCAGTGCGTGCGCGCAGGACATTTCGGAGACGTCGAACGCGCGGTTGCTGACCATGCGCGAGAAGATCTCCGGCGGCGACTGGATGGGGACGTAGACAAGGTCGATGCCTTCCGGCCGTACCGCGCCAGTGCGCAGCGCTTCGGTCCGATCGTACGGGCCGCAGGCCAGAGATAAACGCAGTGTCGTCATCAGACGGTGGATGCGTTACAGTGGATAAACGAAAACATCCTGGAGCACCGACGTGTCTAGAATGACCTTCTTGCTCTTGAACTTTGGAATCTCGCCGGAGAAGTCGACCACGTCCTGATACTCACCCAAGGCCAGGAGCCTGGGTTCGGGGTCCACTTGCACGGTCGCATACACCGCAAAGTTCGCGCCGAGGCGCGCCTCGCCGGACTCCGTGAACTCCACCCAGGCAGGACCGACGATGTGCCGCGGCCAGGACTCGTTGTAGTGGTGATCTTCCGCCCGCCCGCCGGCGCCCCAGAAGTTCTTAATAATCGTGACGCGGTCGATGATGCGATCTTTCGTGTCGTCCCGGATAACGGCGATCGGCAGCCCGCGTTCATGGTTCTCGCGGGTGATCACCACGTACTCGGCGCTGTCACCGAAGAGGTCTGGCCATTCCGCAAGGCGGCGTGGATCATCAACGATGCGGATGTAGCGGACGAGCAGTTCCAGCGCCGCCTGCTTACGACCCTGGGCATCAACGAGGCTAGTCAGCATCTCTGAACCCGGCACCAAGCAAAATTCCCCCGGCCTCGACCTAGCTCGGCCTCTGTGCGTCGTTGGCCACTCCGTGGGCGGTACTAGTGATCGTCACTATGAAATCCCATGAGGCGCCGGTACGCCTGGTAGAAATGGCGGATGGGCGCTTCGTCGACATGGCGGTATGGAGGGAACCGCTTGGGGGTTCCTTTGAGCACGACGTTCTCGCCGCGGGCAGTCGCGCTCAACTGAACCCGCTCGAGCGCCGCGGCATCTTCCAGCGTAATCGCGCCGGCGGGTCCGAGCACCTCGGGTCCCTGCCGCACACGGTGCAGGCGCGCTTCTTCAGGATCGTTTTGACGTCCAAAGAACGCAAACTCGATCTGGGTTCTGTCCAATTCGAGCGGGATCACGTATCGCATCTGGATCGTGTCGAAGTAATCGGTCACGACCCCGGAGGGGAACACGACCATCATATTATGGTCGGTGGTCGGTTTTGTGCGCGTGTCGAAGAGGCTCATGTCGCGCAGCGCGGGGGTGAGCTGGTTGACCGGCGTGGAGCGCGACCGTCCCCAAAGGTGCCCATTCCGCTCGTAGTTGGGGACCAGCCGCTCGCCGCCGTGCGAGCGAAGCCGCACCACCTGAAATCCGGTGTGCAGCGCGGTCACGTGATAGCCATCGTAGATGTTCTCGACGTAGAGCTTCCAGTTGGCCCGAAAGATAACGCGGATCGAACCCAAGAACTCCAACGCCCCGTCTTCCAGGACCTTGTCCAGACCGCCGGTGAGTTCGGCCAGGTATTCCAACAGCGGCGGCGCATCGTCGTTGAGGGTCGCAAAGATCGCGCCCCGGTATGTGTCAACGCGCGCCCGGGGAAGTCCGTAGTCTTCCTTGCGAAACTCCTGTGGGAAGTCTTCGGGCAGTGAGACCGCGATAAGGCGGCCATCCGTGTCGTAGGTCCACATGTGGTAGATACAGCGGAATCCCCCGCGGAGCACGTTCCCCGAGGGACCTTCGACCAGCCGCGTACCGCGGTGCGCGCACGCGTTCACCAGCACGCTCACGCGCGCATTCGCGCCGCGGATGACGATGACCGGGGCCGCGCCCATCGAGATCGTCTTATAGTCTCCGGGCTTTGGGATCTCGGACTCGTGACCGACCAGGACCCACACCGGCCCCGTGAAGACGCCGTCCATTTCCGCGCGAAAGAGATCCGGATCCGTGAAGATCTCGCGCGGGATCTTGTTGTCTTCCTGAGGCCAGCGGATCCGGCGCGCCAGATCGAAACGCGGCGGCTCGACTGATTCAGCCATGATAGAGGTAGACGTTCGAACCGGCGCCGCGGATTCCTCGCCAAAAAAATCGTTATGCTATACTAACTGCTACACTCCATCCGCGAGGTGGAACGCGTTGGCACAACAGCACTTCGAGCAGCGCAAGGATCGAGTGTTTCTCCGCGCCATCCAGGGTGAGTACAACCTCAAAGACGAGCTCCGCCGCCTCCGCTCGCTTCCGCGTGTGCGCCGGGCCGAGAACATCCGCTTCATTGACGGGCCACAGGCCTTTTCCCGCCATTACATCCACCCTGAAGACGGCCTCGGGCAGACGCTCCATCTACATCTAGAAGAGTACGCTCCCGGCGGCAGGTCCCAGATGCATTTTCACGTGAACGAGGCCATCTTCTACATCCTTGACGGCAAGGGTTTTGAGGTCCACGACGGCGTCCGCTATGAATGGGAAGCGGGAGACGTCGCGGTCGTGCCCAATCACACGGTGCACCAGCACAACAATGCCGACTCGCAACGCCCTGCCCGTGTGCTCGTCATGAAGACCAAGCCGATGTTCATCTTTATGAACATGCTCTTCCAAAAGACGGTCATCCCGCGGCCCAAAGAGCCCAGTCCGAACGGTCAGGGCTTCGTGCCGCGTGAAGACGAGTAGAGGATAGCGATGGCCTGGAGCGAGAGCAAAGTCTGGAACCGCGGCACGCTGCAGACCGACTTTTACCGCCAGCTGCTTGTCGATGCTGCGGAACGTCCCGCCCGCAACAACCGGCGCAAGAGATTGATCAAGCCAGACGAGATGCCCTGGGAGCTCTCACCGCACGGGGTGCTCAAGCACATGATCATCGAGCAGCTGCAGACCCGCGCAGAAACGATCGACATCTACATGCAGGTCATCTTGCCAGGAAGCCGGTCGGGCCGGCACCGGCACTTTGCCGAAGAGGCGTTTTACGTGGTGGAAGGATCCGGGCACGACCTGCACTGGGACTGCGACGTCGAATCAGACGAAAAGGGCTGGCGTTGGATCGTCCCCGACGTATCCCAGCGGTTTGAGTGGAAGGCCGGAGATGTCGTCTACATCCCGCCTGCCACCATGCACCAGCACTTCAACGACAACTCAGAGAGGCCGGCCCGCATTATCTCCGCTACGAACAGGGTCTATAAGTGGTCAGGGCTCAACAACCTGGAACAAATCGAGAACGCTCCGGAATACGATGCGGGAACCTCGCTCCAGGAACTGCTGCGAGAGTTGAGCTTCGACGTCGTACGTTGACCCAAAGCCACCAATGGCAGTGACAGAGCGCGCGGCCCAATCCTTTGCGGACCTTGTGGATGTCGATCCGGCCGAGTTCCGCATACATGGATCTGTTTACACCGATCCCGACGTGTTCGACGCGGAGATGGATCGCATCTTCGCCCGGAGCTGGGTCTACGTGGCTCATGTTTCCGAGCTGCCGGCGCCCGGCGACTACAAGACGGTCATGATCGGTTTGCAACCCATCATCATTACCCGCCACGAGGACGGCAACATCTACGCGCTCTACAACCGCTGCCGTCACCGCGGCGCCGTGGTCTGCCGTCAGGAACGCGGGCACTCCAACTTTTTCCGGTGCCGGTATCACAACTGGGTGTACGCCAACAACGGCGATCTCATCGGCATGTCGCAGGCCACCGGATACCCGGACGATTTCGACCGGAGTGAGTATGGATTGGTCCGTGTACCGCGCCTGACGAACTACCGGGGGTTGCTTTTCATCAATCTCGCCGATGAGGGTCCCTCTCTGGACGAGCATCTCGCACCGGTGCGGAAATACATCGACTATTGGTTCGGCCGCTCGCCAATCGAGGGAATCGACCTTCTCGTGCCGCCTCACCGTTACGAGTATCCAGGGAACTGGAAACTCCAGGCTGAGAACGGGTACGACGGGTACCACGGGAACTACGTCCATCTCTCCTGGCAACGCGTGCTGCAGCTCTCAAAAGAGTCCACGGTTGATGAGGTACAGCGCTACCGTCAGGAAGGGTGCGCCCGCGGCATGGTCAACGGGCACGGGTTGCTGGAGCGGCCAGGCAGTCTCAATCCCGCCGCGAGCTGGACCGCGAGGATGATGGGCCGCTATCCGGAGTATGCAGGGGCCATGAAGCAGCGCTTTTCCGAACAAGAGCTCGTCGAGATCTCGGCGCGCCGGAACATCTTTGTCTTTCCGAACCTGTACCTGTTCGACACGCACATCCGCGTGATCGTGCCGAAGGCCACTGACAAAACTGAGGTCCAGCTGTACGTTTACGCACTCAAAGGCATCCCCGACAAGATCAACGAGGGCCGGTACCGAGGGCACGAGCGATTCTACGGACCGGCAGGGTTCGGCGCGCCCGACGACATCGAAGTGTTCACCGAAGTCCAGACCGGGGTGCACGCGAAGGGGAATGTGTGGAACCTGATCAACCGCGGTCAGCACCGGGAGCGCAGAGAGAATGGCGAGTGGGTCGGCCACACGACGGATGAAGCGCCTCAACGCTCGTTGTATCGCCACTGGCGTCAGGTGATGGAAGATCACCCCGAGAGTATCCCTGGGCGTTGAAGAAGCGCAGCGCTTCCTGTTCGCCGAAGCGCGGCTGCTCGATGAGCGCCGGTTCGACGAATGGGAAGCGCTGTTCACTGACGACGGCGAGTACTGGCTGCCGATCGACCCGGAGCGCGATCCGGCCGGGGCCATCTCAATCATTCGCGACGACCGCAAGCGACTGCAAGAGCGCGTGTATCGCCTGACCAAAACGCCGGTGCTGGACCAGAATCCCCATTCACGCACCGTGCACTTCGTCTCAAATGTGGAAGTCGAGCCGGCACAGTCCAACGGAGAGAACCTCGTCCGCTGTCACCAGCTCATCGCCGAGATGCGACCCGGCGGCCCGGGGCAGGCGGGGCTGAATGCTCCGCGCTGGATCGCGGCGCGATGCGAGTACCGGCTTCGGAATGTTGATGGCGCGTGGAAGATTGCGCAAAAGAAGGTTGTCTTTCTGAATTCAGGTGAACCGCATTACAATCTGTCCTTCATTCCATGAAGACTAGAGTCACCGATACGCTCCTTGCGCGTGTGGGCAACGTGGAGGTCAGCAAGTTCGAGACCGCCACCGGCGCGCGTCTGCGTCTGCGGCGCGCCGGATCCGTGGGGGCTCCAGCCCCCGCGGAGGCCGAAGCCTATCTCGATCCGCTGGAGCTCGAGGGTCTTACCCGCCTGCGCTATAAGCCCATCGCGGTGTTGAGCCGCACCCGCACGGACCGCGAGCGTCCCGGTCAACCCGAAAAGGCGGAAGCCGTCGAGCATCTGCAAAACGAGTTCGCGATGGTCGGCGTGGGGATAAGCCACGCGAACAGCGACACGCGTCTCGTCATTATGGACATGACTGCCGGCCAGACAGTCTTTCTCACCTCGCAGGAGCTCGAAGCGCTGCTGGCTGCCCGCCATATGGATCTGGCCCCGCTCATTGACACCAGCGACCTCGTCGCGATTCCCGAGCCCGACATCGACCAGGCATGAGGGGAACCATCCCAACTGTCACCGCCGCGGTGGCCGTGGCCCCATTGCGTACGGAGATGCGCCGCCTGCCGATTCCCGTGATCGGTGAGGACGATGGGCTGCTCGCGGTCGAGGCCTGCGGGCTGTGCGGCACCGACTGGGATTTCTACACACGGAAGCGCGGTGCGAAACTTGGGCCGATCATTCTTGGACACGAGATCGTCGGGCGCGTCATTGACGTTGGAGCACAGGCCGCGCAGCGTTGGAAGGTGAAGCCGGGCGACCGGGTCGCCGTTGAGGAATTTCTCCCATGCGGGCAGTGCGAGTTCTGTCTTTCCGGCCGCCCCGCGATGTGCGAAGCCACGGATTCGAGATCGGAACGCGGTTTTCTTCGGTACGGCGCGACGCCGACGGACCTTCCGCCGGGACTATGGGGCGGATTCAGCGAGATCCTCTATCTGCACCCTCACGCGCTTGTGCACCATCTCACCGACAATATCACTTCGGATCTCGCCACGCTGTTTGTCCCCATTTCAAATGGAGTGCGGTGGGTACTTAAGGAGGGGCGGCTTCCTCGCGGCGGCACCGCGGTTGTCATCGGACCCGGCGCGCACGGGCTCGGGTGTGTGATTGCGGCGCTCGAAGGAGGAGCGTCGCACGTCTTCGCTGTGGGACGGTCGCGAAGCGTGCGTCTGGACGCCGCGGCCGCTCTGGGCGCGATCCCGATCGAATCTGAACGTGCCAACGTGATCGAGACGGTTCGTCAGAAGACGAACGGTGCCATGGCCGATGTGATCGTCGATCTGGCCCCGGATTCGGTTGATACTGTGGAGACAGCCGTTGCGCTGGCTCGAAAAGGCGGGACGGTGATCCTCGCGTCTTCCAAGCACGGTAGGCCGATCGCCGGTTTTCAAAGCGACACTGTTGTCCGCAATGAATTGACGGTGAAAGGCGTCCGCGGCCGAGATTTTGATTCGGTCGAGGACGCGCTGAGGATCATTCGCTCTGGCCGGTATCCACTCGAGCGGTTGCGCACTCACCGGTTCTCGCTGGGACAAACCGACCAGGCCCTCAGGGTGCTCGGCGAGCGCACCGACCCGTCGGCGATCCACGTCGCCGTGCTGCCGGCGTAAACGGCGCACGTGGCCTCGGCAAGATGCCATACGTGGGACTGCCTGACTCTGCCCTCAGGCTCGAGACGATTACACTGATGTCGCGGTGGGGGTGCGACGATCCAGGTGCAAGGGCATCAGCTTGCCGCGTGCTGTCCACACCGGTTCCACCCGCTTCACCTTGAGCGATCCCGCCTGACGCCAGATGATCGGTGGGAAGTTCCGCAAGTTTCCCAACACCGCTTCGATCACAGCCTTCTCGTCCGAAATCTCTATCCGTGGACTGATCGCCAACGCCAGTCGGGTGAATCCGTCGGCATCCTCTTCTTCGACGAGCTGGTAATCGAGTGCGCTTCCGCCGAATCGAGCGGGCAGGACCTCCTCCAGGATGCGTATCATGTCGGTGCCCACCAGGGTCATTCCTTCTCCCGTCAACTTACGAAAACTCCGTACCTGACGGAGGTGGTCCGTCAGCCCTTCCTGTTCGAGGAGACAGCCGCAGGACCGCTGCTCTATAACGCCGTAGTCATCGCTCTCGACATTGAGGAGGACCATCCGAGCGGTCGGCAGCAGAGAGGTAAAGTTGAAGGCATCGACGAGGATATCCCACCCGGGGACCTGTCGAGAATACTGGATCAAGGCCAAGCGGTCCCGCGCAAAGTGCAGGTCATTCTCGTCGACAGGGTTGCCGCAGCCATACCCGGCACAGCCTGCTTCCGAGAAGAAGTAGTAGGGAACCCATCCGGCGCCCGTCGCCCTGATGTGCCGGAGCTTTCCGGGCGTCGGGGGCTCTCCTCCGCCAACAAATGTGGCTCCCGTGAGATCCAACCCTTCACTGAGGGCAGCGAGAGCGATGCGCGTGCACATGCTGACACTACACTGAACCACACATCGCTTGTGAACCGAGATTGTCTGGGCTGCCCAGTGAGCGATTATCGCCGCCTCGCCTAGTCTCACGGTCTCGGGCCAGGGGACGGAGGCCCCGGACAGCCGCAAGGCAAGGATAAGGAAGGTGTTCAATCGGTCCCACTCGGTGGTCTTGTAGTCGCTGCTGTCCGTGGGCGAGAACCACCGGTGCAGAGGCGCGCGACGATGTGCTCCACGGATGATCACCGTCATGCCGTATCCACCGTAGACCGGCCACCAGATCGCGACGGGCGCATTCACGAGATTATTGGCAGCAAAGCTGAGCAACTCAATGGGGGCCTGTGCAGCCACGTGTGATAAGTTCATAGGAGCCTGCATCAGACTGCCAGTTGTTCCTCCGCTGAGTGCCTGGTAGTAATTGCTGATGAAGGGATTGCTGAAGTCGCTGGGCCGCACCTGAATGACGAGCTCGTTTCGGACGATCGGCTCGCGACCTTTGAACTCCTCAAAGGTTACGTACACGCCCGCGCGACGGAGGGCGCGGAGCGTGTCCTCCAACCCCATGCTGCGGACCATGGCCACAATGTCGCCCAGATCGCACCCGGCGTGCTTGAGGAGGGGGAGATAGGGGCTTTTCGGATGGCCGTAGATATTGCGCTCCACCATCCGGAGGAAGTTAGCTTGCCGATCCTCAACTCGCCCACGCACAATGGTTCGCGCGTCATCGACCGAGATCGGATGCCGCAGGGAATTCCGAAGTGCAAGAGCAAAGCGCGCCCATCGGTGCGCCCCGACCGCCCGCCTGTGCAACTTCCCGAGCACGTCACTCACATCAGCTGTTCCGGTCGCCTGTTTCTGAGAGCAACGTTCCAGTCCCTATCATCAATCGATAGATTCGGACCTCCTTGGGGGCTGATTCCTCGGAGCAGCTCCGCTCGCCGCTGCTGGCAGGAGCAAGGGAGACGCTTGCGCGGTCACGAAACACGCTCATCACCAGCCTTCAATGAATTCACCAAGGAATCCGAGTCGGTGGAGGTAAGATCGTGGAACGACGTACCATTGATGAAACCAGTGAGCGCGAAGAGTTTCGAAAGCAGCATCTATACGAGGGGACGTCGTTCAAGAATCTCCGCGGTCATCCTGTACACCAGCGCAAAATGAGGGGCAGCGCGTCGGCGCACTTTGCATTGTCGGGGAACAAGACGATCGATGCGCACATCAGCGAGCTGCCGTCGGGCGGCCACAACAAGCGCCACCGCCACATGAATGAGGCGATCATCTACATCCTCTCCGGCAAAGGCTACTCGATTATTCAGAACGGCGACAAGGCGCCCGTGCGGATCGACTGGCAGGAGGGCGACATGTTCTCGCCGCCCCTCTGGTGGTGGCATCAGCACTTCAATCTCGATCCGGACCGGCCGGCCCGTTACCTGGCTGTGACCAACGCACCGCTCATGATTAGTCAGGGATTGTTCAAGAAAGAGCAGGCGGTCGACGAACCGAAAGGAGCTGGTGAGAAGCGATGAGGATAGGCCGCTTGAAAATCTGGACGGCGGCGGCGCTGGTGCTGGTGTGGGCGCTCGTGGCGGTACAGGCCGGCGCGACGCCCGTGGGATCATCGATGGCCGCCATCGCCATGTACAAGGGGGCCGACCGGCAGGCCAGGCTGGAGGCCGGGGCGCGCCAGGAAGGCGCGCTGATGATCTATACCTCGATGGACCTCGAGGAGTCCCAGCCGATCCTCGAGGTATTCATGAAGAAATATCCATACATTCGAGGCGAGGTCTATCGAGCTCCGGGCGAGGACGTCGCACAAAAACTCATTACGGAGTATCGAGGACGTAAGTACCTGGCCGACGTCTTCGAGGGCACGGGGATCGACGTCGCCAAGATGATCAAGGAAACCTACGGGCAGGCCTTCTTCACGCCGCGTGCCGGCGCCTATCCGCGGCAGGCCAAGGACCCCAAGGGGTTCTGGGTCGCCACGCGCTACAACATCCTCGTCGCGGCCTGGAACACCAACGTCGTCTCCGACGCTGATTCGCCCCGGACGTACGAGGATCTCCTCAACCCCCGATGGCGCGGTCGCATCGGCATCGAGGCGACCGACCAGGTCTGGCTCGGCACGCTGCTGGAACTGTGGGGCGAAGCCAAGGCGATGGAGTTCTTCCGGCAGTTGAGCGCGCAGCAGCCGCTGATCCGGACGGGCCACACACTCCTCGCGGAACTGATCGTCGCCGGTGAGGTCCCGATGTCCCCGACGATCTATAACCACCGCTCCGAGCGTCTCAAGTCACGGCGCGCGCCCATCGATTGGCGGCCCCTGCAGCCGGCTGTCGCCATTCCTCACGTGATCGGGCTGCCCAATCGGGCGCCGCATCCGCATGCCGCGCTGCTCTTTATCGACTTCCTGCTTTCCAGGGAGGGGCAGCAAGAGCTCGTAAAGTTGGGGCGCATCCCCGCGTACCCGCTGGTAAACGCAGTGCCAGCCTATTTGAATCAGGGATTCTCCTACAAGGTGATCGACCCGTCGACGTTCTTGGACAAGTACCAGCGATACGATGCGCTCTGGCAAGACATGATCATCCGCGCCCGCCGCTAGGAGCGGAGCGCTTTGAACGGAACCGCGCCCGCCACGGTTAGGGTATTGCGCCCGTCGTTGCGGGCGCGGTTGCCTGTGCAGTTGCTGCTGCCGGCTGGGATTGCCGCGATCGTTGCCTACCTGACGCTTCTGCCCCTAATCTTTCTGCTGTACGGTACCTTCTTCACGCCGACTGTCGGCGGCCAGGCTGGCACGTTCACGCTGCAAAACTACCTTCGCGCTTACACCGACCGCTCAGCGCTCCCGATCATGGCGAATTCTTTTGTGTTCGCCGTGGGCACGATGGTGGTTTCGCTGGTGATCGGTACGATGCTGGCCTGGATCACAGAGCGCACCAACACGCCGCTGCGCGGATTGTTCTTTGCCGTGAGCCTCGTCCCGCTGATCATCCCAGGCATCCTGTTTACGCTGAGTTGGATCTTCCTGCTGAGCCCGCGGATCGGGCTGCTGAACCTGTGGATCATGCGGCTTCTCGGCCTCTCGGCGCCGCCATTCGACATCTATTCGATCGGCGGGATGATCTGGGTTGAAGCCCTACACTGGTCTCCGATCGCATACTTGATGATGTCTGCCGCATTCCGCTCGATGGATCCGTCACTGGAGGAAGCCGCGCTGATGTCCGGGAGCGGTCTGGCGGGTACCTTCTACCACGTGACGCTCAAGCTGAACGTGCCGACGCTCCTGGGCGCAAGTCTGTTGCTCTTCCTGCGCGGCCTGGAGACGTTCGAAGTGCCGGCGATCATTGGATTGCCGGCGGGCATCCACGTATTCACCTCCAGGATCTATCTGGCGATCAAGAGCTATCCCTCAGACTTCGGCCTGGCGGGGTCGTACTCGACGATTCTGCTGGTGATGACATTGACCGGCATCTTTTTGTATGGCCGGATCACACGAGAGGCGTCGCGATTTGCCACGATCACCGGCAAAGGGTTTAGGCCGCATGTCATCGATCTAGGAATCTGGAAATATACCATGGCGACGTTGATCGTTGGGTATCTCGCAGTCATGGTGGTCCTGCCGATGTTCGTGCTCGTTTGGAACTCCGTTCTTCCGTTTTACCAGAGGCCGTCGGTGCAGGCGCTCTCGATGCTGACGATTGACAACTACACGTTCGTGCTCAAACTGCCTAAAACGACCCGGGCGGTCATCAACAGCGTTGGGCTATCGATGGGAAGCGCGACCATTGTCATGGTCATGACCTCGGTCATCGCGTGGATCACCGTACGCTCTCGCGTGCCAGGCCGATGGCTGCTCGATAACCTGACGTCGTTGCCGCTCATTTTTCCAGGAATTGTCATGGGTGTGGCTCTGATCTGGGTATATTTGACGCTGCCGATACCGATCTACGGGACGATCTGGATTTTGCTGGTCGCCTACGTGACCCGCTATCTGCCCTATGGAATGCGCACGTCGTCCGCCGCCCTGCTGCAGGTGCACCGGGAATTAGAAGAAGCAGCGGAGACGAGCGGGGCATCCTGGGGGCGAACGTTCCGGAGCATCATTCTGCCGCTGCTGCAGCCGGCGCTGCTGGCGGGCTGGATCTATGTCGTCATCGTATCGATCAGGGAACTCTCGAGCAGCATCCTGCTATGGGGTCCAGGGGCGGAGGTGCTCTCCGTCTACATCTTTGATCTCTGGCAGACCGGCCACCCACAGGAACTTTCGGCGTTGGGACTAATGCTGGTGGGTTTTCTCCTCGTCCTTGCCATGGTCTTGCGGGCCTTGAGTCAGCGGTACGGGGTCCAGCATTAGCCATGGTCAAGGTGCAGGATCTCGTGAAGGTGTATCGGACCGGACGTGGGTCGGTCGTGGCCTGCGACCGTGTCAGTTTTGAAGTCGAGGACGGCCGGTTCTTCACGCTGCTGGGGCCGTCGGGATCCGGCAAGACGACGACGCTGCGCTGCGTTGCCGGACTTGAGCGACCCGACGGAGGACAGATTGAGCTCGCCGGCACGGTAGTGTCCTCTGACCAACACGGCATCTTCATTCCACCCAACCGGCGGGACATCGGAATGGTTTTTCAGTCGTATGCGATCTGGCCGCACATGACCGTGTTCGATAACGTTGCGTTCCCACTTCGCGCGGGGGGCCATCGGCCATCATCAGGTGAGGTGATGCGGCGGGTGTCGCAGGCGCTCTCGACTGTGCGCCTGGAAGGTCTACAGGATCGCCCTGCCACCAAACTAAGCGGTGGCCAACAGCAGCGGCTTGCGCTTGCTCGTGCGCTCGTGCGGGAGCCTACGTTGCTGCTGCTGGATGAGCCGCTCTCGAACCTGGATGCCAAACTGCGCGAACAAATGCGTCTGGAATTGAGACAGCTGCAGCGGACGCTGCGCATCACCACCCTGTACGTCACGCATGATCAGATCGAAGCGCTGGCGATGAGCAACGTCGTTGCCGTCATGCACGAGGGTCGGATCATGCAGATCGGGACCCCGCGTGAGATCTACGAGCGCCCTGCCAACCGCTTCGTGGCCGAGTTCATCGGCTCGATGAATCTCATCCCGGGAAAGATCGCCGGTTCCGTCGAGGGAGGACTGTGGCGAGTAGAGACGCCTTACGGTTCCATCGCCTGCGTGGTGCCACCGGACGGCCGTCCCGCGACGGACGTCCTCGTCTCGGTGCGCCCTGAGGACATCGTCGTCGTCGATGACGACAGCGCCGGGAAAGACGCGTGGGATGCCTCGATCGGGCAGGTGGTGTTCTTGGGCGAATCGGTGGACTGCCGCCTGGCCGTCGGCGACCTCGAACTGCGCGCCCGGCTGCACCCCTCGTTCGTGAAGCGAAGAGGCGACAGAGTGCGGTTGTCGTTCCGCGCTGACCGCTGCGTTGCTATTCGCCTGGAGCCGCCGGACACCGAGACTGCGTGAACACGGCATCAACCAGCCTCTGGCAACGCGTGCCACGGCCCGACCCCGCCAACGCAGGGATGTGGGCGATTGGGCTGGGCCATGCGATGACGCATGTCTACACCGCTGCCCTCTACATCTTGCTGCCTTTCCTTGCAAGGGACCTCGGCCTGACATATAGCCAGATCGGACTCATGCTGTCCACCCGCCAGTTCATGAGCGCGATCGTCAACATCCCGGCCGGGATCATCGTGGATACCGTAGGGCGGCGCAGCCTGCTCATGGGGCTATCGTTGCTCGGTGTCTCAGCACCGTACTTGATTATCAGCGCGACCTCACAATACTGGGTCATCGTGCTGTGTTTTGGACTCATGGGCATTGCCACATTTCTCTGGCATCCCGCCGCCATCACATCCATCTCCGAGATGTATCCGGCCCGCCGCGGATATGGGCTCGCCATTCATGAACTTGGCTCCAATTTGGGCGACACGGTAACGCCTTTATTGGCCGGAGCGCTGCTGGGTTTCCTGACCTGGCGGCAGGTCATTTCGGTCACCCTCGCGGCGGGGATCCTGGTCGGGATCATTGTCTTGCGGACAATTACTCGAATACGCCGCCAGTACATCGAACCGGTGCCGAGTGCTGCCAAGGGCGTCGGCTACCTTGCCGGCCTGCGCATCCTCGCGCAAAACAAGAATCTGCTGATCCTCGCGCTTGTGTCGGGTATTCGCTCGTTTACACAGCACGGACTGATCAGCTTTCTACCGCTGTATCTCGTGAACGACGTGAAGGTGCCCGCCGTTCTCCTGGGCGTCTACCTCGCGGTCGTGCAAGTTTCGGGGATGATTGCCACCCCGATTTCAGGCACGCTGACCGATCGCATCGGACCTAAGCGTGTCGCGACCGCCGGCATGCTGACGAGCAGCCTGGCGGTGGTGGCCTTTGCGGCGTTGGATTTAGGATCTGCGTTTGTGATCGCGCTGGCGCTAGTCGGGTTCTTTATCTACTCGATGCGTCCGGCGATCTTCCGTTGGGCAATTGGGTTAGTGCCGCGACAATACGAGGGTACGACGGTCGGCGCGCTCTTCACCACACAGGCAATGTTCTCGACGCTGATGCCACTGGTGGGTGGAATCCTCGCGGACCGGTTCGGACTAATTTTCGTGTTCTACGTGATCGCCGCCGGCCTGGTGGTGGCGAACTTAATCACGCTGACGGTTCCTGACCTCCGCCGACCTTCCCCGGCTAAGTAGCCTCCAGATCTTCTCCGGCCGCAGCGGGACGTCGACGTGAAGGACGCCGTACGGTGCCAAGGCGTCGATGACCGCATTGACCACCGCCGCCGGCGCGCCGATGGTTCCCGCCTCACCGATCCCTTTCGCGCCCAACGGGTTCAACGGCGAGAGCGTTTCCAGCAGGTCGCTGTGCACCGTGGGAACCTGAGGCGCTCGCAATAGGCCGTATTCTGTGAGTGAGCCGGTCACCATCTGGCCGTTTTCATCGTAGACGACCTCCTCTACGAGGGCCTGCCCCAGGCCCTGCGCAGTGGCCCCAATTACCTGTCCCTCAGCAAGCAATGGATTGATGATGCGTCCGGCGTCATCCACGGCGACAAATCGCTGAATAATCACCTGTCCGGTCTCTCGCTCCACTTCCACAACGGCCGCGTAAGCGCCAAAAGGAAATACAGGATTTGTCATGCGGAAGCGTCCCGTTGCTTCGAGGCCCGGATCCACGCCGGGAGGAAGGCTCTCAGGCCGATACGCTGCGGCAGCGATGTCATCGAAACTCACCGAGCGGCCGGCACTTCCACGAACCGCGAACTCGCCGTTCGCATGTTCGATGTCGCCTTGGGCCGCTTCCATGAGATGCGCAGCGATCTTACTAGCCTTCTCCCGAATCTCGTCGAGCGCCAAAACCAGCGCGGACCCTCCGAGAGTTGTGGAACGGCTGCCAAACGTGCCCATGCCCTCGGGCATCTGAGCCGTATCGCCGAATTCCACGGTTATTCGATCGAGATCGACCTGGAGATTATCGGCAGCAATCTGCGCGAACGTCGTCTCGTGACCCTGCCCGTGCGACGATGAGCCGGGACGCACGCGTACGCGACCGTCGGGATCCACTCGCACGTCGGTGCGCTCCCATACGGCCGGCGCGGCTCGCTCGACATACACGGAAACGCCAATTCCCAAGAGTCGCCCGGCCGCTCGGGCTTCTTGCCGCCGCTTCTTCCACTTATCGAAATCTAAGAGTTCCAATGCCCTGTTGAGAGCGCGTTCGTAGTTACCTGAATCGTAGACCAGTCCCGTCGGAGTCTCATACGGGAAGCGGGTTGAAGGAATCAGATTCCTGCGCCGCACCTCAACAGGATCGAGGGCAAGCTCTCGGGCGACGAGATCAAGCATCCGCTCGACGATGTATGCGGCTTCCGGACGACCCGCGCCACGATACGGTCCGATCGGGACTTTGTTGGTAGCCAAGCCTATGGCTTCAACCCGCGCGTTTGGGATCTCATATGCACCCGTCAGCAGCATAGCCGTGATGATCGGACGGCTGGCAGTCGGAGCGTAAAGGTAGGCGCCCAGATCGCCAACGATGCGGCCTCTAACCGCGAGGATTTTTCCATCCGCGGCCACGGCCATCTCGACGTCTGCTTCGACCCCCCGGCCTTGATACGCTGCCAGAAAGTTCTCGCGTCGATCCTCCACCCATTTCACCGGCTGGCCTGTGCTGACAGCAAGAAACGCGGCCAGCGCCTGTTCGGGAGCCAGGCTGCCCTTGGTTCCGAATGCTCCGCCAACATCCTGAACGATGACGCGGATCCGGCCTTGGGAGCGATTGAGCGCGTGGCTGAGATGCGCCCTCGGCCGATAGGGATCCTGGGAGGAACACCACACGGTTAGCAGGTCGGTTTCTCGATCGTAGGACGCCACCGCGCCTCGGGTTTCGATCGGCACGGCCACCAGGCGGGGGATTTGAAACTTTCCTTTGACGACTCGATCAGCGTTTAGAAATGCGCCGTCGACATTGCCACCAGTGTGTTCCCACCTGACGACTACGTTCTCTCCGATGGTCTCGTGTACTAATGTCGATCCTTCTAGCGCATCTGACACTTCGATGACCGCGGGGAGCGGATCGTAGTCCACCTCGATTGTCACCGCGGCATCCAGCGCCTTCGCGCGGCTCTCTCCTAGGACAGCCGCAACAGGTTCGCCCACGTAGCGCACCTTATCCGTTGCGAGCAGCGGATGCGGGATGTTGGCTATCGTCATGCCTTCCTCCGCCCGCAGTGGCATCGGACGTACTTTGCCGATCAGATCCTGCGCTGTGATAACCGCCGCAATGCCTGGGAGCGCCACGGCTTCGTCGGTGTGAATCTGACGGAGCCTCGCGTGGGCCTGAGAACTCCTGACAACGACCATGTGGAGCATCCCGGGAAGCGTAAGGTCGTCGACGTAGCGTCCGCGGCCGCGCAGAAAACGCTCATCTTCGCGGCGCTTGATGGGGCGACCAATCCATTGCGTGCGTGGCATCAGGTTCTATATACGCGCAAGTAAGGAGCGAGCCTGCGATTTGTCGAATCGGATTTGACACACCAAATGCAGAAGATTTCCTCTGTTGGCATCTTAGGGCTTGGGCGAATGGGTCTCCCGATGGGCCGACATTTGCTTCGGGCCGGGTTTACGGTTCGTGGATTCGATCCTCATGCGCCTCAACAGGCAGCCCTTTCGGAGGCGGGGGGAATAGCGCTGCGTTCCGTCTCCGCGGTTGCCAGGCAGAGCGAGGCTGTCCTGATCATGGTGGCAGACGACGCCCAAGTCAAAGATGTGACCGCCGGCGTGCTCGAGGCAGCGAAGCCCGGGACTGTCCTCATCATCTCGAGTACCGTGAAGCCTTCGACCTGCCGCGAAGTCGCGGCGGCCGCTGAGAAGCGTGGCGTCAAGGTGCTGGACGCGCCGGTCGCAAGAGGCCAGCGCGCTGCTGAGGAGGGGACGCTCACAGTATTTGCCGGCGGCGAGCGTGCGACTTTCGAACGGTGCCGCCTCATCTTCGACGCATTCGGCAAAGAAGTCGTGCACATCGATGAACATGTGGGCTCGGGGCAGGTCGCCAAACTCGCGAACAACTTGATCCTGTGGGCCGGGGTGGTGGCCGTTCACGAATCCCTTGCTCTGGCCGAGCGGCTCGGTGTCTCACCCGCGCGCCTTCGAGCCGCGCTGCAGCACGGCAGCGCCGACAGTTACGCACTGCGAGAGCTGCATCTGGTTAGTCTGACTTGGCCTCACAAAGATCTCGAGCAGGCCTCAGAAGTCGCAGCTGAAGCTGGCGCCGATTTGCCTCTGGCGAAGTGTGTCGAAGCTCTGATCCGCACGTTGACGCGCGAGGACCTGCGTCGCCTCACGGATAGCCCGCAAGATACCACACACACCCCAACGGAGTGACGCGCGATGACAGACGATCGAGAAGTGCAAGAGATCGACGCACCCAGGATCTCTGCGCCACGTCGAGCTGAGTTTGGTTCCGATATCATCGTCGACGTCATGAAAGCCTACGACATTGAATATGCCTCGCTGAATCCTGGTGCCACGTTCCGCGGGCTCCACGACTCGATGGTCAACTACGGTGGCAATCGTACACCGCAGCTGATCCTCTGTTGCCACGAGGAAATTGCCGTCTCCGTTGCCCACGGCTACACGAAGGCCAGGGGCAGACCGATGATTGCGATCGTCCACGACATCGTGGGCCTGCTGCATGCGAGCATGGCAGTGTACCTCGCGTGGCTTGACCAGGCGCCGGTATTGGTATTTGGCGGCACCGGGCCGATGGCCGTTGAGCACCGCCGACCGGGGATCGACTGGATCCATACTGCGTTGGTGCAGGGCGACGTAGTGCGCGACTACGTAAAGTGGGACGATCAGCCGGCGAGCCTGCAAAGCGCGGTCGAGTCGTTCATCAGGGGGCATCGCATTGCCATGAGCGACCCCCGCGGTCCCATTTATCTGTGTTTCGATACTGATATCCAGGAAGCGCGTCTGGAGGAACAGGTTACCGTACCTGATGTGGATCGTTACGGCCCCGCGGCCCCGGCTCAGGCTGATCCAACAATGCTGGCGACCGCCGCGAAGTGGCTCATCGAGGCGGAACACCCGGTTGTCCTGGCTGATTACATGGGCCGGAATCAGAAAACTGTCCCGGACCTGGTCGAACTTGCCGAATTGCTGGCACTCCCTGTGATCGACTTGGGGAGTCGGTACAACTTCCCAAACATGCATTCCCTGGATGCGACCGAAGCCGAAGACCAATTGCTGCCCCAAGCGGACGTCGTGCTCGCCCTGGATGTCACAGATCTGCAGTGGGCCACATCCACCGTCGACCGCACGTCGCGGCTGGCAAAGCCGTATCTCAATCCCCGCGCGAATGTGATTCACATTTCGGTCAGGGACATGAATGTCAGGGCCTGGGCGCAGGAGCACGGACGGTTGCATCCTGTTGATCTGCCGATCACGGCCGATACATCACTGGCGATCCCTGCGCTGACGGCGCTCTGCCGTGCGACACTCGAGCGTACACCGGGTGCACGAGAGCGTGTCACGACACGCGCCCAGCGGGTGGAAAGAATTCATCGCTCGCTTCAAGACAAGTGGCGTGAGACAGCGAAGCGTAAGGAGAATGAGCACCCCATTTCACTACCGCGTCTAGCTACAGAACTCGGGGACGTCGTGAAAGACGAGGACTGGATGCTGGTTAACCGCACGCTGCGAGACTGGACCCGGCGGCTGTGGGATTGGTCGAAGCCTACTCTGGGATACGTCGGCGCGCACCGAGGTGGCGGTGTGGGGTATGGGATCGGTCATTCGATAGGTGCGGCGCTTGCCGTCGGAAAGGAGCGATTGTGCATCGACATCCAGCCCGATGGCGATCTGCTCTTTACACCGAGCGCACTATGGACGGCAGCCCATCACCGGATCCCACTTCTGATTGTGATGTTTAACAACCGCTCCTATTACAATGACGAAGATCACCAAATTCTGATGGCGAAAGCACGGACGCGCCCTGTTGAGAATTCCGGCATCGGACTGCACATGGTGGACCCGCCGGTGGATTTTGCGACAATGGCGAAGGGCTTTGGCATCGAGGCGTGGGGCCCCATTGAGGATCCATCTGATCTCAAACCGGTACTGGAGCGCGCGGTCCGTTACGTCTTGAAGGAACGCAAAGCAGCCCTGGTTGATGTCGTCACGCAGGCCAGGTGACTACTCCGGGCGATCGATTTTCGCCGCCTCGATGAGTTTCTTAGGGCCGACAGTCAGATAGGCGTCTTCAATCACTCCGGCGATGTTATCCCACCCGAGGCCCTGATCGAGGCGAACGCCAATCCAGCCGAGGTAGCCGACATATGGCGGAACAAAGTAGTGCCGGGGCTGAGCCTTGATCAGCATCCCTCTGATCTCCGCCGACGAGGCACACCAGAGCGCGAGCCGACCGTCACCGTGGTGGTTGTCCATGAACGTGACGAAAGACCTCTTGCCGCGGATGAAGAAATTCGGTGCGCCGTGGCTCAGCCGCTCGCTGGTCTCGGGGAGGGAAAGACAGATTTCTCGGACGCGGGTGAGGCTGCTACGAACCGACGTCTTCACCACCTAGCGACCCTTCCGCTGGACCATGTCTTGCTACCGCTTTTCCCTAACCCGTTCCTGACACCAAACATACAGCGCGTCATACATTGGGGTCTCGAGAAGGAGCTTCTCGTGATCGTTGTCGCCATGGATTGTTGCAAACCCGTACGCAATGCTTCGCAATCCGGCCGCTTCTGGCTCGATCGCGATCTCCGCAGGGATATCCGCACCGTGAACGATGCGTCCCAAGAGGTGTAGGGCAGGATCGGCCACCTCATACTTCATTAGGATTGACTCGAAACTGCAACGGCCATCGATGTGACCGAGTTCGACTCCCTGTACGTCGAACGGGATCGCCTTCTCGCGCTGAGCTACCTTCATGACTTCCTCAGCCGGAACAAACAGAAATGTCGCCTCTGGATCAACGAACCGCCGGATCAGCCAAGGACACGCCACGCGATCGACGTTGGCATTCTTGCGAGTCACCCAATTCACCTAAATCGCCTCCAAGTTTGTCCACACATGGCAAAGTCGCCTGATCAGTGAAAGACTAGGCTTTTGACGACGACGGGAACTACATTCTGGGCGGGCAGGACGCGGCCGATGTCAATATAATCGAACTCGCGCAGCTGAACCTGGTCAATGCATACGATACTGCCCTGGACTTGAAACTCTTGCTGCAGGAGGGCACCAATGATGCCGGCGATGTCGGCGTCCATTACCAGAAGCAGCGGTCGGCCGTCCTTAGTCCCAGGCAATGCTTCCACGATGCCAGTACACAACTCTCGCAGTGACTTGTAATCCGCTCCGTACGTCCATTTGAGAGCGAGTGCAAACCGCTGGTCACCGTCATCACCCAGATCCAGTCGACTCATCGCCTGACGCACCGCATGGGCGATTTGCTTGGCCGACGGTTCACTGATGCCAGCGACTGCGACTACTGGAACGCTGCGCAGCGGCAATGGGGCAGGATCGGTCAAAAAGATCGTGTCTCCGCTCAACTGCACTGTGTACTGAGAGGCTCCGATGCAAGTGGCCCGGATGGCTTCACGCGGTTCAAGCAACTCCAGGCTTGCTGCTTCCGCATGACGCCGGACGGCTGCAGCTAGGCGTGGACCCAGGTCGCCGAACTCTCGCGTCTCGTGGCCGTATGTGTATTCCGCGACCCCACCCGAGAAGACGATTCGCTTGAAGGGGTCCTTAGAGCGAAGGGCTGGGGTGATCCAGAAACCTTCTTGACCGTCCGGGCGTGCCCCGCGGATGATCGCGACGATGTATCTGCCCATGTAATCCGCGAGACGATCGAGCATTTCACCGGAAACTCGCGCACCCCGTGAGGGCAGAGCCAACCCTGCTGCTCGTATGTGACGGCGCCCCGCTTCTTCCAACCGCACAATTCGGTCTTCCTGATCCCACGCGATCAGTCTCGCTCCGAGATGAATAGCGGCTGTCTCGCTGACCTCACCGTGATGACAAACGGCGAACTTAGTTGTCCCGCCACCGATGTCGACGTTGAGCAGCGGCTCCTCGGATCCCAACGACAATTCGGCCGCCCCAGAGCCATGCGCGGCCAGCAGGCTCTCCAAATTTGGACCCGCCGTTGCGCAGACGAACTTGCCGCTTTCGCGGCTGAACAAGTCGACGACTGCGCGCGCGTTCTCACGCAGCGCAGCCTCGCCGGTCATGATGACCGCGCCGCCGTCAACGTCCTCGGGGCCGAGCCCTGCGCCGCCGTACGATTCGGCGATGAACAGCCCCAGGGCAGGAGCATCAATCTGGCCCGATGATGTGTAGGGTGTGAAGATGATTGGGGAACGATTGATGATCTCGCGTTGGGTTACAGCGTAGCGGCTGGACAGGCGTTTCCCTTGGCGTTCGAGGACAAGTTTGGAGAAGACTAAGTGGGACGTCGAGGAACCGATGTCGACGCCGACGCTGGTGAGGTCGACGCGCTCGCCGACATAGGCGACGGCGTCTTCATCGAGGTGGATGTGGTCTTCTTCACCTTCGTGCATGCGCTAGCGGGCGCGGGCGAAGAATTCGTCCATCTTGACCTCGACACCGTTAGCCTTGCAGCGCTCGTCGAACATGCGGTGGATGCGGGGATCCTGGTCGGCGTACTCGATCTGATGGCCGCCCGCTTTAGCGCTCTTGTCGATGCCCTGGTGGTCTAAGTAGCGGGTTACCTTCCACTTTGTGCTGCCCCAGCGGATTGCCAGATAGCGCGCGGGCGTCGGGCCAGAGTTGAAGTGTTGGTGCCACCACATGCCTGGCGGGACGAGCATAGTGCCGGGTTTCCACTGGATGTCCTCAAAGGTCTTGTGCTGGTCCGTCCACATCAGGGAGTAGCCGTTGCCTTCGAGGATGATTACGTGCGCGCCAGGCCCGTGACGGTGTCCCTTCTTATAGGTTCCCACAGGGAACTCGGAAACGTGCGCGACCAGCACGTTGTCGGCGAGTTCAAACTTCATGTGTTTGCCGCCGGCTCCACGCTCGGCCCAGGCGGGTAGTTGCATCTTGTACACGTCCGCGACGAAGTTGGTTTCCCAGATCTTCTGCTGGCTGTCCGGCCGGGCGTAGATCGTGCCCTCGCGATTGAAGTAATCGTCCTGTCCATCGAACCGATCGGTAAAATCAAATGGACAGTTAAAGATGAAGTCCAAGTTGCGCACCAGGTTGATCATCAGGGGGGCCGTGGTAACTGCAAGTAACCGAGCGGGCTCGCGCCCAGAGCCGTTGTGGAGCCTATGAAAAGTGTTCAGCGGGATCGCAAATACGCTGCCCGTTTGCCACTCAAATGACCGTCGATCCTCGTTATGGCCACTGACTTCGCACGAACCACGTCCAGAAAGGACGAAATACACCTCTTCGTAGAGATGCCTCTCCTCGGCCGTGGACTTCCCTGGAGCGATCTCGACAACGTAAGCGCTGTCGGTGTCTTCAGCACCAGTGAGCTGGACGTATACCCCCTTTGCGTCCATCCGCGGCCACGGAACCACTTCGACGGTCTTCAGATCATCGACCGCAAATCCCGTGATGATCGGGAGCTGCTCGTTCTCCAGGAAGCGACGGAACGCGGTTCGACCCCACGACTCTGGAAGCCGGACGGGCTGCTTCTCCATGCCTTACCTCCAATAACTAGTACTAGCAATTATACGCGCGACAGCAACCGCAGGAACGCCTTGTCCTGAGTGGAAGAAGCCCATTAAGCGGAGGTGGTGTGAATGCGAGCAGTTGCAGTATTGCTTCTCCTTGCTTTGATCGCGGTGCTACCCGCCCAGGCGCAGCAGGGGGCGCCCAGTTTCGCGGGCCGCACGGTCACGATCGTCGTCGGGTATCCCACTGGAGGCGGCTACGATCGGATGGCCCGCCTGGTGGCACGGCATTTACCAAGGTTTATCCCGGGGAATCCCACCATTATTGTTCAGAACATGCCCGGCGGAAACAGCATCGTCGCGGCCAATCACGTATACAATACCGCACGTCCCGACGGACTAACGATCGGAGCTTTCAACCGCAACCTGGTCCTGGGACAAATGGTGAACGTCGAAGGTATTCGGTTTGATATGACGCGCTTCGCGTGGATCGGCAGCCCCTCGGCTGAAGCCACGATTTTTGCGATTCGCTCCGATCTTCCGTATCGCACTGTGGCCGATATGCAGCGGGCCGATCCTCCAGTCATCATAGGGGCGACTGGTCCGGGGGCGAGCACCTACGACTTTCCGCTGCTGCTGAAGGCACTCTTGAAGTTCAATGTCCGGATCATCCCCGGCTATCCGTCCGGCACAGACATTCTGCTCGCCGTGGAGCGCAAAGAAGTCGACGGCCGATCTGGCTCATATTCCTCCATGAAGGCAGCAATCGACCGTGGCTTGATCCGTCCGATCATCCGCACGCGTGCCTCCGTGCCCGACATTGCGCGGCTGCCTGTGGATGAGGAACTAGCGCCTAACGCGAGAGCAAAGGCGCTCTTTGCGTTGCGTTCAGTTCCCGAGATCATTGGCCGCCCCTACGTCCTGCCGCCGGCAACGCCTCCGGCCATCCACCAGATGTACATCAACGCATTCGGCCAGATGACCAAGGACCGCGAGTTCCTGGCCGAAGCCGAGCGCTCAGCATTCGACATCGACTACACACCGGGCGATGCAGCGCTGAAAATCGTCCGGGAAGTGCTGGGCGCACCACGGGACGTTGTACGGGTCTTCACGCAGTTCTTCAACTTCGAGTAACGGTTGCGAGCCTGGTAGCGAACTCAGATTAGAAGCGAGATTGCTTCGTCGCTTCGCTCCTCGCAATGACAGCTGGAAGCGAGGGCGCTCACAATGACGGCTGTGATGGGCCTCCCCAAATCGGGGAGGCCCAAGCGTCTTGAGGAGTAACTAATGCTCGAGGCGTTTGTCCAGGGTCTGGCGGCGGTTCTTCAATGGAACGCCTTCAGCTTCATGCTGATCGGCGTGGCGCTCGGTTTCTGGGTTGGTCTGCTCCCGGGCCTGGGCGGCTCAACCACGCTTGCGCTGCTCCTCCCATTTATCTATGCCATGCAACCCGTCCAGGCGTTTGCGTTCCTGCTTGGGATGCACTCTGTGGTCGCCACGACCGGAGACATCACTTCAATCCTCTTTGGCATTCCAGGAGAGGGCACAACAGCGGCGTCGATCCTCGATGGGCACGAGATGGCCAAGAAGGGCGAGGCGGGACGAGCGCTAGGCGCGTCGCTCACCGCTTCTCTCTTCGGTGCTCTAATCGGAGCCTTCGCGCTAGCCCTGGCCATCCCACTGGTGCGGCCCATCGTGCTGGCCTTCGGTTCGCCGGAATTCTTCATGGTCTCGATTCTGGGCATCGCCGCCATCGCGTCATTGAGCGGTCGTGGCCCGCGGGCAATGCTGCGGGGGTTTCTTGCCGGCTGCCTCGGACTGATGTTCGCCGCTGTTGGATCAGATCCGCAAGCAGCCAACCTGCGGTATACGCTCGGCACCCTGTACTTGTGGGAGGGGCTCGGCCTCGTGCCCGTGCTGGTGGGGTTCTTTGCGATCCCCGAGATTGTGGATCTGGCAGTCAGAGGCAGCGCGATCGCCGGGGCACCCAGTGGCCGTTTGAGCGGAGTGTTACAGGGCGTAAAGGACACAATGCATCACTGGTGGCTGACGATCAGGTGCAGTTTGGTGGGCACCTACATTGGGATTTTGCCGGGGCTCGGCGGCGCCGTGGCGCAATGGCTCGCGTATGCCCATGCGGTTCAGAGCGCGAAGGACCCCGTTGACCGCGAGCGCTTCGGCAAGGGCGACGTACGTGGTGTGATCGGTCCCGGCGCGGCCAACAACTCGAAAGAAGGCGGGGACCTCATCCCGACGGTCGCGTTTGGCATCCCCGGCAGCTCGTCCATGGCGATCTTGCTCGGCGGGTTCTTCCTGGTGGGGTTGGTCCCCGGGCCGGATATGCTCACGAGACACTTGGCCGTGACGTACTCGATGGTTTGGACGATCATCCTGGCGAACATTATTACCGTCGGCGTGAGCTTCCTGTTCCTCAACCGTCTGGCCCAACTCACGGTTATTCGAGGCACGGTGCTGATTCCGTTTCTCACGCTGCTGATCTTCACCGGTTCATACACCAACAACAATGCGCTCGGCGATCTCGTTGTGACGTTGTTCTTCGGACTCCTCGGTTACTTCATGCTCCGGTTCCATTGGCCGCGCGCGCCGCTGGTGCTCGGACTGGTTCTGGGCAAGGTCGCCGAGCGATATCTCTGGATCTCAACGGCCCGCTATGGGTTGGACTGGCTCGGCCGGCCGATTGTGCTGGTGCTGATTGCTCTGACGGTCCTAGTGGTAGCGCTTCCATTCATTCAAGAATGGCGGGCGCGCGATCGCATGCGAAGAGAGACGGCGCATGCGACGTAACGCCCAGGCATTGTTCGGTCTCGTGATCCTGCTCGCCGGAATTGCGGCCGTGGTCGCCACACGCGACTGGAAGATTCAGACCGCGATGTATCCGCGGGTCGTCGGCATACCGCTGGTCATCCTGGCCGCAATTGAAGTGGTATTGAGTCTGCGGGGCGCCCCAGAGGGGGAGCGCCAGGCCGTCGATACGGCACTGTCGGAGACACTGCCTCCGGATGTCACAGCACGGCGGACACGCGTCGCCTTCACCTGGATCGTTGGTTTCTTCCTGGCCATCGTCTTGATCGGTTTCCCAGCAGCTATCCCGCTCTTCATGCTGGCGTATCTGAGGGGTCAGGGACGGGAGTCGTGGGCGCTCTCGCTCGTGCTTGCCGGCGTGGCCTGGCTCGCTTTCGAGCTCATCTTTGATAGAGTGCTGCACCTGCCCTTTGCCGAAGGCTTACTCCTACAAATACTGAGGAGATGAGAACGGATATATGACCAAGAGGTGGCAGGAACCCGAAGGCTACACGCGCGCGGGATATGGAAAGTGGCGTCGCCCTCCATCACCGTACGACACGTTTATGGAGCAAGAGGGCGTGCCCATCTATCGCGGCGTTGGAGTGCACCGCGTGCAGGACCTCGAGCTCGCCCCCTGGCGCCGATTGGGCGGCAAGGGCACGTTCATCCAACTGTTCGGAACGGAGGGCTTGTGGGGCTGCTACCTGACGGAGATTCCGGCCGCCGATGCGCTCACGCCGGAGCGCCACCTCTATGAGGAGATCTTCCTGGTTGTTGAAGGGCGCGGCGCGCTCGAGATCTGGCAAGAGGAGGGTGGGAAGCGCGATATCCTGGAGTGGCAGCCCGGCTCGCTGTTTACCGTACCCCTCAACACCCACCATCGGCTGATCAACGCGATGTCGTCAGGACCGGCGCTGCTGCTGGTCGGCACCACTGCGCCGATGGTCATGAACCTCTTTGGAAATCGGGAGTTTGTCTTCGACTGTCCCTTCGTCTTCCGCGACCGCTACGATGGCGGCGAAGAGTACTTCAAGCCGCAGGTGAAAGAGCTCGAACCCGATCCGCACCGCGGTCTAGCGATGGTTCGCACCAACATCGTCCCGGATGCGAGGAGTGTGCAACTCCCCCTCGACAACCGGCGCTCACCGGGTTTCCGGCGGCTTGAGCCATATCTCGACAAGAACGTCTTCTATCAATGGATCGGGCAGCATGAATCCGGACGGTATTCGAAAGCGCACGCGCACGAGTCCGCGGCCGTCCTGATCTGCCTCGGAGGAAAGGGCTATACATACGCGTGGCCGCGAGAAGTTGGGACACGTCCCTGGGAGACCGGCCAGGCAGATAAAGTCGTACGTCAGGACTATGAACCCGTAGGAATGGTAAGCGCCGCGCCAATGGGCGGTCAGTGGTTCCACCAGCATTTCGGGGTGGGACGAGAGCCGCTGCGGTTGATGGCCTGGTTCGGGCCGTTCGGCCGAGGAACAGGCCGCGAGCCAGGGCGACCCGGCGAAGAGGTGCTCGACAAGAACGCCATGCATCTGGAAGAGGGAGGAAGCGCGATCGCCTATTGGGAGGAAGATCCGTTCATCCGCCGCGAGTACATTGCAGAAGTGCAGCGGGAGGGCGTCGAGTTCCGAATGGAAGACTCTTTCTATCAGCGATCCCCGGGAGTCAAGAGCGCAGTGAAACGATGAGCAAGGCTGTCCTGACGAAGCAAGATCAGGCTCTCCGCGAACAAGTCGTGATGGCGTCGCACGTTCTTGGGCGCGAGGATCAAGGCGACTTCATCTGGGGGCACGTGTCGGTCCGCGATCCTGAAGGCCGCGGTGTTTGGATGAAGGCCACGGGCTGGGGGTTCGAGGAGGTCACCCCCGATCGCGTGCTGCTGGTTGGCTGGGATGGAGAAGTTTTGGTCGGCGATGGCCCTCGCCACCTGGAGTATCCTATTCACACCGAAATCATGCGGGCGCGCCCTGATGTGAATGGTGTCGTCCACACGCATGCCTCGCACGCAGTCGCTTTCGCCTCCCTGATGCAGCCGTTGCGTCCTATTTCGCACGAAGGAGCCATGTTCGTTCCCCCTGATGTTGCGCGGTTCACCAAAACCGGTGATCTCATTCTTACGCGCGAACTAGGACAAGCGCTCGCGGAGACGCTGGGCCAGCGAAACGCTGCGCTGATGGTCCACCATGGTATCGTCACGGCCGGCGAGGATGTCGAGACCTCAGTGGTCATGGCCATCTTGCTCGAGCGATCCTGTCAGAAGCAGTTGCTCGCGATGGCCGCTGGCGAGGTACGCACCTGGTCGAACGACGAGGAAGCGCTGGGGAAACGCGCGCGTGTGTACTCAGCTAAGCAGGCCTGGGCATATCTCGTCAGGAAAACTGCGACATCAGTGCGGGGCGGAGCCGGCCGATGAATTCACGATACGAGACAGGGTTGAAGGTTCGCAAGGAAGTCCTGGGCGCCGATCACGTGGCACGATCCCTGGCCGAGGCGACGCTGGACGCCGACTTTCAGCGATTCATTACGGAAACTGCGTGGGGTTCGGTGTGGGCCCGTCCGGATTTGGATCGGCGGACCCGAAGTCTCGTGACGATCGCAATCCTCGCGGCCCTGGGTCGTGAGGAGCTTGGTCTCCATCTCCGCGCGAGTCAAAACGTCGGCGTGGATCCGAAAGAAATCGTGGAAGTCCTGCTCCACGTGGCCGCTTACGCAGGCATCCCCGCTGCGAACGCAGCGTTTGCCGCAGCTAAAGCACAGCTCGGCAATGATGCCTCCAAAGCCAAGACGGATAAGCGTTCGCGAGGAGGCCGGCAACGTGGCTAGATCGCGCGATCCGAATTTTCCTCCGTATTTCTACGAGGCCTATCGCTCGACGGTGCGGCGGTCGCCGCGCCAGCCGCTCATTGCGGTCCCGCATACATTGTCGGAGATCACCGGTCCCGGGCCGGTTGTGAGTAGCGCCGACGGTGAAGACAACGACCTCACACAGAATTTGGGCGCAGAGGGCGAGGCAATCGGCGAGCGGATCATCGTCACCGGCCGGGTACTCGATGATGACGGGAACCCCGTGCCCAATACGCTGGTCGAGATCTGGCAGGCGAACGCGGCGGGTCGGTACCGGCACCGGATTGATCAGCACCACGCCCCGCTGGATCCGAACTTTCTTGGGTTTGGCCACTGTCGCACAGACGAACAGGGGAACTATCAATTTACGACGGTCAAGCCCGGCGCGTATCCGTGGGAGAACCATGCGAACGCATGGAGGCCCGCGCACATTCATTTCTCGCTGTTTGGTTCGTCCTGGGTCAGCCGCCTCGTGACGCAGATGTACTTCCCCGGCGATCCGTTGCACGAGCTCGATCCGATCTTCAACGCGGTGCCGACAGACGCAGCCCGCGATCGGTTGATTGGCAAGTACGCGCACGATGTGACGAAGTCGGGCTGGGCGCTAGGCTATCGCTTCGATATCATCCTGCGCGGTCCGGAAGGAACACCCTTCGAACCTCCGGTGCCTAGCCGTACCGCCAAGCGATGACCGGACGGGGTCTGACACCTCCACAGACTGTCGGCCCATTTTTCCACGGCGGCATGCTGCAACGTCCGTTGAACGTGATGGTCGCGCCCGAGACGAAGGGTGATCGAGTCCGCATCGAGGGACACGTCTACGATGGCGATCACGCGCCCGTTTCTGATGCGGTCGTCGAGTTCTGGCAGGCCAACGCGGTCGGTCGGTATCGGCACCCCGCCGATCAACGATCTATGCCTCTGGACCAATCGTTCGCCGGCTTCGGCCGCACGGGTACGGACGAAGCGGGAGCCTTCTGGTTCGAGACCATCAGACCTGGCCCCGTGCCGTTTCCCGGAGGCGGCACACAGGCGCCACACATCAACGTCGCCGTGTTCGCCCGTGGCCTGCTCCACCATCTGCCGACCCGGCTGTATTTCGAGGATGACCCGGCGGTTCGCGACGACCCGGTTCTGCGCACAGTTCCCGAAGTACGGCGCGCCACACTGCTGGCGAAACGGATTGCGGGCGGAAAGCCCGTCTATCGGTTCGACATCGTGCTTCAGGGCGACGGCGAAACTGTCTTCTTTCTCATCTAAGTTCCGCTGATGACGAAGGCCGTCCGGTTCCTCTCGCTCGCCGATGCAATCGGAGAGTGTGTCCGTGACGGCGACACGGTTGCGATGGAAGGATTCACGCATCTCATTCCGTTCGCCGCCGGTCACGAGGTGATCCGGCAGGGGAAGCGCAGCCTGACGCTGGTTCGAATGACGCCGGACCTCATCTATGATCAACTGATCGGCATGGGCTGTGCGCGCAAGCTGATCTTTTCGTGGGGCGGCAACCCAGGAGTGGGCTCGCTCCACAGGCTTCGCGATGCCGTCGAGAACGGCTGGCCCAACCCACTGGAAATTGAAGAGCACAGCCACGCCGGTGTCGCGGCTGCTTATGCGGCCGGCGCGGCGGGCCTGCCGCTCGCGGTGCTTCGCGGGTACGTAGGCACCGATCTTCCCAGGGTCAATTCAAATATCCGTTTCATCGATGATCCGTTCACCGGGGAGCGGCTTGCGGCAATCCCGTCGCTGCGGCCTGACGTGTCGGTGATTCACGCGCAGCGGGCGGATCGAGCCGGGAACGTGCTGCTCGAGGGGATTGTCGGCGTGCAGAAGGAGGCGGTGCTGGCGGCAAAGCGGGCCATGGTCACGGTAGAGGAGATTGTGCCGGACCTGCGGCCGCCCAGCCCGAACTCCGTGGTGCTTCCTCGTTGGACCATCGACGCGATCGTGGAAGCGCCAGGAGGCGCGAAGCCGTCGTACGCCCACGGGTATTACAAACGGGACAACGCGTTCTATGCAGCCTGGGACGCGATCTCGCGCGACCGCAGCACGTTCCTCGATTGGATGCGAACGCACGTGCTCGAACGAGGTTCTGAATCTCATGCAGTCCAGATCTGACTACACTCCCTCTGAGATGATGATCACCGCCGCCGCGCGGGCGCTCAAGAATGACGACGTCTGTTTTGTCGGCATCGGCATGCCTTCCGCCGCATGCAACCTCGCCCGCCTCACTCACGCGCCGGATATTACGCTGATTTACGAGTCCGGCACGATTGGAACGAAGCCGCAGGTGCTGCCCCTATCGATCGGTGATCCGGAACTCTGCGAGACGGCTCTGACCACTGTCTCAGTGCCCGAGATGTTTGCCTACTGGCTGCAGGGCGGACGTTTTACGGTCGGGTTCTTGGGCGCGGCGCAGATCGACCGGTTCGGGAATATCAACACGACGATCATCGGGCCGTACGAACGGCCGAAGGTCCGTCTGCCCGGCGGCGGAGGTGCGCCCGAGATCGCGAGTTCTTGCCGTGAGGTCTTCGTGATCGTCTCCCAGACGCAGCGTTCCTTTGTGCCACGCGTCGAGTTCGTCACCTCTTTCGGATTCGGGAATGGCGGCGATCACCGGCAGCGCCTGGGTTTGTCTACGCTCGGTCCCAGTCTCGTGGTGACCGATCTTTGTCTCATGCGGCCGGATGCCGAAACTAAAGAGTTCGTAGTGACGTCGATCCACGCGGGTGTTACTCGCGATGACATCACTGCGCGCACAGGCTGGCCCGTACGGTTCTCTGGCGACGTGACGCAAACGCCGCCCCCAGAGGCGGACGAGCTCCGTGTGCTTCGAGACCTCATAGCGCGCTCGCCCCGCGGTGGCGGCACGTCGTGAGCGATCTCGCAGCCACGATGTTTACCACGCCTGAGATGGCAGCGATTTTCGCGGGTCGCGCCTTCGTGCAGCGAATGCTCGACGTTGAGGCCGCGCTCGCCCACGCTCATGCCCGCGCTGGAGTGATCCCGCAGCAGGACGCCGAGGCCATCGTCTCCAAGTGCCACGCGGATTTGTTCGACATCACGGCGCTCTACCAGGAGGCCGCCTCGTCGGGCAGTCCCGCCATTCCGCTCGTCCGCATGCTGGGGGAACATGTCGGCGGCGATGCGCGAAAGTTCGTGCATTGGGGCGCTACGAGTCAGGACGTCATTGACACGGCGGTCGTCCTCCAGATCCGTGAAGGCCTCGATCTTCTGACCGCGCAACTCCTCGAAACTGCAACCGTGTGCGTCACACTCGCTGAACGCCACCGGCGCACACCGATGGCCGGAAGAACGCTACTCCAGCATGCGGTACCGATCACATTCGGCCTGAAGGCGGCACGGTGGCTCTCGCTGGTGACACGCCTCGTGGTGTCCGTCCGCGAACTGAGGCAACGCGTGCTCGTTGTCCAGTTTGGTGGAGCGGCAGGGACGCTTGCCGCGCTTGGCGCCGACGGTATCCGTGTGATGGAGTTTCTGGCGAAGGAGCTCAACCTGGCGGTCCCTGACCTCCCGTGGCATACGGAGCGGGACAGGATGGCAGAGGTTGCCACTCGACTCGGCATCCTGGCGGGTGGAATGGCCAAGGTGGCCACCGATATCGCGCTCCTTTCCCAAACTGAGGTGGGCGAGGTGTCTTCGGCGGCCACGTCGGCCATGGGCGGATCGTCGACGATGCCGCACAAGCGTAACCCCATCGAAGCCACGGCCGCGATCGCCTGCGCGCAGCTGGCCATTGGTGCAGTCCCGACAGTACTTTCATCCATGATTCAAGAGCATGAACGGGGGGCGGGCCACTGGCAGGCAGAGTGGCAGGCGATCCCCGAACTCTTTCGCGCCACGTCGGGTGCGGTAGGGTGGGTTCACCGAGGACTGAGCAATCTTGAGATCGATTCCGACCGCATGCGCGCCAATCTCAATATGACGCAGGGATTGATCATGGCTGAGGCGCTCACAATGGCCCTTGCCGCGCGCCTGGGACGGCAGCAGGCTTATCGGATCGTGCAGCTGGCATCTGAGCGTGCTGTTCGGGAAGCGAAAAACCTTCAGGAAGTGGCCGCATCCGATCCTCTGATTCAGGCTGTGCTCTCATCCGACGAAATCGAACGGGTTTTTGACGTCACCGGTTATCTGGGCAGCGCAGATGCGTTTATCGACCGCGCGCTTTCCGGCTTTCGCGAACTGCGACCCCCGTCGCCTGCAAGGTGATGTAATGACCGTTGCAGATCTGGCGCGGGACTTTCGAAACGCGCGGGTGTTTGACCTCGAGCATTCGCGCCGATTCGGTGACCCAGTGCATCCTCCACACAGGCCGGGAACGCTCTTCACGTTGCATCGCCGCCATGAGCCCGGTCTCGAAGAGGCGCGCACCAGCGCGGCGGGGATGATCTTCACCGCCGAGCACGCCGGGACGCACATCGACGCGTTCTGTCACCAGGCCCTCAATCTGACCCTGTATGGCGGCGTCCGCATCACGCCTGAGGTTCAAACTCCGACGGGGTTCACGAAATTGGGGATCGACACGGTGCCGCCAATCATATCCCGCGGGGTCATGCTTGATCTCGCTGTGCATCGCGGCAGCCGGGTCCCCGAGCGCTCCCTCATTAGTGCGTCTGATCTCGAAGCGGTACAAAAGGCTCAGAAGACGGAAATCCGTACAGGCGACGTCGTGTTGGTGCGGACCGGCACAGATACCCTCTGGAACGATCCGGAGAGGTATCTGAATGGTGCCGGTATCTCAGGGGATGCATCTGAGTGGCTGGCGGACAAGAAGGTGCTCGCCGTTGGGTCTGACAACGTGGCCTGGGACTTGCCGGGATACGTTGATGAACGGCTGAAGGTAACGCTGCCGGGACATGTGGTGCTGCTCGTCCAGCGGGGGGTTTACATCGTCGAAAATCTGAATCTCATCGAGCTCTCAGCAGCTCGCGCCTACGAATTCATTTTTGTGTGTCTGCCGCTCAAGATTCGCGGCGGCACGGCCAGCCCGGTTCGACCTGTGGCGCTCGTCCAAAGCTGAGCGTACCGGCGTGATCAACAGCAACGAATTTCGGGATAAGGTAGTCGCGGTTACGGGTGGAGCCCAGGGGATAGGCCTGTGCCTCGTGCACACATTCGCCCAAAGCGGCGCCAAGGTTGCTTATTGCGACCTCAAGGTGCAGTCTGGGCGCTATTGGGAACGCAGGCTCACCGATGAAGGCATGGATGTGTCCTTCATTCAGGCGGACCTGGAACAGGAAACTGGCGCGCGGAAGTTTGCTAGAACGGTGGTTCGCAGATACCAACGCACCGACGTGCTCATTAATAACGTAGGTATCCTGGACTTTGGCCAAGATTTCCTCAGACGCCCTCTTCAAGAGTGGAACCGGATCATCAGTGTCAATTTGACTTCCTACTTTCTGTGCTCTCAGCTGTTTGCTCCGGAACTAATCAAATCGAAAGGCTGCATCGTCAACATCGCGTCAACCCGCGCGTTGATGAGCGAACCTGACACGGAACCCTATTCTGCTTCAAAAGGTGGGATCGTTGCGCTGACGCATTCGCTCGCGGTCACCCTCGGTAATCGAGGGGTCCGGGTGAACTGCGTCAGCCCCGGGTGGATCGACACTTCCCAATGGCAGATGAAACCTTCCAAGCCGAAACTGAGGAAGATCGACCATCGTCAGCATCCCGCGGGCCGTGTAGGAAGGCCCGAAGACATCGCAGCCGTTTGCCTTTTTCTCGCTGCGCCACGTTTGGCGGGGTTCATCACGGGACAGAACTTCGTGGTAGATGGCGGCATGACCAGGAAAATGATTTACGAGTGAAAGCACGGAGCAGCCGGGTATGACGTTCCACCGTGGAACACTCCTCTGCTTGGCCCTTCTTGTTATCGTCCTCGTTGGTCCCCCGCTGTCCCCGCTCACTGCGCGCGTCGCGGCCACGCTACAACCTGCGGCGGCCGATCTTGCTTCCCGGCTGGATCCTCTTCTCGCGGATCCCAGGCTTTCCAATGTCCAGGTCGCGGTTGTAGTCCGCGATGCCTTGTCCGGTACCGTGCTTTATGAAAGAAACGGCCGTGCCCGGCTCATCCCCGCATCAAACCAGAAACTCCTTATCGCAACGGCCGCCTTGGCGACACTGGGGCCAGGGTATCGATTCCGCACAAGTCTCTTGACGAGTGGCCGCCAGCAGGGTCAGATACTCGAGGGCAACCTGTACCTAAGGGGAACCGGGGATCCCACAATGGTGCCTCAGCGCTGGAACGAACTTGCCGCGGCTCTGGCCGGTCAACGGATCACGCGCGTGCGCGGGCGGCTGATCGCAGACGACACCTGGTTCGACGATGTCCGCCTCGGCCCCGATTGGTCCTGGGATGATGAGCCCGTTGCGTTCGCCGCGCAGGTATCCGCGCTAACAGTCTCCCCCGACGAGGACTTCGATGCAGGAGCGATCATCGTTGATCTCCAGCCGGGAAGCGGTCCCGGCGCGCCGGCACGCATGACGCTGACGCCGCCCACTCAGTACGTGCGGATCGTGAATCAGGTCATCACAGACAGCGCAGGCTCCGATGCGCGTCTGAGTATCGTCCGGGCGCACGGAGAGAACACCATTGTGCTTACGGGAAGCCTGCCCGTAAGTGCGTCGGCCGTGCGCCGCAGGATCAGCATTTGGGAACCTACCGGTTATGCCGCCGACATCTTTCGGACAGCCCTCGAGCAGAACGGGATCCGCGTCGACAATCCTACAGCATTTGGATCCGCGCCCCTGACCGCACGCGAAGTCGTGGCGCTAGAATCGATTCCCCTGTCGGAACTCGCCGTTCCATTTCTCAAACTTAGCAACAATACGATCGCGGAAATCCTTGTGAAAACGATGGGGCGGTATGCATATGGTGAGGGGAGCTGGAGAAGCGGCATGCAGGTCGTGGCTGACTACCTGGTGAGCATTGGCATCGATACGACCTCTTTACGGCTCCGGGACGGATCGGGTCTGTCCCGTCTCAATCTCGTTTCCGCGAGTGACTTAACGGCAGTGCTGGTTGCGATCAGGCGAGAGCCATGGTTCAGTTTCTTCTATGACGCGCTGCCCATCGCAGGGGTCGAGGATCGCCTTGTCGGCGGCACCCTGCGATTCCGGATGCGGGGAACGGCAGCCGAACGGAACGTCAGGGCCAAGACAGGTACCCTGACCGGCGTCACGGCGCTGTCGGGCTATGTGACCGGCGAGGGGGGACAGATGCTGGCGTTTTCGATTCTCATCAACAACTTCGTCGGCAGCGTTCCTCGTGATCTTGAGGATGCGATTGCTGCCGCACTTGCTGGACCCGGACCGCCGGGGCGTCCGGCGCCCTAAACCGAAAGAGGTTGTTGTAGAAGCTCAGGCAGTCCGGGGCCCCATTTTTTCACCCAATTTGAACCCGAGTCCGTTGTGTGTAGAAGCTGACCGCGACATCAAAGTCGTCGACGATGTATCTCACGGTGGCCATCTGCAGTTACCTCCTGGCCCACTACCTTTGCTTTATTCTCCTTCTCCGCCTCCGGCGTCACTGCCGAGGAGCTCCGGCGAAGGTCGTGTCGCGCGACGCGCCGTGAGGCTCCCCACGAGACCGGTCAACAGACCTCTGATGAATCCGGCAAACCGACTCATGATTCTCAGCCGCCCAAGGTCATCGAACAACGAGTAAATCACCGGGATCGCGACCAGCGTGAGCACGAGCGAGAGCACCTGGCCGCCGATGATCACCGAGCTCATCGC
>Ga0209899_1000020_pt1 | contig 35005 bp, 41 predicted proteins | sample GWRWS1_0_10_FD_187228 | JGI IMG/M metagenome (GOLD analysis project Ga0209899, IMG submission 187228) | Riverbed sediment microbial communities from areas with vegetation nearby in Columbia River, Washington, USA - GW-RW S1_0_10 (SPAdes)... | ecosystem: Environmental > Aquatic > Freshwater >...
TGGCGACAGACGTCAGGGCAATTTTCCAACAGTTCCCTGAGGTGACCGGCGTGGTGTCTCAACTGGGCCGGCCGGACGACGGGACCGATCCGACCAGCTTTTTCAATGCCGAGTTCTTGGTGAATCTGAAGCGAGCCAAGGAGTGGCGCGCTGAGATCACCTCCAAAGAGAAGCTGATCGAAGAGATCGAGAAGGTGCTGGCCACGATTCCAGGCGTGACCTTCAACTTTTCTCAAGTCATCCAAGACAATGTGCAAGAAGCCATGTCTGGCGTGAAGGGGGAAAATTCGATCAAGCTGTTTGGCGCGGACCTGAAGGTCTTGGAAGCGAAAGCCATGGAAATTGAGCAGGTCATGAAGCAGGTCCATGGCGTGAAGGATTTGGGCATTTTCCGTCTGTTGGGTCAGCCCAACCTCCTGATCCGGGTAGATCGGGAAGCTTGCGCGCGGTACGGGTTGCTCGTGTCTGATGTGAATGCGGTGGTCCAGGCGGCCATTGGAGGGCAGGCCTTGACTCGCGTGTTTGAGGGCGAGCGATGGTTCGATCTGGTGGTCCGGTTTCTACCTGAGTACCGGCAGGACATCGAGACGATCGGAAACATCTTGATCAGTACGCCGGAGGGAGCGCGTATTCCGCTCAAGCAACTGACCGCCATTTCCATGCAAACCGGTGCGTTCATTATTTTTAGGGAGAATAATGAGCGGTACATTCCGATTAAATTCAGTGTGCGTGGCCGTGATCTGGAAAGCACGGTCAGGGAGGCACAGGCCCGACTCCGGGAGCAGGTCTCCTTGCCGGAGCGATATCGGATCGAATGGCATGGCGAATACGATCAGTTACAGGATGAGAAGCAGCGACTGGCGACGATTGTTCCGTTCAGCCTGGTGATCATTCTGTTTCTGGTCTATCTTACCGTGGGTTCATTTCGGGATGCGGTATTGGTCCTGCTCGCAGTTCCATTTGCGCTGATCGGTGGGGTGTTCTCGCTCCTGGTCACTGGAACGGACTTCAGTATTTCGGCGGCGGTGGGGTTCATCTCGCTGTTCGGGGTGGCGATCCAGGGTGGCCTGATCCTGGTGGTCAGGATCCGTGATCTGGTGCAAGAGGGGCATGATCTGCGAAACGCGATTGTGACAGGAGCCGATGCGCGCATGCGGCCGGTGCTTATGACCACTTTGGCGGCCGGCATCGGCCTGTTGCCAGCCGCGATTGCCACCGGAATCGGTGCGCAATCCCAGCAACCGCTGGCACGGGTGGTGGTGGGAGGCATGCTGACCTCGGCCGTGCTGATCCTGCTGGTGCTTCCGGTTCTGTATTCGCTCCTGCATCGAGAACTGAACAGGTCTGCATCAAGATGATTCTACGAGTGGTCGAGTTCGCCCTGGTTCAGCGGGTACTGGTGTTCGTGCTCGGCTTCGTGCTGTTATTCGGAGGCCTCTACGCGTTCCACATCCTGGACATTGCAGCCTACCCGGACCCGTCCCCACCGATGATTGAGGTGATCACTCAATATCCTGGCTGGTCGGCCGAGGAAATTGAACGGCAGATTACGATTCCCATCGAGACCACGCTGACCGGCATGCCTGGCCTCCAGGATATACGCTCCTTGTCCCTCTTTGGCCTCAGCGACATCAAGTTCTATTTCGACTTTGGCACCAAATACTTTGTGGATCGACAGGAGGTCCTGAACCGGCTGGCGATGATGTCCTTTCCACCCAGTGTACAACCGGTTCTCTCGCCCTGGTGGACCATCGCCGAGATCTATCGCTATGAACTGGTCGGGGACGATGCCACGCTCACCGACTTGAAAACGATTCAGGACTGGATGCTGCAGCGGGAGTTCAAGCGGGTGTCGGGGGTCGTTGATGTCACGGCCTTCGGCGGGATGACCAAGCAGTATCACGTGGATCTCAACCCCGGCGCCTTGATCAGCTATGGGGTGACCCTCCCCCAGGTCATGACTGCCCTGGCCAACAGCAACGCCAACGTCGGGGGCAATTATCTCACTATCGGCGCTCAGAACTTTAATATCCGAGGGCTGGGATTGATTGACAGCCTGAGTGATATCGAAAACGTCATGGTGGCCGAGAAGGATGGAACGCCGGTCTTCGTCAGAAGCCTGGGAAAAGTGAGCGTCGGCCATCGGGTGCGACTGGGAAAGGTGGGCATTGATGACAGGGATGATGTCGTCGAAGGGGTCGTCCTACTCCAGCGCAACTACAAAGCACTGCCGGTGCTTGAACGGGTCAAGCGCAAGGTGGAGGATTTGAACACCTGGAAGCTTCCCAAAGGGGTCAAAATCAAGACCTTCTACGACCGGACGGTGTTGATCCATACCACGATCGAGACCGTCACCAACATTCTGATCAGCGGGATGCTTCTGGTGTTTCTGATTCTGTATGTCTTTCTGGGGAACATTCGGGCTGCGATGATCGTCGCGCTGACCATCCCCTTGTCGCTTCTCTTCACCTTCGCCATGATGGTAATGCTTGGTCAATCCGCAAACCTGATTTCTCTCGGGGCGATTGACTTCGGCATTATCGTGGACGCGACGCTGATCATGGTGGAGAGCATCTACTATCACCTGGGCCATCATGTCGGGCCGGGGCTCACCCCGCCGCAACAGATCATCCGGGCGGCTCGCCAGGTTGGGCGCCCGATCTTCTACTCAACCGCCATCATTGTGGTGGCCTTCATTCCGCTCTTTACGATGACCGGCGTACCGGGGAAAATCTTTGCGCCGATGTCCGTTACCTATGGATTCGCCCTGCTGGGTGCTTTGCTGATCGCGTTCACCATCGCACCCCTCCTGTGCTCTTTTCTGCTGACAGGGCCGATTCAGGAAAAGGATACGAAGTCTGTTCGATTTGTTCGAGGCCTGTATGCGCCCTTATTGAAATGGGCGTTGCGGCATCAACTGGTTGTGATCGGATTTTCTCTTGCCCTGCTGGTGCTGGCTTTGATCGCACTCCAGTTCCTGGGAGGAGAATTCATGCCCGCGCTTGAAGAGGGCAATCTCTGGGTTCGGGCGACGATGCCGGTTGATATCTCATTCGAGCAGGCGAGCCGCTTGGCGACGGAGATCAGGGGCATTTTCCGTCAGTTCCCGGAGGTGACCAGCGTCGTGTCCCAACTGGGTCGGCCAGACGATGGCACCGATCCAACCAGCTTTTTCAATGCCGAGTTTCTGGTGACTCTGGATCCAGCCAAAGAGTGGCGCGCTGAGATCACCTCCAAGGACAAGCTGATCGAAGAGATCGAGAAAGTGCTGGCGACGATTCCGGGCGTGACTTTCAATTTTTCACAAATGATTCAGGATAATGTCCAAGAAGCGATGTCCGGGGTCAAGGGGGAAAACTCGATCAAGCTGATCGGCCCAGATCTGAAACTCTTAGAAACAAATGCAGTCGAAATCGAGAAAGCGATGAAGCAGATTCGGGGTGTGAAGGATCTCGGGGTCTTTCGGCTGATCGGCCAACCGAATCTCTTGATTGAGGTGGATCGGCAGGCCTGCGCGAGATACGGACTGTTGGTGTCTGATGTGAATGCGGTGGTCCAGGCGGCTGTTGGGGGACAGGCGCTCACCCGCGTATTTGAGGGTGAACGGTGGTTCGACCTGTCGGTGAGGTTTTTGCCTGAGTACCGGCAGGACATTGAGGCGATCGGGAACATTCTGGTCCATACGCCGGAAGGCGCCAGGATCCCCCTGAAACAGTTGGCCACCATTTCCATGAAGACCGGCGCCTTCATTATTTACCGGGAAAATAACGAGCGGTACATTCCGATCAAGTTCAGCGTCCGCGGTCGGGACCTGGAGAGCACCGTTCGAGAGGCGCAGGCAGTGCTGGCCGAGAAGATCCACCTCCCTGAACGATATCGGATTGAATGGGCAGGTGAATATGATCAGTTGAAGGATGAGCAAAAGCGGTTGGCGGTTATCGTCCCGCTTGCGATGCTCATGATCTTGCTCCTCCTATACACTACATTCGACTCTGTTCGCGACGCAGTTCTCGTCCTGGCCACCATTCCCTTCGCCTTGATCGGCGGGGTGTTCTCGCTGGTCGCGACCGGTACCGCCTTCAGCATTTCGGCTGCAGTCGGCGTCATCTCCACGCTGGGTGTCGCCATTCTGGGCGGGGTGCTGCTCATCACGCGTATCGGGGATTACCGCAAGTTGGGCCTGCCGTTGGAGGAGGCCATCCTCAAGGGAGCGAATGTGCAGCTCCGCCCGATCTTGATGGCGACCCTGGCGGCTGCCATCGGGCTTCTGCCCGCCGCCATGGCAACAGGCATCGGGTCCCAGGCCCAGAGACCGCTCGCGCGGGTCGTCGTGGGAGGGATGCTGACAGCGGCCGTGCTGATTCTGCTGGTGCTTCCGGTTCTGTATCAGCTCGTGCATCGGACGAGAGGCGAGGCGTCCCGCTCGAATGCCCAGCCAGACCAGCAAGCAACGTGAGCAATTGAAGCCTCGTCACTGTCCACCGCTTACGAATTCGTCTGCGTCCGTTGCTTTTCGGTTTCGGGCGAAGGTACCATGCAAGAAAGCTGTGGAATGATTATCGAACGTCGTAAAAGCGAGTTGGTCTCAACGGAAGGCGGGACCATGAGTCGGATGATGCGGATCCTGCTGCTCGGATGGTTTGTTTTGATTACGGTGCTTGCGACTGCCTCGGGATCTGCGGGTGCGTTCAGTGAGTGGGCTCATGTGGTGCCCACTCAAGTGCCGTTCGATTTCCCTCCGAAACCGGACGCAGCCCCTGACACCTCGGTCCCCCGCAACGCAAAGCCTCTGAGTCCGGAAGAAATCCAACGGGCCGAAGCGCTCCTGCCGTTGCTTGATGGCAAGCAAGAATTGTGGGCAATGGGGGAGTTCGTCCACCTTGGCGCGCCGGTGGTTCCCGTGCTGGTTAAGGCATTGACGATGCCTGGTCCGCGGCTCCGGTACAATGCGATCGAAACGCTCTTGATGATTAAGGATCCCGGCGCAGTCCCGGCGCTGGTTGCGACTGCAAAGGAACCAAACGAAATGGCCAGGGTCCGGGAGCATGCCTTGCGGGTGGCGGTGCGTTTGGACCCTCCGCTGGTCCCGCCGGCGATAGAAGTCATGGCCAAAGACCCCAACCCTACGATCAGGAAAGCTGCAGCGTTCGAGGCCCGTTATGTGCGGAAAAAATCGATGATTCCTGTACTCATCGGGCTGATCCCGGACGACGAGCGATTTGTGGCCTTGACCGCCGTCCAGTCGCTTTGGCTTCTGACTCGCTACGAGAGCGAGATGCATGACTGGGATATCTCGACGAAACAGGACCGAGTGGAATGGGCGCAGGAATGGGTCGAATGGTGGAAGGCGAACCAGGAGATCTTCGAGATTCCTGACCCTCGTGCGCCCAGGAAACGAACCTACCAGGAGTGAGCGATCAACGGGAAGGACTTCCGTAGCAAGACTGTAGCCCGGCTTGCAGGCCGGAGAAACCGTGTGTTATAAACACCTAGATCTGATAGCCAAGCCTTCACCGAAGAATGATTGACCACCGATAAACGTCCAGGAAAAGGACTCATGGCTCTGCTCACCATCGCCAAGCTGGGGAATCCGCTCTTGCGGCAGGTCGCACAGGCTGTGGACCCCAATGAAATCGGAACCCAGGCGTTTCAGCAATTCATCGACGACATGTTCGAGACGATGCAGGGGGCGGAAGGGATCGGTCTGGCTGCGCCACAGGTCTCACGCTCGCAGCAGCTCGTGGTGATGGCATGCCCAGGCGACAATGGATTTCCCCAAACGGTTTTGGTGAATCCTCGAATCGTGTATTACGGACCCCATCAGGTCGAGAACTGGGAGGGGTGTCTCAGCGTGGATGGGCTGCGCGGGAAAGTCGCGCGCCCCTCGATGGTTCGCGTTCATGGGCTCGACCGGCACGGATCGCCCTTGGACTTCGAGGCCACGGATCTCTTTGCCGTCTGTATCCAGCACGAACTCGACCATTTGAACGGGAAATTGTTCCTCGACCGTATGACCGACCTGGCCACCTTGACGCAACTGGACGAATTTGACCGGTTCTGGAAGAAAGAGCATGCGACGGTTATTTAGCCTCAACCTGCACCATAGCTGCTTGTGAAAACTCTCTTTCGTGTTCTGAAGTATCTCCGCCCCTATCGTCTCCTTGCGATCACCACCCTGCTCTGCGCAGGTGTGACCACGGCGCTTGAGTTGGTGCCACCCTGGTTAGTCAAGATCGTCATCGACGACGTGATTCAAGCCCGCCGCCCTGGGCTCCTCTCCTGGGTGATCCTCGGGTTCCTGCTCGCCTACGGGCTCAAGAATGTCTTTGCTTCCCTTCGGATCCGCTTCAACAACACGCTTGAGCAGCGAGTCGTGCATGATTTGCGCGCCCAAGTGTTCGCCGCGCTACAACGGCTGTCCGTGAGCTACTTCGAGAGCCGCTCCACCGGCGAGATCATGTCACGAGTCAATAGCGACACGGAACATGTCGAACGAATCTTTGTTGACGGCTTGGAAGGGCTGCTGACCGCCTCGCTGACCCTCGTGGGGATCACGGCCATGCTGTTCATGTTGAACTGGAAGCTGGCCGCTTTGTCGCTGCTTCCCATCCCCATTTTGGTCCTGTCCGCCTCAGCGTTCACGAAGCAGGTGCACCGCTACTATCATGCCATCAGGAGGAATGCGGCCGAACTGAATGCCTATCTCCAGGACGCGCTGTCCGGAATTCGGGAGACGATGGGGTTCAACCGGCAGAGCTACGAGCGAGACCGGTTCAACGTACTGAGCCGCGAGTACAGTGACAGCAATCTCAAAGCCATGTGTCTCTGGTCCCTCTATTCGCCCGGCATGATCTTCGTGGGCAGCCTGGGTACCGTGCTGATCATCTGGTATGGGGCTGGGGAGGTGCTGCGGGGCGCTCTGACAGTGGGCGAGCTCGTTATGTTCCTGTCCTACCTCGCGCTCTTCTACGTGCCGATCAATCAGATTCATTCGGTCAACCACATGCTTCAGCATGCGCTGGCCGCCAGCGAGCGCGTCTTCGATATCCTGGACACCTTGCCGGAGGTGCAGGATCGACCAGGTACGATCGCGCCGGCGAATCGGATGAACGGAGCGGTCCGGTTCGACCGCGTCTCGTTCCACTATCGTCCGGACGTGCCGGTCCTCTTTAGTGTGACGCTGGATGTCCAGCCGGGTGAACGGATCGCGTTGGTCGGCCCCAGCGGAGCCGGCAAAAGCACCATGCTGAAGCTGCTGATGCGGTTCTACGACGTACGGGCGGGGGCGATCACCATCGACGGCTATGACCTGCGGCACCTGCCTCTTGCGTTCCTACGCAGCCAAATCGGCCTGGTGCAACAGGAGCCCTTTCTGTTCAACAGTACCGTCCGGGACAATATTTTATATGGTGATCTGGGAGCCGATCAGGCAAGGATGGAATCTGCAGCGCACGCGGCGCGCGCGCACGAGTTCATCTCCCAGCTTCCCGAAGGATATGACACCTGGATCGGCGAACGGGGCGTGAAGCTGTCCGTCGGCGAGAAGCAACGGGTGTCGATTGCGCGCGTCTTGCTCAAGGACCCGCCGATCGTGATTTTTGACGAGGCGACATCCAACATCGATACCGAAACCGAGGTGAAGATCCGTGAGGCCCTGGACTGTCTGACCCGGGGGCGCACGACCTTCATCATCGCGCACCGACTGTCGACTTTGCACCATGTGGATCGGATTGTGGTGGTGGACCACGGTCAGATTGTTGAGCAGGGTCTGCATGAGGAACTACTGATGAAAGGCGGACTCTATGCCGGTCTGTATGAAGCTCAATTCCAGGTGTGACCCTCTCCTTCTCACGGCTCCATTGGTTGCCAATTAGGTCGGAGGCTGGCTATACTCGTGGCATTCGTTCGCTGAGGACTGGCGATGGTCTTGCTGTACGAAAACGACCCGTTGGATACGGAGGAGGCGCGTGGGCATTTTTATCATGTTTGTCGTGGCAGGGTCGAAGAGGGTGAACTCTCGGTTCCACCCGCCGATAAACCGTATGAGTGTCCCACGTGCGGAATTGAGTTGGAGACGGAGGACTTCTGGGTGGCTCAACTGAAGGGCTCGGTCTAGGGCGCCATGCAAAGGAGTACGGGTCGCAAAACGGTGTCGGTGATGCGGGGCTTCATGATGCTCTGCGAGACCTGCTACGACCACGTGATCACAGACAAGTTGGTGGATGCCCGCAATTATGTGGCTGATCACGAGGCGCTCTTCGATGCGATCTGCCCCGGCTGTACGGATATTAATCGGCCGCTGATTGATGATATGCTTGGGAGCTCGGAGTAGGTTGGAGTCAGGGAGCCTACATCATGGGTTCCGGTACACTTACACAGGGCCTTACCAGCCGAGACGGGACTCTGATGGCCGGGCAGGCCCCGGTCGCGCTCGTAAATATGCCCTTTGGGCATTCCAAGTATCCCTCGATCCAACTCGGCACGCTCTCCGCCCTCCTAAAAGCCCAAAGCATCGGAGTCACAAGCCACTATCTAAACCTGCCCTTCGCCCGGCAGGTTGGTTTCCCCCTGTACGATCTTCTCTGTGAAAAGCAGCTGCTGATCGGGGAGTGGCTCTTTTCGCGTCTCCTCTTTCGGGACAACCCTCAACATGCCCTCTACCTCCGCACCTTTAAACCGCTTGTGGAAGAGGTAGCCGGGGCGGCGGGCTGTCCGTCTTCTTTTCTCGAAGAGATAGAACAAAGAATCGCCCCTCAATTTCTGACCTGGGCGCAGACCTCGATTGACTGGGGACGCTATGCGATCATCGGATTTACCTCGATGTTCCATCAGAACGTGGCGAGTCTCACCCTCGCCAAGCTGATCAAAGATCTCTATCCCCATGTGAAGATCGTCTTCGGGGGCGCCCATTACGATGGAGAAATGGGGCTGGAGTATTTCCGGGCTTTTCCCTGGATTGACTACGTCGTGGTGGGCGAAGGGGAGGTGCCGTTCCCGGCTCTGGTGCGGCAGCTCTTGGAAGGAAAGGCAGACGGTGCTCCGCCGGGGGTGGCCTACCGGAAGGCAAATCAGATTACCTTTGAACCGAACCAGCAATTGTTTTCCGACTTTCAGCGCACTCCTCCTCCTGATTACGATGATTATTTCGAACAACTGCATGAGGTCGCCCCCCAATCCTTTAAGGGGCTGGATCGTATCCTCCTGTACGAATCTGCTCGTGGCTGCTGGTGGGGAGAAAAACATCACTGTACCTTCTGCGGACTCAATGCGCAGAGCATGAAATTTCGCTCCAAGTCACCGGAGCAAGTGTGTGAGGAACTGCGCTACCTGTCGAGCCGCTATGATACGAACCGGTTTCGGTTGGTCGATAACATTATCGACATGAAATACATCGACGACGTGTTTGGGAAATTGGCGGAGGAGCACTACGATCTGGAGTTCTTCATCGAGACGAAGAGTAACCTCAGCAAGCAGCAGGTTCAGATGCTCTCGCACGGAGGCGTTCGGAGCATGCAGCCGGGGATTGAAAGCCTGAGCATCAACCAGCTCAGGGAGATGGACAAGGGCGTCAGTCCGCTCCAGAACCTCCAGTGCCTCAAGTGGGGCGGTTACTACAACATCCATGTGTCCTGGAATATTCTTCTGGGGTTCCCGGGTGAGACCGATGAGGACTATCGCAAGCAGATTCACCTGATCCCTTCAATTATCCATTTTCAACCGCCGGAAAGCGTCGGGAAATTCTGGCTGGAACGATTTAGTCCGTTTTTCACCCGTCCTCACTCCCTTGGCGTCCGGATCACGGGGCCGGGCGTGGCGTATGAATATGTGTATGATCCAGCCGTGGTGGACCTGAACAAGATCGCCTATGACTTTGAATACGAGGCGGATTGGCGGGTCGATCCCGGTCTGTTCGAAGAACTCACAGCGCTGGCGCGGGACTGGAAACGCCGGCATGCCTCAGGTGATCGGCCGTTCCTCTACTATTCCAAGTCAATGGGATACGTCACGATTTTCGACGGACGGGGCACTGGTGCGCCAACGAAACACCGCTACGACGGACCTGCGGCCTTCATTATTGAATGCTGTAGTGAGTTGCCAAAGTCGATCGAGCAGATACGGGACGGGTTGAAGAGTTCGATTGGGCCGTGGCAGTCAGGCCCTGAGTCCGTTGATGAAGCCCTCAGCCGGCTCCTTGAACGAAGGATTCTTTTTGAGGAGCGAGGTAAGTATCTGACGCTGGCCATTCCGATGAACCAATACCTCTAGATTCCCGCCTTTCCTGCTAGCCGCATCCCTACTTGCAGCTCTTTCCGTCGAAGATTTTGCACGAGGATTCGCCGCCGGCCACCTTCCAGGTTTTGATCAAGGGCGGGTTCTCTCCTCTGAGCTCAACCACAAGATCGATCATGCCCGAGATCGGAAGCTTGCCCAAGTGTGGCTTCGCTGCCTCACTTGCTTCCACAGCGAAGACTTTCCCGTCTGCCGATACGACGATAAAGCCTTTTTCCGTATTGATGTCGATGATCGGGCTGAACAAGCTCTTCTCCTCAGCGGCGGCTGGTCCGATCCCGCCGGTCCAGGCGAGCATGACGATGAGCATAACATTCCAGCGATTGATCCGTGAGAAGGCCATAACGGTCGTCCTCCCGTCTCGTAGTAGATGGATGACAGGAGAAATTATGGCATCGTTCCCCGCGGAGGTCTACTGGATTTTCTACTCTGAGGCGATTGGGGGGTGGGCCTGCGACGATCAAATCGGCACGAATTCAGTCGTGATAACTTGGCGGTCTTTGATCCAGTAAGCTCGGATGTCCGGTTTGGATTTCTCTTCAAGCGAGATGATGATGTAGGCGGCTTCGGGGTAATAGGCGAGGCCGATATCGGTAGCGGACGGGTAGGCGCGCGAATGTGTATGAGAGTGATAGATCGCGGCAAGGTCGAACTGACGTGCCCGCATGTCCTTGAAGGCCGCCAGCATTTCCTTGGGATCCATGAAATATGCGACCTCAGCCCGCGTCGTCACGGAAAGGTGCCCCAATTGTTTGACACCTGCCTCGTCGAAGACCTGCGTCGCCCTCGCATCTTGCGCCACCGTGTTGGTAATGCGATACAGCCGTGTCACAGTCCCGTTCTTCCCTGCCAGTAATCCACAGCACTCAAATGGGTCTAACTCGCGCGCGTGGGACACCATCGCGTCGAGGACGTCTTGCGGGATCTTCAGCACAGGTATGTTAGCTCGGGCTAGATGCTGCACGAAACGCTGTAGTTGCCGCTCAGGTCGGTGATGGTGGGATGGGACCCGCAAAGTGGGCATGCCGGGTCTTTCGGACGGGTGACCTTACGGAACTTCATCTCGAGGGCGTCATAGATCAGCAGTCGGTCGGCGAGCGTTTCCCCGATGCCGAGGATTTCCTTGATCGCTTCGGATGCTTGGAGCACTCCGATGGTCCCGGCCAGCACCCCCAGCACGCCAGCTTCCTGGCAATTGGGCACGAGCCCGGCCGGAGGCGGTTCGGGATACAGGCAGCGGTAGCAGGGGTAGCCCTCGTGAGGCTTGATGGTGGTCAGTTGGCCTTCGAAGCGGAAGATGCTGCCGGAGATCAAGGTCTTCTTCGCAAAGTAGCAGGCGTCATTCACGAGAAACCGCGTCGTGAAGTTGTCGGAGCCATCCAGGACGATGTCGTAGTCCTGAAGAAAACGCATGATGTTGTCAGCCGCGATGTTCTCCTGGTAGGTCTTGATCGTGATCTCCGGATTCAGCGCGGCTAGCATTTGCCGCCCAGACTCCACCTTGGGGATGCCGACTGTAGCGGTGGTATGGAGGATTTGGCGCTGGAGATTGGACAGGTCCACCACGTCGCCGTCCACGAGGCCTAATGTGCCCACTCCGGCGGCGGCCAGGTACAGAGCTGCGGGAGAACCCAAACCTCCGGCCCCGACGATCAAGACCTTGGCGCGGGAGAGCTTCTTCTGCCCTTTGCCACCCACCTCAGGCAGGATGATGTGACGGCTGTATCGCTGAATCTGTGAGTCGGTGAATTCCATTTTGTTACCGTGAGGCGTCAGGGCTTAGGCGTTAGGCGAGAGGACAAAGACAAATCACCTTACCCCTTACGCCTCACCCCCTACGGGTCTCATTCCACGACGTTCAACTCAATGGGGTCAACCAGCACCCCTTTCTTCCTCAGTCCTTCGACCGCCCGCTCGATCTCGGCGGTTTCGCCGGTGAGCTCCACGTCCATCCAGCCCGTGGTCTCTCGGACATCAGCTCGGCGCACGTTGGTCACGACCTTGTACTCGTGGCCGATCTGGTAAATGACCGGCTCCTTGATCTTGTCTTCAGGAAATCGGATGTGAAACCGGAGCCTAGGCATCATCGGCCTCCCGCAATCGCCGGGACAATGGATACCTCATCCCCGTCCTTGAGCGACGTGTCCTTTCCCTTCAGAAATCGGATATCCTCCTCGTTCACGTAGATGTTCACAAACCGGCGCAGCTCGCCTTTCTCGTCGCACAGGCGGTCCTTCAAGCCGGGGTGCGTCGCGTTGAGATTGTCGATCATCTCCGCGACGCTGGATGCCTTGGCCTCGATTTCGCCCTGCCCGCGAGTCAACGGCCGGAGCGGCGTAGGGATCCGGACTTTGATCATGCGGCGCCCCCGCCGTTCTTGCCCATCTGGAAGGTGCGCTCGAAGCTCACCAGGCTGGGCTGGATACGGACCGGGCGGCCGACCGCGTCAATGACCGCCTCCTGGGTCTTCAACCCATTGCCGGTGATGTAGGCCACCGTGACATCGCTCTTCTTGATCACACCCTGCTTGACCAGCTTCCGGAGCACCCCGATCGTCACGCCCCCGGCGGTCTCGGCAAAAATGCCCTCGGTCTGAGCGAGCAGCTTGATTCCCTCCACCACCTCGTCGTCCGACACCATGTCCATCGCGCCCTTGCTCTCGGCGGTCGCCTTCAAGGCGTAATACCCGTCCGCCGGATTGCCGATGGCAAGCGACTTGGCGATGGTCTTCGGCTTCACTGGTCTGAAGAAGTCTCGCCCTTCTTTGTAGGCCGCGGCGATGGGGGAGCACCCCTCGGCTTGCGCGCCATTGATCTTGGTCCGGACGGCGTCCACTAGTCCAAGGGCCTGCATCTCGATCAGGCCTTTCCAGATCTTCGTCAGCAGCGACCCTGAGGCCATCGGAACGACCACCTGATCAGGCGTCCGCCACCCCAGTTGCTCCACGGTCTCGAAGGCCAGGGTTTTAGACCCTTCGGCATAATAGGGTCGGATGTTGATGTTGACGAATGCCCAACCATGTTCGCCGGCGATCTCGCTGCAGAGACGATTCACATCGTCGTAGTTCCCTTCCACCTCCACCACGTTGGGACGATAGATCAGATTGCCCAGGACCTTTGCCGCTTCAAGGTCGCCCGGAATGAAGACGTAGCAATGCATGCCGGCGGCGGCGGCGTGTGCAGCCACGGAATTAGCGAGGTTGCCCGTCGAGGCGCAGGCCACGGTTTCGAACCCCAATTCCCTGGCTCTGGTGAGCGCGACGGCGACCACCCGATCTTTGAATGACAGCGTGGGGTGATTGACCGTGTCGTTCTTGATGTAAAGTTCATCGAGCCCCAGATAGGCCCCGAGGTTATGGGCCCGCACCATCGGGGTGAATCCCGCGTGAGGCCCGATGGTTACCCCACCCTCGATCGGCAGCAGGTCAATATAGCGCCACATGCTGTGAGGACCTTCCTCAATCTTCTTCCGCGAGATGGTTTTCTTGATTTCGTTGTAGTTGTATTTGACCTCCAGCGGGCCGAAACACATCTCGCAGACATGGATCGCCTTGGTCGGGTATTCCTTCCCGCATTCCCGGCACACAAGCGCTTTCATCTTGACCATGGCATCACACTCCAGAACGGCTGAGGTTCAGGTCGAGGTCTCCTCCTTAGACTAAGCCTCAACCTTAGCCTGCTTCAATTCACAGGACTCCGGTTCATGATCAAACAGCTCTGTGATCGTCGGATGCTCCCCGCAAAGGGGGCAGTTGGGGTTTCGCCTGGTCTTAATCTCTCGAAACGATGTGCGACGGGCATCAAAATCCAGCATCCGGTCAGTCAAGGGTCGGCCGATCCCCAAGACCAACTTCAGTGCCTCGGTCGCTTGGATTGTTCCGATGATCCCGGCCAGCACACCGATTACTCCGGCTTCCTGACAACTGGCGACAAGGCCAGGCGGGGGAGGGTTCTTGAACACGCACCGGTAGCAGGCGGATTTCTTGGGGATAACCGTGAAAACGCGGCCATCAAAGCGAAGAATCCCACCGTGCACCAACGGCTTCTCGGCGAAGACGCAGGCGTCGTTAATCAGGAATTTGGCGGGGAAGTTATCCACGCCGTCAATCACCACGTCGTAGCCGCGGATCAGTTCCAGGGCATTCTTCGCGATGAGCCGATCTTCATACGTGACCACATTGACATCTGGATTGAGCGCCTGGATCTTCTCTTTTCCTGAGACCACCTTGGGCCGGCCCAGGTCCGGTGTGTGGTGGAGGATCTGGCGCTGAAGGTTCGAGAGGTCAGCAACATCGCTGTCGATCAGCCCGATCGTGCCGACGCCGGCAGCCGCCAGGTACAGAGCTGCAGGCGAGCCCAGGCCGCCGGCTCCGACGATCAGCATGCGGGACTTGGCGATCTTCTTCTGTCCTTTGCCGCCGACTTCGGGAAGCAGGATATGCCGGCTATAGCGGGTGATCTGTTCGTCGGTGAATTCCATGCTTTAAAGACGTTTTTCGTTACTCGTGAATCGTTAAACGTAAACCGCTAAGCGAGGTCATGATTCGCACTAATACTTTTTTCCTTAACGAATAACGTTTAACGTGATCTCCTAGATATTAAAGTACTTTTCGATACTGATATAACGCTCGCCCGTGTCCGGAAGCACCGTCACCACATGCAGGCCAGATCCGAGTTGCTGGGCCACTTTCTGCGCCGCGAACACGTTGGCGCCGGCCGAAATGCCGACGAGCAGCCCCTCCTTCTTAGCCAGCAGCTTGGCGGTCTGGTAGGCTTCGTCGTCAGTGACCGTGATCACACGATCCAGAATCGAGCGATTTAAGACCTTCGGAATAAAGCCGGCACCGATTCCCTGGATTTTGTGTGGGCCTGGGTCTCCCCCGGACAAAACAGGGGACCCGGCCGGTTCAACCGCAATCACCTGGACTTGCGAATTCCGCTCTTTGAACACTTCTCCGCAGCCGGTAATAGTGCCTCCGGTTCCGACCGCAGCCACAAAGGCGTCAATCTTACCGTTCAACGCGTCCCAGATCTCCACCGCGGTCGTGCGCCGGTGTATCGCCGGATTCGCCGGGTTGGAGAACTGGTCTGGCATAAAGTACGACGGATTTTGCCCTACGATGCTCTCAGCTTCCTTGATCGAACCTTTCATCCCCTCCCAAGCGGCGGTTAAGACTAGCTGCGCGCCATAGGAGGACAAGAGACTGGCCCGCTCCATGCTCATGCTTTCCGGCATGACCAGGATCAACTTGTACCCACGGACCGCGCAGATCAGCGCCAGGCCGATGCCGGTGTTGCCGCTGGTCGGCTCTACGATGGTAGAACCGGGCTTCAGCCGCCCCTGGCGTTCCGCCTCGTTGATCATGTTCAAGCAGATGCGATCCTTGACGCTACCTCCGGGGTTGAATGATTCGACTTTGGCATAAATCGTGGCTGCTCCCTCTGGGGAGAGCCGGTTTAAACGGACCAGCGGAGTCCCACCAATGAGTTCGGTGATCTCCTTGTGCGCCTGCACCGTCACTGTCCACCCCCCATGTAGAAGAGGAACTCCACCTGATCGCCTTCCTTAACGGAGGTCGTGGCCAGATAATCGTGCTCCAGCATCGTGTTGTTCAACTCGACGGCTACCATGTGGGGATCAATGTTCTTGGCCTTGAGCAGGTCCAGGACAGTGGCTCCCTGGACTTCCTCTGCCTTTCCGTTGATTTTAACCTGCATGAAAGCTCCCAACTTGGCCTACAGACAGGGGAATTTCCACACGCTAACAAACAAAGTGTGGGGTTGTCAAGGAGAGGGAATCTCGGGTAGTGGGTCAATTTGCTCCGCTATAGAATCTAAATGGAAAGATCATCCACAAAATCCCAGCGATCAATATACGGATGCGTATGATTATCGGTGCCTTCTTAGACATCATGATCCAGAAGTCCTGCGTTCTCCTTAGTGCTCCACACGTGATCAGCGAGTCCCGCCTCCATCGCTGGCGTGATGCGTAGTGTACGACGAACCCGGATAAAGATGTAGTGGCAAAGTGGAGAGCAATTCGGCCTGGTCGCCCCTTGACTTTCCGTTCCCTTGCCCTACAGTATGGCCACTTTTCAGAGCGGAGCTCTCTGTATGTGGAAGCAAAATTTCATGTTTCGGGCGCAGGAATCGAAACCCCTGGAGCAGTCCGAGAACGAGCTTTTTCACGACACCGAGCCAGCGCTCGATAGCGCCGGGATGCATTTCGAGAAGTTTATCTCTGTGTGGGTCCAGGGCGAAGGTGATGATGGGGCTCCCACTGCCTATACCAATGTCTATGTACGGACAGCCACCCTGGACTTCAAGAAGCGCGCAGGCTTTCTTCAGCCGCTCCAAGGACGATCCCACCAGATCAAGCAACTGCTGACCCCTGGCCAGAAGGCGTTCCTCAAGAACTGGCTGAACAAAACTTCTCCTCAAGCCTGGAACGCCGCAGAGGACCACTTCCGAGAGCTCTTCGAAGTGGAGTGATTGCAGGGAAACCGGTGGTAGTACTGAGGTTGAGGTAGAGCTCCTGACAGGAGCCCTCCCACAGGCCTGTGGAGGAATGGGAAACCGTGAAGCGGTACGTGATTGTCGGAGGTGGGCCGGCAGGAGTCAGTGCCGCCACAGCCATCAGGGCCAAGGATGGAGAGGGGGAGATTCTTCTCTTCGACCGCGATCAGGACCTTCCCTACTACCGTACAGAACTGGATACCTACATCGGGGGCTCCACGTCCGACGCGGAGATGCCTTTGCATCCCACTACCTATTACCAGGAGCAGCGCATCATCGTCCGGCTGCGTACCGTCGTCACGAAGCTGCAACCAACCGAGCGGTGGGTCGAACTAGAGGGCGCTGGGCGTGTCCCATACGACGTGCTGCTTCTGGCGCCTGGCTCCTTTCCTCTGACGGTCAACTGTCCTGGGGCCCAGGTATCCGGGGTGACCACGATGCGGACGTGGGAAGACGCCAGAGGGCTAATCCGCCGGTTGACTGGGGCGGATCGGTCGGTCGTGGTTGTAGGCGGTGGAGTCCTTGGGCTAATTCTGGCCGAAGGCATCCGGCAACGAGGCAGACCGGTTGTCCTACTGGAGCGGGAACCTCGCCTCTGGGCACCGGTCTTGGACGAGACTGCATCTGAGCTCATCCAGCAGGCTCTTGCTCAAGCAGGCATTGAGGTTTCCCTAGGAGAAGAGGTCATTGAAATCCACGGAGCGAACGGAGGGGTTGCAGGGGTGCGAACTTCCAAAGGCCGACATATTGACACCGAGTTGGTGGTGGTTGCCATCGGTGTGCGGCCCGACATCGGGTTTCTGCAGGGAAGCGGCATCAGGACCGACCGTGGCATTCTCATTGATCACGAATTTCGTACCAATGTTCGGGAGGTGTTCGCGGCCGGGGATGCAGCACAGGGTTACGATCCGGTGTCGGGCCTCTTTCGCGTTGCGACGAACTGGAGCAATGCCATAGAGCAGGGCAAGTTGGCCGGCGCCTTCATGGCCGGTGGTGGGGATGAGTACAGGGGAGTCATTCTCTCGAACTCAGAATCATTTTGCGGATTGCGGGTTACTGTGCTAGGCCTGACGCAACTGTCTTCTCCTGGCACCGTCGTTCTGAGTGGCCGCGATCAGGCAAAAGGCATTTACCGGAAACTGGTCCTGCGCCAAGACAAGCTGGTCGGCGCCATTCTGGCGGGCAACACGTCGGGTGAGGGAATGATGAGAAGATTGATTGTCGAAGGAAAGCCTACGAGCACCACCGAGGTCAAGTCAAAGTTTCTGACCGGGTTGGTGATTGAAGAGACTCTATGCTCATGACGGTCGGCGCTCACACTGGATCAGGGATGAGACTCAGCGTTCTGTGCCTGTTGGCAGTTTCAGCAGGGGTCTGCTTGAGCTGGTCGGCCACTGGCCCTCCCGTACACGCCGCGACCATTGAGATCTATTACGCTCCGGAGGATCTACCCGGAGACAAATTGGTCGCCATCTATGAACGAGCCAGGCGATACATCTATGTCTCCATCTATGGCATCACCTATCCACCTGTCGTCAAGGCCTTGGTGTCTGCGAAGAAACGAGGGGTGGATGTTCGGGTGATCACGGACCGAGAGAAACTGAATGATCCCAAACAGGTAGCTGCCCTTGAGACCCTGCGTCTGGCCGGCATTCCGATCCGGGTGAACCAACATGACGGCCTGATGCATCTGAAACAGGTGGTGGTAGATGACGAGGTCAACACGTCAGGTTCAATGAACCAGACGACAAGCGGTCACCGTTACAACGATGAGCGGTTGGACGTGATTACCGATCCGATCACCAGTGCGAAGGCGCGGGACAAGTTCCTGACGATGTGGAAGGATCCGGTTCGTTACGCAGCCTGGCGATAACCAGTAAAGGGTGAATGAACACAAAGACGATGGAACGAGCAGAGGTTGTGATCGTGGGGGCGGGCGGGGGAGGCGCCGTGCTCGGCTTGGCCCTTGCGCAGAAAGGGATCGGCACTCTGGTCCTGGAACAGGCTGCTGGGCCACCCAGCGGCCTGCGAGGCGAAATCATCCAACCCAACGGCCAGCGGGTGCTGGATCGTCTAGGGTTGCTGGGACAACTTCTGCCCGATGCGACGAAGTCCGTCCGACTGTTCCACTTCTGTCGTGCCGGAGGTGAGCGACTCTGTACAGTGGACTATGACATGCTGCCGCCACCTTACAATCGCGCCCTCGTCACGTTGCCGAATGTCGCGCATCATGCGATCTTGCGAGCTCTTGATTCCCGTGCCCCCGGTGCGCTGCGATACGGAGTGCAGTTCAAGAGACTCCTCCGCGAAGGGAGACGTGTGGTCGGTGTGGAGGCGGAGTGCGAGGGGAAGCCCCTGACCATTTCGGCCAAGTTGTTGGTGGGCGCGGACGGAGCCTTCTCCAAAGTCCGTGAGGCGCTAGGGATCCCGTCACGTCTGCACCTGTACCGTGAAGGATATCTCATTGCGATCCTGGACAGTCCTGACGAGATGGACGAAGCCCGCTACTTTGTCGGTCGCCGGACGATCTTTGGATTGTTCCCTGCTGCCGGTCGGAAGGTCTATCTCTTTTATATGATCCAGGCCGGTTCGATGCCGGCGATGAAGGCCGCCGGCCTTGACGCGCTTCGAACGAAATGGCTGACCATCGACCCAGGGTTGGAAAAGACGGTCCAAAGCCTCGTGGACTGGGACCAAACCGCATATATGCCCACTGCGCGGGTCCGGACAGCCAGATGGGTAGCCGACGGGGCGGCTCTGATCGGCGATGCGGCACATGCCATGAATCCCCATGCGTCCCAGGGGCGCATGCAGGCTATGGCGGATGCCATGAGCCTGGCAGATCTCATCCCGTCATGCCTGGAACGGGGGGACTGGTCCGCTGAAGCCGTGGGGGCATATGAGCGGAGCCGGCGCCCTCAGGTGGAGATGCTGCAGCGCCTGGCAGATGAGCAAGTACTCTTCTGGAACACGGGCAATCCTCTGCTGGCGCTCCTTCGCGATCGCGTATTCAGGACCCTGGATCGCAACCGACGGCTTCGGCATCGGGTTTTGGCCACCACGGCCGGGTTGCGCAAGACTGCTCCGTTTGGGCTACTCGACCGTTTGATGGCAGTCGGTTTCCTGCCTGATCCCCATGCCGACAAGTTGTCAGCAGAATCGGTGGTGGGTCATGAGTAATGGGTTTGTCCAAGGCCTTCCACTTGACGTTCGCGAAACGCTCCGATCGTTTCTGACGGATGTGACCGATCTCTTTGGTCCTTCGCTAGAGGCCGTGATTCTATACGGCAGCGCTGCTCATGGCGACTACCGTCCTGGGCGGTCGAACATCAATCTGCTCCTCCTTCTGTCCAAGCACGACATTGGGGTCCTGCAGCGATATGGCAAGGAGCATCGCCGTTGGAGTAAAGAACAGATTGTGGTCCCGCTGTTCCTGACAGAACAAGAGCTCCGATCGTCTGCGGATCTTTTTCCTCTGGAGTACCTTGAGATCAAGGAACAGCACGTACTGCTTGCTGGTCGTGATCCCTTTCCTGCTCTTGCCATAGATCTGCGCAATCTACTGGTGCAGTGTGAGCAGGAGATCCGAGGAAACCTCCTGAGGCTCCGACAGCGATTTGTGGAAGGGGCCGGCAAGCCGGAAGGAGCCGCAATTCTGCTGCCGCTTTCCTTCACAGCTCTGCTCCCCTGTCTGAGAGGCCTGTGTCGGCTTTTGAAAATCCCAATCCCTAGAATGACCGACGCCTTGCTGGAGGGTCTCCAGCCTAGCATGGGATTGGACCCCGTGGCTTTTCAAGACGTGCTGCATTTAAAGCGGGGACTGATCTCCCCTGGTTCATTGGAGATCCCCCGCCTATTCGAACGCTACGTTTCATCCCTCCAGACCTTGATTGAACGGGTAGAACAATTGAAGGCACAGGGTCGTCTATGAGGGACAAGCGCGAAGCGAAAGGCGTAAGGGGTGAGGCATGAGGGGGAGTAGATTCGGTTGGGCGGTCGCGCTGAGTATGGTGCTCGCACCAGGGTTGGCCAGCGGATTGCTGCAGGGGAAGCCGCCGTTGCCTGAACCGCTTGGCTACATGAGTGACCACGCAGGAGTGGTCGAGGCTGACTGGAAAGCTCGCGTGCGTTCGGTGTGCCAGGATCTTGAGCGAAAAACCGGGGTTGAGATGGTTGTGGTCACGGTCAACGCGGTCGCGCCTTACTCGACCGCGAAAGACTATGCTGAGGCCCTCTACCAGCGCTGGGGAATCGGAACCGCGCAGCAGGACCACGGCATCCTGCTGCTGGCAGTGGTGGAGAAGCGCCAGGCGACCGTGACGTTGGGGCGAAACATGATCGCGGTTATCCCTCCACCGTTGCTCTCCAAGATCGCCAGCCAGTACTTGGACCCGGCGTTTCGGACCGGTCGCTACGGCGAAGGACTGTATCGCATTACCGTGGCTTTAGCAGCCGCCGCGCAGGATATCCGTGTTGGATCGCCTCCTCGGTACCATGTGAAGGGGCTGGGGCTCTGGCTCACGATCATAAGCTTTACCGGGGCCCTGGCTTTCCTCTGGTGGGTCAGCCGCCCGGACTTGTGCCATCCGTTTCGGCGCATTCACAAAGGAGAGTTCTGGGGCAGCGGCCAAGGTGGGTTCCGCGGCAACTTCGGCGGCTTCGGAGGAGGAATGGGAGGGGAAGGGCTGAAGTGAGGCCCGTTAAACGTTATTCGTGAACCGTTAATCGCAAGAGATTTGAGCAGCGACTCGGCGGCTAACGATTCACGTTTAGCGAAGAGCGGCGCCCTGGATCGGCACTGGTCGTCGTTCCTCCAGGTCCAACAAGTCTGCCCAGCTAGTGATGTCGGTACGACTCGGGGCCACCGCTTCAAGGCACCTCCGAAAATACACCCACTTCTCTTCGGTGTCCGGTCCTCGTGTGAGCATCATGTCGTTCCAGGCGTCGATTTCAGCTTGAGAATGCCGAGCAGCGTTCTCGACGAACCAGTCTGCGGCAGCTTGATCCGACGATCTGCCTTGGACCGCCTTAGTGAACTGATCCTCCGTCAGTCTGGCAAAGTCCAGCAGCCGTTTATCCATCGGACAGGGATAAATGTATTCTCCATGGGTGCCCGCCAGGACAGCTCGGCATTTGTCAATCATCCGTCCCAGGTGCACATAGCCTCCCAGTTTCGCTCGCACGCTGCGTGGGTAGTGGGTTCGCAGGTCCACGTTAGAGCATTTTATGATTCTCAAAGGCGAGGCTTTTAGTCACCACTTCACTGTTCTCATAGGAAATAATGCGCCGCGTTGCCGGAAGGTCCGAAGAGGCCACGCGCTTGTGGGTGTCGGTAAAGCTCTCGACGTTGGCCAGCTTTCCGTCCTGTGGCGAGTAGTAATAGACGGTATAGCGGGTGGTGAGAAACTTCCCGTCTTGCGTGATGGCGCTGTCCTCGACGTTGATTGTGAAGGCGACGGGCGACATGCCGGGGTGGGCCATCTTCCGGTTGATCTGAGTGATCCGGTCGCCCTTGATCCGATAGAACGAGTGCATGCCGTCTCCGTTGATCACGAGGCTCGGTCCCATCGGATGATCCTTGTCCTTGCCCAAGGTCAATGCATACTTGCCGTCTGATTCTTCGAAACTTCTTGGCCCGCGGTGGACCGCGATCATGGCAATCTGGCCTTCCGCCCACTTCTGTAGCTCTGGATCGGAAAGTCCCACCCTGACGTCCCGTGGTCCCTTGACCGTCACGGTTCCCCGTGATTCCTTGCCGTTGATGTTCACCGTAAGGTCAGCCGTAAACCCCTTGAAATCATGTTGCCAACGGGCGGTTTTTTCAAAGGCTTTGCGCAGCAGCTCGCGTGCAAGCGGGTCATCCTTCACATCAGTCTTGTTCTCTTCGCGCTCATACGTTTCCATCGGTGTCGCTCCTTGGTTAATGGATTCCCGAATTATAGATTGTCTAGTTCCTGACATACAACCGCTTGCCTTGTGACCCTGATTGTAAAGGGCCAATGGCTCTGGGTGGGCAGAGGGCACGCTAAATGTTTTCAATAACTTACGATAGGCAAAGTCATGTCGACTTGTGTCGGAATCGCCAGGTTTTTTGGGAATTTTGAGTGGTTAAGTTTATTTCCCCTGGTAAAATGACGGGTTGGTGGATATAATGACCTCTGTCAGTTTATTGCCAGTCCATCCTGGTGATAGCGTGGACGGAGGTAGGCGTGAAAATGCAACGACGAGCTGGCTCCCATACTGAAGAAGAAGAACTGAACCAGCGGAGACGACTCCTCAATCTGGCCAGAAAGGGCGACCCAAAGGCGATTAGCAGGCTTTTCGAGTTATACCAGGTAAGGGTCTATAGCGGAGAAATGCTGAATAAGGTCGGGCGCTTACCGTTCTTTCCTCCCATGCATCAGAAACCAGGGAAGAGCACCGTCCGGAAAAGGGTCAAGAAGAGGACTTCACGAGCCTCCCGCCGAGTCGCCAGGAGAAAGCCGGCGCGAAGGGCCGTTCACCGATAGTCCAGCTCCATTCAGCTCTTCATCCCCTGTCACTGAACCGCTACCAGCAGCCCGCCTCCGACGAGATGCTTGGCAATACCTTCAGAGGTCTTCCAGTCCCCCGTATAGACCGTAGCACTGCCCTGGTGGTCAATCTGCCAAGCCAACTCAAACGCTTTGTGAGGATTCATACCCGGAATCGCTTCGCAGAACAGGGTGATTACCTGTTGGTACGTATGGCAACTGCAGTTATAGACAATGACTCGGGCTTCCAGGTCATCGCCTGTGCCAGTACCTTGCTTTTCGATCGTCTCCGGGATCGCCGCTGGGGGCGGAGGTTTGGCCATAGCGACGTTATTCTATCAAACTCACCGGGGCCATGCCAAGGCAGCATGGCCCTATTTCAGTATCCTTCCCGGGCGATTAACCGGTAGTTGATGGAAATCTGATCTCTTGAGCAGGTGCGCTCAAGCAAGCGAGAGTGGGCTGCCGAATCTGTGACGGCAATCAATCCGTGTTTCAAGCTCAAGTGAATGGTATAGACGAGCGACGCGGAAGTTTTGACCAGCGCAAGCGCATATTCGTAGTCATACCCTTCCTCAAGCGACAGTTGGCGTTCGCTCAGGCGCTGGAGCTCCTGCAGCGAATAGGGCCGATGCTCTCGCGAGGCCTCCACCAATCGTAAGAGAGCCGCGGGACCAGGCACCGTGGCAGGGCCGATCCTCACTCCGTGAGTCAAATTAAACAGTCCCCGCTGGAATCGGCGTTCACTCGAGAGGGAAACGTGGAATTCGGACCGCCAGGTTTCGTCACCCAGGTCCCGATTGACCGCAGCAGTCGCATCCTCATCCAGCGGGCCGCTGACTGAATAGCCCTGGACGATCCGTCCGGATGCAACCAGTTGTGGGTGAGTGTCACCCATCCGATCCACGTAGGCCGTGGTTCCACTCATGGGCGTCACCTGCAGGGCCATGTAATCCCTGAAATGAAGGGACGAGTATTCCGCGAGCAGCCTCTGGAGAGTCTGTTCATGGCAGAGATGAAAAGGATAGTAGAGAGCATGCTGTGGTCCTTGAGGTGTCATCGACAAGTCCAGGAGGCTATGTTACGGTGGCAAAATGGTACGACGCATTCGAGATAGCTTTGGCCTTAACCTCTTGCTGGTCTTCGTTCCGGCTTCGTTCGCGCTCGAGCTGTTCCATGCGGACCCACTGCTCATCTTCATCTCCTCAGCCCTGGCGATCGTCCCGCTTGCGAGCTTGATGGGGAAGGCCACGGAACATCTGGCAAGTTACGTGGGAGCCGGGCTTGGGGCACTGCTCAATGCCTCGTTGGGCAATGCCGCTGAGTTGATTATTGCTCTGGTCGCTCTTCGTGAAGGGCTCCACGACCTCGTCAAAGCGTCGATTACCGGATCCATAATCGGCAACATCCTACTGGTTCTAGGTCTGTCCATGGTGGCAGGCGGTCTTCGTTACGACCGCCAGCGGTTCAATCCGACGGCTGCAGGGATGGGTTCAAGCCTCCTGCTGCTCTCGGCGATTGGTCTGGTGGTGCCGGCGCTCTTTCATTTGACTGTGTCAGAGAAGGGACTGGGAGTGGAACGAGAACTGAGTCTTGAAATCGCCGTGGTTCTTTTCGCCATCTATCTGCTGAGCCTCGTCTTTTCGTTGAAGACTCACCATCGTCTCTTTTCCGGCAAGGTGACTGGCCCCAGTCAGAACAGGCACCAATCGTGGAGTCCACGACGTGCGATCGGAGTCTTGCTGCTCGTCACCGTGGGAATTGCGGTCATGAGTGAGTTCCTCGTCGGGGCAATCCAGCCGACGGCAGCCCGCCTGGGCCTCACCCAGATCTTCGTGGGCGTGATCCTGGTCGCGCTGGTTGGGAATGCGGCGGAACACTCAACCGCCGTCCTGGTTGCCATGAAGAACAATATGGATCTCGCTTTCGGAATCGCCGTGGGGTCGAGTCTGCAGATCGCGCTGTTTGTGGCCCCGGTGCTGATCTTTGCAAGCTATCTTTTTGGCGCGCCCCTTGATTTGATTTTTACGCCGTTCGAAGTGGCCGCCGTCACAATATCAGTGCTCGTCGTCGGGTTCGTCGCAATGGATGGAGAGTCTCACTGGATGGAGGGCGTGATGCTGGTGGGCGTCTATCTGATTCTGGCAATCGCGTTCTATAGTCTGCCGGTGTAGCCTAATTACAGTATGGAGTTATGAGTTATAGGTCTTGAGTTGTGAATGCAGCATATTTCCCTTAACTCAGCACTCGTAACTCGAAGCGTTACCATTTATCCATATCAATGACCTCAGTGGCGTCCCAGAGATTCTTCCTTTCCGCGTCAGCAAGAGCCTTCTCGCGGTCCTCGTGCGTTTCCTCCCCAAATTTCGTCGGCTTGGACTTGGTATGATCCTGAGTCTCGGGACCGGCCTTCGGCGGAGCCTCTTGCGGCTCAGGACGCCGGCGACGCTTTTTCGGGTCCATATTGACGGGCATGATGCTCCCCCGCAAGCACGCGGTGTCTTGGACACCTTTTTCCTACAACCGCCTGAGGGATTTGTCAAGCGCCTGCGTTAGCGTTCAAAGCCGAGATCCCGTTGACGTGGAAAAGGTCGGCTGCTAGAGTCCCACCGATCGTGAGGATGTGATGGTTCTGAGCGCGAAAGTTCTCTGGCCCCTCTTTCCACTCCTGCTGTTGATCGTGGTGGTCTGTTTGACCTGGGCGCTGGTCTATGTCGTCCGCCGCTCACGCGGGGCGACCGCCATTTGGCTGCAAGGAGCTGCGCTCGGTTGCTACCTCTTCGCTGCCGTGGCTGCCAATGCCAGTGAGCGAGGCGCGATATCGGCGAATATCCACCGGCCTTTCTCCCTCCTGACCCAGCTCGCCATTGCTGTGGCATTGTTTCGCGTCTGGGGTCGAGAACAGCCCCTGGTGGTGCTGAATGTGGGAGCCTGGGCAGCTATTTTGGCCGACACTGCGCTTCACTATTTGCTGACTCGATAAGAGGCTTGCTCTGCTAAAGCAACTCCACTGCAATGGAGTCGGCGAAACGGCGACCCTGCTCGGTCATCCTGACCCGACCTGATCGTTCCTCCAATAGCCCCTGATCCAGCAACCGGTCGAGTACCTGCTCCCAGGTTCTGTCCATCGACTCTTCTACAATCCCAAGGTCAGTCCCTTCGATGAGGCGTAACCCGAACACGATCGTTTCACGTCGGCATTGTTCCGGCGTAAGCCGCTCACATTCCTGGATCGGTAGGTTCCCGAACTCTAGTGTCCGGTGATATGTCAGAAGGTCCTCGACGATTCCGAACCGACATCCATCGAGGTAAGACTGGGCGCTAGGGCCCAACCCCAGATACTCGTCACCCCGCCAGTACAGTTGATTGTGTCGGCAAGCGAAACCGGGCCGGCTGTAGTTCGAGATCTCGTAACGCTCGAATCCTGCCGCTGTCAGCAGGCTGACTGCTTCGTCTTCCATTGCGTTCTGGAGGTCGGCGTCTGGTTCATCGCTGCCCCCTTGATGAAGATCACGGTGCAATCTGGTCCCCTCTTCGATCGTGAGTGCATAGCTAGACACATGGGTAGGCTCTAACCCGAGGGTCTCATCCAGGGTTGCCAGCCAGCTTCTCATAGTTTGGCCTGGCAACCCATAGATCAGGTCCAGGTTGATGTTGGTAAATCCAACCAAGCGAGCTGCTGCGACAGCACTGTGTGCGGATGTTCTCAGCGATCTGCGCCCGATTCGGATTAACTCGGAATCGTCCATCGACTGCACGCCGAAGCTGATTCGATTGAAGCCGGCCTGAAAGAGACTGCGCATTCCTCTCTCAGTCACGGTATCTGGATACGCTTCCAGCGTCACCTCGGCATGTTCTTGAAGTCCAAAGCAGTGACGGACCTGTTCCAGGATATAAGAAAGCTGATCGGAACTCAGGGTTGTCGGAGTGCCCCCGCCGAAATAGACAGTGTCGAGTGGGCGTCCTTTGAGGCTGTTCAGCTCAACGTGAAGCCGGATCTCACGACCGAGGGATTCTAGGTAGGCCAGGGCTCGATCTTCACGGTGGATCTGGAGATAGAAGGCGCAGAAATGGCAGCGTGTTTTGCAGAAAGGAACGTGGATGTAGAGGCCGAGGCTCATAGAGGGTCTTTTTCCGGTCCGGCCGCTAGTTCAGCGTGGATAGGTCCTTGGTGAAGTCCTTCATCATGGCGATCTCAATTTCATCCTCCGGAGATACGCCGCGGTTGCGGACATGCACGGCCCAGGATGGATGCCGCCGCAGGGCATCAAAGATGACTTTCAAGAGTTCAGGCTTTACTTGAGCTTGCCAGTCTCGAAGCCACGCGAGATTGTCTTGATCGCCATCATAGTCATCCGGGAACGTGGCCTCCAGGCTGAACCGTAAATTAAACCCTTTCTCTTCCTGAATCATGCATTCCTCCGTAGAAAACCGTCACCGGAACATCCACTCTCCCCCGGCTACATTGCCATATGGGCTGCGCATGCTTATAATATCACCCGTGACCTCTGGCAGGGAGTAAAAACGATGCCAATCTTTGAATATGTCTGTCAAGATTGCAACCATCGCTTTGAGATGATTGTGCAGGGGGCGACGGTTCCGGCCTGCCCGTCCTGCAAGGCAACCAAGCTTCAGAAACAGTTCTCCACATTCGGGGTTGGCGCCACGGCAAATTGGGCGACATCGAGTGGACCTGGGCCATGCGGCACCTGCGGTGATCCACGAGGTCCTGGTTCCTGCGCGACCAATTAACGACCGGCTGGAACCTGGACGATGAGCGAAGCGGAGGACCAGCAGCTCCGTCGAGCAATTGACACCCTGTCGCAGTCGGATCCCATCATCAAACTCCTCCAAGAAGTGAAGCTAGGCCGGATGAAGGCGACCGATGCGGGACTTCGCGCCATCACAGAGGCGTGGCTTGGGACTTATCAAAAGCTGCTCGAAACGACAGTCCTGAGCCGGCAGGCGCTCGCCCGATTGGATCCCTCGCCACGCTTAGAGGTGCTGATCGAAGCCAATGTCCTGACTCCTGATCACCAAGCGGTCTCTTCTCTTCGGGCAAGCTTCGAGAAAGCTCTGGCCCAAGCTGCCTCAGAGTGACGCTATCGGAGGAGCGGGGACCAACCGAGACTCTGCTGGGAAGGAAAGCTGGAACTGATTGAGGCACTGCGATCGCCGGATCGCAGGCAATGGAAATCCAGGAGAATTCCGCCGGGTACCCATTGCTCTCCAGAATGCAATGGGTGATGAGTCCGAAAGGGTCGCTCCGGGAGATGCAGGAGCGAATGGCAGCGTATCAACACTAAAACGCATCCTTGGCACAGCGAAACCCGGTCCCACTCGGTCGGCTATCTATCGTGCCCCAGTCGCGGTCGCTGGTCCGGAGACTGAGCGCCGGTTTGAGCCACGACCCGCCACGCATGGCTTTCACCGCTCCCTTAGCCGGACCTGGTGGGTCTGATAGCGAGGCCGACTGATAGTAGTTCGGATCAAACCAATCCTGGACCCACTCGCCGGCATTACCCGCCGTGTCCAGGAGCCCATAGGGACTGGCACCGGCCGGGAAACTCCCCACGGGAAGAGTCAAGACTTCGCCTTTGATTCCCTTTGCTTTTGAAATCCTGGCCCCTTCGCCCTTGACCCAAAAGGCCTCCCACTCTGCGCCGCTGGCAAATTCAACCGTGCGTTCCGCCCAGTAGCTGGCGCTGTTGGCTTTCATCAGATCCCATTCGTTGCCCCAGGGATAACGCCGGCCGTCTGTTCCCCGCGCTGCCTTTTCCCACTCGGCTTCCGTCGGCAGGCGCTTGCCGATCCAACGGCAGTAGGCTGAGGCGTCTTCCCAACTGACATTGACGACCGGATGCTGGTCAATCCCAGCGATAGGGGCGTTCTGTTCCCACAGAGTCACGGCGGGATTGGCGTTACCGGGCGCACGATGTCCGGTTGCCTGGACGAAGCGGTGATAGGCGGCGTTGGTGACTTCGAGGCGATCGATCCAGAATGCGCCGACAAAGACACGTCGTTGAGGCTGCTCATCGTCGAATCCATCGCTCCCGGCGTGGCTCCCCATGAGAAATTCGCCGGCCGGCACGATGACCATGTCGTCAGCGATCGCCGCGGCAAGAACATATGGCCTATAGCTGATGGTTAGAAAGAAAGAGGTGAAACCAAAGAGAAGCGTGACCAGCCGGAACACTGTTAACGTTTCTTGAGTCCGCAGGCGCGGGCGACCCCGTCTCGATAGCGCAACCACAACTGGAGGGTTTTCTTTAGGCACGCCAGCACTGCCTCTTGCTGCTTTCGCTCTCCCGTGTAGGGCAGGATCATGGCGTAGGCGTCTTGGCGATGTCCGGCCTCCACCAGTTGGTGAGCCCGTATAAGGTCCATGTGGCCCGGGGCAAGCCCGTGGTAGCGTACGAGGGGATGTTGCCGGACGATTTCCTCGATCTCGGCCGCGCTTTTTGGCTTTGAAGGCTCCAGGATTTCCTGCCGGTCATTTTTACTGCCCTCCACAAAAATCGTGAGGGCTGCGATACTCACGATCCAGTCTTGATTGGCCGAGACACGGTCCAGCCAGGTTCTGTATCTACGGCTGGCCGGCAGCAACTTGATGCCTTGAAAGTCTTTCGCGTCATAGCCAAGGCCACGCATCATCTCGTGGAATAGTTCCGGATGTGACCGACCCACTGAGAGGCCGCCGGTATCCTCTTCATAGATATTCCGAGCCAACATGCCTCGGACGTCGGGCGGCGGATTCTGCCCGTGAATGCGGGCGAGGAACACCGGAAAGTCTCGCACGTAGACCGCATATTCTTGTTGGAAGTGAATCTTGAGCTGATCCTTCGCGAGTGTGTTACCGCTAAAGGAGGGCCAGGCCCAGTGGTGCTTGCGGTCCATGATGCTGAGCAGTTGCTCACGGAACTGCGTCGTCGAGAGTTTCTTCATGATCGTGCCTTGCTTTCGCATACCCCTGCCGTTAGAATTCTGCGGCGACGTTGTGGTTTGTTGGTATGGATCCGATCACCATTCAAAAATCAGATGATATCCTGAATTTCCTGGCCGACGTCTCACTGCGCGGCAAAGGATTTACGACCGAGTGCCTGCTGGACTATGTCTTGGATGAGGGCTTCACGGAGCCGATTCATCTCAATGCCAGCGGCGAAGACCCTGATGCCTTGTACAAAGGCCAACCGAATGCCTGGGCGATCTATCAAGTCAGGGAGTGGAAACGGGTCTTGACCGTCTCCGGTGGCCCCGGCAAAGAGCGGCGTGTCCAGATCACCGAGACGCCTTGATTCGCCGGCCTTTCCTCCTTGAGGATTCTCCATCAGTCCGCAGTGTACGGGGCAGGCGCGAAAAAATCAACGAAGCGGCCCAAATCGGAATTCGTTCGAGTCAAAAAGCCCTCCTGGCGAGGCGCCGACGTGGAGAGTGTGTCCTTGATGCATGGAGACGGATAATTGGCGGGCAGGATGATTGCTGTGTTTGTGAGTGTCGGCTGTGTGCTTGTCGTGGTGATCGCGTTACGGGCTTGGCCAATGATCAATGTCGTGGAGACCGGTCGTACTCCAGAATATCCGGATATTCAGCCGCGCGTATATCGGGCCAACGCAGACCAGGTGTTTGATGCGGCCCTGCATGCGGTGCACCGGATGCCTCGCTGGTCCCTGGTGTCCAATCAACCGGCGACTAGGGAGATCCGGGCAGAAGCCAGGACCTTGGTTTGGCGTTTTGTGGATGATATCCTAATTCGTGTTAGAGTCCGTACGGATGACGCGGTTGTCGAGGTCCGGTCGGCGTCGAGAGTTGGGCGTGGGGACTTTGGTCAAAACGCCCGCAATATCCGCTCTTTCTTACAAGAGCTCGACCGGCAAGTGGCTGAGGCTTCAACGCATAGGTAGCTTGTCGAGGACACCTGATGGGGATGGTCAAGCTGACTGAGCCAAAAGATATCGGTGAGCTGGCGCTCATCAAGAGTTTATTGGATGGGAATGGCATTGCCTATGTCGTGCATAACGAGCATGTCAGCAGTTTATATCCGGGTGTGCCCCTTCTGATGTGCACGATCATGGTGGACGAAACGGAGCTGCAGCGGGCGGAGACATTGTTGAGCAGGTTGATGTCGCCAGACAGCGAGGAGACGGCAGGGTTGGCGTAGCGCGAGGCTAAAACGTCCGCTTGGCGCCGGTTGCGGATCCGCCTGGCGGTTGAGAAGGAATTCGCTCGCCTGACCCGCGGTACCAGCCGCCAACGAGATTGCCCTCTTCGAAATAGAGATACCGGTGCTTCACGATCGCCGCGCTTTCCCAGTCTTCGAAAATCCATTCCTCGCGTCGGATCCCGTCCTTAGTGTGACTGACGTTGATTGTGTTGGGCGACCCCCAGGCCTGCAGAACCTGCTCGCGAGTCATCCCGACCATCACCCGCTTGGTCTGGATGTGTTTTTCGAACGTCGGGTCCAGTAGCTGGGGAACGAACCGCCAGGCCAACATCCAGACGAAGAATAGCGCGAAGCAGGCGTAGATCGTGAGGCGAACCGGCCGACGACATAGGAACGGCTTTGGCTCGAGGCGGGATAACTCCGTAGGAGACGCTGTGGGACTGTGTAGAGGGCCCACTGGAGTCATAAACTTGTGTACGGAGTCTAAACAATCGTTGAGGGGGTAGTCAAGAAAGCCGAGGACCATGTTTATCGAAGTTGATAGTAACCCCAATTGCGAAAGCTCGCTATTCGCGCGATTCAAAGAGGCCGGGCCGGCCAGGAAGGTCGTGCAAGTCAGAAGCTTTGAGCGACGCGCCGAAGGGGAATGGTGCTGGGTGACGGGGTGGAGCGACGACTCAGTGCAACCCTGCTGTCCTGCCTATGGGCAAATGGTCGAGGACTCCGGTGCCGGACTCACGAATCTGATATTCGGCGGGATCTGGGGTGTTCGATTGAAGCCCGTGTCGCTGCTAGAAGACTGGAGTCTTGAAAGCACGAACCAATGGGGCGAGCCGTATCTGTCGCTGGCGGACTCGAGAGACGTCAAATACGCAGATGAGGAACAACGTTAATCGTTAAACGTAAAGCCGACTTCGTGTGACCTCGCTTCCCGTTAACGATTAACGTTTAACGTCTTGGTCAATCGGCGTACTTCGGAACGGGGATCTTCTTGGTCGGTGGCGGCGCGGGCGCTGGTTGCTGAGCAAATTCCTTGGAAAAGGGGTTCAGGATCGGTTCGTGCGTCAGCCGCTGACGTTCTTTGACCATTTGGATGCTCTGTGCGCTGACTTCCATCCGGTCTATTCGGGACTGGAGAGTCAGAAATTCCGGAAGCCCTTGGAGCGCGAACATCTGATAGGCCAACGACCAATCGAGCCGCTCTTTGCCCTGCTCTCGCACAATGAAGCGAGCCTCGGGGCTAGGAGGTCCTTTGAACAGGAGCACCCAGATATTGGAGCGAAACGAAGGTGCGGTGGGTTCGGCTGGCGGCCGGAATTCAGGAACCAGGGCTGGTATCCGTTCGATCGGGATGGACGGCGAAAACTCGATGTCCACCAGCTTCACGTACAGAGTGGGAGCGTCTGAATTGTCCTTCAGATCCGGGACATAGCTGAACGAGTAGCGTACCTCAATCCCCTCACGCGTGTACTTATAGACATCCTCGCCATTTTGAGGCGAAATAAGTTTCCTGTAATAATTCTCCCAGTCGCTGAACGAGTAGTAGTTGAACACGCGCAGCGCGGCTTTTCGGTCCCGGACCGCGTGCGGCGGGCCGAGCTTCCCGCGCAGTTCCGATTGCGTGAGACCCAGGTAGCCGTCTTCAAAGTAGGGACCAGCGAGAGCGACGTTTGGAAGCAGAAAGGGGAGGAGTGCGGAGGACAGGAGTGTGAGCCGCGCGACACTCAACACTGCAGCGAGCATGCGTGGGATCAAAGCCATCCCTGACAAGTGAGCGCATACTAACGGTGAGCCTGCTTAAAGTCAATACAAGGGGCGCGTTCGACTTGCTTGGTTTGGGGTGATCCAGTATTATGACCAAACCAGTAGTTTCCACGAAATACCAAAGGGATCGGAGCAGGACGGGTCTTGCATTTGCGTTAGCCATCTAACAGCTTCGTAGTAGGAGCGGAGAGCCTCGGAACGTGACTGAATTAGAAAACCTATTGCAACGCCGCATCGTCATCCTCGATGGCGCGATGGGCACCATGATTCAGTCGTATCAGCTCGATGAATCAGGGTACCGCGGGCGACAGCTTGCCTCCCATCCTTATGACCTCAAGGGGTGTAATGACCTGCTCTGCCTCACCCAGCCGGAAATCGTCGAGACGATTCATCGTCAGTATCTGGAGGCTGGGGCAGACATTATCGAAACCAACACGTTCAATTCCACCTCGATCTCGATGGCGGATTATCATCTGGAGCATTTGGTCTATGACCTGAATCTGGCCGGAGCCAGGGTGGCGCGCAGAGCCGTTGAGACGGTGAAGGCGAAGCACCAAGACCGTCCGGGATTCGTGGCTGGGGCCATTGGACCAACCAATCGCACGGCGTCGATGTCGCCGGATGTCAACAATCCCGCGTTTCGATCAGTCACGTTTGATCAACTGGTCGCCGCCTACACCGAACAGGTGCGTGGATTGATGGATGGCGGGGTCGATCTGCTCTTGGCAGAAACGGTCTTTGACACCCTCAACCTGAAGGCAGCCCTCTTTGCGATCGATCAGTATTTCGAGCAGCAGGGGCGCCGTGTGCCTGTAATGGTCTCGGTGACCATTACGGATCGAAGCGGGCGGACACTCTCTGGGCAGACCGTGGAAGCGTTTTGGAACTCCATTTCGCACATGCCGCTGTTGAGTGTGGGGATCAACTGCGCCCTGGGCGCCAAGCAGATGCGTCCATACATCGAGGAGCTTTCGCAGATCGCTCCGGTGCCTATCAGTTGTTATCCTAACGCCGGATTGCCGAATGCCTTCGGCGGTTTTGACGAAACACCGGACATCATGGCGACTGATCTTGGGGAGTTTGCCTCCAACGGCTGGCTCAATATCGTTGGTGGCTGTTGCGGGACCACACAGGCCCATATCAAGGCCATTGCGGATGCGGTGCATGGATTGCTTCCGCGCCGGCTCGCCACTCCAGAGCCCTATACCCGCCTGAGCGGTCTGGAGCCTTTGACGATTCGCCCCGAGACCAATTTCGTCAACATCGGGGAACGGACCAATGTGACCGGTTCACCCGCGTTCGCCAAACTGATCCTGAACGGCGATTATGAAGCAGCCCTGTCCGTCGCGCGTCAACAGGTTCAAGGGGGCGCCCAGATCATTGATGTGAACATGGACGAGGGCATGCTTGATTCGCACGAGGCGATGACGACCTTTCTGAAGCTGATCGCTTCCGAGCCGGACATCGCCCGTGTGCCGACCATGATTGATAGCTCCAAGTGGTCAGTGATCGAAGCGGGGCTGCAATGCGTCCAAGGCAAACCGGTCGTCAATTCCATCAGTCTGAAGGAAGGGGAGGAGGCGTTCAGGCAGTGTGCGAGGCTGATCAAACGCTACGGGGCTGCAGTGGTGGTCATGGCCTTTGATGAAAAGGGCCAGGCCGATACCTTCGATCGCAAGATCGAGATATGCACCCGCGCGTGTCGGATCTTGACCGAGGACATCGGTCTTCCACCGCAAGACGTCATTTTCGATCCCAATATC
>Ga0209899_1000021_pt1 | contig 34603 bp, 28 predicted proteins | sample GWRWS1_0_10_FD_187228 | JGI IMG/M metagenome (GOLD analysis project Ga0209899, IMG submission 187228) | Riverbed sediment microbial communities from areas with vegetation nearby in Columbia River, Washington, USA - GW-RW S1_0_10 (SPAdes)... | ecosystem: Environmental > Aquatic > Freshwater >...
CGGGTGATTATTGACCTGCTGGACACTGTGGTCGATGCCGGGTTCCGTAGGGCTATTGAGGTCAACAAAGGCAATGTCCTGCGGGTTCGGTTCGGGCAGTTTCAGGATCGCCCGGCCATTGCCCGAATCGTGCTCGACCTGGTGCGTCCTGTTCGGGTCGCGGTCAAACGGACAGCCCCCAATATTCTGACGGTAATTGTTCCGATGCAGCTAGTCACCGCGGCTCAGCCGAAGGATGCGCCCAGCGCTCCGGTCACAGCGGCCCAGCCCAAGAGTGCTGCCAGCGCGCCTGCCCAAAGCAAACCGCCAGTAATGCCCGCGGTTTCACCGACTTCGGTTCCGGGGATCGGTACCCCGAACGTCAGCCAGGCAAAGACGGCCTACATTCTTGGTCCGGGAGATGTGCTCGAGGTCTCCGTCTGGGGCTACGCAGATCTTACCCGCGTGGCGGCCATCCGTCCCGATGGGAAAATTTCCCTTCCTTTGGTTGGGTCTATGAAAGCTGCCGGAATGTCCGTGGAGATGCTGACCAAGCTCCTTGTGAAGGCATATGCCGAGTACATCATCAGCCCGCAAGTGACAGTTATCGTCAAGGAATTCCGAAAGATCCAAGTCTCTGTACTCGGCCAAGTGGCCCGACCTGGGACCTATACTCTCTCGCCTGGAGCACGCCTACTTGACTTGATCTCTGCGGCCGGAGGTACTACTGACGTCGCACAAAAAGAAGCAGAGCTTCTTCGGCCAGGGGAACCACCTGTAAACGTTGATCTCGACGAATTGCTGGCAGGCGTTCAGGAGATCAACTTCGAGCTAAAGGGTGGTGAGACCCTGGTGGTGCCGGAGGACCTCGTGAACATCGTGAACGTTGCGGGAGAGGTGGTTAGGCCGGGGCGCTACCGACTGAAAGGGCAGATGCGGGTGATCGATGCCCTCTTGCTCGCTGGCGGCCTGACAGAAAAGGCGTCCGTGACACACGCCAGTTTGGTTCGCTCATCCCGCGAGACTCTCCCCCTCCACCTGGACGCGCTGCTGCTGCGGCAGGAGATGAGCCGGAACATCCCGCTGCAGGCAGGTGACATTCTCATGATTCCTGAGGAAGTCAACAACAAGATCTACGTGGTGGGCGACGTCAACAATCCGGGTGCGCATCCCGTTAAGGCAGACGTCACGCTGCTGCAGGCTATCGCTATCGCAGGCGGCCCTGTGCAGCGGGGGCCGGGGACGGCCAGAGTGGTGCATGTACTCCGGCGCAACGGCGGAGTCCCAGGACCGACGGTTCCCGCGGTGAGTGTCGAGGCATTGCCCAACGGCGCAGCGCTGCTCACCGTCGACCTTCAGGCTCTCCTTCGAAGCGCAGATGCAATGCAAAACCTCGCGGTGCAGCCGGGTGACGTGGTTGTCGTTCCGCAGACAACCTTGGGCGGGTTGCAGGTCTTTCTCAGCATCCTGTCTGGCATTTTTAGGTTCTTCAGGTGACGGGCAGCCCAGTTGTGAGGGAAATAGCGCCGACCTTCGGTGAGGTCGCGCGGGAGGCGACGCTTCGTGACTATCTCGATGTCTTGCGCCGCAGACGCTGGAGCATCATTGCCGCATTCCTCCTGACCCTATGCTTCGCCGTGGGCTTCTCCCTATCGATGCACCCGGTCTACCGGGCCACTACGACCGTAACTACCGACAAGACACCACCTATGCTTCTATTGAACAAGACCGGAGACTTCAGCCTGTTTGCCGACCAGGCCGCTGCCCAAGCACCTAATGTCTTCACCCTTGTTGAGCTGATCCGTAGCCAAAGCGTCAAGGATGGAGCGATTGCTCGGCTTACCCCGGCGATCGGCAAGGACGCCGCTGAGGACGCGCTCAAACGACCGAAGACTCAGCAGGTGCGCAATACAGAGATCGTACGTATCAATGTCGACGACAGTGATCCAAAGGTTGCCGCAGATGCTGCCAACGCCTTGGCCGCAAGTCTAATCGAAACAAACTTGAGAGCTCGCCGCCAGCGGGCCACCGAGACCAGGGAGTTTATCGCCAGGCAACTTGCCGACAGCGCAAACAGGCTGCGGTCCAGCGAAGAGGATCTGGTTGCCTTCAAGAGACGCCATGGCGATGTCTCCCTGCCCGAAGAGACCACGCTCAGTCTACAGAAACTTGCCGACCTTCAAGCGCAGCGTGTGGATCTCGATCTGCAGCGCCGTGAGGTAGAGGCGCGCATCGTCAAGGGCCGGGCGGATTTGGCAAAGCAGGCGAAAATTTCGCCAACAAACTGGACGCCCAGCCCACTTATCGGCAGCCTTCAGGCACAACTCGCGAATCTTGAGATCGAGCTCTCGGGCCTACGCCGGCAGTTGACCCCCAAGGCCCAAGCTGTCATCAGTACTCAGGCCAAGATTACTGAGACGAAGCGCCGTCTCGATGCCGAGCAGGCCCGCAACCTTCAAGCTCAGACCTACAGCGTCGATCCAATCTATCAAACTTTGATACAACAGGTGGCGCAGGCTGAGATGGCGCGACCGGTCCTCAGCAGCCGCGAGAGTGCGCTCAACGCCGCCATAGCAGCATACAGCCAGAAAGTGCAAGGGGTGCCCCCTCGAGAAATCCAGCTGACGCGGCTATCCCGCAGCGTGAAAGAGGCCGAGGACATCTACCTGCTCCTATCCGAGAAGTCTCAGGATGCCCGCATCGCAGAGGCATCCATCGGCAGTGCGATCCGTGTCGTGGACCGGGCGCAGGTGCCAAAGTTTCCCATCAAACCGCGCCGTCAGCTCAACACTCTACTGGGGGCAGTATTGGGTCTCATCGTGGGTGTGGGTGTTGGTTTTCTGCGTGAGGAGTTTGACGATACCATAAAGAGCAGCGAGGACGTGGAGCGACTGCTGGGTGCTCCTGTACTGGGTGCCATCCCGCTGCTCCCCGACAACAAAAAGGGTGGAGATGGCTCGAAGCCCACACGGCTGCCCGCGCTGGTAGATGCGGGGCGCCGCTCACCTGGGGCCGAGGCGTACCGCGCCCTTCGCACCCATGTGCTCTTCTCGATGCCCGATGTCGAACGCAAATGCCTACTAGTAACAAGCGCACTGCCCGAAGAAGGCAAGAGCACTGTGGCGGCCAACCTTGCGCTGGCCATCGCCCGTACCGATAGGCGTGTCTGGCTTGTGGACGGCGATCTGCGACGCCCAGCGCTGGGGATGGTGTTCCGGGAGGCCAATTCCCCGGGCCTGGCGAGTCTGCTGGCGGGTCAGGCGGAGCTAGATGATGTTGTGCACCCGGCCACTGGTGGCATCTCATTCGTGGCCAGCGGGCCCACGGTACCGAATCCGGCTGAACTGCTCGGATCTCAGCGAATGGCGCGCCTCATAGCCAAAGGTCGGAACCAGGCGGACGTGGTGATTATCGACAGCCCACCGCTGTTACCTGTGACCGATGCCGAGGTCGTGGGCGCGCAGGTAGATGGCGTCCTGCTGGTGGTCAAGATTGGCGCAACCGAGCGCCACGCGCTCGCTCAAGCCCGTCGGCGGCTGGAGCAGGTGCGGGTTAGGGTCGTTGGGGCCGTGCTGAACTTCGTCCCCGCGGGGAGCCGAGATGGTTACTACGGCGGGTACTACTACGCCCAGTACGCGTCACAGGATGAGCGTGATGTAAAGGCAGGTCATCCGTCATCCGGGAAAATTCGCTTAAAGCAGAAGGAGGAGGAAAGATGACCACGTGGTGGCGCAACATGCTGCGCTTGCGGGCAACGTTCCAGGTAGCGGTCGTTTTCATGGTTGCTTTTTCTGCGACGTGGGTGCAGACAGAGGACGCTTCTGCTACTTCCCCCTCCACCCTCACCGTCGCAGATTACGTCATTCGCATGGCGCATGCCATGGGGGTGCAGGGGCACTTCGGCGTCGGCACTGCTCCCGAACAGTACGTGACCTACCTGCTGCAGGAGGGGTACATCAATCCTACACTGGACCCGATACCTGCCCTCGGTGGGCCGCTGACTTATGAGATCGCTCTCGAACTGTCCAGGGTCACGATCCCACCCGCGCCGGCGTTCCTCTCCGAGGTCTATCTCACCCAGACGTTCCTTCCCGCCAGCGGGGAAGCTCTGGGATTCGTGAGCGCGGGCGAGGGAGACGAACAGCTTCTTGCGATCTTTGCGGCGTCGGATGGACTCATGGGAGGTCAGGCATGCCCGACCCCTCGCCGGGTCCGCGGCGACAAGGGCAAGCGGTGCCCGGGCCCACCACCCTAAGGAGATCGCACGAAGATGCGTGTGAGCACCCTGACGATCCCTGCCTCGCGCCGACCTGCCGCGTCGCGGGTAGCTGTGGCGGGAGTCATCATGGTTGCTGCGCTGACCTCTGCCCTTGCCCTCACACCGCTCTTTTTGGCCGACTTGGCCGTACACAAGGCCGAGCGCGCGGCTGAGGAAGCATATCTCGATCAGGCTGCGCAGCACTTGCGACGGGCCATCGGGTGGACACCTAAGGATGCCCGTCTACACCAGATGTTAGGTCAGATGTACGCACGGATGGCGCTCTTCCGGTCGCCCCGCAGCGAATATGTCGGGAAGGCCCTCGCCGCCTACAGTGAGGCTGCCCGTCTCAACCCCCACGGTGCATATACCTTTACCCTGATGGGATGGGCGAACCTGTATGGGGGCGATGCGGCCGGGGCCGAAGCAGCCTTCCTGCAGGCTTGGAATCTCGATCCTAACAATCCCCAGATACGATATGGCCTGGGAACGGCGTACCTGTGGCAAAAGAAGCTCCCAGCGGCCCGCGCTCAGTTCGAGATGGTACAGGCGCACTTCCCCAGGGCCCCCGAGCTCCAGGCTGCCCTGGAAGAGATCGAGCGGCTGACGATTGCACGATGATGCCTATGCGCGTTCGTGTGTACGGCGTTCTTGCCGAAGGGCTGATCCTGGGGATCCTGCTATTTGCGCTTCTGTCTTTCGGTGCCGTCGACGCCTGGGCCCGGATCATCATCCACTGGGCCACCCTTGCGCTCCTCGGGCTTACTGCCCTCAAATGGCTTTCCCACGGCGAGGTGCACTTCCCGGCCGGATGGCTGAACCTGCCCATCGCCCTTCTGGTCCTTGTCGCTTTGCTTTCAACGGCCGGTTCGATCAACCGCTACGGTAGCATGCAGGAAGCCATGCGCATCATCAACTATGTCGTGTTCTTCTACTTGATCTTCATGAATCTCACAAATCGCCATGCCGCGACCCGGTTCCTGATGACGATCGTTGTTGCGGCTGCTCTACTGCCCTTTGCCGGTGCCATCCAGGATTGGATCCTGGCTGCCCGGAATGAAAGTGTCATCTCTCTCCTGCCGCAGTCCTTCCGGTTCGCGACCTATCCTAATGAGAATCACTTTGGAGCCTTCCTCGCGCTCGTCCTGCCGGCCGGGCTTGGGCTGGCCGGCTATCTGTTCCGGCGCAGGCGGTGGGACTGGTTCGGGCTGGTCGTCATCTGCCTCGTCCTGATCGCCATCGCGCTAATGGAGACGCTAACACGTGCCACCTGGGTGGGGGTCGTCGTGGCTTTGCTAGCGATGACCGCTGTGTTCGGCATGGCCAAATCGATTCCGCAGGAGCGCAGGGCTTGGGTCGTTGTGGGCGTGGTGACAGCCCTAATCATGGTGCTGGGGCTTGCTCCTGCCCGTGCGGTGGAAAACCTCAAGACGGTCGTCTCGCAAGGCGACACCGACCGTTCCATGGCCTTCCGTTATGCCGTCTGGAAGGACAGCCTGCAAATTATCAGAGACCACCCCATGCTGGGTACGGGTTTGGGGACCTTTGGTCTAATTTACACACGCTATCGAAGCGCAGTTGGAAATCTCCCTTTGGTGTATGTCGACGTCCCTCACAATGACTACCTCCAATATGCCGTAGAGATGGGTGTATTGGCCGGTGTGTCACTGGTGGCGATCCTTCTGCTCCTGATCTATTACCTGGCTAGACATGCGTTCCTACACTCCACCGATCCCGACCTTTCATTGGTGCTCGGAGTCCTGGGATCTGTCGTGGCTTTCCTGGTAGTCGCTTTCTATAGCTTCGAGTTCTACATCACGGCGAACGGTTTGCTCTTCTGGGCGATTGCTGGTGTCGGTGTATACCTTACCAGTCCTAGTCAGGAGGCTCTACAGGAAGGGACGGTCGGCTTCGCGCAGAGAGGCAAGAACCACTTTTAGCGAGTGTCCCTGAGCGGCCAATCGGAGCTGAAGTTGTACATACTCTCACCCTGGGCAGCCCTGGTCCGGAGACCTTCGACCTCATCCCTGAATCAATGTACATAGAGTGTTAGTGAGGAAACCCGGAAAGATCAAAAGACCTCACCGACTGCACTCGCGAGGAGAACCGGGACATTGGACCAGCGAATCCGGCTCATCCTGGTTTCCTTCTATCCTATCCGAGCTGGTCAACACCGCATGTGACTTCATGAAAAGGGCACTTGAGTTGAAGCGGAGCTAACTCTCTTTCGGCTCCTCTATCCGGGACTGGCCACTCTGGACACTGCTGAGCATGATGCTTAGAGGCCATTCGAATCACCCGCTTAGGAAATGGATCGCGATGCAAGGCCCTCGAGGCGACAGGTTAGGTGCGCAGAGCCTCTTGCAACGCATAACTGCCGCATTCTCCTGGTCATTCACGGGGTCCGTTGTCCAAACGGTTATCCGGATAATGGTGCTCATCGTACTGGCCCGCCTGCTTTCGCCGGAGGCGTTTGGAGTCGTTTCGGCGGCTCTGGTAGTCGTGTACTTCACTCAGCATCTCGCGCAAATGGGGATGGGCCCCGCGATCGTCCAACGGGCTGAGTTGCAATTGCGGCACGTGCATACAAGTTTCACGCTCTCGATCGCCCTTGGCATACTGTTGGGGGCGGTCTGCTGGATCTTTGCCCCGAACGCCGCTCGATTTTTCCGAATGCCTGAACTGACCGCCATGCTGCGAGTGATGTCGATCGCCGTCCCTTCGTGCGGGATATCCCTAGTCGCGGAAGCTCTCCTAATACGCGAATTGAAGCTTCGCCGCCTGACGGCGATCGAGGTCACCTCATACGTCGCGGGTTACGCTGTCGTAGCAATAGCGCTTGCCATTTATGGCCTTGGCACATGGGCGCTGGCGTTCGCTTTTGTGACGCATATGTGCCTGAAGGCGCTCCTTCTGTTACTATTGCAGCCCCACTCCAAGCGTCTTGCCATCGACCGTCAAAGCGCCAAAGACCTCGTCTCGTACGGTGGGGGGCAGACCTTCGCAACGCTAGTGAACTACGGCGCACTACAGGGTGACAACATTATCGTTGCCCGCTGGCTCGGTCCAGCGGCGCTTGGGCTGTACGGCCGCGCGTACAACCTGATGGCCAACGGCGTTTCCTTGTTTGCGGGTGTGCTCGACCGAGTAACCTTCCCGGCAATGTCACGCATTCAAAACGAGCCGGCACGCCTGGCACTCGCCTACCGCCGCGGCATTGCGATTACGACGCTTGGACTGGCACCGATCAGCATCTTCCTGTATGTAGTCGCGCCTGAGCTAATAACCGTGATGCTAGGCCCAAGATGGGAGCAGGTGATTCGTCCATTCCAGATCCTTTCTCTTGGCATCCTCCTGCGCGCCAGCTACAAATTTGGAGGATCTGTGAATCGTGCAACCGGAGCAATTTATCCTCATGCCTGGCGCCAAGTCTGGTATGCAGCAGCAGTTCTCACCGGTGCATGGATGGGGCATTTCTGGGGCATCACGGGAGTGGCTACTGGAGTCCTCGGTGCACTGGCATTCAACTACCTGATGGTGTCATCACTTAGCCTCCGTATGACGCGCATCTCCTGGAAGGCTTTCGTGCGGGCGCATGTTCCCGGGATGCTGATTGGGGGAATCGTGTGGGCCGCCGCGACTGTAGCGGTCATGATGCTACGCGAACTTGGGCTGCCGCCAATTGCTGTTCTCGCCAGTGCATTGGTCTTTGCGGCTGCGTGCGCAATACTTGGCCTGCTATTCTGTGCTCCCCTTTTAGGTCCGGACACGATGTGGCTGTTACGAACGATTTCAGCGTTTCGCCTGCGACACGTGTTGGATGCAGTCCAGTGAAAGTTCGCGTGTTGGAACGTGCTCAAAATACGCATGAGTCAAGTGCCTTCCCGTTTGAGAGGGTAACCGTGGGGAAATCACCGCTTGTGCTCGCGTCCCGACCCGATCCATTGTTTGTTCTGGGTGATGCACGGTCAGGGACAACTTTTCTCGCTAACCTCCTCGTCTATCATCCCGAGATTGCGCTGTCGCCTGAAAGTAACTTTGTCGTCACCCTTCTCGACTCAACCAGGGGAAGCTCGATTGCAACCCTGCGTGATCTCCAGTGGACGCTGACTGTTGTCTTTCGGGAAGAAAAGTTTCGAGACTGGCAACTTGAGGAACGGTTACTCGTCGACACGCTCGGGGCTATGCTTCCGCTGAGGTTTGGGGAGTTCGTACGTCAAGTGCTCCTCGCGTATCGCGACGCTTTCTACCCGGGCCGCTCAGTGTATGGCCTGAAAAAGGGCGGCAACTATGTTCTGCGAGCAGCCGAGCTTATGCATCACTTTCCTCAAGCGCGGTTTATTCATATCATTCGCGATCCAAGAGCCGTCTTCAACTCAAAAAAACGTACACTTCATTCGAGGCGTGCAACACCCATGGAGCGTGACCCTTACCGGTCGGCGCGCCACTGGACAGAGCTGGTGCTGTCGTTTGACCGTTTTGCGCGGCGCTTTCCTGCGCAGACAATTGAAGTGAGCTACGAAGATCTAATCTCGAATTTACCCGGCACGCTCGGGAAGATCCTTGCTTTCTTGGAACTCAACCAGCGGGAAGATCTCAGCCGCTTGGCGGCTGAGTCAATTGAGCCCTTGTACGTAGTCAGTCGGTATCGTGACATGCACAAGAATGTCGGATTGCCCCCTCAGGCTGCACGGATCGAGGCGTGGCGGCATGAGCTCACACACGAAGAGATAGATGCCATTGAGGAAACAGTGGGAGGCACTTTAAGGTTCAAAGGCTACGAGCCCTACACGGTGGGGTCGAAACAGTGGCCACTAGCATACTCGGGCTGGAGAAAAATCGCGACCAGCTGCGGACGCTTTCAGAGCTGGGGTTCAATATCCGTGAGGGCGATGAAGGGCTGGTTCCGGCGACGGCTGATAAAGTTTGTCTTTCACGCGCGTTCCGTTCTGCTACCCGTCTTTTGGTAATCGGGATAAGGGATTGACGTCGCCTTGGTGTTGGGACTTGAGAGACGCTCCTGACGCTGATGGTCGTCGCTCATGAAAGGAGGTAAACGCACTCGGTGAATGCAGCGATCATTACAGCCCGTGCGGGAAGTAAATCAATTCGAGATAAGAACGTCTATCGCCTCGCAGGCAGACCATTGATTGCGTACCCTATCGCTGCCGCACGGGCCGCGCGCGAGGTTGCTTGCATCTACGTTTCGACCGATGGAGAGTCGATTGCCGAAGTCGCCGCCAAACTTGGGTGCGAAATAATCTGGCGGCCTGAGACGCTGGCAGGAGATCACGTGAATCACGGTGAGGTCATTCGTCACGCAGTGGAATATGTCGCTGCGCGGGTTCCCGATTTGGAGAACGTGGTAGTCCTGCTCGGGAACACCGTGATGATCGACGGGGTGGTGATCGATCAGGCGCTGGCAATGCTGGAAGCAAATCCTGACTTGGACTCCGTAATGTCCGTGTGGGAGGCTGCGGATGATCACCCATTCCGTGCTTTGCAGATCGAGGATGGTCTCCTCTACGCCTTCGGAGACAAAGGCCGGCAGGTCTCCACCGAACGGCAATCGTACCCCAAGGCATACTACTACGACCAGGGTGTTTGGGCGTTCAGAAAGCACTGCGTGCACCAGCGCGACGGTCCTAATCCCTGGTGGTGGATGGGGGGAAAGTGTCATCCCATCATCCGGCCGTGGATTACCGGACGTGATATTCACACACTCCTCGACGTTGCGATCGCCGAGTGGTGGGTCAATCATCAGTCGATTACTAATTCGCTGGCGAAGGCGTTGGACGTGAAGACGGAGAGTCATGATCATGAGCCCGTTGGCTAAGGCGCTGGACCTCGGCCGGCCGCTCATAGGTTCATGGATCAACACATGCAGCCCGGTAGCGGCTGAGCTGATGGCCGCCGCGGGATTCGATTTCCTGGCGGTTGACGCCGAGCATGCCGCAGTGGACGTCCCGCAGGGGCAGGCGCTGTTCCAAGCGATCGGGGCCGGCAACCCCTGGTGCGCCCCACTCGTGCGCCTGCCCGACCTCCGCCACGCCACGATCAAACGCTTCATGGATGCGGGGGCAGTGGGGGTAATCGCTCCTCAGGTCAACTCCGCAAAACAAGCTCATGAAGTTGTCTCGGCGGTTAAGTATCCGCCACTGGGGAGCCGCGGTGTTGGATTCGCCCGCGCTAATTTGTACGGGATGCTGCTGCACGAGGCGGTGGCCTCGGCAAACGATCAAACGATGGTTTGTCTGCAAATCGAGCACGTGAGCGGCGTCGAGAACATTGAGCAGATCCTCGGTGTCACGGGCGTGGACGCCATCTTCATCGGCCCCTATGACCTCAGCGCTTCGATGGGGCTCACCGGACAGTTCGATCACCCGGTGATGCGAGCCGCGACGGACCGCGTTCTTGACGCCTGCGCCAGGCACGAGGTCGCCGCCGGCATCCATGTCATCCAGCCCGACGTTGATGAGGTGGTGCGCCACGTTGATGAGGGCTATCGCCTGATCGCGTACAGCCTGGACATCACGATGTTGCTCCACCAGTGCCGCACGGCTCTACGCCACCTCCAAGAGCGCCTCGAACCCTGGGGCTGGAAGCTCCATGAGCGCGAAAGCCTCCATCGTCATTCGATGCTTTAACGAAGAGCAAAATCTCGGCCGCCTGCTGAATGGGATTGCCCAGCAGACGATGCGCGATGTCGAGATTCTCATCGTGGACTCGGGCTCGACAGACGGCACCCTGGCCGTCGCGCGTCGGTATCCGGTGCGAATTCTCTTGATAAGTCCGGAGGAGTTCTCTTTCGGCCGATCGCTCAACATGGGGTGCGCGGCGGCAACGTCCGACCTCATCGTTGCTGCCAGCGCGCACACCTATCCGGTCTACGATGACTGGCTTGAGCAGCTGCTTCGTCCGTTTCAGAATCCTCAGGTGGCACTTGTCTATGGTCGCCAGAGTGGTGATGACGGTGCGAAGTATGCCGAACGTCAGGTGTTCGCGCGGTGGTTTCCGCCCGACTCCAATCCACACCAGACGTACCCGTTCTGCAACAATGCCAACGCGGCCATCCGGCGCAGCCTGTGGCTTCAGTTTCCGTACAACGAGGATCTCACCGGGCTGGAAGATCTGGAGTGGGCAAAGCGCATGCTGGAGCGTGGCTACCGGCTGGCGTATGCCGCCGACGCCGAAATCGTCCATGTGCACCGAGAAACCTGGAGCCAGGTCTTCAAGCGATACCAGCGTGAGGCCATCGCCTTCAAGCACATCTACCCACAGGAGCGCTTCGGAGTCTGGGATTTTCTGCGGCTGGTTGTGAGCAATGTTGCCTCGGACTGCCGTCAGGCTAAGCGAGAGCGGGTATTGCTGCAGCACTTCAGCGACATTGCACTGTTCCGCCTCATGCAGTTCTGGGGGACATTCCGGGGATTCAGCCACCACGGGCCAGTTTCCACCAATTTGCGGCAAACATTCTACTATCCGGGCCGCACGGCGCGCGTGCCCCCGGTTGCGGGCCCCGTGCGCAACGGCCGGCGCATCGACTATGAGAGGCTGGTGGAGAAGGGCCCCGCCTCGTAGGTGCCGATGTACCGGTTCATCGACATCTCCGTTCCGATCTCGCCAGCGCTTCCGATATGGCCCGGGAGCCCGCCAGTCGAGTTCCTGCACCGGCTGGATTCCGGCCGGCGAGCATGAACTGATCTGCCTGCCCCTGCGCCTGAAAGGCCTGGAGGCGGCGCCAGCGGGGGCGGTGCTTCGATCGGTCGCGTCTGAACCCCGCCAGCCCGAAGAGTTATGGGTGCCCGCTGGAAAGTCTTGATTACAGCCCCCCACTTGCGGGCGGAGATTGACAGATTTCGCGCGACTCTGGAGGCGCGTGGTGTGGAAATCGTTCTCCCTCCGGACTCGCACCGGCTCAACGAGGACGAGATGGCAGCTTTGATCCACGACGTGCACGGCGTAATCTGTGGAGACGATCGCTTCACTGGGCGCGTGATCGCCGCAGCGACCTGTCTCAAAGTGATCTCGAAGTGGGGAGTCGGGGTAGACGCGATTGACCGCGCGGCATGCGCGCGGAGAGGGATCACGGTCCGTAATACTCCGGGACTCCTCGCCGATCCGGTTGCGGATACCGTCATGGGATACATCCTGTGCTTCGCGCGGCAGCTCCCGTGGCTGGATCGCCTCATGAAAACGGAAAGATGGGAGCGTCTTCCTGCCCGTGCGCTCAACGAATGCACCCTGAGCATCATCGGCCTGGGAAGCGTGGGCCAAGCGGTGGCTAGTCGTGCGGCCGCGTTCGGTATGCGGCTGCTCGGCAATGACGTCGTGTCACCACCTCACGCGTTCTTGCAGCAGACGAAGATGAAGCTAGCAAAGCAAGAGGAGCTGCTGGCGGAAGGGGATTTTGTCAACCTGAACTGCGACTTGAACCCTTCCACGTTTCATCTGATCGGAGATGAGGAACTCCGTCTGATGAAACCCTCTGCTGTGCTGATCAATTGTGCGCGTGGCGCCTTGATAGACGAACCTGCACTCCTGCGAGCATTGCAGCAGGGCGTGATCGCCGGCGCTGCACTCGATGTGTTTGAATTCGAGCCGCTGCCTTTAAACGGCCCGCTGCGGAGGATGCACAACGTGCTGCTCGCTCCGCATGCCGCCAACAGCAGCCAGGTGGCTTTCAATCGAGTACACGAGGCAGTCATCGCCAACCTCATGGAGGAGCTAGAGCGCGCTACGGCGTTATGACCCGGACGGTGCTGATCACAGGTGTAGCAGGAGGCATCGGACGCGCTGCAGCGCAGTTGTTTGCGGCTAACGGCTGGCGTGTAGCAGGCGTGGACCGGTCAGCGGATGCACAGGTAGAGTCTGTGCACAAATACGTGGTTGGCGACGTTGCGGATCCAGCTAGCGTGGCAGCCATTGTGGATGCGCTGCGTGACGATCCCGGCCGGCTGGATGCGCTTATCAACAACGCCGCCATCCAGATCTGCAAGCCCATCCAGGAGATGGAGGTCGAGGAGTGGGATCAGACGATGGCTGTCAACGTCCGCTCCACTTTTCTCCTCGTCAAGGCTACTTACTCCTGGCTCAGGCGCAGCGCCGGGAGCATCGTGAACGTCAGCTCCGTCCACGCAGTCTCAACTTCGCAGCACGTCGCCGCGTATGCGGCGAGCAAGGGGGCGCTTGCGGCGCTCACCCGCGCTCTGGCCGTTGAGTTCGGATCGCAGGGCATTCGGGTGAACTCGGTGCTGCCCGGCGCAGTGGACACCCCCATGCTGCGGGCGGGGCTCGCCCGCGCAGCCTCACCTTCGTACACGGCGGATGCGATGAGGGAAGTCGCCTCCAGAACCGTGTTGGGGCGTATCGGGGAGCCACGGGAAGCCGCTGAGGCGATCCTGTTCCTCGCGGATCGTGATCGCTCCTCGTTCGTTACCGGCCAGGTGCTCATCGTCGACGGCGGAGCTACCGCCAGGCTCAGTACCGAAGCCTTTTTGCAGGCCCCATCCCATGCGCATCCTGTACATCTCGATCGCGTACATTCCGTCCCGCCGCGCTAACAGCGTCCAAGTCATGAAGATGTGCGAGGCGTTTGCCCGCAGTGGACATCGGGTCACCCTTGTGGCTAAGGACAACCCCGAGCGTCTCGAGGGTGGGATCGATAACGATCATAGCTTTTACGGAGTTGCTCCGATTTTCGAGATCGTCAAAGTACCGCGCCCTTCCTGGCGTGGTGCGAGCTTGGCTTTGGCCTGCCGCATACAGACGCTTATGGCGAACGCCAGATCTGAGACCGACCTGCTATACAGCCGAGATCTTATTGCCGCGTATCTCGGTATTCGATCAGGTTATCCGACTGTATTCGAGGCACACGAGGTGCCGGACCGCTGGTGGTCTAGAGCGGCATTTGGACGACTGGCACGTTCTTCCTACTTCCGACGTCTAGTCGTGATCTCCAGAGCGCTAAAGGAGGATCTAGCACGACTCAGCCGTACGCGCGAGGAGAAGGTGGTTATCGCTCACGACGGGGCCGACCCAGCCGCGTCAACGCGGCAGCGATCGAGGCGCACGCAACCGACTGATCGCGTTCGGCTTCAGGTCGGCTACGCGGGCAGTCTCTACCCTGGCAGGGGGATCGGGTTAATTCTGGAGCTTGCCCGGAGGCAACCGGAACATGACATCCACATCATCGGGGGAGAGAGCATGGATCTGGAACAATGGTCGCATGCAGCGCTCCCCCGCAACCTTGTATTTCACGGGCACGTGCCCCACGCGCTGATTCCTGACCACCTTGCGTCCTTCGACGTTGCCCTCCTTCCCTACCAACGCCGCGTAATGGGAAGAAGTCGAAGGAGCGATACCAGCCGGTGGATGTCGCCTATGAAGATGTTTGAGTATATGGCAGCAGGTCTCCCCATCGTCTCTTCAGATCTCCCGGTGCTCAGGGAGGTGCTGGAGAACGGTAGAAACGCGCTCCTCGTTTCACCCGACGACCTGGATGCGTGGGCAAAGGCCATAAGCCTTCTGGCTGCGAACGCTGGGCTGAGGCGCCGTCTTGGTGAAGCTGCTAGGGCCGATCTTATTGAGTATTACACTTGGGAGACTCGCGCCAGGAGCGTTCTTGCCGACTTGTGAGGGCGAACCAGGCGAACCAAAGGAAGAAGGTCCTGATCGTGCGGCCCACTCTGGGGCGCGGAGGAGCAGGCCGAGTTACCGTGACCCTCCTTCGAGCCCTTGACCGCCGGCTTTTCGAGCCAGCTTTGATGCTCGCGCGAACTGAGGGAGATTTCCTCGATGACCTTCCCCACGACGTGCCGATCTATACTCTCAACACTCCGAGACTGCTTATCGCCTTGGTCCCGTTGGCTGTCTTCCTCCACAGAACGCGGTGGGACGTGGTCTTTTCGACCTCGGGAGGCATGAACTTAGTGGCGGCCGCCGCACATCGTCTCTCGGGTTCAAGGTCTCGGCTCGTACTCTCCGAGCGAGGCCTCCAGCGGCACGAGATCTCGCTTAAGCGATGGCTCCTCCTGCCGCTAAAACGCAGGCTTTACAAGCAGGCAGATCACATTACGACGGTGTCCGAAGGCGTGAAGGCCGAACTGGTGGAGATCCTCGGGTTGAACGCTCGAAATATCGCTGTAGTCTACAACCCGATCGTGACCTCGGAGCTGCAGGTCCTTGCAAAAGAGCCAGTGGAGCATCTCTGGTTCTTCCAGCCCATTCCCATCATCCTTGCGGCAGGCCGTCTGGTTCCCGAGAAGGACTTCGCCACGTTGATCCGGGCATTTGCGCAGGTTAGGTCCATTCGTGAGGCTAGACTGATGATCCTAGGCGAGGGGCCGCTTCGGAGCGAGCTCTCGGAGCTTGCTAGGTCATTGGGGATTGAGCGGGACGTTGCCCTCCCTGGATTCGACAAGAACCCTTTCAAGTACATGGCACGGTGTGCGCTCTTCGTCCTCTCATCCCGCTTTGAGGGCCTACCTGGCGTCCTGATTCAGGCGATGGCCTGCGGATCGCCGGTCATCTCCACTGCCTGCCCCTCGGGGCCGAGCGAGATTATCGACGACGAGGTTGACGGCTTGCTCGTGCCCGTGGGCAATGTGCATCGGCTGGCCGATCGCATCGGCTACCTGCTTGATAACCCCAACGTCAGGGAACGGCTTTCGCTGAACGGCCGCCGGGCAGTCCAGCGATTCCACGCAGACGCGGTGGTTACGGCATACAGCCGTGCCTTGATGGGGTCGGCGGACGGCAGTGAGGTAGGTCCTTGAAGACGGTGGGAGGGGAAGGAAAACTCAAAGTCGGCTTGGTCGGGTGCGGGCACATCTCGGAGATGCACCTGCGCGCCTGGCGGCGGTTGCCACACTTTCGAATAGCCGGCCTCTTTGACGTCAATCGCTCCCTGGCGATGAGACGGGCAAGGCAGTTCCACGTCGAGGTCGTCTACGACGAACTCAGTATGCTGATCTCCGACTGTGATGTCATCGACGTCTGCACGCCTCCGCAGACACATGCGAAGATAGCCCAGCACGTCATCGACGCCGGACGTCACCTGATTATTGAGAAACCTCTGGTCACCGACGTAGACGACTGGGAGATACTAAGAGTTGGCCTCTCCCGTTCTCCCAGCAAGATCGCCGTCGTTCACAACAAGAAGTTCATGCAGAGCATCCGGCAGGCGAAGCGATGGACGGAGGATGGACTGATTGGCGACGTTCTAGGGATCGAGCGGAAGTTTCTTACGAGTCCAAAGACCGATCGGATGCTCGTGGGGAGTTCTCACTGGTCGCACTCCCTTCCGGGAGGGCGATGGTTTGAGACATTGCCGCACGAGCTCTACCTAATCCACCACTTCCTTGGCCCGCTGGACCTGGCATCCGTCATCGTGCTCCACACGTCCCGGGACGCTGAGCGAGCGCGCGCCGATGAGGTGTTGGTCACCTTCCACGGGGCGGCATCGATGGCGATGATCCACTACTCGGCGAACTGCGACATGAACGCGCGCACCATGACCATCTACGGGACACGTGGGATCATCATGGTCGACATCCTAAGCGACTTCGCTTATCTGTCCAGGATCTCCGACAGCAAATGGCGGCGCGCTGTTGGTTCCTTGCCGGTAGAGGCAGGGTTGATGCTGGCCCGATGGATCCCTGACCGCTTGGATTATTTGCAGCGGCGGGTGAGGCGCAAGACAGCCCATGCGGCTTTCATCGAGGCGTTTGGCCGGTACGTCCAAGCACAGGGACCTGCGCCTACACCTTTGGAAGAGATCGAATACGCCATCCGGTACAGTGATGCGATTGGGCGAGAGATCGACAAGCAGCTAACGACCTGGAAGGGCTTGGACGGCTCTCACGCATTGGTTCAGGGCGTGAGCTGAAGGGTATGCGCCGTCACGATCCCGGCCTTATCGATCGATCTCACGCTCAGCTTGCCGGGAGCGGGCTCATACCTCCCTTTGGAGGGCAGTTGAAAGAGCTGGTTGCCGATGCGGGTGAGGTCCCGGCGCTAAAGGCTGAATCGGTCAACCGCCCCTGCTGGGATTTGACCCCACGGCAACTGTTCGACATCGAGCTCTTGCTGAACGGCGCATTCTCGCCCCTCGAAGGTTACCTTGATCACCAGAATTACGAGTCTGTATGCGCCGAGATGCGGCTTATCGACCGAACCCTCTGGCCCATGCCCATCTGCCTGGACGTCACGGAGGAATTCGGGCGGCTCTGCAGTCGCGCGACTAAGATCGCTTTGCGCCACCCTGAGGGCATGGTGATCGCAGTGCTGACCGTTACTGATGTCTGGATGCCGGATCGCATCCAGGAGGCCGCAACCGTCTTCGGAACGACCGACGAGACTCATCCCGGAGTTTTCCATCTCAAGTATCAGACCAACCCGGTGTACATCGGGGGGGCTTTGCAGGGGGTAGAGTATCCTCCGCACCACACCTTCAAGCACTTACGTCACACCCCACGTCAGCTACGTGATCTCTTTCGGACACTTGGGTGGGACCGCGTCGTCGCCTTTCAAACGCGCAATCCGATGCATCGCGCGCACGTGGAATTGACAAAGCGAGCGGCGGCCCTGGTTGACGCCAATGTGCTGATCCATCCGGTAGTGGGCCGGACAAGCCCGGGCGACGTTGATTACTTTGTGCGTGTCCGATGCTACGAGGCGCTATTGAAGTACTATCCCGCGACGCGGACGGTGCTCAGCCTGCTGCCGCTGGCCATGCGCATGGCTGGCCCCCGGGAAGCCCTCTGGCACGCGATTATCCGTCAGAATTTCGGTTGCACTCACTTCATCGTTGGGCGGAATCACGCCGGCCCGGCCAAGGACGCTAACGGTGAGGATTTCTACGCTCCTTACTCCGCCCAGGAGCTGCTGCGGATCCACGAGCCCGAGCTCGGAATCCGAGTCGTCCCCTTTGAGGAGATGGTCTATGTCGAGGACTTCGGGCGGTACCTCCCGCAGTCCGAGGTGACCTCGGAGGCAAGGATCCTGACGCTCTCTGGGACGGAGCTGCGCAGATACCTCCGGGAAGGGCTAGAGGTACCTTCCTGGTTCTCATTTCCCGAGGTGATTGCCGCCCTCAAACAATCCTATCCCCCTCGCTCGCACCAGGGGTTCACGGTGTTCTTCACTGGACTGTCGGGTGCAGGCAAGTCGACCATTGCGAACATCCTCGTCGCCAAACTGATGGAGATCGGAACCCGGCCGGTAACGATCCTCGACGGAGACATTGTGCGCAGGCACCTCTCGAACGAATTGGGATTTTCGAAAGAGCACCGTGACATCAATGTTCGTCGTATCGGCTTTGTGGCCAGCGAGATCACGAAGAACAGAGGGATTGCGGTTTGCGCTCCCATTGCGCCCTACGCCAGCACGCGCCGTGAGGTCCGCGAGATTATCAGCCAGTATGGAGGGTTCATCGAAGTCTACATGGCAACTCCCCTGGAAGTTTGCGAAGCCAGGGACCGTAAGGGGGTCTACGCCAGGGCACGTGCCGGAATGCTTAAGAATCTTACAGGAATCGACGATCCCTACGAGGCTCCATTGAGTCCCGAGATCCTACTGGACACTTCGGATAGGGCTCCCGAGGACTGTGCCGAGGAGATTCTCCGGTACCTCACTCGGATGGGTTTCCTTAGTCCGTGACCCTATGATCATCGCTCCCGTGTGGTGCGCCAGCGCCTCTCCAATCACCGGATCGGCGCCGGTCGGTGACTGGTGCGCAACGTCTCTACTCTGGTGGGAACACGAGGGGGAGCTCAGCCGGCCATGAGACAAAGCCCGCTCATCACGCGACGGACACTCATCACGGGGAGTCTCGCTTTCGCGGTATTCGGGAGGGGTTCCTCGGTCCTGTGTGATGCGATGCGCGTTCTTGCGGCGGCGTCGCCGCTCGTGACCGTGGACGTGCGCAGTTTTGGGGCCAGGGGGGATAATCAGGCGGACGACACAGCGGCTGTGCAGCAAGCCATCGAGTACGTCTACCGTCGCGGCGGCGGGGTCGTCCGCTTCTCGCCGGGAATCTATCTCGTGGGAAGCGTTAACATCTACCCCGGCATTGCCTATGTTGGCGAACGGGCGGTAATCAGACGGCCGGACATCCGTTCCGCTTTTGCACCGCCGACAGGCGCCCGAACCTTTACAACGCAGCCCGTGCGGTACTCGGGACTTGCCGACTCGCCACCGCTCATTGTGAAGAACCTCACCTTCGACGGAAACGTCGACAATCAAGGATCGAAAAAGGAAACTGAACAGGCGCACCTGCTCTTCCTTTCGGCGCGCACTGCCACGCCTGGCCGGCTCAAGGCTATCGTCGAAGACTGCGTCTTCCGGAACTCCCCGGCGGACGGTATTACCGTCTACACGAATGTCGACGGCGTAATCATGAACTGCGCTGCTCACAATTGCCGTAGGACTGGATTGACCATGAATGGCGGGTACTCCAGGGTCCAGGTCTCACACTTCCGCTGCACCCGGGGAACTTATGCTCCTCGGATCGACATGGAGATCGCAAGCCCTGGGTACGGAGGGACGCAGGCAGTAGACGTCGTGATGGACGACGTCTACTGCGAAGGGAACTTTGAACTGGAGGTGAACGGCGGGGAGGTGCTCGCCTCAAACCTCCGACTCGCCGGGTCTCGGTTCAGCCTTGTGGGAAGAGGGATCGGCACGGCCCGTTTCGTGAACTGCGACATCGGGGTCGGCGGTCGCGGAAGAGTGCACTCGCCGGGGAGGGTCACGTTTGAAGGGTGCCGCTTCCGAGGCCGGCGCGACGAGGCGAACGCGCCGCCGGAAAGTGGCATCGCGCTCAACATCCTTTGGAACCCGGGCGGAAGGAGAATCGAGAATCAGGTCGTCAGGGTAGCGGATTGTGATTTCGTCGTCGATCCGGATACGGAGCCTGGCGGGGAGAAGCTGACTGCGATCTCCACCAACAAAGACCAGCTCAGCTTCGGGAATAGGCTGGTCGTCGAAGGAGGGAGCATTTCGGCCGACTACGACGTGGGGCTGCGGATGGAGCGGGGCGGGCGGTGGGTCATCAAGGAAACGGTCATCCAGTCTCCACTCCCCCTCCGCCTGAGATCTTCGATCGGCTTCCCAATGGATGTCCTCCTCGACGGTGCTGTGATCGAAGGCAGACCTACATTGCTGGCGTTCAAGGGTGAGGGGAAGTCGGTCGATTATCCTCCGAAGAAGAACTGACGGGAAATGTCTCAGTGATGGCGCAAGAGGGAAAGGCCCAGGATCCTCCGGCGGTGCGAGGGACGCACTTCTACTTGATAGGGTGGTTCATCTTTCTAACCACCTTCCCCATTTACACATTCCAGTCTGGGCTCCCCCAGCCCGCTGATCTCTGGATGGCCGTCCTCATCCTGCTCCTCGGCCTCTCCCAAGGTTTGTTTGGAGTGCGGGCAGCTCGCCCCGTGATCCGCCAACTGGGAATGTTCGTCGCCTACGTCGCCCTGGTTAGCCTCCTCTGGACCATGAGAACGGGGGACCTTTCTATCATCGCGCCGCCCCTCTTCTACGCGTACGACCTCCTGCTGTTTGCGGCCGCCATCACGCTGTACAGTCGGTTCGGCCGATCATTCCTCACCGTCACGGTCCATGGGATCGCCGCCGCCACCTTCGTCCAGTTCCTACTGGCCGGGCGGCTACCGTTCACAGGTGTACGCGTCGAGGTATTCTTCAACAACCCAAATCAATTGGGATACTTTACACTACTCAGCGCGACGGTCTTCATGATGATCTCCAGTCACGTGAGACTACACCTTTTCTATCAGATCCTATTCTTCGCACTGGTCGGCTACCTAGCGCTGCTGTCTCAATCCAAAGCTGCCCTGGCCGCCATGTTGTTGTTCGGGCTTGTTGCACTGGGCCGGCGCAGCATCGCCATGACCTTTGCTTTGGTAGCGATGATCACTCTGCTGCAGTTTTCACCATTCGGAGTCGATTTGAGGGAAACGCTGGAGCGTCGGTTCACAAGTTCTCAGGAGGACGAGAGTCTAGCAGGTCGAGGATACGACAGAATCCTGAATCACCCTCATCATCTCGTCTTTGGCGCTGCGGAAGGGGGCTACGACAGATTCGATTCGGAGCTGGCCGGGGAGCTACATTCAACCCTGGGCACCATCATCTTCAGTTACGGCATCCCGGGGGCCTTGTTCCTCGTGACCGCCCTGATCAAGATCATCCGGATGGAGGGCGTGATCTCCGGAGCATACCTGATCCCGATCTTCGTCTATAGCTTCTTCCATCAAGGGCTGAGATTCCCAATGTTCTGGGTCATGCTGGCCGTGCTCTTCTGTTCAGGTCTACTCTCTCGTACCAGAGTCTCTCCTCAAGAGAGAGACCGTCAAGCCTCTCCCATGCCCCTCCGGCAGTTAGCCTGAGGCGGAGCGATAGCAGCTAAGGGTGCTGTACGGTCTGATCAAGTGCGAATCGCGCACGTTGTCACCTCAGACCTCTCGGTACGCTTTCTCCTACTCAACCAGTTGGTTGGTTTGAAGCGCGCCAGCTTCGACGTCGCTGCGGTCTGCGCGCCTGGCCCCTGGGCGGAAGAGCTCCGCGACAGCGAGGTCCCAGTGTACACAGTGCCGATGCGCCGAGAGATCAGCCCGTGGTTGGACCTCCACGCGCTCCGCGCCCTCATAACCCTGTTCCGGAGGGAGCGCTTCGCTGTCATTCACACGCACACCCCGAAAGCCGGCGTGCTGGGACCGGTCGCCGCACGGCTCGCCGGCGTACCGTTCGTCGTACACACAGTCCACGGTTTCCTCTTCCACGACCGCATGCCTCCACTCCACCGCGTGACGTTTATGGCCGTGGAGACCCTCACCGCAAGGCTCGTTGATCACCTGCTTTTCCAAAGCAGGGAGGACATGACGGTTGCTACGCGCTTTCGCCTCACCAGCCCAACAAAGATCCACTACCAGGGCAACGGTATCAACCTTCGGTACTACGATCCTATGCTGGGTTCCGTCCGCGAGCGCACAGCGGTTCGCCTCGAATGGGCCTTTCCCGGCGACTCCTTCGTCGTCGGCATGGTCGGCCGGCTGGTACGGGAGAAGGGGTATCAGGAATTTTTCGCAGCCGCGGAATTGCTGGTCGACCGGTATCCGCACGTGCGCTTCGTTGTCGTCGGACCGGAAGAGCCAGAGCAGGGAGACGCGCTTGACCTTGACAGGGACGTTCCTGGGGCTGTCCGCCCACACCTGCGGCGGCTGGGAATGAGGCTTGATATGCCGCGGGTGTACGCGGCAATTGATCTCCTCGTCCTCCCGTCGCACCGTGAAGGTCTCCCTCGAGTTCTGCTGGAGGCGTCTGCGATGACGCTGCCAGTCGTCGCCTCCAACATCCGAGGGTGCCGTGAGGCGGTGCTGGACGGCCAGACGGGCCTCCTTGTTCCCCCAAGGGATCATCGAGCACTGGCGCAAGCGATCGCACAGTTGATCGAGGATCCCGCTCGAGCACGCGCCATGGGCGCGGCCGGGCGCGCTCATGTGCAGGCGTCCTTCGATGAGGCACTCGTAGTAGACCGGCTCATTAAGTTCTACCGAGAAGTCCTATTCACTGCTGAGAAGGGAATGCAGCATGATCCGGCACGGGCTTAGCGTTGACGTCGAGGACTGGCATCAGCTGATGGCTCGGCGATTGACTGGCAGTTGGGTGCCGCCGTCGGATGCGGTTGTCTATCTAACCGAGACCATCCTGAACCTGCTGGCTCGGCGGGGCGTCCTTGCCACCTTTTTCATCGTGGGAAATTTGGCGGAGGCCAAGCCGGAACTGGTCAGGGCCATTGCGCAGGCCGGGCACGAGGTGGCTACGCACGGGCACTCACATGTGCGGGTCGACCATTTGACTCCAGACGCTTTTCGGCTAGAGGTGAGGCGGTCGGTCGCCGTCCTCCAGGAGACCTCCGGCCAGCGGATCCTCGGCCACAGAGCTCCGGAGTTCTCGATCAATCGGCGAAGCCTCTGGGCACTCCGGATTCTCGCCGAGGAGGGCCTGTCATACGACTCCAGCGTCGTCCCTATGTGGTCGCGTCCACCGGGCGTGACGGACGATGGCGATCGGCGGCCACATCGAATTGCGTTGTCGTCGGGCTCACTTATTGAGTTCCCCCTGGCGACGCTTGAGGTGCGTGGCTGGCGGCTGCCCGCTGCAGGAGGCGGGTACTTTCGCCTTTGGCCGTATGTCATCACGCGGGAGGCCATCCGGCGTCTGGATCGGAAAGGGATCCCAGCAATCGTTTACCTGCATCCATATGACTTGTCTGGTGCGCTCCTGAGTGTGAAGACGCTGTCGCGCTTCTCACTGAAAGGGTTGTACTGGATAGTCAGGCACAACCTGGGGCGAGGACGGATGATCCGTCGCCTCGAGCAGCTTTTAAGCGAGTTTCCGCTGACCACTATTCGAGACTTGGTCCATGCCATTTGAAGCGATCCGAGACTATTTCGATGCGCGGGCAATCACATTCGACCGCCTCTACAAAGACGATTCTGGTTGGCATGCTCTGGTCAACCGGCTCTTGCGGCGTGCAGTCTTTGAGCGCTTCGAGATCACGCTGAGGGAGAGCAGGAAGGTAGAGGGCACAACAATCCTAGACGTGGGGTGTGGCCCTGGCCGCTATGCCCTCGCGTACGCGCGCATGGGGGCGAGGAGGGTCGTGGGCGTTGACATTGCCCCGCGGATGGTGGACTTGGCGGCCCAGTATGCGGTGGCGGCGGGAGTTGCCGATCGATGCGAGTTCGTCTGTGCCGATTTCATGGACGTGAAAATTATGGAGCGCTTCGACTTGGTCCTGGCAGTCGGGGTCTTCGACTACCTATCCTCTCCTGTACCCTTCCTCCGACGTATGGGAGAGGTCTCCCGGGGGAGGGTCATCGCCACGTTCCCGGGATGCTCACGTGTACGCATGCACCTGCGCCGCGCGAGGTACGCCATTCGAGGTGTCCCCATATTCTTCTATCGGCAAGACCAGGTCGATAGAATCGCCCACGCCGCGGGGTTTCGGACGTTCAAGCTGGTGCCCATCCGCTCGTCGGGCACTGGATACGTGTTTGTGGGTGCAGGGTGGGGAGGGAAACAAGATGTCTGCCTCGGTGACTATCAGGCCAGCGGCGCCTGAGGATAGCGTGGCCATCGCCCGGCTCCACCGGCAGGAGATCTCCTGGGGACTGCTCTCAAAACTCGGAGAGGGGTTCGTCGAGGCCTTCTATGCGACTCTAATTGGGTCGCCCTATGGCTTCGCATTCGTCACAGAGCTCGAAGGACAGGTAGTGGGATTCGCCAGTGGCGTCGTAGATTGGCGACCCTTCTACCGTTTCTTCATGCGACGCCGCTGGCTCTTGGCCCCACGTGTGTTGGCCTCCAGTCTGCTGCGCCGGCGCTGGATGCGGCTGATCGAGACCAGCCGCTACACGACCATGTCGTCGCTGCCGCCCGCCGAGCTGGTCTCCATTGCTCTCGCCCATGAGGCCCGGGGCGGCGGAGTGGGAATGGAACTGGTCCATCGTGTGCTGAACGAGTTCTCGGCGCGTGGGATCACCGCCGTGCGTGTGACGGCGGGTCGCGCCAACGAGCGGGCCCGCCGTCTGTATGAGCGTGCAGGATTCCGTCTGGACAGCGAGATGGAGATCCATCCGGGCGAGAGGGAGCCCGTGTACGTCATAACTCTGCCTCAGTCCTGACCGCCTCCGCCATCGTACGTTCGCCCAATGCTCACGCTTTCAAGATCCCAGCCACAAGGCTTGGGTTCTAAAAGGCATTGTCTGCAAGGAGGAGGCTTCGAGATACAGTCATGAATGCCCGACGAATCATCGACCTCTTGATAGCGGTGACGCTGCTCATGTTCACGTCGCCACTGCTTCTGCTCTTGCTTGGGATCAATCTTCTGATAACCGGCAAGGCGTTCTTCACCCAGCTGCGGGTGGGGCGCGATCTCAAACCATTCCTGATCCTGAAGCTCCAGACGATGGTCAATGGCGCGGAGCAGGGCCCCACCGTGACAACGGCCGGTGATGCCCGGATCACGCCCTTGGGCCGGTTTCTCAGGATCCTGAAGCTCGACGAGCTTCCTCAACTGATGAACGTCCTTCAGGGGTCCATGAGCCTAATTGGTCCCCGGCCGCTGACGCCGAACGAGGTCGCCATGGTGCCGCGCGATCTGGCCCGTCTGGTCTATCGCAACGCACCAGGGGTTACGGGGATCAGCGCGCTCGCATTTGCGGATGAGGAGCGCCTGCTGGCGGGGGGCGACTCCGAGCGCCGCTACTTCGAGCAGATCCTTCCCTGCAAGATCGCGCTTGAGCTCGCATATGCCCAGCGGCAGACGTGGCTCACCGATCTCATTATCTTCATCCTTACTCCACTGGCGCCGTTTTTGCCTGGGCTGCCGCGGTCCGTAGTGCAATATCTGGTCCCAGAGTGGGCGGGCCTCTCCATCGCACTTCGACCCACTGCGCAGACGCAAATGCGCGTCCCTTCCACGGGCGCCTGAGTACGAGGATGCAGCAGAAACCATGAGTGCGGTCGTCATTCCACTCTCGCGCCCCGATCTCTCGGAGATCGAGGAACGGGAGGTCCTCGGGGTCCTGCGCACGTCCTGGCTGAGCCAGGGACCCAGAGTTCAAGAGTTCGAGGCCAGGATGGCCGCGTTTCTGGGGATCAGGCACGCCATCGCGGTTTCGAGCGGCACTGCGGGCCTTCACCTGGCGCTGCGATCCGCTGGCATCGCTGCCGGTTCGCACGTGATTACTACGCCGTTCAGCTTCGTCGCCACAGCAAACGTCATGCTCTATGAAGGGGCGTACCCGGTGTTTGTGGATATTGACCCGCTTACCCTGAATCTCACGCCCGAACGGGTCAAGGCAGTAATGGCGCGGGACTATGTTATGCAAGAGGGGCGATGGCGCCACCGGGAGAGCGGCGCCGTTCTCTCTGCTGTGCTTCCCGTATCGATCTTCGGCCACCCCGTCGCGATGGATGGTTTCCGAACGCTGGCCGACACTAACTGCCTGCGACTCATCCTTGATGCCTGTGAGTCACTGGGGTCCCTTTACTGGTCGGAGCATCTGGGGGAGTGGATCAGCGAGGCCCAGCTGGCAGACGCAGCCGTCTTGGCCTTCTACCCAAACAAGCAGCTCACGACGGGAGAAGGCGGGATGATCGTGACAAACGATGACGACATCGATCGGTACTGCCGGATGGGACGGAACCAGGGACGCGGGGAGAAATCCTCTAGCCTCGACGCCGAGATGCTGGGTTTCAACTACAGGATGGATGAACTGTCGGCCGCCCTGGGCGTGGGCCAGATGCGCCGGATCCAAGATCTGCTAACGCGCCGGCAACAGGTCGCCGCGTGGTACGAGGAGGCTCTCGGGGCCGTTGAGGAAATCGAACGCCCTGTCGCGGCGCCCTGGGCACAGGTTTGCTGGTTCGTTTACGTCGTGCGCGTTCGGCATGGCGTTAACCGCGATGGGGTGATCGCCTCGCTTGGCCAACGCGGGATTGAATCCCGTGCTTACTTTCCCGCCATCCACCTGCAACCCCATTTTGCTGCGCTGGGCTACCGCCCCGGGATGTTCCCTGTAACTGAGGATTTCGCCCACCGGGCGATCGCCCTGCCATTCTTCACTCAGATGACCAAGGCCCAGGTCAGCGAGGTTGTCGGAGCTGTTCGTAGCGCGGTCTCAGCCCATGTTGCTGTCTAGGCTGCGCCCCACAACTACCGTCCGAGCGCTGGTCTTCCTGGCGGGCGACCTGCTGATTTGGGGCGGGAGCCTGTGGGCCGCTCTCCTCATTCGCTTTGACGGCCGCCTCTCCGCCGAATACATAACGTCGATGCCCCTGCTCCTATTGGTCCTGCTTCCGGTAAAGGCGGCATGGCATCACCACTACCGGCTCTATCACGTGGTTTGGCGCGCTGTGGGGTTGCGGGACCTAATCGCCCTTGCCAAGGCGAACTTCCTTGCCCTCCTCACGATTGGAGCGGTCACCTGGGCATTGCGCAGCATCCCCGCCTTTGAAGGCGTCCCTCGATCGGTCCTGCTATTGGACGTCATCCTTGGTGCGTGTGGCGTTGGCGCCTTCCGCATTGCCCGCCGGGGCTGGCAGGCGCAGCGCGGAGCCTTCCGCTCCCGCCGAATCCTCCCCCGGACCACCCGGCTTCTCATCTATGGAGCGGGGGCGGCGGGCATGCGCATCGCTGAGGCCATTGAGGAGTCTGGGCAGGAGACTTACCATCCTGTCGGCTTCGTCGACGACGACTTTGCGAAGCAGGGGTCTTACATCAACGGGCTGCGCGTCTTCGGGGGTCGGGCGTCGCTCCCGCGAGTGGTAAAGGAACACAGGGTGGAGGAGGTGCTCATTGCGATCCCTTCCGCACATCCGGCCGCGCTGCGAGAGATCATCGAGGCGGCCAGGCAGGCCGGCATGCTGCGGATCAAGGTGTTACCTGGTCTTCACGAATGGCTGGCGGGGCGCGATCCGCTCAAGGCGGTGCGGGAGATCAACCCGCAGGACCTCCTCGGCCGGCCTCCAGCCCGCATTCAGTATGACGCGCTGCGGACCTACCTCGCGGGGAAGCGGGTCCTTGTAACCGGAGGTGCCGGGTCGATCGGCTCTGAACTGGTGCGCCAGCTGTCGCGTTTCGATGTGCAACAGATCATTGCCGTGGACATGAATGAGACGGGGTTGTTCGAGCTTGAGCAGGAGCTCAATCGTGAGAGCCCCCACACTCGCCTCGCCACGGCCATTTCTGACGTCAGGGACACAACGAAGATCAACTGGCTGCTGCGCCAAACACGTCCCCATCTCCTTTTCCACGCTGCAGGCTACAAGCATGTCCCCATGATGGAACGACATGTGGAGGAAGCGGTCAAGGCGAACGTCTTCGGCACCCTGACCGTCGCCGAGGCCGCGCTCCACTGCGAGGTCGAGACTTTCGTCTTCATCTCCTCTGACAAGGCCGCCAATCCAACCAGCGTGATGGGTGCTACCAAGCGTGTGGGGGAGCTCATCATCCACGCGCTCGGGGAAAAGACTGATGCCACCCGCTTCCTCTGCGTGCGCTTCGGCAACGTCCTGGGCAGCCGCGGAAGCATCGTCCCGATCCTGCAGGAGCAGATCCGCAAAGGCGGTCCCGTGACAGTGACCCATCCGCAAATGGATCGCTATTTTATGACCATCGCCGAGGCAGTCTTGCTGGTCCTGCAGACACCTCTGCTCGTGACCCGGGGGACTCTCTTCATGCTCGACATGGGGGACCCCGTCCGGATCGTGGATTTGGTGCGTGAACTGATCAGCTTGTCGGGGCTGGAAGCCGACCGTGACATCCCCATAGTCTTTCCGGGTGTCCGCCCGGGCGAGAACCTGCACGAGGACCTTGTGCGGCCCGACGAGCGCGTGCTCTCTACCGTCTTCGACCGCATTTTTGAGGTGCACACTCCTCGAGTAATAAATGAAGCCACGCTCCGCGATACTCTGAACCGCTTGGATCGCTGCGTGCAGGTGATGGACAGCAAGGAGTTGCGCTCGATGCTTACTTCTCTCGCGCACGCGTCGGCGGCCGAGGTACTCGCCGTCAGCGGCTGACCCATAAGACTGGACGTCCGTTTTAGGGTCTCCAATCGCCGCCCGCTGTTGTGGCGTTCGACAATGCAGACGCACGAAGGAGCGTTTGTCGTTTCGCTCGATTTCGAGCTGCACTGGGGCGTGCGCCGCCTGAGGCCTGCACATGGCCCGTACCGCTCGAATCTTCTCGCAGAGCGAGAGGCCATTCCGAAAATTCTTGAGTTGTTCCAGGCGTACGGCGTGGCGGCGACGTGGGCCACCGTGGGGTTCCTCTTCGCCAGATCCCGGGACGAGCTGGAAGCCTACCTCCCTCCGATAAGGCCCAACTACGTAGACCGCCGCCTCGATCCCTATGATGAACCAATCGGGAAAGACGAAGAAGACGACCCCCTGCACTTTGCGCCGAGTCTGATCGAGCTAATTCGCCGGTTCCCGCGCCAGGAGATCGGATCTCATACATTCTCGCACTACTACTGCAACGAACCGGGGCAGACACGGGAAGCCTTCAAAGCAGATGTTGCTAGTGCCATGGGCATCGCTGGGGCGCGAGGGATCACGCTGCAGTCGATCGTGCTGCCACGCAATCAGTTCAACAGCAATTACGCCGACGTGTTGGTGCGGGCTGGCATCCGCTACTACCGCGGGAGTCAGCAAGGGTGGATGCACGCCAATGGCGGCCTGCACGGGGAGCCGCAGACACGTCGGATCGCCCGAATGATCGACTCGTACCTGCCTCTCAGCTGGTCGAACACAATCGCTCCCTCAGACATTCCTGAGCACAATGGTCTCCTCAACATCCGTGCAAGCCAGTTCCTCCGGCCATATATGCCCATGGGCCGGAGCATGGAATTTGCGCGTCTCCAGCGGATTAGCGCGGCCATCGAGCACGCGGCGAAGATGGGTCGTGTCTTTCATCTCTGGTGGCACCCGCATAACTTTGGATCCCACATGGCTGAAAACTTAGCATTCCTTAGGAGCGTGCTCGAACGCTTTGCGTTCTTCCGCGACAGGTACGCGATACGATCCTATGCTATGCACGAGATTGAGAGCTGGTTGACTGTGTCCACAAGAGCTACCGATCAGGGGGGGCGACGGTTCTTGAATTGATACGCCGCATCGATTTCATCAGCTCCAATGACAGTCACCATTTGCCGATGTTCCGCCCGATCGTGCGGGCGCTCACTGCGATGGGGGGCTATCGCTGCAGGATGATTTCTTTCGCTGAGTTTCGAGGCATGCGGTCCCCGCCGGCCGATCTAGGGGCAGCGGGGATCTGCCGCCTGCTGCCGATGCGTGTACGGCCCTCTTCTTCGATCGGCCCCAGGTCGCGCCGCGCTTGGGCTAGGCTGGCGCGAATCCACGGAAGAGAACTTGCCTGGCGCATACTTCTGGGTCCCCGGCTTCGGGCTCAACTGGCTGGTGCGGATCTCGTCGTCGTCCCCAACGACGCAGCCTATCCCTATGATCGCATCTGCGCGTTCCTCCGTGCCCGAGGCACCCCATTCATTCTGGTGCAAGAGGGCATCCGCTATCCGCGCCCCGGTAGCTCGGACCCCGGCCACGGCAAGGGAGGAGCCCTAGCGATCGCGGCGTGGGGCGCGAGCAGCGCGGAATTCTTCCGGAGGCAGGGTCTGCCCGAGGAGTGCATACACCTCACGGGCAACCCAAGGTTCGACGGAATCCGGCGGGCGGACTGGGAGGAGGAGGCGCACCGCCTGGCTAGCCACCTGGAGCTGGGAGAGGTCAATCTTCTGTTTCTCTCCAATCCGATTGAACAACATGGCCTCTGTACCCAAAATCAGAAACTAGACCTAATTGGGCGATTCCTGCACGAGCTCGCTCCGTTCCTTGCCGATCCTCTGTTTCGAGTAATCCTCAGACCCCATGCCGCGGAGTCAAAGAAAGAATTTGAGCGGCTGGTGCGGCGTCATCCTTTTGCCAGCCGAATTCGGGTGGTACGCGAGGGAGCTCTCTACGCATGGTTCCTGCTAGCTCGTGCCGCAGTCGTCTTCGCCACTAGCGCCGGCCTGGAGGCTTTGCTATTCGGTTTGACGCTCGGGGTTCTGGAGATCCCGGGGCGAGGGTTTGCCCACGACTACGTTCAGCGGGGAGGAGCGTATGGCCTATCCTGGGGCCGACCGATGGCTGAGCAGGTGGGTGCGATGCTCATTCCGACGGCCGAATACCGGCGTGCGGCGGAACGCTACATCGATCAGGCACTGGCCATCCGGGATGGAGCTGGCCTTCGGATCGCGCGCTTAATCGACTTGGCACTCCAGCAATCCACGCGCTCGGCAGTCAGGGAGCCCTTGAGGAGCTCGGGATGGCGATACACAAGGTGACTTCAACAAGGGACTATCTGGCAGCGGAGCTGCAGGGGAGGAAGGGTCACCTACTCCGTCGCGGGTTTGAGCAAATTTCTTCAGCTCTCGCTTACGCGAGCGCCCTTTTGGAGGATCCGTTCACGCCCGCGGCGGCGGAGCGGGCCATCCGGCGCCGCGATGCGACCCGTGTGGATGCCTTCCTAGAGACTCTGGATCGGGCGGTCTTTGCTAACGCCGAAAGCCCCTATCGATCCCTCTTTGCTGCGGCGTGGTTCAACCGGGATGACGTAAAGACACTGGTGCGGACCGAGGGACTCGAAGGCGCCCTGCACCGCCTTGCCGAGCGAGGCGTTCATATCTCTATTGAAGAGTTCAAGGGGCTGCGCGAAGTTCGCCGTGGTAGGCATACCTTCTGGTTCAGTGAGCAGGCATTCAGGAACCCCTTGATACGTTCTGGCCTCATTGCTTCCTCTGGAGGGACTCAGAGCCCGGGGCTGGTCACGACGATCGCAGCCTCGAATCACCGTATGGGTGCCGAGCATCTGGCCGCGGCCATCGCAGCCTATGGGCTCCAGGAACTCCCCGTCATCGTCGTCCTTCCTCAGGCTCATGGCGCGAGCCTCTGGGCCGTCCTTGCCCTCGCGGCCATGGGCAAGACCCCTCCCTGTTGGTTCAGCCAGCTCTCGGCGCGGACCGTCGGCGGGAGCTCGTTGAGACTTTTCATTTCAACGCTCCGTCTGTGGTCACGGGCGCGGGGCCATCCGCTGCCATCCCCAACGCACGTCCCCTTCCGGAGTGAACGGAAAGTCCTTCGCTGGATCACAGACGGTGGGGGGGCTCACGGGTGTGGCATCCTGACTACGCCCAGTACTGCCCTGCGTTTGGCCCTGGCGGCTCAGGAGCAAGGGAAGCGCCTGGACAACGTCACCTTCATCACGGTGGCGGAGCCTCTTACTCTCGCTAAGGCGACCCAGATCGCGCGAGTCGGCGGGCGAGCCTATTCCTCACTCGGCTTCACAGAGTTTGGCCGCGTAAGCTATGGGTGCACGAAGGCCCGTGCGATTGACGACACGCACATTTGCCGCGACGCCATCGCCGTCATCCAACGCCGGCGAGCGGTGGACCTTCTCGGCTCCGAGGTCGACGCGCTGTTGTTCACATCCATCTGGCCTGACGCCCGCAGGATCCTCCTCAACATGGAGACTGGCGACTATGCCAGGATGGTTAGCCGCCAGTGCGGTTGTCCACTCGGACGGTTGGGTTGGTCGGATCATCTGGAGGAGATCAGGAGCTTTGAGAAGTTGAACGCGGAGGGAAGGCTTTTCTTCGGGACCCGATTGATCTCGCTGGTGGAAGAGATTCTGCCTCAGCGGTTCGGCGGCGATCCAACCGACTATCAGCTCGTCGAGCAGGAGGATCGGGAAGGCTTCACACGTTTCAATATCTACGTCCACCCGCGCCTGGGCTCGATCGACGAGGGCGCGATCCGGAGTTGCGTCGCCCGGGTCCTGCGGGGGCAGAATGTCTACCACTCGCTGATCTGGGAGGAGACCGAGACGCTTCAGGTCGTGCGCCAAGAGCCCCTTATGACGAAAGCGGGGAAGCTGATGCCCCTCCATCACCTTTCGGCTGCCCATTGAGCCTCACACCCCCACTCAAGATCGGCGGCGCAGGCGCGGAAGTCAGACCGGATCTGAAGGTGCATACAGATGCTAGACCTTGATGTGAAAGGGCTGCTCGAGGAGCGCCTGAAAGACGGGACAGCGCAGGTGGCTGTGATGGGTCTGGGCTATGTCGGCTTACCTTTGGCCCTGAGTTTGGTTGGGGAAGGGTACACCGTATGCGGCCTAGACATCAAGGCCGAGAAGATCGACGCGATCGCCAAAGGGCAGAGTTATGTCCGGGACGTCTCCTCCCCCGCACTCCGGGCAGCGCTGGCCACAGATCGCTTCATCGCGACGAAGGACTCCTCCGTCCTCCGCGACTGTGACGCCATCTTCATCTGCGTCCCCACCCCGTTCACGCTGCAGAAGGAACCCGACACCTCGCAGATCTCTGCGGCGGCGCAGCAGATTGCTGCCCATCTGCACGAGGGTCAGCTCGTCATCCTCCGGAGCACGAGCTACCCGGGTACGACCGAGGAGGTGGTACGGCCGGCGCTGGAGGCGACAGGCCTGCGGGTAGGGCGCAACGTTTTCCTGGCGTTCGCGCCCGAGCGGATGGATCCGGGGAACCGCGGCGTCAAATGGGTTGATGTCCCGGTAGTGGTTGGCGGCTGCGATCCCGTCAGCGCTCATCTGGCGGCGCTTCTTCTCGGCCGCATCGCCCGGTCGGTGACCGTCGTCTCGTCATGCGCAGTGGCCGAGATGGCCAAGCTGCTGGAAAACGTCTTCCGCAATGTCAATATCGCGCTGATCAACCAGATTGCTCAACTCTGCGACCGGATGGACCTCGATATCTGGGAGGTCGTTGATGCCGCGGCCACCAAACCCTACGGCTTCATGTCTTTCAAACCAGGTCTGGTCGGAGGGCACTGCATACCCGTTGATCCTTACTACTTGGCGTGGAAGGCGCGCGAGTACGACTTCCACATGGACTTCGTCGAACTGGCGGCCCGTGTTAATGATGCGATGCCTTTCTATGTCGTTAACAAGCTCATGTTAAGCCTTGACAAGGATCCGGGGAGGAAGGGGAACCAGACGCGTGTGCTGGTATTGGGCGTGGCTTTCAAGAAAGACGTGGACGACGCCCGCCACTCTCCCGCGCTCAAGATTATCGAACTGCTGCGCAAGCGGAACGTTGACGTCACGTATCACGATCCTTATGTGCCAGAGGTACAAGTCAATGGCCAGTACCTACGGAGCGGATCGCTTACTCCGGAACTCCTAGAAAGCGTGGACTCGGTACTGATTCTCACGGACCACTCCTGTGTTGACTATGGCGAAGTCGTGACCAATGCGCGTCACGTGTTCGATACGCGCAATGCAACGCGCGACGTCCGTTGGGGCCGCGAGAAGATTGTGCGCTTGTAGTACCTGGCAGCTGTTGTCGGATTAACATGAAGACCATGCTTGTGACGGGTGGCGCAGGGTTTATCGGCGCGCATCTAGTGCGCGCGCTTCTGCAGCGAGGCAAGGAAGTGCGGGTGCTCGACAACCTAGTGACGGGAAGCCTGGAGAACCTTAGCCAGGCTCTGGAAATTTCCTTGATCCAGGTTAGGGAGGCCCTCGGCGATGAAAGTGGGGCCGGCAATGGACCCAGACTGGTGGAGGTCCGCCCAGGATGCCAGGTCATGATCGCCGACATCCGGGATGAGAAGACGGTTGCACAGGTGTGCCGTGGGGTGGATGTCGTCTTCCACCAGGCAGGGCTGCGTTCGGTACCCCGGTCGGTCGCCGACCCGCTCAGTACGAATGATGTGAACGTGAACGGGACGATGCGGGTGCTAGAG
>Ga0209899_1000022_pt1 | contig 33307 bp, 31 predicted proteins | sample GWRWS1_0_10_FD_187228 | JGI IMG/M metagenome (GOLD analysis project Ga0209899, IMG submission 187228) | Riverbed sediment microbial communities from areas with vegetation nearby in Columbia River, Washington, USA - GW-RW S1_0_10 (SPAdes)... | ecosystem: Environmental > Aquatic > Freshwater >...
CGGCGCGCTCGAGCGTCGAGAGCATCCGCGCATAAGTCGTGAAGATCCCGTTCCCTGCTCCCTCCATTCGAGGCCGCCGGCGCACGACGATGAGGCCGCCCAGCAGCACCGCCACCGCGCTCCACAACACATCCGTTCGAGATCCGGCTTCGTAGGACCACCGCATTCCACCAACCCCCGAGAGCGACCGGCCGATCCATTGCGTCGTCCAGCTCAACGCGTCGCGCACGAGCCACCGACCCCGCGCCTGTGCCGCGGCGGTATCCGGCGTGATGAATCCGGGTGTCGGTTCGAAATCGATCCACCCGACGCGTGGGATGAACGCTTCAACCCAGGCGTGCGCGTCGGAGTTGCGGACCTCGTAGTACCCCGTGAGAAGATTGTATGTTCCGCTCGTGTAGCCGGTGACTAGTCGCGCCGGGACCCCTGCCGCCCGCACCAAGACCACCATGGCGCTCGCGAATGTCTCGCACGATCCCTCCCGCGTTTCGAACAGAAAATGCTCCACGGCGTCGGCGCCCGACGGCAGGAGTGGCGCCTGGAGATTGTAGGTGTGATGCGCGATCAGATAGCGGTTGATCGCGACGACTCGCTCATGCGGGGTGAGATCACCGTGCGTCAGCTGAGCGGCCAGATCGAGCACGCGCGTCGGGATCGATGGGAGCGCCAGGTACCGCTCTCGGATGGGATTGGGGATTGACGTGTCCTTCCGTTGCAACACGCCGGACGCCGGCGCGGGCACCCGGCTGATTACGCTATAGATGATTCCGGCCTCGAGCGGCACCGGGCTGCGCAGCCCCGCATACCGGTCGACTGCGATCCCGCTCGCTGGGAAGAACACTTCGGTGACGCGATACGCACCGAAGACGACGTTCGGCTGCGGCGCCTCAACATAGAAGGTCTGCACGACTTGCTCGGAACCCGCCGGCCACGGCTCGTCGGCGGAGTACCGTGGCACGATCCGGGGCTCGGTGGAGGAGAACTCCTCGACGGACCGGTCGCTCATCCGCCAGCTGGTGCCGGTGTATTCGTCGAATGCGAGCCCGCGCCAGAACGCCGGGCGGGTGGCACGCACCCTCATCACGACGGTATCGTCGAGAACTCCGCGCAGACGGAGATCGACGTTCGTGGAAAACCCAACGTAGCCCTGAGGGTTGAAGACGAGTGAGGTCCGCGCGCCCTGCTCGCCCGCCTCTGGATACGCGGGATTCAAGATTCGGTGGTACAGCGGAACCCTGAATGCGAGGCGCGGGGAGACGGGCAGCCACCGGACTCGAAATCCTTCTCCTCGCGGGATGACCGCGAAGATGATCGCTCCCGCAGATAGCACCATGATGCCGAACGCGACCGCACTGACGGCCACGACTCGGGGCGGGACGCGCGTGGACCGGACCTCATCGTTTGACGGCGGATGGGCGGCCATGGTCACGAGGGTCGCTGCGGCGAGCAGCGCAAACGGAATCAGGAACCCTCCAAAAGCCGGGTCTCGCGCATACACACCGGCCACCGCCATCAACACGACCGCACTGGCGAGCGAATACTTGAGGTCCTTGCGCGCCGGAAGATCAAAACTGTGGAGCGCCTGCAGCCAGAGAAAAAGGCGCACCAGCGGAATGCGGGGATCGTACGGGTTGAGCACGAGACTCCTAAAAAAGTCTCTCGCCACGACGATGATCAGCAAGGCGAGGATAAGTTTCAGCCACCAGTTGCGCGCGCGCCGGCGGCGGTGGCTGACGTAGAACCCGATCACCGTGGCCGCAACGGCGAGGATCGTCTGGCCGGAGAATTCCTCGTGGACGCCGATGGCGACCATCGCCGTGAGCACGGTCCCCAGCATCACCACCCGGACCGCGACGGTGTCCTCGGGCGCCAACCGTCTTAATTGGAAGCGCGGAATCCGCAGCTGCGTCAACCTCCCACCAGACCGGCGAGCGAGTGCACGGCGATCACCGGATGCCCGCGGCCGGAGACGGCCGCCGCCGCAGTGGCGTCGCTCGTGAAGAGGACGATGCCGCAGTGCGGCGCGAGATCGGCCGACCGCACAGAGAACGCCGGCGGGAGATCACTCGCGCTCATTCTGGCCAGCGCATGCGCCGCGTCGCGCCACCCGCCGTCTACGTCCATCACGCCGTCTGGTTGCGCGGCGATGATGCGGACCGATGCGCCGGATCGAGTCAGATAATAGGCGACCGATGCTGCCGCGCGGATGAGATCCTCAAAACCGGCGTCATCCGTTCCGGTGATTCTCGAGTCGAGCAGGAGGGCCACTGTCCCGGTGGCACCGTCCTCGAACTCTCGCACGATGAGCTGACCACGCTTCGCGGTGCTGCGCCAGTGCACCCGCCGGAGGCCATCACCCTCTCGATGCTCCCGCACACCATGGAACTCGGTCCCGCTGCGCGACCGCGCCAGCGCGATCTCTGGCGCGACGCGGTCGTGCCCGGGGAGCGGAAAGTCCTTGAGCATCCGGTACCGGGGGAAGATCGTGAGCGATATCTGAGCGTCCACCGACCGTGAGGCACGAAATAATCCTGCCAGTCCTTGAGAACGGAAGGTCACAGCGCCCCCGCGGTGCTCGCCGCGCCGCAACGCTGTCGTCTGATAGGTCAGCAGACGAGGTCTTCCCGGCAAGAGAACAGGAACAAACATCCCGACGCGTTCAAGCCCAGGGACGGCGTCATGCACCTCGACGAACACACGCGGCCAACGATGCGTCCTCAGCTCCAGCGTGACCGCAATGCGATCGCCTTCACAGATCTCGTTGGGCATCACGCGCGAGACGCTGATGCCGCGAGACGCGGCGGCGGCCGTCAGGGCACCCGCGGCGAGCAGCGCCGCGAGCAGCGCCACGAGGGCATACACCCACCCCGCCTGTAAGTTGAAGGCCACGAAGGAGAGCAATCCGGCGAGCAGCGCCGTCACCAGCGCGTCCCGGTTTGGCCTCATGCGGTGAGCACAGGAACGGCTGTCCGGTTCAGGATCTCATCGATGATGACATTTGCCGGAATGCGGCTCCGGGGGATGATGCGATGTGTTAGAACGGCGGGTGCCAGCAACTTCATGTCGTCGGGCAGGACGAAGTCGCGCCCGCGACAGACGGCCCACGCCTGCGCCAGCCGCACCATCCCGAGCGACGCGCGGGGACTAGCCCCCAGCGCTGCTTCGGAATGAGTGCGCGTCGCGACGGCGAGTTGCACCGCGTAGGCAACAAGACTGCGGTCGACGTGCACCCGTCGCGCCTGCACCTGCCAATCGAGTACTCGTGAGAGCTCCGTGACGACCTGCAGTGAGTCGATCGGGTGGGCCTGTTGCTGCCGTGCGACAACCTCGACTTCGTGCTCAACGGTGGGGTACCCGAGGGACGCGGAAATCAGGAACCGGTCGAGCTGGCCTTCGGGCAGCGGGTACGTCCCATGATGCTCCGTAGGGTTCAGTGTCGCGATGAGGTAAAACGGTTTTGGCAGGGGATAGGCGATGCCTTCGATGCTCACTTGTCCCTCGTCCATCGCTTCCAGAAACGCCGACTGCGTGCGAGGCGTCGTCCGGTTCAGCTCATCTGCGAGCACGACGTTTGCGAAAATCGGGCCGGGAACCAGCCGCAATGCGCCGCGGCCGGCATCGTAGACCATGCCGCCCGTAATATCCCCCGGGAGAAGGTCCGGCGTCGCCTGAATCCGCTTGTACGATCCACCGATGGATCGGGCCAGTGCGCGGGCCAGCATCGTCTTACCGACGCCCGGGACATCCTGTACCAGCACATGACCACCGGCCAGCAACGCCGAGACGGCAAGGTCGACCGCCGGCCGCTTTCCGATGATGACCCGTTCGAGGTTCACTACGAGTTCCTCGACCTCTCGCGCCACCCGCTCGATCTCGGGAGTCCGGGTCGCCTGTATCATGCCGCGGTGAGAACTTTCTGGACGAACTCGTCCATTTCGCGGAGAAATCGCTGGCGGGAAAATAGTTCTGCGTGAGATCGAATCGCCGCGGGATCGTACGACGCCGGATCGAACCCCCGCACGGCGGCGACGAGCGCGTCAGCGATGGGCTCAAAGAAGAAGGCTCCGGTCATCCCGTCGACCACGCTCTCCAGCGCGCCGCCGCGTCCGAACGCGATGACGGGGCGACCGCAGGCCTGCGCCTCGAGTGGCACGAGTCCGAAATCCTCTTCCCCGGGGAATACAAGCGCGACACATTGGCGGTAGTACTCCCGTAACGCTACGTCGGATACTTCTCCCGCAAACGTGATGTTGGGGCGCGCCAGCTCGCGCAGGCGCGACGCCTCCGGTCCATCACCGACGACCACAAGAGGCCGGCCCAGCCTGTTGAACGCCTCGACTGCAAGATCGACACGCTTATACGGGATGAGGCGAGACACTACCAGATAGGATCCTCCGGGACGGCCGGAGGGCGTGAAGTACTCCGTGTCCACCGGAGGGTAGATCACCGTTGCCTCGCGCCCGTAATGTCTGCGGATCCGACCGGCGACGAACTTGGAGTTGGCAATGAAGTGATCCACGCCATCGGACGTTGCTCGATCCCACCAGCGCAGCCACAGCAGGGCGGCGCGGGCCGCGGGCCGCGCGACCGGAGAGAGCGCGTCCACATAGCCGGGTTCGTAATCCCAGGCATAACGCATCGGCGTATGACAGTAACAGATATGCACCGCCCCTGCGGGTTTGCGCACACCTTTCGCGCACGCATGGCTGCTGCTGATGATGACCTGCGCGCCGTCCACGTTCATCGTCTGGAAGACGAGGGGCATCAACGGGACCAGCCACCGGTGATGGCGGGCGGCGAGTGGCACCCGTTGCAGCCAGCTGGGCTGGACATCGAGCCGGTGAAACTCTTTTGGAAGCCGCGACGGATCGTAGAGGCTCACGTGCACAGGCGCGCGCGGAAACAGTTCATGCAGGGCGAGCAGCACCCGATCCGCGCCCCCGAGCGTCACCAGCCAATCGTGGACGAGGGCGACACGCAGCTCACGAAGACCGTCAGTACGCGCCACGTCCCGCGATCATGGAAGGCAGCGTGTTGAGAAGGATCTTCACATCGAGCCCTACGGACCAGTGGTCGATGTAGTACATGTCTAGGTGGATGCGCTGGCTGTAGTTGGGTTCGTCGTGCCGCAACACTTGCCACAGCCCCGTGAGGCCGGGCTTGACGCACAGCAGGCGGCGCTCCCACGGACCGTACTTACGCAATTCCTCTTCCACGATCGGCCTCGGACCGACCAGGCTCATCTCGCCTTTGAGGACATTGATCAGCTGCGGCAGTTCGTCCAGGCTCGTCCGCCGCAGCCATCGACCCACGCGGGTCACCCGCGGATCTTCGAGGAGCTTGAACGACTGCTCGTACCGGGCGCGCAGCTGCGCATCCGAAGAGAGTTGCATGTCCGCACCCTGACGCATGGTGCGGAACTTCCATGCCAGGAAGGGAACGCCCGCCCTCCCGATCCGGATGTGGCCGAACAACACCGGTCCGGGACTGTCGAGTGTGACGAGCAGCGAGATGACGGCGAGCACGGGGACCGTGATGAACAATCCAAATAGCGCGCCGATGATGTCGAAGGCGTCTTTGACCCGTCGTCCCCACCCGCCCACCGGATTGCCACGCGGCGTAATAAGAGGAAGGCGCTCGACGATCTCGACCTCTGCGCCGGCAGTGACGAGTGTGTAGAGGTCAGGCACGATGGCAAAGGGCACGCCTGCTTCCTGACAGATCGCCGCCACGCGCATCGCGACCTCGCGCGCGTCGGGCGGCAGGGCGATGATCACGTGGTGCGCTCCGAGGCGCCTGACCGCTGGCAGGACAGCGTCTGGCCGGCCCGCCACCGGCAGCCCGTCTACGTCTACGCGCTGGTCAGGATCGAGAAATGCGACCGGCCGCTGTCCCAGCTCCGGCCGGCGGCGCAGGACGTCCACGACCGTCTGTCCCTCCTGCCCTGCCCCGACGATGATGACCCGGCGCACGTCAACGCCTCGCATCCGCAGAACGCGGTGCGCTGCGCGCATGACGAGGCGCACGGTCAGGAGCAGGATCGTGCTCAACACCCAGGCGTACAGAATCCACAGCCGTGAATATGAGAACTGCCGGTAGAAGAACGATGCCGCGAGCAGCCCCATCATGCCGACCGCCACGGCGCTCGTGATCCGGAGCGCTTCATCGAGTTGAGATTGCACCCGGTCCCGATATAGGCCGTAGGCCGCGAAAATCAGGATCCAGGCTGGAACGAGCGGCGTGAGGACCGTGAAGTAGGGCCCGACTGGTGGTTCATCAAGCGCGGGAACGATCTCCCAATAGAAGCGCAGCAAGTACGCCAGCGAGAATGCGGCGGCGATCGTGCAGGCATCCAGCACGATCATGAGCAATGCTCGGACCTGTCGTCGGCGTCCTTCGGTGAGCATCTGGCCGTTCCCACCAGCCATATGCCCCCCGCATTTTTCAGGTAGTCCGAACCTCGACGGTCGAGCCGCATGCCGCGAGCGCAGCGTGGTAGGCATCCACCGTCGACGTGACCATCCGTTCCAGGGAGAAGTGGTCCGCCACCCTTCGACGGGCCCGCGCGCCCATCGCCGCGCGAACAGGCGCATCGCGGAGCAGTGCGACGGCGGCCGCGGCAAACTGTGCGCTGTCGCCCGGTGCTACCAGGACACCGGTGAGGCCATCGTCAATGACCTCGCTTAGGCCCGGAAGCCGTGAAGCGACCAGCGGTCTTGCGGCGGCCATCGCCTCGAGCGCCGCGAGCGGAAGTCCTTCCCACCGTGACGTCAGGAGCACGACATCCATGGCCTGCAGCAACTCCGGCACATCCTGCCGCGTGCCCAGCACCAGACACCGGCCCTCCAGCCCGAGCGAGCGTACGGCCGACTCCACGCGTGGACGAAGCGGGCCGTCTCCAATCAGCAGAAACCTCGCATCGGGGAGACCGTCGGCTATGCGGCGTGCAGCATGCAGAAACGTCATCGGATCCTTCTGAGGGACCAGGCGCGCAACCATGCCGATCACCGGTACGCCCTGAGCGATACCCAGCACTGCACGGTCAGCGCCAGCTGTGAATCGGGTCAGATCGATACCGTTGGGAATGACTGTCGCGCGCGACGCGGGGATGCCAGCTTCTTTCGCCGCCGCCAGATCTCCGTGTGTTAGACAGATGACGTGGTCGGCGAGCGCGCATGTCGCGCGCTCGGCCAGGACAAATGCCCCGCGAAGAACGGGATAATCCTGGCGCCTGAACGCAAACGCGTGGGCCGTATAGACCACCGGCCGGACGCCGGCCGCACGCGCGCTCATCGTCCCGAGCAGTCCCGCGCGGCTCCCGTGCACGTGGACGACATCGGGCCGTTGCGAGCGCAGCATCCGAGGAAGTGACAGGAGCGTTCCAACGCCCATGGGGCCGACTTTGAACACCGGCACACCGGCCGCGCGCAGCCCCGCCCCCGATGGTCCGTCGCGTCCAACGACGACCGTGCTGGTCCAGCCATGCAGCGCCAGCCCCTGCGCGAGCTGGATCAGGTGTGAGCCTCCACCTCCAACCTCTGCCGTGTTGATGACGTGGAGAACTTTCATCTCCAGCCTTCGCTCAGCGCCTCCAGGAGCTGCCCTCTCCCGAACTGAATCGCCAACAGCCGTCTCAGCCCGCGGAGCGTCCCCCTCACGGTTGGCATGTCCCAGACTTTGAGAAGCAGAACCGCGAATCCGACATTCAGCCAGACATACGAGAGCCGGGTCACAAACGTCTTTGGCGCGCAACGCTGGAAGAAGCGCAGCCAGCTCAGTACGCGGAGTTCGCAGAACCGCTCCCGGTCGAGGCGGCTGCGTGGGGTTTCTTTGTGGATGAGCGTCGCTTCAGGCACCCAGCGCAGCTCACATTGATACCCGGCCAGCGCGCAAAAGTCTCGATCCTCGCCAAAGCTGTACCCTGTGTAGGATTCGTCGAACCGGAGGGCGTCCACGATGCGGCGCCGGAACGCCATATTGGAACCGTACAAGCGCAGCGCGCGCCTGGGCTGAGCGCTCGGCCGCAGGTGGAATTGCAGTGCATCCCTCTCCACGGAAAACGGTCCACGGTAAAATAGCCAGGAGCGAACCCGCTGCGCAGTTGACATCGTCTCAGGCAGGTTGGTGATGAGACCGCCGGCGCCGCCGATTCGCTCGGCGGGATCATCGTCAAACACGCTCAGCATCGCGCGGAGATATCCGGGATTGAGCACCACGTCATCGTCCAGAAACAGCACCACGCTGGACGTCGCCTGATCGAGCGCGCGGTTGCGGGCGTGCGTGAGCCCAGGCAGTGCGGGAGCGTAGTCGTAGCGCAGGCGAACGCGGCTGCCCGAAAACAACGTGGTCACAGCCTCGTGCTGCGGGCGACGGCTTTGATCAACGATGATCACCTCGCTCGGCGGGGGGTCCTGTGACAGGACAGATGTCAGACACTCCCTCAGGTCGTCTGCGCGATCCTTGGTGGCAATGAGCACGGACACCGTGTTCATTGCTTGCCTGGTCTCGCCATTTCTGATCGATACCACCCGAGAATGCCCACGACTTCGCCCACCCGCCAGGCCAGATCACAGACCGGCTCCATCCAGTCAGCAGTATCACGATGGCCGTTTCGCACCCACCTAAGCGGCACGCCGGCCAGTGCGTGCAGTGTTGTGGCGGCGATGCCCGCAATGCGACGCGCCAGCGGAGGCCTGCCCAGACCGTGTCGGCGCCCCAGATCCATCGCTCCACGCGCATACTTGCTCGCCTGCGCCATCAGGTCTCGCAGCGACGACCGGTGGTAGTGCGTCACCACCGCTTGCGGTATGAATGCCACTTTCAGACTGAGGTCCTTCTGCATGCGCCAGGCAAGGTCCGCATCCCCGCCCGACTGCATATCTCCATGGAATCCCGCAAGACGGTGGAAGACCTCGGCGCGGTATGCACAGTTCGCCGTGATTGGGTACGGCAGGTAGCTGTGGCGCATCGTGTTCACCTGGCTCATCAAGTTCCGGCGGCGCGCATATTCCTCTATTGTGGTCGCAGACGGCGGCGACAGAACCTCGCCGGCGACGCACGCGACTTCCGAATCGTTGAAGCCTGCGATCAGATACGTGAGCCACGACCGATCGGCGACGCAGTCGGTATCGGTGAACGCCAGGATCTCGCCCCTGGCGTGCTGCGCCCCGCGGTTTCTCGCAGCGTACGACCCTCTGGTCGGTTCTGAAAGCACTCTCACGGGATACGAAGCCGCGAGAGTCGCCGTCTCGTCCGTCGAGCCGTTGTCGACCACCAGCACCTCACAGCGCTCGCGTGCGTAGTCGAGGCCAAGGAGTGATTGCACACATGCGGCGATGGTGCGTTCCGCGTTGTATGCCGGAACGATGATTGAGACGAACGGACGGTTGGTCACAGCGCCCCCACCTGCGCCGCCGGGGAGGTGGCACGCCGACGCCCGAGCATCACCGAGACATACACGACGGCCGCCAACACGGCCGCATACGAGAGCGAGGTCGCAATGGCTGCACCGGCGATCCCGAGGCGTGGAATCAACAGGAGGTCGAGAGCGACTGTGACAGCGAGGCCAACTGCCGCTGTAATCGCGTTGTATTGTGGATAGCCCCGTCCGAGGACCTCACTGGCCAGGACCTTGGCGCCGCTCAGCAGGACGGCTCCAGGGAGCAGCCAGAGTAGCGCCGGGTAGGCGCTCACGAACGAAGCCGAAAATACGCTCCGGATGATCACTGGGGCCGCGATGGCCAGCATTACCGCTCCGACCGCCGCGGCAGCCGTCGTCAGGATGGCGTAACGCCATCCCGACGTCCCCACATCCGTTTTTGCTGCGGCCGTTCGGGGAACGATCACGAAACCCACCGCGTCCGGCAAGAACCACATTAGTTCGGCAAGGGACACTGCCACACCATAGATTCCCACCGCCGCGGGCCCAAGGAAATAGTTGACGAGGAACATGTCGAGACGGTAATTCAGAAACTGCAGTAGATTGGCAACATGCCCTTTGAGTCCGAATGCTGTCACGTCACCATCCCGACCGGGCCAGTGGGGCCTGAAGCGCCCCCCATAGTCCCGCAGCATCCCACTCATGAGCCCAACGCCGATGATCTGTCCAGCGAGGACGGCCACGAGTGCCCCATAGAGACTCCAGTGCATACCCGCCACCAACAGGAGCGTCAGCAAAAAGGTCAGCCCGCTCTGCACCAGCCGAATCCGGCTGACCGCGGGAATCCGCTGGAGTCCCTGCAAGATCCCTGAGAAATTATTGCCGAGAACCATCCAGGGAATCAGGCTGAAGGCGGCCCACAGCCCCCATCGCGGCACCCCGGGTATTACGCGCTCGTGCCAGATAGTGGCACCTGCGATCAGCACCAATGCCCCAGACGTTGCCAGCAGTGTCCAGGACACTGAGAGTCTTGTGAGCTGAGAGACTGACAGCCGCCGCGACGCCGCAAAGTACACGTTGGCGACATTCACGCCACCGCCGAGCAGCAGCGCGAGCAGGCCCGCGGCGAGGAGAATGAGCGACAGTGTCCCCTTCCCTGCCGGACCAAGCCATCGAGCGGTCACTGAGGCCAAGGCGAGGGATATGAAGAACGAGACGACGTGCACGGTGAACACCGAGAGAACGTCGCCCGTCAGCCCGCGAGGGAAGATCGTGTCGGACGCTCGCGATCGCATCGAGAGAACCATCCGGTTTAAGGCCAACGGCGCCGCTCCGCCTGCAGATGTGACGGAACCCCTGCGTCCATTGCGGTCACACAGTCGTCATACACCTCGTGCATAGCCCTGCCAATGACTTCAGGGCCGAACCGTGCGCGAGCGTAGGTTGATAGCACGTCGGGATCGTAGTGCCGGTGGCGATTCAGCATCTCGATCAGCGCCCCCGAGAGTGCGACCGCATCCCCAGGAGGGACGAGGATGCCGACGCCCGGCACCACAAACTCCGCGGGTCCTCCACTCTGGGTCGCTACGACAGGCAGGCCCGATGCCAGCGCCTCTGCGGTGGCCACACTGAACGTCTCATAGGAACTGGCGAGCACAAAAACGTCCGCCTGGCGCATTCGGGCAGCAAGCTCCTGCGGTCGCAGATACGGCGTGAAAGTCACTTTGTCGCCGATCCCAAGATCCTCGGCCAGTCGCTGGTACGCGGCACGTTCGTCACCATCGCCGACCACGTCCAGATGCCAATCGGTCCGCTGTCGGGCGACACGCGCGAGCGCTCCGAGCAGGATCGGAATACCCTTGACCGGCTTGAGTTCCCCAACTGTCAGCAGGCGGATCGGACCTGCAGTGGCGCGCGCAGGCCGGGAGACGCCTTCAAAAAAAGCCTCGTTGATCGCGTTGGGAATCACCTGAAACCGGGCTCGAAGCCCTCGCGCCTCAATTCCGGTACGCAGGCTGTTGCTGACCGGAAGTACGCGGTCGGCCAGCGAGAAGGCGACGCGCGCCTTCAACAGTTCTTTCCAGGGCAACAGGTTCCGCGGAAAGACCGAGTAGTGCTCGGTGATCAGCACGGGAATTCCGAGCAGCCTTCCGGCGATGACGGACGGAATGCCCGCTTCATAGATGTGCGCGTGAATGACGTCGGGTCGGAATCCCTCAACCGCAAGCGTTCGGATGGCCTGAACGATGCTCATCACATATCTGACGTATGTGGATCCGGGCACGGGGTGTCGACGGTGCCACACGCGGTATGTCAGCACGCCGCCTGTAAGCTCACGATTGAGTTCCTGTTCCATCCGCCACGCGCGAGTGATCCCCGGATCCGTCCCCATCGAGTGCAGCACTACGACATCGTCGTAGAGCTGGACGGCCCTGGCGTGCTCACGCACGAACACGCCTTCCAGTGGCCGTTCGCGACGCGGAAACCAATTGGTCACAAACAATACCCTCAGGCCATTCCCCTGGACCATGGGCGATGCTGCGTTAGTCACTGCTGTCGTGTGCATGGATCAGCGAATACAGCTGCCCAGGTTCATCGTTGGCACTTCACGCGGCACGTGAGCAAGGACAGATTTGCCGTCTCCATACTCAATGCCATCGAATCCGCGAGATAGTAAAGCGGCGCGAACGCATCGACGGCTGCGGCCACATACTGCCACCTCACCCCGCGGCCCAGCCATCCCCTGCGGTTCAAAAACCTGTAGATCGGGACGATCCCCACGATGTCCACATCACGATCCGAAAGGACGTCCCGATACTGGGCAAGACTGCGGAAACTCACGTGCGGGGCCGGCCGCTGCTGCATCCGAAATGAGTCTGTCAGTAGCAGCACTCCGCCGGGGCGGCAACGTTGGACAAGATGCCCAAGGGCGGCCGAAAAATCAGTATCCGGCAAATGGAACATCACATCAAAGGCCTGCACGAGGTCGAATTGCTCTTCAGTAGGCACGCCTTTTGCGATGTCCGCCTCCCACACGGTTGCTGTCGGGAACTTTTCCTTCAGGTGCTTTACGGTGGTCGTGCTGATATCAACTCCGGCCAAGCGGGTGGCACCCCACCGGGCATAGAGCGAAAGGAAGAAACCTGTCCCAGCTCCCACATCCAGGACTGAACGACCGCGGATGTCGACCCCGGCCATCGTCAGCGCCCGGCGGAGCGCTCGAATCTTCGCCCGGTAGAGCCACCAATTGTAGTAACGACCGTGCTCAAGGTGGCCGGTGGCTCGAAGCCCGGTTTGCTGTAAATGACGGTGTTCCCAGTAGGTTCTCGGCTGGTAGTTCATTTCAATGATTCCAAGGCCGCATTGACATCTGTGTTCCCGGGATCTTGTACGAGAACTCTCTGAAGTATGTCGGCCGCGTGTGTGCGGTCGCCCATCTGCACGGCAAAGTCAGCGGCATCGATGGCGAGGGCCACCACTTGTGGCCACATGAGCAGATGAATCATCTCTTGGTCGAGATCTTGTTTCAGATAGAGTGTTAACGCCCGGCGATACACCTGATCCGCGTCGTCCCAGCGCCTCTGCCGCACCATTGTTGTTGCGAGTAAGCGGTACGCTTCAGGCCGATTCAGGGGATCGGCCTGAAGAGCAACGTTGAGCCAATGCTCCACCTCGGCCAGGCGTCCGGCATCGGCGCCGGCTCGTGGCAGGAGCAGATCCGCGAGCTGGAGGGGATAACTGGCATTCATCCTGTCGAGCGAGATCGCACGCCGGGTGTAAAACACAGCGAGTTGATGGCGGTCGGCGAATCGAGACGCGGCATACCCTGCCGCCGCCTGATACCTTGCCTGCAGTGGATTGCGGATCGACGCGGTGACGTATTCCTGCAGCGCCAGTCCATAGCGTCCAGACCTGGCGTGCTCATACCCCGCGACATAGGCCTGATGCGCCGAGTGCATTGTGAGGGTAGCCAGTGCAGCGACCGCGAGCGCGATGACGGGCACCAGGCGAGCGCGGGATAACGCCGGTCTTTGGTGCGGAAACGGAGGAACGTGACTCCGATCGAACGATGCGATGACTCCGATCAGCGCGAACGCCATGGCAGGATTCGCATAGAATGACCAATCCATGTCCACCGCACTGTGCAGGAAAAATGCAAGCACACCGAGGCCCGCACCCACCACCAGCGCATGGGACTCGCCGATAGGAGTCTGCCGGAGCGCACGTATCCATACGCCCACGGTGGTGATCACGAGCAGTCCGAGAGCGATGCCTCCAGGAACACCCATCTCGGCGAGGGTCTGAACGTAGAGGTTGTGCGCGTCCCTGGCGTAGAACCGCACGTCGCGCTGATAGCGGGGATGAACCGCGCCGAACGTTCCCGGACCGGTGCCGGACAGCGGGTGGTCCCGAAAGATGTCGATCGCCGCCCGCCAGAAATTGATCCTCCCCTGGATCGACATGTCATCAGCGTCCGTGATCGATGCGGCGCGCGCAGCTACCCCCTGTCCTCCACTCGGTGACGTAGGGGGGCGCGTGATGGACATCACCGCGCCCGAAACCAGCAACATGACGATCAACAGTCGACCCACCGCGGCGGTCCAAGAGGGAGGACGGAGGAGCAGAAGCCCGATGGGAGCGATCAAGAGCAGTGACAGCCATGCCCCCCGGGAGTACGTGAGCACCATGGCCGTCGCGAGCAGCACCGTCAGCATGGTGTGAGCGAGCGCATCACGTGAGTTGCGCGCGGATACCAGCCGCACCACTTCAAGCGGCAACACAAGCAGCAGAAACGCTGCAAACGGGTTAGGCCAGTAGAACGTCGCGTACCAGCGCATCCCCGGGTTGTTTCCTCCCCAGAAGAGAAAGAGAGCGATCAACACCACCCAGCCGGCAATCGCCACTAGAAGGTCGAGCATGCGGCGCGCGGCCCCGTGCCCGCCCAGCAACGATGTGGTGACGACCGCAATGCCGAGATACATTGTCCACAACAGGAACTCGCGCACGCTCGCCTCCGGCCGGATCGACGTGAGCGAGGTGAGAAAGATGACACAAAGCATCACAAGCATTGCCCGGCCGACGCTGCCAATTTGATGCCGGCGAGTCCAGATGAGCACCGCGAACGCTGCGTTGGTGAACATCTGAGCCATGGTCAAACTCAATTGATCTCGGCCGCCGTCGCTGATCGCCAATTTGAACACGACAGCAGCCATGAGAACGGGCGCGAAATCGAGCCAGGACAACCGCAAGACGTCCAGGCGGTCAATCGTCCAGCCTCTCTGGACTCGATCCGCGAGGCTACTCGTCATTGCGCGGTCTCGCCTCCCAGCCGCACGCGGCCCCTGCAAGCAACCAGATGATCGGGGTGAACGCTACCGAGCTGAAGGAGAATTGCGCCTGAACCAGATAACCCGTGAGTGCGCCAAGCCATCCCGCCGCGATGATCCGGTCCGCGCCCGACTCACGCCGCCACGCGCGAACCGCCGCGCCGATCACCAGGAGCCAGAACACAACATAGGCGGCGGCACCCGGAACTCCCACGGACACCGCCATCTGCAGCGTGTCGTTGTGCGCGCGGTCTATGATGACGGGCCGGACCCCAAAATAGCGCACGAGCGAATTGCGATCGTACGGGAAGATTTCGCGCAATGTTTCGATTCCCCAACCCAGCAGCGGCCGCGCGCGGATGAGATACACGGTCCGCTGCCAGATAAAGAGCCTCGACGCGACGGATCCGGACTGCGTCACGGCGGTCGTGGCGACACGGGCGCCGATCTGCGCCGGCGTCGCGACGACGGTTGTCAGAACGGCCACGGCCAGGACGACGGCGGCCACGAGACAGGCGCCAACCATAATCTGGCGGCGCCACTCCGAGCGGCCGACTCCGACGGCAACAACGCTCCAACCCACTGCGGCGGCGAGCCATGCCGCGCGCGTCAGTGTCAGGGCTAACGCCACGATGGCCACACAGGAGCCGGCGAGCCAGATTCCACGGGCAACGCCTCTGGACGTGATGGCCAGGACCAGTAAGAGGGGAATGACCGAAACCAGATATCCGCCCAACACCACTGGTCCGCCCACGGTGGATGGGATCCTGAGGATGCCCAGCCCGCCGTACCATTCTCTGGTGAATGCTTCCCCGTAAAATAGCGGGGGGATAAAGAGTTGCAGCACACCGTATGCGGCGACTGGCAACGCCGCAATCGCCGCCATCCTGACCAAGCGGTGAAACCCTGGTTTCGAACCGAAGAAGTGCACGCCGACCAAATACAGCGCGACGTAAGCCATCAACGCCAGCAACCCCTCGTATCGCCCGGGACCGCCGAAGAAGGTCAGGCGGGGGTTTACCGTGGTCCACGATGAGATGATCGCGGCCAGCACGAACGCCCATAACGCCAGTTCGGGCGCGGTCGGGTTCCATTGCCTCCTCGACAGGGCACGCAGGATGAGCCATCCACCGAGCATGACGCCAACCAGGCTGTAGAGCACCATCACCTTGGGGCGGCTGTACGCATCTTGGCCCCAGGGCGTGACGACTAGGGGCACGACCGCCACAAGCGCAAGGGCGGCTATTCTCACAAACTGTGTTGCAGCGGTCGCGACGTTAGTCATCGAGTTGATGAATTTGGTTTCGAGCCGGCTGATAGTCGGGACGAATACTTAAGACGCGACGCCACGCGGCACGCGCCGCGTCGGTGTCCCCGAGGCGGCGGTATGCGTGGCCGAGGAGATAGTGAGCGTGCCAATCCTTCGGGTCGAGTGCAATGGCCTGTTCGAGGTCGGCCCGCGCATCAGCATCGCGTCCGGCGCGCAGCTCGATAAATCCGAGTTGCCGGTACAGAGACGCGAAATACGTGTAGGGGTAGATGGCGAGTAACCGCCGGTAGGCGTGCACGGCAGCATCGATATCCCCTTGGCGAACCTCGGCTTCAGCCAGGTCGCCGTACACCTCGGCTGCAAGAGGGGCAAGGACGATCGCCTGGCGAAAGCGATGCGCGGCCTCGGGTGCGCGGCCTCGCCGGTAGAGCGTCAGCCCCTCGCTGTACAGCAATGTGGCTCGCTGCTCGCGCTGTAACTCCGCGGCGACTTCCTGAATTCTCCATCCGAGTGGCAGCACAGCAACGAGGCAGGCGACCACAAGCCACCGGCGGGCCCGGGTGATCGAGACACCGGGAACGCGAGGGGCGGACGCACGCCGATCTAGCCGGTTCGGTGGTTGCATTGAAAGAGTGATGCGGCTGGGTGAGAACTACCCCAGCCGCACCCTGTCAAGTCGTATCAGAGATCCGAGCTACGGCGCTGACTCTTGCAGGCCGCCGCCAGGAGTGTAGTTCAGACCACCGCCAGGAGTGCCAAGTGTGTCGCATGCGTTGGTCGTTGGGAAATCGACGCCCATTTCGTAGTCTGTGGGCGGCGTTCCGGCTGGTACATAGGAGTAGACGGTGTTGGTGCACGGGTCGTTTGGCACGGCCCGCAGGTAGGTCGGTGAAAGTGTCCCAAGCGCCGCCGGGTAGCTGCCTCGGTCCACGAAGTAGCTCTCCAGGGCTGTGGCCAAGTTCTTCAGGTTGCCCTTGGAGGCCGCGAACTGAGACTGGGCGCGTGCCCTCAGGAAGTTGGGGATCAGGATCGCCGCGAGAATCGCGATGATCGCAACTACGATCAGCAGCTCGATGAGGGTGAAGCCCTGCTCATTCCGCAGTCTGCGTGAGAAGAAGTTGAACATGTAGGCTTTCCTCCTTCGGTTTCGAGATGAAATCCCTACCATGTCGCGCGGACGATCTTGCAACCGATAAGTCCGCCCGGTTCGCACAACGTCCGCCGTATGGTGGGTTTCTCTACATCCCACTGCATGCCCAAAATCCCACAGCCTAGACGTTTTTAGACCCCCACTCGCAATCTCTCCCCCGGGGGGAGAGCAAGGAACTGGACTTAGGGGGTGGGGACCGAAGTGAGCCCTACGGCGAGCCCGCCTGTCGGCGTGTACACGATGTAGCCCGTCACGCCAGCCTGGAGGTATTTATCTGGGCCGTCCGACAGCACGAATGTAAATCTCGCCATGTCGGTCACGTACCCGTACGATGCCCTGTCGGCCGGCGATTTCGGAACCGACCTGATATAGCCGCCCGACACAAGGTCGGTCTCCCACGATGCCGCGGCCGGATACACTTGTTGCTCGTTATAGTAGAGATCGAGCGCCACGGCGATGGTTCGCATATCAAGCTGGCAGGCCGCCAGTATCGACGACGCCCGCGCACGGACGAAGTTAGGAATGAGTATGGCCGCGAGAATACCCAGAATCGCCACGACGACCAACAGTTCGATGAGCGTGAAACCTGCCTGCGTGCGTCCTTTCACGTAACGCCTCACCTGCTTTCCGGCCACGCGGGGCGCACTCCGGGCGGCCTTTTGGCGCTATACCCGCGGATATGCCCTTTTACTCGGCGGTTAGAGGTACGCTGGCACTAGGACACGAACGTCAATGGACGATGTGAGGCGCAGTGCCGCGTGTCCCACGAGTCTGCGCGGGGGTATGCGGGGGCAAGAAACGACACGAGACCAAGCGTGCGCTGCAGCCGGAGCAGCACGAATCGCACGCATCGTACGAAGGAGTAGAGAATGCGACGATTCGCGGCGTGCCTTGCGGCATTTTTCTGCGTGGCGCTGGTCGATACGACGCTGGCGCAGCAGCCGCAACCGCAACCGCCGCTCCAGCAACCGCAGGAGCCCGGCCGGCCAGTCTCCACACGCATCGTCCCCGGCCGCAGCGTCGCCAACATCTCAGTTGGAACCCCGATTCATCGGGTCTTCGCCCGGTTCGGACGGCCCTCAGTCTCCATTGAAACGGCCGTCGACGTCGTGCACGTGTACAGCCGGTTCGGCATCACCGTATACTCCCGCTCTAACATGGTCACCGCTGTGTCCACCACCAACAGCCTGATGAAGCTCGATCAGGATCTCGGTATCGGGTATCGGGCAGAAACCGTCCCGGCCCGCTTCGGCCGCACATTTCGTGAGGGCACCGTCGAGGAATTCCCCGGCATGATCTATGACGCCCGCGGCATCGGGTTCGGTCTCGATCGCCAGGCCGTCGCCGTCATTATCGTATTCCGACCGAACGGCGCCAACCAGGTCTCTGGTCTTCTGCCCGGCGGCGTCCCCGTTCGGCCGCCGATCACAGGATTCCCGAACGTCGCCGGACTGAAACCCTTTAGCCCTGAAACAAACTTCATGTCGTTGCCCGGATACCTTCGCTGGCTCGTGCACCAGGCGTCGGGAACATGGATTACCTACGCGGAAGCGAAGCGGATTGTTGAAGAACAGCAGCGGAGTGCTCGGTAGACTGCGGAAACAGGAAGCAGGAAACAGGAAACGGGAACTACCAAGACTTTCGCTTTCGGAGAGAAGCTATTAGAGAGTACAGCATTTTCCCCACTTGATCGTATCCTTCGGCATACTTCACGAAAGTCTCTCTGGGGACTAGCCCGAGATCAGTGACAGCGCGTAACGTGTAACGGACTTCGGCGAGCGAGCCACGCGCGACGCGACAAAACTGCACGTATTCTCGAACCGATCCACGAGCATTTCCCTCCGCCAGGTTCATAGGTATGCTGAAAGCTGCTCGGCGTAAGTGTCTTCCTAGCTCGAACCGCGCTGATGCAGGGAACAGCTCTACCAATCGATAGACGGCCAATGCCAGCTCGTGCGACAGTTGCCAAACCACCAAACGCTCATGCGCCGGCTGATCCATCGTCTCCAACCCTTCGAGCGTGTCTAATCTAGTGGCCATCGATTGGAGAAGGCAATGACCTGGGTGGGCTATCTGCCTGGGGAATGAACTCGGGGTCCGAGCGTTATCCGGACCCCGACCGCACGTACGGTTTCTGTTTCCTGCTACCTGCTTCCTGATTCCGCCTTACTTTATACCTGTGATCAACTGATACAGCGGCATGTAGAAGGCCAGCACGATGAATCCGACCACGAACCCCAGGAACATGATCAGCAGCGGCTCAAGAATCGAGGTCAACTGCGCCAACGTCGTCTCAACCTCAGCGTCGTAGAAGTCCGCCACTTTCTGCAGCATCGTGTCCAGGGTCCCTGTTTCCTCACCCACTGCGGTCATCTGCACGACCATCGGCGGGAAGAGACCGCTGGCCTGGAGCGGGAGGGCGATACTTTCTCCTTCTCGGATGCTTGAACGCACGTTCTCAATGGCCTGGGCGACGACTTTGTTATCGACGGCTTTGGCAACGACCTCCAGCGCCTGCAGGATCGGCACGCCGCTCGAGATCAGCGTGCCCAGCGTGCGCGTGAACCGGGACACCGTCACCTTTCGCAGCAGCGCCCCAAAGACCGGAACGCGCAGCTTCCATTTATCGAATCCGAACCGGCCAGACGGAGTGCGGATATAGGTCCGGAACGCGTAGAGGCCCAGCGCCATCATCCCCAGGAAGATGTACCAGTACCCAGTGGCCACCCGCGTGAAGACGATCATGATACGGGTCGGGAACGGCAGCACGAGATCCAGCCCCTCAAAGAACCCGATGAACTGCGGAAGAATGAAGAACACGAGGAAGAAGATGATGCCGAGCGCAAAGATGAAGATCGCCGTGGGATAGGTGACCGCGGCCCGCACTTTCTGCCGGAGCGCGAGATCCTTCTCGAAGAAGATGGCGATCCGGTTGAGGACATCGTCCAGCACGCCGCCGATCTCGCCCGCGCGGATCATGTTGACGACCAGTCCCGAGAACGTTTGTGGGTGCTTGCCAAAGGCATCCGACAGCGTCGTGCCTTCCTCGACATCCTTGCGGACCAGGCCGACGATCTCTTTGAGCTTTTGATTTTCCGCCTGCTGCTCGAGGATCGTCAGTGTGCGGACCATCGAAAGTCCGGCGTTGACCATCGTCGCGAATTGCCGCGCGAAGACGGTGAGTTCCCGCATTCCGACTTTGCGGAGGCGGCGCAGGGCGTCGCGCAGCGAAGTGCGCTGCTGCTGGCGTTCCAGGCTTGTGACGAAGAATCCCATCTCCTGAAGCTTGCCGATCACGCCGACTTCCGTGTCCGCCTCGATGGCGCCGGCGACCACTCGGCCGCCGCTGTCTCGAGCGCTATACCTGAATGTTGCCACGGTTACTGGCCTCCCCGTTCGATGATCTTGCGCAATTCGTCCGGATAGATCGCTCTGGCCAGGGCGTTCTCCAGGCTGACCAGCCGACGTGAATAAAGGGAATACAGCGATTGGTCCATGGTCTGCATGCCGTACTGGGCGCCGGTCTGGATCGCGGTGTGAATCTGGTGCGTCTTCGCTTCACGCACCAGATTCCGGATCCCCGGAGTCGCAATCATGATCTCGACGGCCGGTACGCGCCCCAGATTCTCAAGCGAGGGCCACTGGAGGCGGCCTCGTCCGTCGCCGCTGACAGAGCTGCGCACGGCGGCGGCCGCGGCCAGCGGACGCCGATCTTTTCGCTCGATGAACTGCAGATTCGGCAGGAGCTGCTGGCTGATGACAGCCTCCATCACCCCGGAGAGCTGCACGCGGATCTGCTGCTGCTGATGCGGCGGAAAGACGTCAACGATGCGGTCGATGCTCTGCGCCGCGTTGGCGGTGTGCAACGTGGCGAAGACCAGGTGTCCGGTTTCAGCGATCGTCAGCGCGGCGCTGATCGTCTCCAGGTCGCGCATCTCACCGACCATGATCACGTTCGGGTCTTCGCGCAGGACCGCCCGAAGCGCGTTGGGAAACGTCTGCGTGTCGAAGCCGAGTTCACGCTGGTTGACCATGCTCTTCTTGTGCCGGTGCACGTACTCGATCGGATCTTCGATCGTGACGATGTGCGCGGAACGCTCGGTGTTGATAAAGTCCAGCATCGCCGCGAGCGACGTGGATTTCCCGTGCCCGGTCGGGCCAGTGACGAGGATCAGTCCGCGCGGCAGCCGGCACATGTCTTTCAACACCATTGGGATGTTCAGTTCCTCAATGCTGGGAATCGCGTCGGAGATGACACGGCAGGCCACGCCGACCGAGCCACGCTGGCGGTACACGTTGACGCGGAACCGTCCCAGTCCTTCGACGGCGTAGGAAAGGTCAAGCTCCCAGTTCTTTTCGAACTTTTGCTTCTGGAAGGTGTTCAGCATGCCGTACGCCAGCTGGAATGTGTCTTCGGGTGTCAGCGCCGGGTAGTTCAGGGACGTCAGCTTGCCCCACACGCGGGTCATCGGCGGGATGCCGGTGGTGAGATGCAGGTCGCTGGCTTTCGCGCCGACGGTGTCTTTCAAAAGATCATCGATGTTCATATCGTCCCCGCCTTCTCCCATGCCCGAACGAGGATAGCCATAGGCCACAGACTCGTGTCCACCTATAGGAAGCCCTCATGGAGCCCCTTTCAGACCTCCACATACACCACCCGTTCGACTTCCGCGACGGACGTGATTCCGGCGGCTGCCTTATGAAGCCCGTCTCGCAGGAGCGTGGTCATCCCGTCACCCCGCGCGTGTTCCTTTAGCACGTGAGCAGGCTGGTTGTTGACGATGAGATAGCGGAGGTGCTCGGTAATCTCCGCGAGCTCAAAGATCGCGGCCCGGCCTCGGTAGCCAGTATCGTTGCAGAACTCGCAGCCCCGTGGCCCAAAAAATTCCCCCTCGGGAACATCCTCCCCGAAGCGGAGCTTTAGTTCTTCGAGGCTCAGTGGGTCGAGCTGCTTACACTTCTGGCAGAGTTCACGCACGAGGCGTTGCGCCGCCACACCCGCCAGGGATGCGGCCACCAGATAGGGTTCAATCCTCATGTCCAGCAGGCGCGTGACCGCCTCCATCGCGTCATTTGTGTGGAGGGTGCTGAGGACCAGATGGCCCGTGAGGGCGGCTTGAATCGCGATGCGCGCCGTGTCCTCGTCGCGGATCTCGCCCACGAGGATGATGTTGGGATCCTGTCGCAGCACGTGCCTCAACGCCGAGGAAAACGCCACCCCGGCCTTCGAGTTCACCTGAATCTGTGTCACGCCGGGGATCTGATACTCGACCGGATCCTCGATCGTCACGACGTTCACGGCTTCATTGTTGATCTCGTTCAGAATCGTATGCAGCGTCGTCGTCTTGCCGCTTCCCGTCGGCCCGGTCAGCAGGAACAGTCCCTGCGGTCGCATGGTGATGCGTCGCAGCCGGGTCAGATTCGCTTCCGCGATCCCGAGTTCGTCAAGATTGTGGATGGGCGCGGCTTTGTCCAGCAGCCGCAGCACCACCTTCTCGCCGAAGAATGCCGGAACGGTGGAGACCCTGACGTCGATGGGCCGACCGTCGACGCGCGTCTGAAAGCTGCCGTCCTGCGGCATGCGGCGCTCGGCGATGTCCATACTGCCCATGATCTTGATGCGCGACACGACGTGGTTGAGGACATGCGGGGGCAGATGATGCTTGTGCTTGAGCAGTCCATCGATCCGGTATCGGATGCGGACGTCATGATCTTGTGGTTCGAGGTGAACGTCGGTGGCCCGCTGACGGACCGCCTGTTCGATCACCTGATTCACGAGGCGGACGATCGGCTGTTCTTCCGCTGCGCGGCGCAACCCCTCGAGAGACACAACTTCATCGGCGATCGCCGGGAGGGGGAGGCCGCGGATCGTGGCCTGCATCGGGTCGTCGATATCTGGGTAGAGGTTGAGCGCGTATTGGAAATCGGAGACGGTGGTGACAACGACCCGGACGCTCAGGCCAGTGAGCCGCCGGATATCGTCCTGGGCGACCACATCCAGCGGATCGACCATGGCGACCGTGAGCCATCCGTCGTCTTCTGCGATCGGGACGACCTGTAGCCGGCTGGCATCGGCCGGCGAGAGAAAGCGTAGGGTGTCCTCAGGGATCCGGCGCCCGGCCAGGCGAACGAATTCGGCGCCAACCTGCCGACCGAGGACTCGCGCCACGTGTTCCTGATCGACGGCACCCATATCGAGGAGAACACGTCCAAGGCGTTGACCGCTGGCGCGGTGGATTTCAAGGGCCCGGGCGAGCTGGGGGCGGGTAATCACGCCTTCGGCATGCAACATCTCACCGAGCTTGCTTCGGGACCGCTTCACGAGCTCGGCCAATTCCTATCTCCAGTCTCCTCGGTCTACCATGTCTACTGGGTCTCCTCGGTCGACCTACTCAATAGATGGGTGATGTTTGAGACCGGACTAGTAGACTCAGAAGACCTAGCAGAGTTAGGAGACAAAACTTTGGTGGCTAGACGTCGACGAAGACTACTCGCAGGAGTTCGTCGACAGTCGTCGCGCCTTCGAGAACCTTCAGAATGCCGTCTTCACGCAACCCCTTCATTCCCTCCGAGATGGCCTGCTCGCGGATCTCGTTGGCCGAGACTCCCTTGAGCACCAGCTCGCGGATCGGTTCGGTGATCACCATGAGCTCGAACAGACCGAGGCGACCCTTGTATCCGGAGCCCTTGCACCGGTCGCAACCCTTCCCGCGGTAGAACACGATCTCTTCGCCCGACTCAGGCGCCAGGCCCAGGCGGTGCAGTGCCTCGACCGGCGGCGTGTAGGATTCTTTGCAATGGGCGCAGATCGTGCGGGCGAGACGCTGCGCCAGCACACCCGTCAGTGAGCTGGTAATGAGGAAGGGCTCGATGCCCATATCGATGAGGCGGGTGGTGGCGCTGGGCGCATCGTTGGTGTGGATCGTGGAGAGCACCAGGTGGCCGGTGAGGGACGCCTGGATCGCAATCTCTGCCGTGTCCCGGTCTCGGATCTCTCCGACCATGATGATGTCGGGGTCCTGCCGCAGGAACGAGCGCAGCCCGCTGGCAAACGTCAATCCGGCCTTCGGGTTTACCTGGACCTGATTCACCCGAGCCAGCTGGTACTCAACGGGATCCTCCACGGTCATGATGTTCTTTTCCAGCGAATTGATTTTGTTGAGGGTCGAGTAGAGCGTCGTCGTCTTTCCGCTGCCGGTGGGGCCGCTCACAAGGATCATGCCGTACGGCTTGCTCGCGAGTTCCCCCCACGTCTCGAGCATGGCCACCGTGAACCCGAGCTTGTTCAGGCCCACCTTCGTCGTCGACTGGTCCAGGATGCGCATGACAACCTTCTCGCCGAACGCCGTGGGCAGCGTGCTGACACGGAGGTCGTACTCTTTGCCCTCGATGACGACGTGGCTGCGACCGTCCTGGGGCAGCCGGCGTTCGGCAATGTCGATGTTGGCCATGATCTTGATGCGGGAGACCATCGCGTGCTTCACCCCCTTCGGCGGGGTCATCACGTCATGCAGCACGCCGTCAATGCGGTAGCGCACGTGCAGGCTCCGGCGGTGCGGTTCGATGTGAATGTCGCTCGCGCCGTCAGAGATCGCCTGGCTGATAATGAGGTTGACCAGACGGACGACGGGCGCTTCTTCGGTCAGCGTGCGGAGCTTCTCGATGCTGACGTCTTCTTCGCGCGTTTCCATCTGTTCCAGGTCGATGTCCGAGGCCTGGCGCATCGCCTCTTCCAGCGACTCGTTCCCAACGTAGTGCCGCGAGATCGCCGCCAGGATGTCATCCTCGGCAGCCACCACGGCCTCGATCTCGAGCCCGGTGATCAGCCGGACATCGTCCAGCGCCACGACGTTCAGCGGGTCCGCGATGGCCAGACGCAGCTTTCTTCTGGTCTTGCTGATCGCCAGCACCTTATGCCGCTGTGCAATGTGCTGCGGGATGACCTTGACGACGTCGGCATCGATCTCGATCGCGCCGAGGTCGACGACTTCGAGTCCCCACTGCACCGACAGCGCCTTTGCCAGCTGCTGTTCGGTGACCACGCCCTGCTCGACCAGAATGCGTCCGAGATGGCCGCCGCTCCGGTGTTGCATCTGCATGGCCTTCTCGAGTTGCTCGCGCGTGACCACGCCTTCGTCGAGGAGAATTTGCCCGAGCGACTCTGTACGGGCACGCGGGCGCCGCCCGGTCTCCGGGGTTTCCTTTTGCTGGGCCTGCGAGGCGACAGGCTGTGCCGTTGGCCTTACCGGAGGGGCCAACGGCTTGGCGGGTGGCTGTGGGGCAGGCTCACCTTTCTTCTTGATTTTGGATGGAGGCTCAGAAGGTGGCGCCGGCTGAGGCGTTGGCTTCGGCGGCGCCGGTTTTTGGGCCGGTTTCTGCAATGATGTTGGAGGGTGATGCATAGGAAACTGAGGTTCTTCCACAGCCTCTTGAGTCTCTTGCTCGTCGACCTCTGCGTTCTCCAGATCCTGAGGCGAGGGTTTCTGTGCAGGCGGCGCGGAGGGCGCAGGCCGGGGACGTTCCCGCGTTGCGGGTGGTGCTGGCGCTGCGGCCTTGATCGCCGGCGGCTCGGCTTCAGCCACCGGCGTCTCCGGCATGTCCGACAGGCGCGGCATTTCCTTCAGAATGCGGTCGATGCGATCCTGAACCTTCGAGGCGTCGCGCAGCCGGCCCAGCTTGATGTACACATCACGCAGCGCAGTGTGAACCTCGGAGTCGTCTCTCGCAAGCTCGGCGGCTTTCTCGTAAGCCAGCGCGGCCTTCTCCCAGCGCTCGGCCTCCGCCTGCATCTCGGCCAGTGCGACGTATACGACCACGGCCGCCCTCGGCGCCCCGCGCTGCACGTAGAGGTTGGCCAGCCGAGCGTACGCGACCGAGTCTTGGGGTGCAAGCTCGAGAACCTTCTTGTAGGCTTGGATTGCGTCGTCAAACTGACCGCGTGCTTCCAACACGCGCGCACGATGAAAGTGCACAGCGCGGTCCAACGTCGTGTCGTGCACGGGAACGCGCAGACGCTGCTTGTACTCGATCAGGTCGAGGACTGAGTGTCCGTCGGTGCCTTTCGCGTCCACTATGACACCTCAACTTCGGTCATAGGTCGTAGGTCGTGGGTCGTAGGCAAGAAAACGCAGTCGCTACGACCTATGACCGGCGACCCACGACCGCATGTGTGCACTCAGAGCTGGTTCGCAACAGCGGTGCGGATCTTCCGCATTTCAATCCGGAGACGGCCGAGGTTCGCTCGCTGATCCGCGACCACGGCGAGTACTGCATCCGGGCCCGCAGGCGACACGGCCACCGGCCCCATCTCGTACTCCAAGAGAATGGAGTCCAAGGCTCCCAGGCGCAGCTCACCGCCCATCTGGCCGAATGATCCGAAGCTACTGGCAGCAATCGCGCCCACGGTGTCCGATTCCATGCCATCGCCGTGCGTGGCGGACTCGATGACGAACCCGTCTCGTCCCACAACCATCGCGGCCGTGATCCCGTCGATCTTCATAAGCCCATCGAGGATCCCTCGCAAGCCCCCAGCTGCATCCATTGTCTGCATGACGTCCTCCCTCTCGACTAGATGACTCCCGCGTTTAGCACCGATGCAATTTCCGGCATATACCGTCTGAGCTGCAACCTTGCCTTCCCAACGTTGCCGCGCGGATTGATTACGATTCCCACATAGTAGTCCTGGCCCGCCATGGCAAGCAGGATGATGTACCGTTCCGCGACAAGCATGATGTGGTCGATCGGGCCGCCGTCAACTTTCTGACAGAGATAGTCCAGCACTTTGCTGGCCATCGCCCCGTCTCCCGACATCTCCTCGAGCGGAAATCCCTGGTCGACCTTCAACGCCTCGATCATCGCGCCGTCCATGCCCACTACGGCGGCGCCGACGACGCCTTCAATGCCGCCGACCAGCGATCGCATCAGATCTTTGACATTCCCAGCCATCCCGACACCCCTAAGAGCGGTCATAGGTCGTGGGTCGTAGGTCGTAGCACTGCAGGGTCTTTCCCACGACCCACGACCTACGACCTACAACCGTCATGAGGCTTCTCCCTCGGGCGCGTTTTCCGCCGCGAGCAGCAGGCGAACGCCCTGCAGGCGCAGCCCCTCCTCGTCGATCAAACGCTTGATGCGCTTGATCAGATCGAGGTCTTGCTGGCTGAACAGCCGGTGCCCGCCGCGCGTCCGCGCAGGCCGGATGAGTCCATACTGACTTTCCCACGCGCGGATCCGCCGGGCGTCCACGCCGGTGAGCCGGGCCACGGTACGGATGGGATAGATCGGAAGGTCCGGCCGCACCGCTGTCTGCTTTGCTCCGAGACCGCCCACATCTACGCCGGCCGGCCCGGAGACCCGGCTCGATGGCTCGGGTGCATGTGAACCGACCGCTCGAGTAACCATCAGATCGCCTCCGGATGCATCGTGTCACGCAGGCGCCGCAGCGCGGCGTGCATGACCCGCGACACGTGCTTCTGAGAGATTCCCAGCTTCCTTGCGGCTTCCGTCTGGGTGAGATCCATGAAGAACAAATAGTAGATGACCTTCCGCTGCAGCACCGAGAGTCGCTCGATCGCATCGCCGATCAGCACGCGCTCTTCGACCGGCAGGTTCGCAGCGCTCAGGTGCGTGTTGGCGATTCGATCATGCTGCGCCATGGGCGCGCCGTCGTCGCCCTCGCGCTCCTCGTCGAGCGACACGAACCGGAGTGATTCCCGGGCCTGCAAAACCTCGTGTACGTCGTCGGGGCTGATGCGTAGCTCGCGCGCAATCTCCTCGATCGCGGGGGTCCGGGATTTCCGCTGCGTGAGCTCAGTTGCGGCGCGCGAGACTCGATGGTCCATCTCGTAGAGCCACCGCGGCCGGCGGACAGTCGTGCCCTGGTCTCGGAGATAGTGCCTGATCTCGCCCGCGATGAGGTGGCGCGCGTACGTCTCAAACTTCACGCTGCGACCCGGATCGAAATTGCCCACCGCGTTCATGAGGCCGATGTAACCGATCTGGTGTAAATCGTCGGTGGGAATCCCCGAGCGGGCATATCGCCGCGCCACCTGGTGCACCAGCGGCATGAACCGATAGGTCAGTTCCGCATGCAGCTGAGTGTCGCGCGAGACACGATAGGCACGGAAGAGATAATCTGTGTCCGTGCCGTTCTGGCCGGCCTGACGCTGCAGCACCTTCGTGCGCGCCATAAATAAACATCCTCCCTCGAGGCCTGCGAAGGAGGATGAAAAACGCCTCGTTCGGCGGCCCGGCTAACCCCCCAACAGTCGGTCGGAGGGTCCCGTGGCTTTGCGCCCCCAGCTCACGCTGAGTTTGCCATTTCGCGAGACCTCACTATGAAGTTGGTAAAACCTACTTCTTACCTATCGCCTTTCGGCGAGTCCCAGCAAAATCCTTCCTCCAACCTTCTCGGTTGGAGAAGCGAATATGCTGAAGCTAATAGCAATTATGATGCCATTTCCTTGAATTGTCTATGCCCTGAATTGGAGTATTTTAGTAAGCTGACTTATTCGCAATTGCAATCAGCTGCCCGTCAGGTGACGGTATAACGAGAGCACATTGAACACATACCACTGCGTCTCCCGGTACGGTGGAATGCCACCGTGGCGTTCGACCGCGCCGCGGCCCGCATTGTACGCGGCCAGCGCGAGTGATGGATTTTGCCCAAAGCGGTCCATCTGACCGCGCAGGACGCGCACGGTCCCGTAAACGTTGGCCACAGGATCGCCCGGATGCACCTTCAACGATTGCCAGGTTGCCGGCATGAGCTGACCCAAGCCGTACGCGCCGGCCGGGGAATGGGCAGTGATATGAAATCCGGACTCAATCGCGATGAGGGCGATCACCAGCCGCGGATCCACACGGTACGCGGTGGAATAATACAACACGCTACGGACGATGGCGTCCACCTGGTGGGGCGCGAGACTTGAATTGTACCAGGACACGACATGGGCGTACTCCGCCGGCGTCGCGCCCTCCGGCAGCACGGGCATACGTCTCCCGCTGAGATTGCGCAGCCACTGTTTGGCCAGCAGAGCGGTCTGTGGTCGCGGCGCTTTCACGGCGCGCTGAAACGCGGCGAACGCCCTACCCGTATCCCCCGCAGCGACACACGCGGCCCCTAACCACAACGCTGAGTCACCGGAGGGTTTCAAGCGGTACGCCTCAGAAAACGAGGCCGCGGCTTCTTGAGGGTAGCCGAGCTGGTAGTACGAGGCTCCCATCCACATCCAGGCGGTGGCATCACGGGGGTGACGGGTCAGATGCGATCGCAACCAGACGACGGCCACTCCATGGTCTCCGCGCAGATACGCCGTGCGGGCCTCAGCCAATGCCGAGGCGGCCCCGCTGATGCCTGGGAGGAGTAACATGTATAGGATTGCCAGGAGCAATCCCAGCCCCGCATGGACTGGTTGTCTGCGCGCCTGTGCCATGCCCGCCTCGCCGAATTAAGGGGAGTGCATCATTGGATATACACGCGGGAAGCCGCCGTTAGGCGTGTGGCGAGGGCCGGACGTGCTGGAGCACACGCCGGCGCACGAGCCGCTCAATCCGCCGTACGAGCATGGTGGTGGGAAACTCGCGCGCGGACAAGGGATCAACGAGAATCGTCCGCAACCCGAGGAGGTTGCCTCCCAGGATATCGGTGAACAATTGATCGCCAACCAGGGCCGTTTCCCGAGGGGTTGTGCCCATCACTTTCATGGCCTTCCGGAACGCCCAAGGTGTTGGCTTGACGGCGCCAATCACGACCGGTACGTGGAGATGCTCGGCCAGCGTACGGACCCGGCCGGCAAAGTTGTTCGAGACGATACAGGCCTGCATACCGGAGGCTATGAGGTCGGCGATCCAGCGCTGAACGGCCGGTGTCGGCTGCGAGGCTTTCCACGGCACGATCGTGTTGTCGAGATCAACAATCACGCCGCGGATGCCGTCGGCGCGAAGCGCCGGGAGGTCGATCTCCTCGATGGCTCGAGAGTATCGGTAGGGCACCAGCCAGCGGAGTAACATCAAGGTCTGTACCGGCGCACGGCCGCTTGATGTTCCTGCAGCGTCCGGCTGAAGACGTGCGATCCGTCGACCTTGGCCACATAGTAGAGGTACTCGGTCTTCACAGGATTGAGTGCGGCGTCGATGGCGGCCAGTCCTGGGTTGGCGATGGGTCCGGGGGGCAGTCCCGGATAGAGGTACGTGTTGTACGGAGAGTCGACCTTCAGATCGGCGAATGTGACGATCGGCTTGTGGCGGCCAAGCGCGTAGAGGACCGTGGCGTCCACTTCCAGTTTCCACCCTCGCGCCAACCGATTGTAAATCACGCCGGCGATCAACGGGCGCTCAGCCGGCACGCGCGCTTCCCGTTCCACCATAGACGCAATCGTCACGATCTGGTGCAGCGCCCGCGCTCGGCCCGATTCACGCCAGCGCGGAAGCACAACCTCGCCGAATCGATTCAGGAACAGCCGGATCGCGGCACGCTCGTCGAGATGTCGTGGAATCTGATAGGTGTCCGGGAAGAGGTATCCTTCGAGCGATGTCCCCGGAAGCGCGTCGAGAAACTCGAGGTCGAACCCCTTCGCGCCGGTACGGATCAGCCGAAGGAACTCCTCCCGGTCGCCGAGTCCGGTCCTGACGAGTTCTTCAACGATCTGCTGGGCAGTGTACCCTTCGGGGATCGTCACGGGATAGAGGACGACCGCACCACGCGCGATGCGATCCACAATCTCAAGCAACCCCATGGCGGGAGAGAGGCGGTACTCGCCTTCCTGCAGCGATCGGGTCAGCCCGCGCAGGCGAACCGCGATGACAAAATCGCGGGCGCGACTGATGACACCCGCGTGCTCGAGACGACGGCCGATCTCAGCGGACGATGAACCGGATGGAATGAAGACGAGACGAGGCTCACCGTCTGGATTGACGGGGCGGACTGCCACGATGGCGACCACGCCGGCTGCCACGACCACCGCCAAGATGATGAACAGTAACTGGCGCATGCATCAGCCGTCAAGAACGGTGATGTCGTCGTATGCATCCGTGGCTTCGAGCGCTTCGACAACGCGCTCGAGTTCCGCCTCGTCCTCGATCGCGACCAACGTGTCGTTCTCGACGCGGAAGACCATGGCCGCATCCCGATCCCACGGGATCGCCGGCGGGATCGCTCCTGCAACCGGCTGAAGGACCGCATAGCGTTGCTGGTCTACCTCGACGACATCAACAAGCGTAAAGTCCTGTGGGCGACCTGCGTCATCCAATAGCGTAAAGACTTCGTTGGCCTCAGTCACAGGTCACCTCACTCGACCCTTGCGCTTTGACCTTGTCCAGGTGGGTTTGCAGAATCAGCGCCGCGGCGACCGCGTCTCGCGCGCTCCGCCGTTGTACGCGGCGCGCGCCCGCTTCGATCATTGTCTTCTCGGCCTCCGCGGTAGACAGCCGTTCGTCCGCAAACTCGACGGGTACCGGCACCGCCCTCTGAAGCTTGGCGACGAACACGCGGACCGCCGCGGCCTCCTCTCCCTCATGTCCGTCCAACCGCAGCGGCAGGCCCACAACGATTCGATCGACATCGTGCTGTGCGATTAGCTCCCGGATACGACCAAGCACCTGCCGGAATCCATGGTGCGGGATGACCTCGAGCGCCTGGGCGATCGTCCCGCTCGGGTCGGAGAGCGCCACACCGATGCGGACCTGGCCGAGATCCAGTCCCAGGATTCTCACGACTGTATGACTCGCTCCAGGAATGTTCGATCTCGCGCTAGAGCAATCAGGTCCTGCACGCGCCCGCCGTCTTTCAGACCCCCCTGCGCAAACTCTGGACGGCCGCCGCCACTCCCACCGAATGCTTCAGTCAGCGAACGGACGAGCCTGCCCACGTCAACCGCAGCCGGGGTCTTACGCGTCCGTGTGGCCACCACCTGGCCCGTTGCGGGCGAGGCGAGCACGACCACACCCGGCTGGCGGTCCGCGTCGAGCCGGTCGCGGATCTGATCGGCGAGCCTCCTGATCGTCTCTGTGTCGCCGGCGGGGACGTCGGCGGCCACGAATCGCAATCCGGAAACGTCCACCGCACTGTCCAACGCGCGCGACAGCAGCTCTTTCGGGCCGTCGCCGGTCGCCGTGCCGCTTCGAACCTGCCGTTCCAGCTCTTTCACTCGCTCCAGGAGTCGCCGGACGCGGTCGGGCACTTCGTCAGGCGAAACGCGCAGCTGATCCGCGAGCACGCGGAGGGTGGAGTCATGCTTACGAAGCAGGGCGTAGACCCCGGGCCCGGTTACCGCCTCGATCCGTCGCACGCCGGCCGCCACCCCGCTTTCGGAGGTGATCTTAAACATGCCGATCTGGCCGGTGCGGTTCACGTGCGTGCCGCCGCACAGTTCACGGCTGTATTCATCGATCCCGATGACGCGCACGCGGTCACCGTACTTTTCGCCAAATAGCGCCATGGCGCCGAGCTTGGTGGCCTCATCATAGCTCATCCACTTTGGGACGACCGGCAGGTCATCCAGGATCTTCTCGTTCACGCGGCGCTCGATCGCCACGCGCTGTTCCTCGGTGAGCGGGGAGAGATGGACGAAGTCGAATCGCAGCCGGTCGGGCGCCACGAGTGAGCCGGCCTGTCTCGCGTGCTCCCCCAGCAATTCCTGAAGCGCTTTGTGCAGCAGGTGGGTGGCCGTATGATTGCGCATCGTGTCCAGCCGGCGCGCCACATCGACCTCGGCCGTGATCGACATGCCGACGCGCAGGCGGCCGCGCGTGATGCGACCGCGATGCGAAATCACGCCGCTCAAGGGCCGCTGCGTATCCAGGACGTCGACCTCGACGCGCGACGCTCGAAGCTGGCCGGTGTCGCCCACCTGCCCGCCTGCTTCCGCATAGAAGGGAGTCCGGTCGAGGATCACCTCGACCTCGGTCCCAGCCGAAGCTTCATCGACGCGGCGGCCGCCGGCGAATAGCGCGAGCACTTTCGCTCTCGCGCGAACCTTACGATACCCGACGAACTCGGTCGAGATCCGTTCATCCTCAAGCTCTCCGAAGCGCTGACCTTCTGCGTCTGTCGTCTCGAAGGCGCTGGCCGCACGGGCTCGACGACGTTGCGATTCCATGGCCGCAGCAAATCCAGCTTCGTCAATTTCGAGTCCGTGCTCACCGGCGATGTCGCGGGTCATCTCGAATGGAAATCCGAACGT
>Ga0209899_1000023_pt1 | contig 32833 bp, 31 predicted proteins | sample GWRWS1_0_10_FD_187228 | JGI IMG/M metagenome (GOLD analysis project Ga0209899, IMG submission 187228) | Riverbed sediment microbial communities from areas with vegetation nearby in Columbia River, Washington, USA - GW-RW S1_0_10 (SPAdes)... | ecosystem: Environmental > Aquatic > Freshwater >...
GGACAACGTGAACATGGATGTGGCGCTGATCACGCCGGTGGCGCTGGAAGAGGGGCTGCGGTTTGCGATCCGGGAAGGCGGGCGCACCGTCGGCGCCGGTGTTGTGACAAAAGTAACCGAATAACGGGAACAGGGGAACGCGGGAACACAGGAAAGCGTCAAAACTCAGCAGTGTCGCGTTCCCCAGTTCCCGCGATCCCGCGTTCCCAAGTGGAGGGCTAGTCGAAAATGCCCAGAGATATCATCACTTTGGCCTGCAACAACTGCAAGCGGCGTAATTACACGACAACCAAGAGCAAGAAGAACGATCCCGATCGGATCGAGATGCAGAAGTACTGCAAGTGGTGCCGCAAGCACACATTGCACCGCGAAACGCGCTAACCGTATACTGTTTTTAGTCGCAGGGGCGTAGCTCTAACTGGCAGAGCGCTGGTCTCCAAAACCAGATGTTGGGGGTTCGAATCCCTCCGCCCCTGCCATTCGACTCGCCCACCTTCCGTGGGCTCGCTCATGGTCTTCGACCACCTACGCTTATCTTCTGTCCAAATGCGAGTCGAATGCCCTGAGCGAGCGAAGCGAGTCGAACGGGCTATCCACCTATCCGTTGGGGGTCTTCGTGCAGGGCGAGGGCAGGGATGCCCTCCAGTGCCTCCACAAGTTCGAGAAAATCTCCCACGCGCGTCGCGCTGCTACGCACGGCGCCCGAAGGCAGTTCCAGGACGGAGTTGGCCTTGTCGACCCGCCAGATCACGCGGCCGGGCTTCACGTGTTGTAGCACGCGCACGACGTGTCTCCGGCTGTCGAGGAACACCACATCGATAGGCATCCGCATCCCGATGGTCTGAATGCTATTGCAGGGTACCAGCCAGACGCCGTCCCCGAGCTGCAGCGAGCGCCGCGTGTAGAGCCCGATCATCCGCCTCAACGACGACCTGGCGATTGCAATATCCACGCCAAGAAACGTCCCGCGTGTTCGATTGACCACATACATCCTGTGCCTCCCAGGCCGTGCAGTCGACGTCAGGGCATTTCAGCCGGATCGGGCAGCTTCGATTGTCGCATTGTCGCAGGGTGCACTGCCGTCTATGGCTCCGATGGGGTGGCGGGAAGCTGAGGCTGCTCCCGCGTCGGCGCCACAAAGCTCGGGGATACAAAGATGACCAACTCGGTTTCGCCCCGTTGGAACCGAGTGCTGCGGAAGAGTGCTCCCAGGATCGGAATGTCGCCAAGAAGTGGAACCTTTTGGACGTTCCGACTCTCCTCGCGTTGGATCAGCCCGCCGAGCACGAGGAACTCTCCCGATCGCATTGTCACCGACGTCTCAACTCGCCGGCTTCGAAGCGCCGGAACTACGAATCCTGCGGCAACAATAGCGTTGCTGAAGTCCAGACTGCTTGCCTCCGCTTTGAGGTCGATCGTCAGTGGGCCGTCGCCTTCGCCGGAGGCCTTGAATTCAAGCTTTACCCCGAACTCTTTGAACTGGAAGGACACACCCGTCGGCGTCTGAACAGGAATCGGAAGCTCGCCGCCAATGAGCAGCCTGGCGGTCTGGCCTTCCAGCACCACAAGGCGGGGGTTGGCCAGCGTCCTGGCTACCCCTTGAGCTTCTAGCAACCTCAGTCGTGCGACCAGCGCCTGCAAGGGGATGAGGGCCCATGGAGACGTGGAGTGCTGGAAGAGGAAGGCGAACGGATCCGTGAATTTGAACGTACGGGTCACTTGAAGGGTGATGAGGTCGATCGTGTCTACGATGCTGCCTCCTCCCCACTCTACCCCCATCTGGCGTAGTGCCTGCCTGTCGACCTCAGCGACGAACGCCTGGAGGCTGATCACCCTTGGTTGCGGACGCCTTACCAGCAGAACGACGTTCTTGAAATAGGCGCGGGCGATCATATCGATGCGCTTCGCGTCTGCCTCAGTGGCGACGGTGCCTTCGATGATCACCGTGTCTTCGTTGGCCACAGTGACCGTCATCGGCAGATTCTTCAGCGCCTCCCTGAGCTGCTGCTCTTTGACCTGGGCCGCCAGCGGAGTGGGTTCGGTGACCCGCAAGAGGTTCACCACCGTCCGCCCGAACGCTTTTGCGATTTCCTCGGCCCGCTTACGGTCAGCTTCCGTGCGCACCGTGCCGTCGAGGAAGATGACTTCTCCCATCACCCTGACCTCGACCCCCGGATCCCGCACAGCTTCCTTGACAGCCCGTGCCAATTCTGGAGACAACCCGCTCAGCACCACCACGCGGTAGGTCGTCAACCCGCCGGCATCCCAGATGCTTAGGATCGTCTCGCCCGGCTTCTTCGCGATCACCATGACCTCGCTCCGGCTGATCACGTTGACGTCCGCGATGTCCGGTGCGGCCACCGTGACCCGCTGTACGCTGTTGACCTTGAGCAGCCTGCTGTGATTGGCCGTGAGAAGCAGGGTCTGCTCGGCGCCGGCCACCGGTGTCATGGTGACAACGATGCCGGCGACGAGAAACAGAGTCACGATCATCCGCATAAGTGCCGCCTCCCTGAATTGGTAGTCATGTCCTAGCGTTGCGGCGGGGGGGCGAATCTCCCCGGCGCGCCGCCAGGCTTGATGAACTCTACGTATGCCCGAATCAAACCTGGTCCGGCCGTGACCACGAAGATCGCCGGAAGGATCAAGAAGATCAGCGGGAATAGCATCTTGACGGGCGCCTTCATGGCGCGCTCCTCGATGCGCTGCCTCCGCCGGGTACGTGCCTCGTCCGCCTGGATCCGCAAGATCACCGCGATGCTGACCCCGAACTCCATGGCCTGGACCACGGTCCCTGTGAATGAGATGAGCTCCTCGACGCCGGTGCGGCTCCCGATCGCCCGGAGGGCCTCTTGGCGGTTCCCGCCGAAGCCCACCTCATCCAGATAGACACGGATCTCATCCGACAGCGGTCCGTGGCGCTGGCGGGACACGGTCTCAAGGGCCTGATCCAGTCCAAGACCGGCCTCCACGGTGATCGACAGGAGGTCAAGGGTCTCAGGCAGTTCCTTGAGGATCAGGACCTGCCGCCGCGATATGGCGCCGCGGATGCTGAGCTCTGGCCACAGATATGCCAGCCCGCCCATGCTCACCGCCAGCATGAGCTGCGCGGAGGGGAGCATATCCCGTAGGCCTCCCAGCCCATAGACGAGCCCCGCGAAAAGCGCGGACCGCCCCCATTTCAAGATGATCCACGCCGCAGGATCGCTGTGCCGCCGGCCGGCCATTTCCAAGTTGTGCCGGACAGCGCCCAGCGATTTCGTGGGAAGGAACCGGGTAAAGGCGCCAACCACTGTTCCCAGGAACGGGAATAGCGCGCGGCGGTAGAAGGGCTGGGCGAGGACGACCGCGCGAGGGGTGCGCATCACCTCGATCTCGTGTAGGCGGTCGGCCACAATCTCCTGAGCAGGGGCACGGCGTATGAGAGCGACAGTTGCCACGAACACGGTCGCGAAGACCATCAGCCCGATCAGTGCAGGATCCACGGCGTTACCCCCCGTCTACACGTCGATCGCAACGATCCGTCGGATGAAGAAGGTGCCTACCAGCTGCATGAGCACCGAGAGCACAAGCAGTGCCTGCCCGAGCCCGGTGAAGAGCAGGTAGTTCGTGTACTCCCGCAGTCCCGCAAACAGGATCAGGAGGACGGCCGGTGGGACGGACAGGACGATGAGTGCTGAGAACTTCTGCTCGGCGGTGAGGACCCGGATAAAGTTCTTCAGCTTGACCCGCTCCCGGATCGTCGCAGAGATCCCGTCCAGGAGCTCCGCCAGATTCCCGCCCACCTGCCGGTTGATCAGGATGCCCGTTACCGCCAGATCAAAATCGATGCTGTGGACCCGGGATGACAACTGATGCAGGACGTCCTCGACTGTGAGACCGAGGTTCATCTCTCGTTGCGCGCGCGCGAACTCCTGGGAGATGGGCGCCGGGAGGTCACGGGCGACGACGGTCATGCCCTGGCTGAAGCCGTATCCGGCCCGAAGCGAACTGCTGATCGCGTGGAGGGCATCCGGCAATTGCCGGTTGAAGGCCTCCCGCCTGCGCCGCCGACGAATGCGCACCCACATGATCGGGATCAGCCCGCCCGAGACTCCCAGAAGGGCAGACACGGCGGACCCACGATCAAACATCTGGCCGAGGGCGGTCAATGCAAGGCCGGACACGAGCACAAGTAACAGGAATTCGAACGGCCGCATGGGGACCTCGGCGTGGTCGAGCAAGTCCTCCAAGTCGCGGGCGAGCCGGAACCGGCTCATTGCCTGATTGACTGCCGGGATGCTGCTCCAGCGCTCCGTCGTCTGGCTGGTCTTCCGCTTCGCCGCCGTCAGGTAGGCCAGTCGTTCATCGATGGTCAGGCGAGGGCCCATAACCCGTCCGAGCACGAGGTACACGAGCCAGAAGCATGTGGCGAAGACCAGTATGATAATCCACCAGAGCATGTTCATCACCGTTCCCTATCGCAGAAAGATGGTCACGGGCAAGTCGATCCCCATCGGCTTGAACCGGTCATAGAATCGTGGCCGGATGCCGGTGAACGTGTGCTGTCCAAGCACGCGCCCCTCGGGCGAGAGGCCGGTCGGCGAGAACAGCGCGATATCCTGCATCGTGATGACGTCGCCTTCCATGCCCGTGATTTCCGAGACCTTGGCGATCTTACGCGTGCCGTCGCTGTAGCGTGCCGTATGGATGAGAAGGTGCAGCGCCGAGGCCATCTGTTCGCGAATCGCACGCGACGGGAGATCCATGCCGGCCATGAGCACCATTGTCTCCACGCGGGCGAGGGCGTCGCGGGGGGAGTTGGCATGGACAGTGGTAAGGCTCCCATCGTGACCGGTGTTCATAGCCTGCAACATGTCGAGGGCTTCGCCGCCGCGCACCTCGCCCACGATGATCCGGTCGGGGCGCATGCGCAGGGCATTCCGCACAAGGTCGCGCTGGGTGACCTGTCCCTTACCCTCGATATTCGGTGGACGGGTCTCCAGGCGCACCCAATGTGCCTGCTTGAGCTGGAGCTCTGCCGCATCCTCGATCGTGAGGACCCGTTCCGTCTCGGGGACGAATGCGCTGAGGACGTTGAGGAGCGTGGTCTTGCCGGAGCCCGTCCCGCCGGAGATCAACACATTGAGCCGCGCCCGCACGCAGGCGCTTAGCAGGTCGCGGATCTCAGGTGTCAGGGTGCCGAATTGGATGAGATCCGCATCCGTGAATGGGTCTCGTGAGAATTTCCGAATGGTCAGGCAGGGACCGTTGAGAGCCAGAGGAGGGATGATCGCGTTCACGCGCGAGCCGTCGGGCAGACGCGCGTCCACGTACGGCTGACTCTCATCGATCCGGCGCCCCACACCGGCCACGATCTTCTCGATGATCCGCATGAGATGCTGGTCGTCCCGGAACCGTACATCTGTGGGCCGCAGCTTCCCGAACTGCTCGATGTAAACCTGACCTGCCCCGTTAACCATCACTTCGGTGATCGTCGCGTCCCTGATCACCGGCTCAATGGGGCCATAGCCAAGTGCCTCATGGACGATATCGTTGATCAGCCGGGAACGATCGTCTCTGGCAAGCAGCTGATTCTCCCCGTCCAGGATGCGGGCTACTTCCCCCTGGATCTCGTCCTGGCTGACGCTCGACACGCCCCGCCGGCCCAGTTCCTCGATCAGGTGCCGGTGCACGGAATTCTTCAAGGCCTGATGAGGCTCGGTCCAGGCCGAACTGTCGGCGGCAGTTCGTTCCAGGCGTTCACGCAGTGACATGCTCGCGCCTCCCTTCCCTGGCCGTAATCATCGAGGCCAGGCTCGCGATCTTCTGACTGAATGGGATCCGCGGAGCCTCGACGATGATGGGCACCCCCCGGTTCGCGGTGAGGATGACCCGATCTTCCCTCGGCAGCACGGCGGTGAACTTCACGCCCAGTGTTCGTTCCGCGTCTTTGGGAGGCACTGAGAGCCGCTCATCGAAGCGGTTTCCGACCAGCAGCAGGTTCTGCATGGGGAAGCGCAGCCGGGTCAGCATCTCGACCATCTGGCTGACGTCCTTCAGGCAGATCACATCCAGCGTGGAGACCACGAGGGCCAGGTCGGCCACGTCCAGCGTGGCCAGCATCGTATCCAGCCCCGTCACCGTCACGTCCACCACGAGGTAATCGTAGAGATCCTGTAGCACCGCGATGACGGCACGAAAGCGCTCCGGCGTGATCTCCTCAGCCTGCTCGGCACGCAGCGGAGCGGCCAGCACCTCGATCCCGGTTTGGTGACGCAGGAGAAACCGGTCCGCGATTTCCGCGTCGAGCGCTGCATTGAGGTCGTGGATGGTGCGATCGGGCTTCAAGTTCAACAAGCTGGCGAGATCGCCAAAGTAGAGGTCGCCGTCGATGAGGGCGACGCGCCCCCGTCCCGACTGCTTCAAGGCGACCGCCAAGTTGGCGGCAATGATTGATTTGCCGACGCCCCCTTTGCTCGACGTGACCGCTACGATGGTCCCCATGCGCCCGCGACCGGCCTGCCCGAGCTCCTGCGCCTCGGAGATCACACGCAGGACTTGTTCCTCGGTCACTGGCTCAAACAGGCATTCCCGAGCGCCCACCTTCATCGCTCGACGGATCTCGTCTGGATCATGACGAGGCGAGACCATCGCGATGAAGAGGTGAGGGTAGCGACGGGCCAGCGTACCTGCGACCTCGAGCCCCTTCAGCTCCAGGTCTGCCGACACAAATGCCAGCCCCGGCCGGCGAGAGTCTACCGCGTCGATCAGATCTTGCGCGCCGCCGGCTTCGGCGACGACCCCGGCGCTGGAGTGCTTCCCCACCGCCTGGTGGATCAGGCGTTTCGTGTCGTCGCCGGTAGCAATTGCGATTCGGACGAACTGGCTCATGTTGCGAAACCCTATTTGATCAGCTTTACGGTGTACACGCCCGTGTCAAACTCGGTTTCTTCTCCCACGGCCTGCATGGAGACGATCGATACGAACCCACCCTCGATCGTGGGATCGCCCCCGGTGAAGTTCGTCTTCGTACAATCGATTTCAAAGGCCACGAACCCCCAGATCTCCGTCGTGTATGTCCCCGACCCGCTTTCCATATACGCGGGATTGAGCAAGGGCATCATGATGACGTGATCGAGGGTGTTCGTGCTGTCGCAGCGGACATCGATGCCCTGTCTGATTGGCCCGATCTTCGCGCCGGGCTCCGTCTTCACGTTGGCGCAGTAGGCTCCGTCCATCGTGTGGTCGCTTAGGTCCGCGGTGCGATTCGGGTCGTAGCAGTACGCGGTCGGCGCCCCGTTGATGAAGTAGTCTTGCCACTGCGCGCCGCCGCCGGCGGGGCAGTCGAAACAGCCCATGCTTAGGAGCCCGGTGTTCCCCGATCCCCAAGGGTTATCCTTATCGCTGACATCGACAGTGATATCAATGTCCAGGCAGTGCGCCGGGCGTTCGGCGAAGGGGGTGCCATCGGTCACATACTGCCAACAGTCCGAGTTATAGTAGTCATCCCACTCGTTGTAGTTGAGGCCCATCGGAACGAGACCCTTGGTGAGGATGATCGGCGTGAGTTTGGCCGCGCAATCCACCGCGACGGGGACCGAGTCCTCGACTATCCGCAGGAAGAACGTCGGTACATCGGCGTGAATCTCTACCCGGATGATGCGGGGGCCGATCAGGGTGGGCTGCCAGTTCTTGTCGTAGAGGGTGCCCTCGAGGCTCGTCCAGGAAATGCGATTCGGCACCATGTCATTTCGGGCGTACCGCTGAGCGGTGGGCACAGCCGCCGTGGGGTTCAAGCGGAGATCCAGCGCTCCGGCCAGCGCTCCCGCATCGCAGGCATTCTGCATCGCCCGACGGTATCTCAGGATGATCCCAAAGTCGGTCGCCATCCCCACGAATCCGAGCAGGATGAGATAGACACCCACGATCAGGACCGTCGTGGCGCCTCGTTCTGATCTCAGGATCTGTAGAATTCGCATTTTCGTCCCCTCAGAAGTTCACAGTCGTCTTGGTCGTACCGCGCCAGATGTCCACATTGTTGATGGGAGGGCGCGGAGCGGCTGCCGGCGCGGCGGGCCGAGGTGTGTTCCTCGTCCGGGCCGCCGTGGATCTCCTGGGCGTAGACGTCGACGCCGGCTGCACGGTTTTCGGAACGGATCGCGCAAACCGACCCAGAGCCGCCTTAACATCCCTGCCGGGGGTCTGTACCTGAGCGTGTTCATTGTAGGGTCGCAGTGCGAGCCGGACCTTCCCGCTGCTGTCCACGAGCGCGAGAATCTCAGCTTGCTCAGGCGTGACGGCAAGGGTCGCGGATGTCGTCACCCGGGGCTCCTCCCCCGGCTTTTGCTCGACCTTCTGAGCGATGGCGAGAACCTCCACGTCCTGGAGCACCACTTTGCTGAATGCCTCGCTGTCGAGCGTTACGGTCCCAAGCACGTCGACGCGATCACTCGGGAAGAGGAACCCGGCCACGCCGATGACCTCGTTCACGGCGATCGTCATTGCCCGCTTGTCCTTAGCCAGGTTGTACGACAGGCCGGGGTTCACGCCGGCCGGGGCGAACTTGGTCGTCAGCACCTGCTCGCCGGGGTAGACCGGTGCCATCGCCACGCGACCGGCGACTGCCGCCAGGTCTCGGGCGGCCTGCGGGTGGACGCCCGCGGAGGGTATGGACCGCAGCTCCAGCGCGTCCATACCGACTACATTCCGCGCCCCGATCAGTGTCTTCGCAAAAACCACCTGCTCGGTCTCTATCGTCTGCGGTTTGACCGCGGCCTGCCGCTGGATCCCGCGCACGTAGCTGAGCACGGCAAACGTGGTGATCACAGCCAGGGTCAATGCAGTGACCGGTACGATCCATCTGCGATTCATGACCTGTTCCCTCCCATTCCCAACCTATTCCCAACGCATGGTCGACAGCCCAACGACCTCCAGATAGCCGGGATAGTTGATCGCCCCGATAAAGGGGATGTCGCCAACGATTGGGGTGAGCGTGTAGACTTTGTAACGAGCATTCACGGTGACGAGCTTTTCAAACCCCTCTGTCGTCCGGCCGATCTCGATGCAGGAATCATACGTTCCCGAACAGGGAACGGCGTCCACGGACAAGAACTGAGCCGTCTCCTGCACCCGCCCCTGAATCTCCGAGTCCGATGATGTGTCAAATTCGAGGACGACGGCCCGCCGCGCCCCTTCCCGTGCCGCGTTGGTCATAATCAGCCAGGAGCCGAACACCCGACCGAACTCGAAAATCAGAAAGAACAAGACCAACAATAGAGGGGTCAGCAGCACCAACTCGACTGTGGCCTGACCGCGCTGCGCCTTCAGGACGGAAACCTCCTCGTACCGCAGGGGCCATCCAGCGCCGCCGGATGGCCCCGCGGTACCTCCAGTGACTGTCAAGCGCCTTTGCTGTTGACTACGGCCCTGGGATCGGGGGCGGAGTAATCCCGCCGACCCAAGTGGTAATCTGCGTGACCGCGCCCACCAGCATCGGCTGTAAGGCGAACGCAGCGACGATCAGGAAGAGCACGACGCCGAGGATCAGCAGTACGTACTCTGTCACTGAAGCGCCATCCTCATCCCTGTGTAGCCGCCTGCCAAACCAGGCAAGCACCTGCAACGCTGTGCGCATACGCACGTCCCTCCTTCCGGGAGATATCCCGATGACGGCTAAGCTGGGATCCCAGCCTGCCGCGGGACGAATGTAGCACCGCGGCCTGGTGGGTTACTACTACACGCGCTGGTGGACTTCGGGTAGGGGAAGTCAGCGCCTCAGGATGATGGAGGCGTTGTTGACGATCACCGCGACATAGACGAGGGCCACGACACCCATCATCAGGAGCAGGCGATGAGACGCAGGGCGACCGAAGCGGGTGCTCCGGATAACCAGCAGAGCCGTGAATGTCAGTACGAAGGTCTTCAGCAAGGGCGCGAGTGGGGTCGTAATGATCCCCCGCATGAAGATGTTCCCTTCACGGCCGCCCAAGGCAAGGATGCGGTAAGTGGTGATGAGATCGGCGAACTGAAGCCCAGCCAACGCCCAAAAGATCCACCACAGGATGGCGGGCGAAGGCTTCACCTACCCAATCGGGGTTTCTCGATCCACTTCTGCATCGCCCGAGCGATCATCATCGCCTGCCCTCGCTCCCGGACACCAAGTTTGTGAAAGATGTTTTTTATGTGAAACTTGACCGTATTCTCGGAGATCCAGCACAGCCGGGCAATTTCCTGGTTGCTGTGGCCATCGGCTAGATGACTCAGGAGCTCCAGCTCTCGCGGTGTGAGATGGAGGTCCGTCGGGGTGCTCTTAGGTTCTGCCAGGTCGACAAGTTGGCGCAGAATGGTTACAGCCTGCTCGATCCGGTCTGCCAAATCGGTCAGCGCGCGGCCGAACTCAGCGCTGTCCTCAGGCGTGACCACCCCTCTGCCTGATGACAATGCAAACATGATCCGGTCGATGATGTCTGTGGCCACTTCGCGTTCCCAGGATTCTAATTGAGTGGAAGGGTACAGAGCGAGACTGCGGTGTCGCCCGTCCCCATCCTGCTACCCATCCGGGTGGACTTTGAGTGGGTAGTAAGAGATATATCCCTTCCGATTGCGTGAATTCACCCCTCCGGGGGAGTTGTGCCGGACGTTAACCACTGCCATACTCAGAACCCCAACAACTACCCGGGGCAACCCCGGGCCGCAGTTGGCGGGTGGGGCAGGCAGGGGGGGTGGGGTTTGAACGGCCGGCACGGGCAAAGGGCGCGCAGGAACTTCAACGGCGAGATAAGCTCGCAGGTGGGTTCCGACGAGCGGGAGCAGTTAGTCCAGGCCGTCACGGGCCTGGTCGCCCAGCTCGAATCGGCGACGTATGCGCTGCGCCGGGTGCTTTCACTTGTGGGCCGACGCGCTCAAGTCCAGGTGAGTCTCACGCCACGTGAGATGGAGACCCTCGGGCAGCTTGTCTTTCTCCGCAGCAATGGAGAAATTGCCCGCGAGTTTGGTGTCTCCGAGAACACCGTAAAGTTTCACATGAAGAACGTGTTCCGGAAGCTGGGGGTCAGAAACCGGGGTCAAGCCACCATGATCGCGCAAGGCATGGTGCTCGATTTGGCACGCTCTCGGAGTGGGTCCGTGGGATTGAGCTCGCCGCGGGTTGCAGAACACGCTTCACCCGGTGCGGCGATCCAGCGACTTGCAGGTCCTGTGGCTCTTCCTTCACGCCGCCAGCGGTAACCACACCTCGAACCTCAGGAATACGCGGTCGCTCTTGTTCCTGCCCCCTCGGTATATTTCTTGACCTGCCGCAGGTCGTTCACGAATCGCCCGTACTCTCGTTCCTTTTCTTCCGGCTCTTCGAACCGGAGGAGTGCGGAGGGATGAATCGTGAGGAAGACAGTGACCCCTCTCATCTCTTTGAACGTTCCCTGTTCGAGGCGCAATCGAACGGGCCGCTCGAGAACGGCTTCGGCCGCGGTCTTGCCGAGGCAGACCACAATCTCCGGTCGGATCAAGGTAATCTCCATCTCGAGCCAGGGGTGACACGCGTTGATTTCGCTCGCGAGCGGCTTTTTGTGCTTACGCCGCTTTCCTACCACTTCCCACTTGAAATGCTTGACCGCGTTCGTTACGTACACTTCGCCGCGATCTAGTCCGACCTCATTCATCGCCTTGTCCAACAACCGCCCGGCCGGTCCCACGAAGGGGCGGCCCGCCCGGTCTTCATAATCTCCTGGTTGCTCCCCGACCATAACGACTCTGGCCTGGGCTGGACCTTCTCCGAAGACCGTCTGGGTCGCGCGCTTATAAAGGTCACACCCTGTGCACGATTCTGCAGCCGCTTTCAGCTTTGGGATGGTGGGGTCCGGTGGTATGAACTCCGCTGCAGATCTCCCCGACTCGTTGATCCTCATGCTGAGCTCCTCACTCTTTCCGGATCTTCCTTGAGCCTCTGTAGATTGCGTATGGTCAGCGTTACCGCGCCAAACTCTTCCTCAACGGTGCCGCGAAGCAAATAAGGGAAGTTCGGCGCAAGCAGCATCGCGTAAAGGCGGAATGCGGCGGGGAAAAACGTCGTCTCGTAAATATCGCTCGTGTCTTCAAACGTCACGAATGCCATTGGCTCGCCCCGCCGAGTATGCGTCAGCTTTTCAGTCACGAGCCAGCCCAGCATAGTGACTTCACGACCCGCCCACTGCCGCATGTCCTTCGCCAGTATGTAGCCGGTTTTTTCCATCCTCCGTGCGTACACTTCCAGCGGATGGCTACGCAGCGGAAACCCGAGGATCTCTATTTCATGCTGAGCTTTCGTCGCCGCGCTGTAGTCGGCCGGGGCCGGCACCTCTGCGTCCCACGCGTCCCGCGCGGCTGCGAATACGCGCCACAGCAACGCGGGCCGGCTCAGTCCGCCCGCAAGGCTGTCACAGCACCCTGCTTTCACCAGGTTCCGCGCCTGGACGGGTTCAGGCTTGACCCGCCGCAGAAAATCCTCGAACGACCCGTAGAGTCCGCCTTCTTTGTGCTCCTCCACGATCCTCCGGATCAGACTTTCGGTCAGGTCCTTCACCTGCATCAAGCCGACTCTTATGCTGCGGCCGTTGCCCGTGTACCCGACAGCGCTGGCGTTCACGTCCGGAGGAAGGATCTCCAATCTCATTCGACGGGCCTCTGAGAGATACGCGAGCGTTGAGTAGTACCCCCCTTGATTCGTGATCACCGCCGCCATGAACTCGGCCGGATAGTGAGCCCGCAGGTAGGCCGATTTGAACGAGACCTGCGCGTAACTCGCAGAATGAGGCTTGCAGAAGCTATAGCCGGCAAAGCTCATGATCATCGCCCAGACGGCCTCGATCGTCGCGGGCGGGATGCCACGAGTCAGCGCACCGCGGGTAAATCTGTCGCAGAAATCTCGCAGCTTCCGGTGTTTTTGCTTCTTGCTCACCACCTTACGCAGCTCATCGGCTTCATCGATCGAAAACCCTGCAAGTGCCATGGCCACTCTTGTGACGTCCTCCTGGTACACCATGATGCCGTAGGTGTCGGCGAGGACATCTAAGAGGATCGTGTGGAGCGGTTCGTAGGAAGCGCCATGTGCGCGACGGACCAATTCATTGACGAACGAAATCGCTGCAGGCCTGACGAGTGAGGAAACAATCACGAGATATTCAAAGACGTCCGCCTGCCTCCGGCGGTCTGCGGGCATCCGGGTCCAGAGCTTCTTCAACAGCAATCGTGTCGCGGGGGATTCGACGTAAAAGCATCCCAATGTGTCGCCCCGCCGGATCAATTCACATGTGGACTCGTCGGTCACCGGGTCCCAGGTGGCGTAGTCGATTGCTCGACCCGTATTCTCCTGAACCGCTTTCAACGCGTCGCGGATCACCGATAGAGAGCGATTCCCGAGCAAGTCAATCTTGACGAGTCCTGACGTTTCCGTCTGCTCTTTCTCCCACTGGATGACCGGGACGCCTTTCACCGCAATTTCGACCGGAACATACTGCCTGATATCACTGGGAACAATGACCAATCCACCGCAGTGCACCGCTGTCTGCCGGAAATGTCCGAGGACCGACGCGGACTGCGCCAGGATTTCCGGCCACGGGGGCCCGAGCCGTAGGGTTCCAGATAACGACTCCGCCCACGTACGAGCCACCGACTGCTCTGCACGTTCCAATATCTCCGCCTGGCGGCCAACATGAGGAGCCACCCGGTCGATCTCAGACGGCGGCATCCCGTAGACTTTGGCCACCTCACGGACCGCTCCGCGGAGGCCCAACGTGCTATGGTTTGCCACCATGGCTGCGCGGCCCCGATAGTGGTCAAGCGCCCATGCCAGCAATCCGTCCCGTTCGTCCCATGGGAAATCGATGTCGATATCGGGCGGGTCATCCCGGCCGGGATTCAAGAACCGCTCGAAATACAGCTTGTGGCGGATTGGGTCGACGTGCGTCAGGCCAAGGCAGTAGGCGACGATCGACGCCGCTGCTGAGCCTCGTCCGCACGTCATGGGGGAGCGTTGGACAATGTCCTCCACAACGAGAAAAATGTGCGCGAAGCGCTTGCCTTCAATGATCGCCAGCTCGTGTTCGATCCGTTCCTTCACCTCTGGACTAATCGCGCCGTACCGCCACAGCGCACCCTCATACGTCCGCGTACGGACGGCTGCGGTCGCCTCATGGTCGCTCAATTCCCTGAACGCCGGGAACACAGTAGACGCAAACGTCCAATCGGCATGACACTGGCCGGCAATCCTGCCTGCGTTCTCCATGGCCAGGGGCAGGTGCGGAAACTGCGGCGCCATTTCGCTCGCTGGTTTCATCCAATGGCTCGCCCCGCAGCAATCTGATTCTGAAAGCCGGGAGAGGGTCGAGTTCAACGCGATGGCCCGCAGGAGGCGGTGAGTGACGAACTCATCGGGATCGATGAAGTGAACGCGGTTCGTGGCGACAGGCGGCAACGCGAGATCTGCCGCCAACCGGCTGAATGCCTGCATCGACAGGCCCGGTGTCACCTCGACATACAAATCATCGGAGGAGTTTTGCCGCCACTCTATCAGCGCGGTCTCATCGTCGGAGAGCAGGATGAGGCCATCCCGATGCCTCTGCACGGCGGCGATGAAATCGAAACTGGGATCGCAGTGGAGGTCAGAGAGGATGGTGCACAAGTTGGCGTAGCCGGCGGCGGTTCTGGCGAGAGCAACCGTGCGATGCGAACAGTGCGTAAGCTCGGCCCCCAACAGCGGCCGCAGCCCGACGTCGCGCGCAGCCTGGATGAACCGGATCGCCCCATAGAGTCCATTGACGTCGGTCAACGCGAGCGCCGATGCTCCCTGGCGAATTGCGGCGGCGCACAGCGCCTCCACTGAGTTCACACCAGCCATGCGCGAGTACTCTGAATGGACGTGAAGGTGGACAAAGCTGGACGTGTTCACGTGTAGTCAGTGGTCCGGCCCCATTTGACCGCGGTCTCACCGAACCGGTGCCTGATGCGGTCAAGTGCCTCCGCAACTCTCCGGCCACGTTCAACAGGTAAAGTGGGCCGGTAGGGCCCAACTCTCTCCTTGCCCCTCTCCCCGAACCCCTCTCCCCAGAGGGGAGAGGAGTGGGTTTCGCCGAACAGCGTCAGCTGCTCATGCGGCAAGGGGGCGACCTTTGCCTCGACGATGACACGCCGAATCCGAACCCGGCGCTTCACCGCACTGTTCAGCAATCTTTCTCCAATGCGGAACAGATCAGTTTCCCAACACGTGCCTGGATCCACCTCTCCTTCCCGGCTCACCTCGACGTCGTCAGTGTGCACGGCTGTGACGCGGAGGCGGCGGCACTCCAGCTGGTGATCGCGCAGTTCTCTCGCGAGCCGCTCGACGAGCGTAAATACGGATCCAAGGACTTTGTCGACGTCAACGGCGTCCGGCCCGAGCGTCAGTCCCTCCATGCGCCACGGACGTGCGCGGGCTGCAAAGACCGGCGCATAGTCAATCCCCTGAGCGCGGCGGTGCAGTTCGTCTGCGAATGAGCCAATCACCAGATGAAGCTGAGCGAGCGGAATATCAGCGATGGCACCAAGACTGCATAGGTTGAGATCCTCGAGCACTCCGCGGATGGATCTTGCGCCAGGGCGTTTCAACTCTGGAAGCACTGCAGGAGGCAGCGGTGCCATGAACGGTCGCTCGCTGCCGGGTCTGACATCATAGAGTTCGGCGGGCTGCACAATCGTTGTGGCGATCTGTGTGACCAGCTTGTTCGTGCCGGTCGCGAGCGCTGCGGACAGCCCGCTCCGTTGTGCAATCTCGCCGCCGACCAGCGATGCCGTATCTGTGGCAGCACCGAAGAGACGGTGTGTGCCCGTGACGTCGAGGAATAGGTGACCCGGTCCCACCGGTTCCCACACAGGCGCAAAGCGACTTACTATTTCTTGTAACCCCTGCTGGCCTCGTCGAACTCGCGCTGCACTGGGCGGGAGAATTTTCAATGCCGGACACAACCACCGTGCATGGTCGACTTCTATTCCCGGGGACAGACCGTCACGGAATGCCTCGGACGAGACTTCTCGGAGGATACCCCGTTTGCGAACTGAGGCGATCGCCACCGGCCGTGTGCGAAGCGCGGGGTCCTCGAGTCTCGCGAGCGCGATTTCGAACGCTGGAATGCGGACACAAATGACGCGGCGGTCCATGGCCGAACAAGTGTTCGTACATAGATGCTAGCGCTGTTCGGAGGCATGTTGTCAACGCCTTTGACAATTGGCTTAAGCCGCCCATATAATGGGTTCCGGCTTTAAGTCTTTTTTTGTTTTGGAGCGACTTCGTGGCCCGACTCACCGACTTCATCAAGAATGATCGGCAGGCTGTCCGCCCTGCTGCAAGGCCCGCGGCTGCGCGCACGGGCCTTCCCATTATTGAGCGGATACGCCGATACCTTCGCGAGGTTCGAACCGAGCTGGGACGAGTCGAATGGCCGAGCCGCGCAGAGCTGACGGCCATGACGATCGTCGTCGTCGTCGTTCTGGCTGTCATGTCGCTCTATCTTGGTGCCTGGGACGTTCTGTTTACCTGGCTGTTCCAGCAGGTCTTAGTCCGGCCGTAGAGCCACCTATATATGGAAGACAAAAGGCCAGCGATCGAAGACAAAATCAAAGAACTGTTTGGCGACGAACCGGTCGCCGAACCCGCGCCAGCGCCGGCACCCGAGCCGGAACCGGCAGTCGTCGATGAGCCGGCCGCACGGGCTGAGGTCGAAGCTCAAGTTGAGCCCGATGGCGCCGCCGCGGCGGCTGCTGTCGAGGCACCTGAAGCCGAAGCGCCGCCCGAGGCCGAAGCCCCTCGCGATCCTCGCCTGAGGTGGTTCGTGATCCACACCTACTCCGGTTATGAGAACAAGGTCAAGACGAACCTGGAGCGGCGGACCAAGACGATGCACGGCAAGGGTGGCGAGAGAATCGCCCAGGTGCTCGTTCCCACAGAGAAAGAGAAGGAAATCAAGGGTGGCAAGCGCCGCGAAGTCGATCGCAAGATTTATCCCGGGTACGTCCTAGTCGAGATGGTCATGGACGACGACTCATGGTACGTCGTCCGCAATACGCCGGGAGTGACGGGTTTTGTCGGATCCGGCACGCGGCCGGTGGCGCTGGAAGATCAGGAAGTCAAACGCCTCCTGAAGCAGATTCATGATGAGACACCTAAGTACCGCATCAACTTCCAGAAAGGCTCAATGGTGAGGATCACCACCGGTCCATTCATGGACTTCACGGGTCAGGTCGACGACGTCATGGTCGAAAAGGAAAAGGTCCGTGTCCTTGTCTCGATTTTCGGTCGGTCCACACCGGTCGAATTGAACTTTGGAGACGTCGAAAAAGTGTAATCTGAGGAATGGCAAAGAAGGTCATCGCAATTGTCAAACTGCAAATTCCTGCCGGCAAAGCAACGCCGGCGCCACCCGTCGGGCCCGCGTTGGGGCAGCACGGTGTCAACATCATGGAGTTCTGCAAAACATACAACGAGCGCACCGCGTCGCAGGCCGGGACGATTGTCCCGGTTGAGATCACTGTCTACGCCGACCGTACCTTCACATTCATTACCAAGACGCCGCCGGCGTCCGTGCTGCTCCGTCAGGCAGCCGGGTTGGAAAAGGGCTCAGGCGAACCCAGTAAAAACAAGGTGGGGAGAGTCACCCGAGCGCAAGTCCGCGACATCGCGGAGAAGAAAATGAAGGATCTGAACGCCAATGACCTGGATGCCGCCGTACGCATGATCGAAGGCACCGCCCGGTCGATGGGCATTGAGGTGGGGAGTTAACATGAAGAAGCGACACGGGAAGCGATATCGAGAAGCGGCCAAGCTCGTCGCCGCCGGAGGAACAGGCGGGGATCAACTGCACGATCCAGTTGAAGCGATCAAGCTGCTGAAACAGGCCCCGAAGGCCAAGTTTGATGAGACGGTCGAGGTTGCCATCCGCCTGGGCATCGATCCCAAGCAGGCCGACCAGCAAGTGCGCGGGACGGTCGCACTTCCTGCGGGCACCGGTAAGAAAGTCCGGCTGTTGGTATTCGCCAAGGGAGAGAAAGCCAAGGAGGCCGAAGCAGCCGGCGCCGACATGGTCGGAGCCGATGAGTTCGTCGAGAAGATTCAGAGCGGCTGGACCGACTTCGACGTGGCGGTGGCCACCCCGGACATGATGAGCACGGTCGGGAAACTCGGCCGCATCCTCGGCCCGCGTGGTCTCATGCCAAACCCCAAGTCCGGCACGGTTACTTTCGATCTAAACAAAGCCGTCAAGGAGTTCAAGGCTGGAAAGATCGAATACCGCACCGAGAAGGCAGGACTGATTCACGCCCCGATCGGTAAGGTATCGTTCAGTGAAGACCAGTTGCTGGCGAATTTCACCTCCCTCATCGAGGCCGTCTCGCGCGCGAAGCCCGCGGCGTCTAAGGGACCGTTTCTGATGAGCATCACGCTTTCCACAACGCATGGACCGGGCATCAAGATCGATCCTGCGAGAGCACAGGAGCTGCTGAAGACAGCCACCTAGGCAGTTGGGTGTTGTATGCAAGGTCAGCGTGTGTTAGAGTAATCGCCGGTTTCAATTTCATAGCAGGGCCGTAGACAGCAGGTGTCCCGAGCGTAAGCGAGGGATCGTAATGGCCGGAAGGCCGCCTGCCGAGGCGAGTGTCAGAATCCAGGGCCTCTTGTCTGCGGTGGCCCATTTCTTTTTCGTGGCGAGGTTCACCATGGCAAAGAGGAAAACCCAGCCCAAGAAGGTGGAGCCTGCCCGCGGGGCGCGGCCGAGAAAGGTCGGACAGGTCGAGGCGATACGCGAACGGCTCGACGATGCTGCTGCGGCCATCCTGACCGATTTTCGCGGACTGAACGTCGGTGAAATTTCACAATTGCGAAGCAGGCTACGCGTAGCCGGCGCCGAGTACAAGGTCGTAAAGAACACCCTGCTCGAACGGGCCGCCGAGGGTCTGGGAATCCCCGGCCTCAAGCCGTACCTGCAGGGGCCGACGGCGGTGGCGTTCAGCAAGCGCGATCCGATTGCTCCCGCGAGGATCCTCGCCGAGTACATCCGGCAGATGAAGAAGCTCGAGATCAAGGCCGGCCTGGTCGAAGGCCGCGTCCTGACAGCCGATCAGATCAAGGTCCTTGCCGATCTACCGTCCAAGAACCAGTTGCTCGCGATGGCGTTGGGGAACATGAAGTCGCCGCTTGCAGGTATCGCCGGGGTACTGGTCGCGTTGCAGCGCAATCTCGTGTACGCGCTCGACCAGGTTCGTCAAAAACAGGAAGCGACTGCTTGAGACTGTGCAGACCGTGTAGACTGTGTAGACCGTGCGGACAGTCATTTAGAAGGGGGAGACGAAAGTGGCAGAAACCAAGACGAAGGTAGCAAGTAAGTTGGGCAAGGATGAGATCGTCGACGCGATTGGCAATCTCACCGTCCTCGAGCTCGCAGACCTCGTAAAAGCGCTCGAAGAGAAGTTTGGCGTAACCGCGGCGGCGCCAATGGCCGTGGCAATGCCGGGCGGGGGCGGCGGCGCGGGGGCGGCGGCGCAGGTGGCCGAGGAGCAGACGGAGTTCGACGTCATCCTCAAGAACATCGGCGACAAGAAGATCCAGGTCATCAAGGTCGTCCGCGAGCTCACCGGGCTTGGCCTCAAGGAAGCCAAGGACCTGGTGGACGGTGCGCCCAAGCCGGTCAAGGAGAAAGTTGGCAAAGCCGAGGCCGAGCAGATGAAGACCAAGCTCGAAGCCGAAGGCGCGACGATCGAAATAAAGTAACGGTAACGCGGGATCGCGGGAACACGGGATCGCGGACAAGCCGTTCCTCTCCTGTCGCGTTCCCGCGTTCCCCCTGGCCGGGCGGCTCAACCGTCGGGCCCTTGACTTTCTAAGACCGGCCAGTAAGATGGAGGATACGGTTGTAACTTGTCGAAAGGAATTCAGTCTAGTCAATCCGACGCCGACAACCGGAAGCGAGGCATCGTGTGCCTTGCTTTCGCTGTTTTTCATTGACGCCTGAAGACATCGACAGGACCTGTCTTTCCCACACGCTGGCTCAGTGATCCGTTGAGGGCTGCCCTGTGCCCTTTCGGGTTTTTGCTGCTGCGACCGGTGCAGCCGATTCCAACTCGGAGGTGAACGTCACCCTGTGAAGACGCAGACGCGACGCAAGTTTCTCCGCGCACGGGGCAAGTCTCGCACGGCCATTGTCGGGCATCCCGTCACGCGCGGCCACCGCACCAGGGAAAGCTTCGCCAAGATCCCTGAGATCCTCGACGTACCGGATCTCATTGAGGTCCAGCGCCGTTCGTACGAGTGGTTCCTGCGCGAGGGCATCCGCGAGGTCTTCGAGGAAGTGTCGCCGATTCAGGATTTCACCGGCAATCTCGAGCTGCACTTCGCCGTCGAAGGTCGTGGCAAGCGACCCGATCCACCGAGCCTGTTCAACGACGACCAGGTCATGGATTTCGGCGGCTACCGTTTGGAGCGGCTGAAGTACAGCGAGGAGGAGTGCCGGGACCGCGATTACAACTACAGCGCGGCGCTCAAGGTCAAAGTCCGCCTTCTTATTAAGGAGACCGGCGAGATCAAAGAGCAGGAGGTCTTTATGGGCGACCTCCCGCTGATGACCCGCCGCGGCACCTTTATCATCAACGGCGCCGAGCGCGTGGTCGTGAGTCAGCTCGTTCGATCTCCTGGCGTTTATTACAACTACGGCGAGGACGCGTCGGGCCGGCCGATGCCGACTGCAACAGTGATCCCGCACCGGGGCGCGTGGCTCGAGCTCGAGCTGGACAACAACGGTGTCATCAGCACGCGCATCGACCGCACGCGCAAGCTCCCCGTGACGGTCTTGCTGCGCGCGCTCGGGTACGACTCCGATGAGAAAATCCTGAAGCTGTACGACCACGACAAGACTATTCAGGCCACCCTGGCAAAGGATCCCGTCAAAGAGCGGGCCGGGGACAAGGCGTATCAGGAAGCCCTGATCGAGATCTACCGGCGGCTGCGGCCGGGCGATCCACCCACGGTGGAGAGCGCCCGCCAGCTGCTCCAGACCCTGTTCTTTGATCCGCGTCGGTACGACCTGGGCAAGGTCGGCCGCTACAAGGTGAACCGGAAGCTCGATCTCGAGGCTCCGCTTGGCTTTCGCACGCTGGTGCAGACGACCGGCGGAGAGCTGGCCGACGTTCGGGTTTCCCGCGACCGGAAGGAGTTCACGCTCGAGCTGCGCGACGGCCGCGAGTTTACCGGCCAGACGGCCAAGGTGACGGTCCGAATCGACAAGGAGCCCGCCGATATCCGCAAGCTGGAAAAGGGTTCTCGGGTCGTGCTCGGGCTGGTTTCCATTAATAAGGACGTGCTGTACGTCATCTCAGAGGAAGGCGTGCGCCATCCGGCGGCCGTGCGCGACGATATTGCTGAGGTCGTCCGGTACCTGATTCGTCTTCACAATGAAGAAGAAGGCACGAGCGTCGACGATATCGATCACCTGGGCAACCGCCGGGTGCGATCGGTCGGCGAGCTATTGCAGAACCAGTTCCGCATCGGCATGCTGCGCATGGAGCGCGTGATCCGCGAGCGCATGACCATCCAGGAGACGCAGCAGATCACTCCGCAGGTGTTGATCAACATTCGGCCGGTGGTCGCCGCGATCAAGGAGTTCTTCGGCAGCAGCCAGCTCTCCCAGTTCATGGACCAGACGAATCCGCTGGCGGAGCTCACGCACAAGCGCCGGCTCTCGGCGCTCGGCCCCGGCGGTCTGTCGCGCGAGCGCGCGGGTTTCGAAGTCCGTGACGTGCACACCAGCCACTACGGGCGGATGTGTCCGATCGAGACCCCGGAAGGTCCCAACATCGGGCTGATCAGCTCGCTCGCCACCTACGCGCGTGTCAATGACCTTGGGTTTATTGAGACACCCTATCGTGTCGTCCGCGACGGGAACGTGACCCGGCGGACCGAGTTCCTCACCGCCGATCAAGAAGATAAGTACATCGTGGCGCAGGCCAGCGCGAAGATCGATGACCGCGGGCATCTGACGGAATCGCGCGTCTCGGCGCGGCACGGGAGTCTGGAGATCGTGCTCGTGTCCCCGGACACGGTCGATTTCATGGACGTCTCGCCCAAGCAGACGGTCTCGGTGGCAACGGCACTGATCCCGTTCCTCGAGCACGACGACGCCAACCGTGCGCTGATGGGGTCCAACATGCAGCGCCAGGCCGTGCCCCTGCTCGACAGCGAGGCGCCTCTGGTCGGCACCGGCATGGAGTACCGGGCCGCGGCCGACTCGGGAGCCGTCGTCCTCGCGCGCCGTCCCGGAACGGTGGAGTCGGTGTCTGGCGATGAGATCGTGATCAAGTCCGATCGCGGGCGGGATACATACAAACTGATCAAGTTCCAGCGCAGCAACCAGGGCACGTGCATGAACCAGACGCCCGCAATTCAAACCGGCGACGAGGTCAAGGAAGGCGAGGTCATCGCCGACGGCCCGTGCACCGATCAGGGCGAACTAGCGCTGGGCCGCAACGTCCTCGTCGCGTTCATGCCCTGGGAGGGCTACAACTACGAGGACGCGATCGTCATCAGCGAGCGCCTCGTCAAGGAAGACCTGTTCACGTCGATTCACATTGAGGAATACGAAGTGGAGGCCCGCGACACGAAACTCGGGCCGGAAGAGATCACCCGCGACATTCCCAACGTCGGCGAAGAGGCGCTGCGCGATCTCGACGAGCGCGGCATCGTTCGCATCGGCGCGGAGGTTCGCTCGGGGGACATTCTCGTTGGCAAGGTCACGCCGAAGGGCGAGACCGAGCTCACCGCAGAGGAGCGCCTGCTGCGCGCCATCTTTGGTGAGAAGGCCCGCGAAGTGCGCGACACGTCCCTCAAGGTGCCGCACGGCGAGAAGGGCAAGGTCGTGTCGGTGAAAGTCTTCAGCCGGGACAAGGGCGACGAGCTGCCGCCAGGCGTCAACACACTGGTGCGCGTCTACGTCGCGCAGAAGCGCAAGATCACCGTCGGGGACAAGATGGCGGGACGCCACGGCAACAAGGGCGTGATCTCCGTCATCCTCCCCGAGGAAGACATGCCGATGCTCCCTGACGGCACGCCGGTCGACATCGTGTTGAATCCGCTGGGCGTTCCCAGCCGCATGAACGTCGGTCAGGTGCTGGAGACGCACCTGGGCTGGGCGGCGGCGCAACTGAACATCTGGGCCGAGTGCCCGGTGTTCGATGGTCCCAAGGAGCACGAGATCCGAAAGCATCTCATAGAAGCCGGGCTGCCCCCCGAAGGCAAAGTGGAACTGCACGACGGCCGGACCGGCGAGCAATTCGACCAGAAGGTCACAGTGGGCTGGATCTACATGATGAAGCTGCTGCACCTGGTCGAGGACAAGATCCACGCCCGCAGCACCGGCCCCTATAGCCTTATCACCCAGCAGCCGCTGGGCGGCAAGGCACAGTTCGGCGGCCAGCGCTTCGGGGAGATGGAGGTCTGGGCGCTCGAAGCGTACGGCGCGGCGCACACGCTGCAAGAACTGCTTACCGTGAAGTCTGACGACGTCGTGGGACGGGTGAAGACCTACGAGGCGATCGTGAAGGGCGAGAACATTCAGGAGCCCGGCGTGCCCGAGTCGTTCAAGGTGCTCGTCAAGGAGCTCCAGTCGCTGTGCCTCGACGTCAAGGTGCTGACCGAAGACAAGAAGGAGATCGAGCTCAAGGAAATCGAGGAAGACATCGCCGAAACCGCCCGCGCCCTCGGCATTAACCTTGAGGGCGAAGAGGCCTTGGTGGAGGACTACTGATGCAGGATGTCAACAACTTTGACGCGGTAAAGATCGGCCTCGCCTCACCTGAGGTGATCCGCCTGTGGTCCCACGGGGAGGTCAAGAAGCCGGAGACGATCAACTACCGGACGCTCAAGCCGGAGCGCGACGGCCTGTTCTGCGAGCGCATCTTTGGTCCGCAGAAAGACTGGGAGTGCCACTGCGGCAAGTACAAGCGCATCCGGTTCAAGGGCATCATCTGCGACCGCTGCGGTGTCGAGGTCACGCGTGCCAAGGTCCGGCGCGAGCGCATGGGCCACATCGAGCTCGCGGCGCCCGTCTGCCACATCTGGTATTTGAAGGGCGTTCCGAGCCGCGTCGGTCTGCTGCTGGACATGTCCCCCCGCTCGCTTGAGCGCGTGGTCTACTTTGCATCGTACGTCGTGATCGACCCGGGCAACTCGCCGCTCAACAAGAAGCAGCTGCTGTCCGAGACCGAGTATCGCGAGATGCGGGAGAAGTACGGACAGGCGTTCCGGGCCGGCATGGGCGCAGAAGCGGTCAAGGAATTGCTGAATGAGCTGGACCTGGGCAAGATCAGCACGGGTCTCCGCGCCGATCTGCGCGGGGCCTCTGGGCAAAAGCGGATGAAGTTCCTCAAGCGCCTGGAGGTCGTCGAGGCATTCAAGAAGAGCGGCAATCAGCCCAACTGGCAGATCCTGGACGTCATCCCGGTGATCCCGCCGGACCTGCGGCCAATGGTGCAGCTGGATGGCGGCCGGTTTGCGACGTCAGACCTTAACGACCTGTATCGCCGCGTGATTAACCGCAACAATCGCTTGAAGCGGCTGCTGGATCTCGGCGCGCCTGAGATCATCGTGCGCAACGAGAAGCGCATGCTGCAGGAAGCGGTGGACGCGCTCATCGACAACGGCCGGCGTGGCCGCCCGGTGACCGGGCCCAACAACCGGCCCCTCAAGTCCCTGTCGGACATGTTGAAGGGTAAACAGGGACGCTTCCGCCAGAACCTGCTCGGCAAGCGCGTCGATTACTCCGGCCGTTCCGTGATTGTGGTCGGGCCCAAGCTCAAGCTGCACGAGTGCGGCCTGCCCAAAGAAATGGCGCTCGAGCTCTTCAAGCCGTTTGTGATGAAGAAACTCGTGGACAAGAACCTGGCGCAGAACATCAAGAGCGCTAAACGGATGGTCGAACGGGCGCGACCGGAAGTGTGGACCGTGCTCGAGGAGGTGGTCACCGAGCACCCGGTACTGCTGAACCGCGCGCCGACGCTGCACCGCCTGGGCATCCAAGCGTTCGAGCCCGTGCTGATCGAGGGCAAGGCGATCCAGGTGCATCCACTGGTGTGCACGGCCTACAATGCCGACTTCGACGGGGACCAGATGGCCGCGCACGTACCGCTGTCCGCGGCGTCACAAGCCGAGGCGAGATTGCTCATGCTGTCGGCGTACAATATCCTGTCGCCCGCGTACGGAAAAGCAATCACAAGCCCTACCCGAGACATCGTGTTGGGCTGTTACTACTTGACACAAGAGAAACCGGGCGCGCGCGGCGAGGGCAAAGTGTTCAGCACGCCCAACGAGGCGGTACTCGCATACGAGAGCGGCGCTGTGGAGCTGCATGCCAAGATCAAGGTGCGGCTGACGCACGATTCGGATCCTGTCGAGACCACCACCGGGCGCGTGATCTTCAACGAGGCGATTCCGGAGGAACTCCGGTTCATCAACGACGTGGCGGAGCGAAAGGTGCTCTCGCAGGTCGTCTCCGAGGCTTATAACAAGCTCGGCTCAACGAAGACCGTGCAATTGCTGGACGCGTTGAAGGACCTGGGTTTCAAGTACGCGACAAAGAGCGGCGCCGGCATCGCCATCGGCGACATTGCCATCCCGCCGCAGAAGGACAAGATTCTGGCCGCGGGCGAGAAGCAGGTCGACGCAATCGAGCAGCAGTTCCGGCGAGGTCTGATCACGAGCGGCGAGAAGTACCAGCGCACCATTGACGTTTGGACCAAGGTGACCGAAGAAATCACCGAGGCCATGCTGCAGAATTTCGACAACTTCAACCCGTTGTACATGATGGCGTTCTCAGGCGCACGGGGCACGATCCCGCAGATCCGGCAGCTCGCCGGAATGCGCGGGCTGATGACCGACCCATCAGGGCAGATCATTCCATTGCCGATCAAGGCGAACTTCCGTGAAGGCCTGACCGTGCTGGAGTACTTTATCAGTACGCACGGGCAGCGCAAGGGACTGGCCGACACAGCGATACGCACCTCCGAGTCCGGCTACCTCACGCGGCGCCTGGTGGATGTGGCGCAGGACGTCGTCATCCGCGAGGAGGATTGCAAGACAACCGAAGGGGTGACGATGGTCGCCGTCAAGGAGGGGAACGAGGTTGTCGTGGCCTTGAGGGATCGGATCATCGGCCGCACCGCGGTGGACGACATCGCTGCCCCGCGTTCGCGGAAAGTCATCATTGAGGAAGGTCAGGAGATCACGGAAGAGGCTGCCGACCAGATGGAGTCGTTGGGCGTCGAAGAGGTGAGGGTCCGCTCGGTGCTCAACTGCAAGAGTCGATTCGGCACGTGCGGCGCGTGCTACGGCCGCAACCTGGCAACCGGAAAGCGGGTGGAGATCGGTGAAGCGGTGGGGATCATCGCCGCGCAGTCGATCGGCGAGCCCGGCACGCAGCTGACGATGCGCACGTTCCACACAGGCGGTATCGCCGGGTTCGACATCACCCAGGGTCTGCCGCGCGTGGAAGAGCTGTTCGAAGCGCGGAAGCCCAAGGGACAGGCGATCATCGCCGAAACGGCCGGCCGCATCAAGTTCGCGGAGGCGAAGGGCGTCCGCAAGGTCGTCGTCGTTGGCAAGGACAGCGAGGAATATGCATCCACGGTGCCGTTCGGCGTGCGGCTGCGGGTGCAGGAGGGCGACAAGGTTACGGCCGGCGACCAGCTGACCGAGGGGTCCGCGCCGCCACACGACATCCTGCGCATCAAGGGTCTCCATGCGCTGCAAAGCTACCTGGTGCAGGAGATCCAGTCTGTATACCGGTCGCAGGGTGTGGACATCAACGATAAGCACATTGAGATCATCGTCCGCCAGATGCTCCGCCGGGTGAAGGTGGAAGAGTCCGGTGACACCGAGCTCCTGCCCGGTGAGCTGGTGGATAAGTTCACGTTCGAAGAGGACAACGCCAAGGCGATTGCCGAGGGGCTCGAGCCCGCGAAGGCCCGGCCGGTTCTGCTCGGCATCACCAAGGCATCTCTGGCGACCGAGAGCTTCCTGTCCGCAGCCTCGTTCCAGGAGACCGCGCGCGTGCTGACCGACGCGGCCACAAAGGGCAAGGTGGACCCGCTGATCGGTCTGAAGGAGAACGTGATTATTGGGAAGCTCATCCCGGCTGGCACCGGCATGGCGCGGTACCGCGGCATCAAGATCGGCGTCGAAGTCTAAAATCACCGAGGTCCGATGTCCGGGGTCCGGGGTCCGCAAGGACTCCGGACCCTATGTTTTCGCGGGAGAGGCGTCGGTGGATTGAGGTCTAGAGCGACGAGAAGGGGGGAATTGGCATTCCGCGGGGAGACCTAGATGAACGCACGGTTCAAAATCTACTTCGGTGTGGCCGGCGCACGCGCCAGAAAAGTCGCACTCAAGCGTGTGCGCTTCGACGTGATCGCCGTTCTGCTGATCGTCTCTCTGGGTATAGGCGGTTTGATCGGCTATGTCCAGACACGTGGATTTGAAACGCTCTTTGAAGCAAGCAATCAATTGCAAAAGGCTGTGAGTTCCTTGGCGGCCACCGACACTCCTGAGCCGGCGCAATCGCAGCCGGTCCTGCCACCTGTACGCAGGGCTCCAGATGCACGACCCGTGGTGGAGCCCGGCCCAGTTGTCTCGGAGCCTGAGTCACCATCAGTCACCACGACTTCCCCGGGCGGGTCCGTCGTCAGTGCGGCAACCCCGATCTTCCGCGTCCAGGTCGGCGCGTTCCGTCTCCGCGCAAACGCAGAAGTACTCGTAAAGCAGTTAGGCCGCGATGGCTTCAGGGCCTCCATTCGTCAGACATCAGATCTATACAAGGTACAGGTTGGGTCATTTCATGACCGCAAGGATGCCAACCGATTGGCGAAGGAACTGAAAGCGAAGCAGTACGACGTGTTTGTCACGCAGGCAACAACCTCGAGCCGCTGACTCTTTTCTCGTCGTAGGAAACCCACAAATCCTCGGTTTCATCTCATCCCCAGCGGGCACTTTGCTATGCTTGACGCTGCATAGGCGTTTGCAAGATTCCGGGGGTTTGAAAATGGGTGAACTTCTTGATAAAGCCCGGTGCATTGACCCGCGAAAGGACGCTCGCCGTAAATGCCCAGGCTGGATACGTTCCTGAGATCGGACGTTGGCTCTGGGCCATGAACGAAGTTCGCCGCCGTACGCTCCGATTGGTCGACGCGCTGGATCAGCGCGTGCTGGACTGGGAAGGTCCCGATGGCCGGGAAAACGCCATCGGCACGCTCCTATATCACATCGCGCTTGTCGAGATGTCGTGGTTGTTCATGGACGGGGCACGCGTTCCAGATCAGCTCACTGAAAGCGCGTGCCCGTCGCCTCTTCGGTTCTTCCGGCGAACCTCGCTAGCCGAGCTGAATCTCGGGCGGAACCTCGGCGTTCATCAACGACGCCCCTCCTTCGGCGAAAATCACCTGGCCGGTGATCCACCCAGCATCCTCGGAGCAGAGGAGACTTGGCACGTTATCCTCCGTCCAACTCGGGCTGATCGCATTGACCGTGATATCACGAGAACGACCTTCAGATACAATGACAGTCGGGGTGCGGAAACAATGGACGTCGTCAATCTCACTCATAAGTTGGAGCAATTCTCCGACTATTGGTCACCGAAGATCATCGCGGACGTGAACGACATGCAGGTGAAGCTGGTGAAGTTCACGGGCGAGTTCGTCTGGCACCATCATGAGAAAGAGGATGAGTTGTTTTTCGTGATTCAAGGGCGGCTGCGGATGCGATTCCGCAGTGGCGATCGCATGCTTGGTCCCGGCGAACTGATCGTTGTTCCACGCGGTGTGGAACACTGCCCGGTGAGCGAGTCCGGCGAGGTTCATGTGATGTTGCTCGAGCCCAAGACGACGCTGAACACTGGAAACGTCAGGAATGAACGTACCGTTCCAGTGCTTGAGCGTATATGATCAAGTCGTTGACACCCCTATACCCCAATGCTAGAATTTCCTGCGTGCCCGGGTGGTAGTCCCGGGCGTTCTCTGCGTATAAGGGACTCGACAATGATGCAGGCTGATGCGCTGGTGCGTCTGAGGTCTGCGGAGTTCAGGGCCGTGGGTACCAACCAAACGGCCAAGGCGATCGGCCGGGGGCGGGCGCAGGTCGTCTACATCGCGAAAGACGCCGACCGTCGGGTAGTGGAAGGTGTCGTGACCGCCGCAAAGGGTGCAAACCTCGAGATCGTGGAGGTTGACTCGATGCGGGAGATCGGCCGGGCCTGCGGGATCAGCGTCGGCGCTGCTGCCGCCGCGATCCTGACGCCGGAATAGATAGAAGGACGTATTAAGTAGTAGGTTCGGCAAAGGCAGAGGACGGCAGAGCCTCCAGCTTGAATCGGGGCGCCGGCCGCTGGTCGGATCAATTGATCCGGGGCCGCGCTCTCATATGCGCCGCAGGACACCGAACCTCCGGTGTCGCGTATGGCGCAGATCAACTGAAGATAGGTTAGAGTAGCGATAACCCAGCCTCGCGGCAGCGAAGCTGAGGCATCGCACCCACTCTGCACCCCCAGAGAGGGGTTCAGGGTTGGTGCGTGTCCGAACGAAGATTGCGGATTGACGATGTCGGATTTGAAATCCGTAATCCACAATTCGATATCCAAATTGGGGGTAGGGAATGCCGACGATTATGCAGCTGGTCCGGCATGGCCGCCGGAAGTTCGCTCACAAGAGCAAGTCACCGCGGCTGGAGCGCAACCCGCAGAAGCGCGGCGTGTGCATTCAGGTGCGGACGATGACGCCAAAGAAACCGAACTCCGCGCTGCGGAAGATCGCGCGTGTGCGCTTGACGAACAGTGCCGAAGTCACAGCCTACATTCCGGGGATCGGGCACAACCTGCAGGAGCACTCCGTCGTGCTGATCCGCGGGGGACGCGTGCGTGATCTGCCGGGGATCCGGTACCACATTATCCGCGGCACGATCGACGCGGCGGGCGTGGCCGACCGGCGGCGCGGCAGATCGAAGTATGGGGCCAAGAAACCGAAATAGGCTGGAAAGCTGAAGAGTAAGAGCGGTTCTCTCCAGCTTCTCAGCTCTCCAGCTCTTCAGCTGATGTGAGGGAGAGAGGATATGCCTAGAAAGGGTCAAGCGCCGAAGCGTGAGGTCGGGCCGGATCTCTTGTTCGAGAGCCCGGTGGTTCACAAGCTCGTCAACAAGATCATGATGCGCGGCAAGAAAAGTGTCGCCGAGCGCATCGTGTACGGGGCGTTTGACCAGGTCAAGGAGAAGGCCGGCCAGGATCCCGTCGGCGTGCTCGACAAGGCGCTGCGCAACATCATGCCGGTCCTGGAGGTCAGGCCCCGGCGTGTGGGCGGAGCAACCTACCAGGTTCCGATCGAGGTCCGGACAGATCGCCGCATGTCGCTCGGATTGCGATGGCTCGTGGACTACGCGCGCCAGCGCAAGGACCGGCGCACCATGACTGACAAGCTCGCGGCCGAGATTCTGGACGCCTCGGGCGGCCAGGGCGGCGCCGTGAAAAAGCGTGAGGATACGCACAAGATGGCCGAGGCGAACAAAGCGTTCGCCCATTATCGGTGGTAGACCGGAAAGGATCGTAATTTGGCTGTAATGACGACAACGGCAATAGCGCTCGACAAACTCCGGAACATCGGCATCGTCGCACACATCGACGCAGGCAAGACGACGACGACCGAGCGCATCCTCTTCTACACCGGCCGGGTCCACCGGATCGGGGAAGTGGACGAAGGCTCTGCGACCATGGACTGGATGGTCCAGGAGCGCGAGCGCGGCATCACCATCACGTCGGCCGCGACGACCTGTTCGTGGCGGAATCATCGCATCAACATCATCGACACGCCCGGCCACGTGGACTTCACCGTCGAGGTAGAGCGCTCGCTCCGCGTGCTCGACGGCGCGATCGTCGTGGTCAGCGCGGTCGAAGGGGTGCAGCCTCAGTCGGAAACGGTCTGGCGTCAGGCCGACCGGTATAACGTCCCGCGAGTGCTGTACGTCAACAAGATGGATCGCACCGGCGCAGATTTCCTCCGCACCGTTTCGATGGTTCGTGATCGCCTCGGCGCCAACGCCGTACCTGTGCAACTTGCCATAGGCGCCGAGGACAACTTCCAAGGCGTGATCGATCTCATTCGTATGAAGTCCATTATCTATCTGGACGACCTCGGGACACGATCCGACGAGACTGACATCCCCGTCGAGCTCCGCGGTCAGGCCGAGCAAATGCGTGAGAAGCTCATCGAAGCGGCGGCGGAGATGAGCGATGACCTCACCCACAAGTATCTTGAAGGCCACACATTGTCCGAGGACGAGATCCGGAAGGGCCTTCGAATCGGCACGCTGTCGTACCGGATCGTGCCGGTGCTCGCTGGCTCCTCGTTCCGCAATAAGGGCGTGCAGCCGCTGCTGGACGCGGTCGTGGACTTTCTCCCCTCCCCGCTAGACGTGCATGCCGTTGTGGGCAAGAACCCGGAAACCGGCGAGCCCGAAGAGCGCAAGCCCGATCCATCGGCCCCATTTGCGGCGCTCGCGTTCAAGATCGTCACTGATCCCTACGTTGGTAAACTCACGTACTTCCGTGCGTATTCGGGGACACTCGCGGCCGGATCGTACGTCTACAATTCCAACAAAGGCAAGAAGGAGCGCGTGAGCCGCATCCTGCAGATGCACGCGAATCACCGCGAGGACATTCCCGAGGTCTACGCTGGGAACGTCGTCGCGGCCGTCGGGCTTCGAGACACCACGACGGGCGACACGCTGTGTGATGAAGATCATCCCATTGTCTTGGAATCGATGCACTTCCCCGAGCCGGTCATTGCCGTCGCGGTCGAGCCCAAGACCAAGGCAGATCAAGACAAGCTCGGCGCGGCCCTCGCCAAACTCGCGGAAGAAGACCCCACCTTCAAAGTGAGATTCGATCAAGAGACCGGCCAGACGTTGATCGCCGGCATGGGTGAGCTGCATCTGGAGATCATCGTCGACCGCATGCTGCGCGAGTTCAGCGTGCAGGCCAACGTCGGACGGCCGCAGGTCGCCTATAAGGAGACCATCCGGAAACCGGTCAAAGCCGAGGGACGGTACATCCGGCAGACCGGTGGCCGCGGCCAGTACGGCCACGTGGTCATCGAGCTCGAGCCTCTCGAGCGCGGAGCCGGGATCGAGTTTGAGGATGAGATCAAGGGGGGCGACATCCCGCGGGAGTTCATTGCTCCGGTCGAGGCCGGCATCCGCGAAGCAGCGGAATCCGGCGTCCTCGCAGGGTATCCCGTCGTGGATTTTAGGGCGTCACTCATCGACGGATCCTATCACGAGGTGGATAGTTCGGACATCGCCTTCAAAATCGCAGGCTCGATGGCATTCAAGGAAGGGATGCGGCGCGCACAGCCGGTCCTGCTGGAGCCGGTGATGAAGGTCGAGGTGCTGACGCCTGAGCAATACATGGGCGACGTCATCGGCGATCTCAACGCGCGCCGGGGACGCATTGAGGGTATCGAGCAGCAGGGCGCGATCCGCGTGGTGCGGGCGCTGGTGCCGCTGGGCGAGATGTTCGGTTATGCGACCGCGCTGCGCTCAGCCACGCAAGGCCGCGCGACGTACACGATGGAGCCCTCGCACTACGAAGAGGTACCGCAGAGTATTTCGGAAGAGGTGCGGAACAAGTCCGGAGTGGCGGCGAAGGCATAGTGACTTTTCGGGAGGACGGGAATGGCCAAGCAGAAGTTTGAGCGGACGAAGCCCCACGTGAACGTCGGGACGATCGGGCACGTGGACCACGGGAAGACGACCTTGACGGCGGCGATCACGCACACG
>Ga0209899_1000024_pt1 | contig 32395 bp, 19 predicted proteins | sample GWRWS1_0_10_FD_187228 | JGI IMG/M metagenome (GOLD analysis project Ga0209899, IMG submission 187228) | Riverbed sediment microbial communities from areas with vegetation nearby in Columbia River, Washington, USA - GW-RW S1_0_10 (SPAdes)... | ecosystem: Environmental > Aquatic > Freshwater >...
CGTGTGCGTGATCGCCGCCGTCAAGGTCGTCTTCCCGTGGTCCACGTGCCCGATCGTCCCGACGTTCACGTGGGGCTTCGTCCGCTCAAACTTCTGCTTAGCCATGGCGTCTGCTCCTCGACATGAGTAGGTGACCAGAGACTAGACACGACCCATGCCGGGCACGCTAGTCACTGGTCACCAGACACGAGTCATTGGTCTGGAGCCCACGACCGGATTCGAACCGGTGACCTTGTCCTTACCAAGGACACGCTCTGCCGTCTGAGCTACGTGGGCGTATCGCAAACCGTATTATAGGCGTCGCTCGCTTGCAATGGCAAGCATTGCCGACGCAGGAGGCGCGCCTGTAGCGGCGAATGACGCGCCGAAAACTTCAGAAGGAGGGAGGAGGACACAATGGACTGGATATGGTGGGTCCTCGTACTTGCGCTGATCTGGTTCCTCTTCTTCCGGAACCCGATGTAAGCCGAAAAGGCTGATCTACTGGATGCTCGCCTGTCCTTTTGAATCACGAAAAGCCTCGGGGAAAATCCCGGGGCTTTTTTCTACAGCCAGGCCTGCTTATAATGATGAAGGCTGCGGGAGTAGCTCAGTGGTAGAGCGTCTCCTTGCCAAGGAGAAGGTCGCGGGTTCAAGTCCCGTCTCCCGCTCCATCGACACCAGGGCGGCGTAGCCAAGAGGCAAGGCAGGGGTCTGCAAAACCCCCATTCCCCGGTTCGAATCCGGGCGCCGCCTCCAATTCGGATGCAGCAATCCCTGCTGACGTATAATCGTTTCTGGGCGGGTGGTGTAACCTGGCAGCCACAGGAGACTTAAAATCTCCCGGCCCGAAAGGGCCATGTGGGTTCGAGTCCCACCCCGCCCACCACAGTCACTAGCTCCAGTACGTTCGCGACCGATTCTTCCTTAATAGATAGAGAAAGAAGGGCGCTCCGAGTCCGGCCGTAACGATTCCGACCGGGATCTCCGTAGGCGAAAGAATCGTCCGCGCCACTGTGTCCGCGAGCAGCAGCGTGATTCCACCCGCCAGGGTCGCAGCCGGCAGCAGCCGCCGGTGGTCTGGACCCGTGATCAGTCGTACAAGATGCGGCACGACAAGACCAACGAAACCGATCAGCCCACTTACCGCCACGGCCGCTGCCGCCATCAACGCACCAGCTGCGATGAGCCAGCGCCGTGAAGAGGCCGCCGACACACCCAGCGAGCGGGCAGTCTCATCTCCGAGTAAGAGCAGGTTCAGATCGCGGGCAAAATAACGGGCCACAGCGTACCCGGCGATGACATAGGGAAAAGCCAGCCAGACGTGCTCCCACGTCCGTCCTGAAAACCCACCCATCAACCAGAAGACCACCTGTTGGATGTTGCCGCTCGAGGCAAACTGAAGCGCCGAGATTATCGCCGCCAGAAACGCGCCGACGGCGACGCCCGCGAGCAGCAGGTGTTCCGGGACCACGTCCTGTCTAAACCAGGCCAGCCGATATACCAGGACCGTTACCAACAGCGCTCCGCCAAACGCGAGCAACGTCACCGCGCTCAAGCCTGCAACAGATAACGTCACGCCGAGCACGATCGCTGTCGTCGCGCCCAACGCTGCTCCACCGGATACACCGATGATGTACGGGTCGGCCATTGGGTTTCGGAAGAGTCCCTGGAAAACGGTGCCCGAGGCGGCGAGCGCCATGCCAACGACCACGGCCAGTACAATCCGGGGAAGGCGAATCTGCAGAACAATCGATTGAATGGTCCTGTCTACTGCGACAGGGGCCCCGACACCCGCGGCGAGCGATTCGGCAATTGACGACAAGGGGATCGGAACCGCGCCGATGCCGAGGCTGAGGAGCATGACAACGACCAATCCCGCGAGCAGCGCGAACGTGAGCCGTCTTGGCTCGGGATGCCGAACGATCTCAGCAGAAGGGCGGTCAACGGCGGACGAGTGAACTTCGGCCATCCCGCTCTCTTACTTCCCGCCCTCGATGATAGAGAAGAACTCCGCGCGCGTGCGCGGATCATCGCGGAAGACGCCGCGTGTCGCCGACGTGACGATTCTGCTCCCCGGCTTTTTGATACCCCGCATAGTCATGCAGTTTCCGCTGACGGCAGGGCGTCCATTTCGGCGCACCAATACGGCTCCCAGTGGTACGCTTACACAAAACACCTCATCATCAACGTCAACGACATGTCGATGCTCTGGCTCAATCCTTGAGTAGGTCTTGAACCCTCTTCCACCCGCCCGCCTATGTGTTCGTGTCTCAATGCGAGAGCCGTACGGATACCGTTGTGCGCTGGCCGTTTGACCGACGCGAACCATCAACTCCTGGATATCATCGATGAGGCGGTGTGACTTTGAGACGTAGTGAACACGAAGGGGGTTGTGTTTGTACCGATAACCATCCCCCGCAGCATACCAATCAAGGAAAAGGCCAATCTGACGAGTACTCATCATCTTCACAGCACCCGGAACGAACTTAGTTCCAGACTTACCGAGTTCTCTCAAAGATTCGTACAGGCCACGGTTGCTTGACTTGAACTGTATGTGGCGTGGTCGATTGGCTTGAGGCACTCGTCTGAATCCATACGGGAGCCCCTGCAGCAGCCGCCAGATCTCGTCGGCGAACAATCCTTGATCTTGACTGATGACAACGTCATGCTTTAACTCCCTTGTACATCCCTCTGCGATCCAGACACCCATGAACTTTGCAAACTCGTCAGCCGAGAGCACGGTTCCACCGAGCGGAACAGAGTGAGCTTCCGGCCACTTCCATACTGCTGCCTGAGGCACATAGAAAAAATGAGGCAAGGAGTGAGCCGGAGCAATCTGCCACGGTGCATGCGGTTTGGTCCGAAATGCCCATTCGGACTTGAAGACCATCCGGTGGTCGGGCGTGACAAGGAGGTCAAACGTGTCGCTTGTCCAGTGAATCATCTTCCCCTTGTAACGATACCGAATCACCTCTTTTGGAAATGCCCACGACATTTCAAGCGTAGCGGAATCAACCTGTGCAACCTGCGTGCCCTCTTCGAGTTCATCAAATCTCACCCAGCCATCCGGGGTGAGAATCTCTGTCTCTCGGTCGTAGCACAGATGCTCTGCCTCGATCACGACAGCAGCACCAGCAGCTTTCAGGCCCCCCTCGCACAGGAAATCAGCGACCTGCGACGTCAGCCTTTCCTGTACTTGCGGCCGGCGGGCCAGCATCTCCACAAGCCGCGCGACCTTGCTCACACCCAGTATGCGGCCCTGCGGAATATACCCCGCGTGCGCCACGCCGTGGAACGGCAAGAAATGATGCTCGCACATGGAGTAAAACGGGATATCTTTGACGATCACCATCTCACGATGATTCTCATCATCGAAGCCGACCTCGAGTAGCTCACTTGGGTCTTCTTTGAGCCCCGCAAACAGCTCTTCGTACATCTCGGCGATGCGGCGCGGCGTGCCTTTCAGTCCTTCACGTTCGGGATCTTCGCCCACCGCTTGAATGATTGTGTGGACCGCTTCTTCAATCGATGCCTTGTCCAAGGCACAGCACCTCCGACGGAACTATTGAGTCCGGCCAGCGACTTGTGAACGCCGATGCCCGCAGAAGAATTCCATCATGCGTGCGACGCGCACCATCGGTTCGACATCGTGCACGCGGATGAGATTGGCTCCCTGAGTGATGGCAAATGCGACCGCGGCGGCCGTTCCTTCGAGTAAATCATCCGGGTGCAGATGGAGCAGGTCACGGATGAAATCCTTTCTCGAGGTCGCCACGAAGATCGGCAGCCCGAAATTTCGAAGCTCTGAGAGGCGCTGAAGGAGCTCGATGTCCCGATGCGGTTTCTTACCAAAGTTGAGACCCGGGTCAACCATCAAGCGCTCGCGGGGAATTCCGGCCGCCAACGCGACATCGATGCGCTTCCGTAGAAACGCTGCAACCCAGTCCATCATGGAGGGGACGTCGATATCGGCATAGTGCTGTTTGGGGCGCCCGTGGAGATGCATCATCACGATTCCCGCCCGGCTCTCCGCGATCACCACGGGCATCGACGGATCGGCCATCCCGCTGATGTCATTCACCAGCACCGCTCCAGCTTCGATCGCGGCGCGAGCAACCTCCGCCTTGTAGGTATCGACGGCAACCGGCAGATCATAGCGCCGCACGAGTTCCGCTACGAGAGGGGCCACGCGGCTGATCTCCTCTCGCGCGGACAGGCGATCGCCTTCCTGCGCGGTCTCCCCGCCGACTTCGATTAGGTCGGCCCCCTCCTTGACGATCTCCTCCGCCCGCGCAAGTGCGGCGTCTTGGCCGAAGAACCGGCCGCGGTCATAGAACGAGTCGGACGTGTTATTGAGAATTCCGACGACGTACACACGGGAGGCGAAATCGAAGCGGTGTCGGCCCAACGTGACGGCCGGCGGAGGCGCACTCACCGCTTCGAGGACGCGGCGCAACTCGCCGGCTATTTTGGGATCACTGGCATCGGCAACGCGCTCGAACTGCTCGAGCGTGGCAGCGAGCACTAGCTGGTGCAGCTCCTCTAGCGGCGGGGATGCACGAGTAATCTCTGACGCCCACCCGCGCTCCCGCGCGCAGGTCGCGGCGGTTTTCTCAAGGGCCTGGCGTGGAGCAATGAGACGGATCGGCTGAAAACCCGCGGCACGCGGGACATCGCGCGAGGCCAGGGGCGCTAACGCCCATGCCCACACGAGATTCCGGTCCGAGGCGGACAGTTCAAAGGTTGACATCTGGATGACACAAGTATAGAGGAAGTGATCAGTGACCAGTGATCAGTTGATCAACGGCGGTTGCGACGGCGGCAAGGGTCCTAATCACGCAGCGTTCTGCCCGTCAGGGCGATGAAGACATCCTCGAGCGTGGTCTCGACGAGTTGCAGGTGCCTGACGCGTGCGCCGGCGCGGCTCACGGTTTCCACGGCTTTGGGCAGCGTCTCGCGCAGATCTGAAAGATGGACGATGGCCTCGTAGCCACCGCCGTTGGTGCCCTTCGGCTGGACGATCACGCGGGTGACACCGGGAATCGCGCGAAGCGCCGGCTCGACGCCGTCAGTGATGTCCTCGAGGTCCAGTCGGAGCACTGGAAGCTCGCCATGCAAGCGCTTCAACGCCTGCGGGGCATCCAGCGCGATGATCTTGCCATTGTCAATGATCCCGATACGCTCGCACAGCTGATCGGCCTCCTCCATGTAGTGGGTCGTGAGGATGATTGTCTTCCCCTCGCTGCTGTGCAGGTGGCGAATGAGGTCGCGAATGTTGCGCGCGGCCTGCGGATCCAGACCGGTAGTGGGTTCATCGAAGAGGAGCACCGGCGGATCGTGGACCATCGCTTTGATGAGCGCTAGCCGCTGTCGCATGCCTGTGCTGTAGCGCTCCACGAGATCGTCGGCGCGGGCGGTCAGGCCGACGCGGTCCAGCAGCTCGGAGATTCGCGCTTTCGCCGTGGCGGTCGGAACCTGGTAGAGCGCCGCGAAGTATTCGAGATTCTCACGGGCCGATAACTTCCAGTACACTGATCGCTCGCCCATCAACAGAACCCCAAGACTCCGCCGCACCGACGCCGGCGCCTTCGAGGCGTCGTGGCTCCAGACGCGAACTCGGCCGGACGTGGGCTCGAGCAGTGTGCAGATCATTCGAATGGTTGTCGTTTTTCCGGCGCCGTTAGGTCCGAGCAATCCGAACAGTTCTCCGCGCCGGATCTGCAGGTCGACGTGGTCGACGGCGGTGATCTCGCGCCGCACCGCGCGGCGACGGCCGCCATTCTCGTCCATCCCCCGGGCCGTGAAGCGTTTGGTCAGGCCCTCGAGTTCAACCGCGTGTGTTGGCAGTGCGCTCACTCGACGACAACCTCCCCGGCGGCCCCGCTGGGATCGCGGATATCGACGATAAGCTTACCACCCTCGGTAAGGAAGGCCTTGGCCTTATTCAAGATCTGCTCCCTCTTCCATGAGTAGCCGGCGCTTGAGTGCTGGCCCACCACGAAGTGAATACCCCCCTAGCCCCCCATCGCTTCGAACGACCCGGTGGCACGGAATGATCAGCGGGACGGGGTTTTTCGCACATGCGTTGCCCACGGCGCGGCTGGCTGACGGGTGGCCCAGCGTGGTCGCGATTTCCCGGTAGGAGCGGACCTGTCCACGAGGAATCTGGCGCAGTTGCTCGAGGACACTTCGCTCGAACGGACCCACCAGCGTCAGATCGACCCGACCACGGAACGGTTCTCTCCGGGAGAAGAATCCCGCCAGGGACCGCCGGAGATCGCTCGGTGGTCGTGCATCGCGATGAATGGGCCGTGAGAACCGCCGGCGGAAGGTGCGCTCGAACGAGGCGTCGGAATCCGCGAGATCCAAACTTCCAACGCCGAGCTCCGAGTACGCGACATACGCGGTTCCGAGTGGCGTACGCAGCGACATATAACGCCAGGGTCCCTGCTGTTGGGTCTCGGCCGGACGAATGCCGGCGTGGCGGAGGACAAATGATTCCAGATCCGCCTCGGTCAATCGCGTCAACGACGCTGCGGGTTTCCCCCGAAGCGTGATGATCACGGGATCGCCCGCGATCGCGTTCCGCAGGAGCTCGTTCGTCTTGTTCTTCAAATCGACGGTGTTGACCATCCTCATGGCTGCCCCCTCGCATTTTCTACATAGCCATGAAAATAGCTATGTGATTCTTACATTATCAGAGACGGGGTGGGAGCGTCAACAGGTGAGGCCTAGGAGGAAGGCGGGTGGAGCCGGCCGGGACGAAGCAGGCGGGAGGAGTTGACCAGGATCCCGACGTCAGGAACCGATTGGACCGCGGCGGCGAGGATCGGAGGGATGATCCCCAGCGCCGCCAGCGAGAGTCCGACCGCATTGTACACCGTCGTGAAGCCGATGTTCAACTTCACCACACTCAGCGTGCGCCGCGCGATGCGAAACGCCAGTGGGACCAGCCACCAATCCTCGCGCATGAGGGTGATATGGGCGGCCTCGATTGCCACGTCACTGCCGGCTGCCCCCATCGCGATCCCCACATCGGCCTGAGCGAGCGCGGGCGCGTCATTCACGCCGTCGCCGATCATCACGACGGTACGCCCCTCTCGCTGGAACGCCTTCACGACCTCGATCTTGTCCTCGGGCATCAGTTCTGCGCGAAAGGCAATCCCAAGCTCGTGAGCAAGCGCGGACGCCGTTCGTTCAGAATCACCCGTCAACAGCTCGATGTGCCGCACGCCAAGGTTGCGCACGGCCGCCAACGCTGCCGGCACTTCTGGACGGGACTCATCGGCCACCGCCAGGACTGCCACGAGCCGGTCGTCTTCCACTACGAGAATCGGAGTCTTCCCCTCCGCCTCCAGCTGCCTTACTGCCGGGTGCTCCGCCTCTGCCGGAAGGAGCCGCCTATTGCCAATGGTCACGACCCTGCCATTTACCTGCGCGCGCACACCGAGGCCGGGAATGGCTTCGAATCGCCGGGGTGCCTCGATCGCGACGTGCTGGTCGGTCGCGGCCTTGCGGACGGCTTCGGCGACCGGATGCTCGGAATACCGTTCGGCCGAGGCCGCCAGTGCCAGGGCGTCCTCCGCCGACATTCCATCGAGAGGGATCACGTCGGTGAGCACAGGGCGGCCGAACGTCAGCGTGCCCGTCTTGTCGACGAGGAGAACGTCGGCTCTCGCGAGGGCCTCCAGGTACTTGCTCCCTTTAAATATGAGCCCACGTTTTGCCGCAGCCCCCATTGACGCAACCATCGCGATCGGTGTGGCGAGGGCAAACGAGCACGAGCAGGCGACGACCAGGACCGCTGCCGTCGCCAGCGGATCACGGCGCACGAGAAACGTCAGTGCCGCGATGGCTGCAATCACGGGCAGATAGTATCCCGTGAAACGATCTGCGACCCGCTGCACTTTGGCCCGGTGAATCTCCGCCTCTTCCACCAGTTTGATGATGCGCCCAAAGGTTGAGTCTTCACCCGTGTGTTCGGTCCGGACGCGGATGCTCCCGAGTCTCGCCCCCGTCGCGGCGAAGACGCCGGCTCCGGGACCGACCTCCACCGGCATCGACTCTCCGGTGATGCTCGCTTGATCAACGGTCGCCTGACCATCGATGACCTGGCCGTCCACCGGAATGATCTCGCCCGGCCGCACGACCACGACGTCGCCGACCCGGACCTCTCCGGCCGGGATTTCGTGTTCGGTTCCATCGCGTTCCACCCGCGCCATTTGGGGCGCGAGCTCGGCGAGATCTTGGACCGCCCGCCTGGCGCGCTCGGTGGTGAACCGCTCGATATAGGCACCGACGCGCATAAAGAACACCACGACGACCGCGCTCGCCCACTGCCCCACGGCTGCCGCGGCGATCACGCCGACGGTCATCAGTGTGTGCGCCAGCACCTGCCCGTGGATGGCCGCGCGAACCACGTTGCGAAACACCGGGATGCCCCCGATGACGATCAGGACGAGCGCGACCGGCCACGGCACCCAGGCATTGATGTCGTCGACCCAGCCGAGCCATTCGCCTGCGGCCACTGTCAGAAGCACGACGCCCGCGATGATCCCGAGGACGAGCAACGCTCGAGGGGACGTGCGAGGCTGAGCGGTAGAACGCAGCGTCTCGGGTGAGACCACCTCATAGCCCGACCCCCGGACGGCCTTGCGAATCGCATCCATCCCGACCCGGTTGGGATCGTGACGGATGATAGCCTTCTCGGTGGCGAGCGAAACGGCGACGGAATCGACGCCTGGGAGGGCGGCGATGGCCCGTTGGACATGAAGCGAACAGTCTGCGCAGTCCATCCCGCGAATGGGGACTTCAATCGTACGTATCGCCACGGTTCCTATCTTACATTAGGGGGGTACTGCTAACGAATGGCCCGAACGAGGGTGAACGTGAGCATGCCCATCAGATAGAGTACGAACAGGACGATCGTGCCCGCCAGTACCCACATCGTGACGTCGACCAGCGGCGGGCAGGACCAACGCTCAAAACCCGCGCAGCTGGCTAGATCTCCCAGCAAGAGCGCGGCGGGTCGCAGCGCGATCGAAAACGCGACGAGCGGACCCCAAAAGATCACGTATGCCCTGGTTTGCGGGACAAGAAAGGCGATGAGCAGCCAGGCAGCGCCAAGGCCAATGCTCAGGCCGACGTGCCGGGCGAGATACTGGCGCATGGGTCCCAACCTCCAGGTACTCCATGCCCTCTGCTCCTGGCCTCGATACCTGTAAGGGTTTCAGCGGATCGCCTCGTCCTTGTAGCGCACGTCGGGATGCTGCTGCAGGTAGTCAGACACTTTCTGGGCCATCTTTGGCCCGATCACGCCCGCGATTTGCTCCACGCTCGCCTGCCGAATCTGTCTGACTGACCCGAAGTGGCGGATGAGATCGCGCTTGCGTTTCTCGCCGATGCCTTGGATTTCATCGAGCGCCGAGAAGACGACTTTCCGCTGCCGCAGTTTCTGATGGTAGGTATTGGCAAACCGGTGCGCCTCGTCGCGGATCCGCTGAAGCAACTGAAGCGCGTGTGAGTCTCTGGGCAGGGCGACCGGTTCCGGATCGGCCACGGTGACGACCAGCTCTTCTTTCTTCGCCAGTCCCACCGCCGGGATCATGTGATTGTACTCAAAGAGCACATCGAGGGCCGCGTTGAGTTGTCCGCGGCCGCCGTCGATCAACACGAGGTCCGGGAGCACCGACCACTTTACGCGCACGGGTTCATCCCGGTCGAGCTTCTCCTGCTCCTCACGCCCGAGCGCAAACCGCCGGTGCAGCATCTCCTGGAACATCGCGTAGTCATTGGGACCTTCGGCCCACTTCATCTTGAACCGCCGGTAGTCTCGCTTCAGGGGCCGGCCGCCTTCGAACACCACCATCGACCCCACGGTCTCGCCGGCCTGGAGGTTGCTGACGTCGTAGGCCTCGATCCGGAAGGGCGGGTTCTCGAGGTTCAAGATTTCCTGCAGCTCTTTGATCGCGGCGCCCTCAAGACCGGACCGCCGCGCACGTTCATGCTGGAGGAAGAGCGCCGCATTCTCCGCCGCCATCTCTACGAGGCGCTCCCGGGCCCCCCGCTGCGGAACAATGACGTCCACTTTGGTCCCGCGTTTCTGCGACAGCCACTCCGCAATGACACTCATGTCCTCGATCGGCTCCTGCAGCACCACCTCGCGCGGCACACCCGGCGCGTCCTGGTAGTACTGTTTGACGAATTCCCCGAGGGCCTCGGCCCGGCTGACGCCCCGCGTGTTCTCGAGCACGAAGTGTTCCTGACCCTGCAGCCGGCCGGCGCGGACGAACAAGATCTGGACACACGCCAGATCCCCAGCCTGGGCGATCGCCATGACGTCGCGGTCTTCGAGACCGACACTGGCCGCACGCTGCTTCTCGTAAATCGCCTCCATGGCCTGGATCTGATCACGCAGCTGCGCGGCGCGTTCGAATTCCATGGCCTGTGCGGCGCGGTCCATCTCCACGCGCAACTCATCGAGCACCGATTCATGCTTGCCTTCGAGGAACAAGGTGGCCTGCCGCACCTGGTCGTTGTAGTGCTCGGGGGTCGCGCCCCAGGAGACACACGGCGCGGTACACAGGCCGATGTAATAGTCGAGACACGGCCGCGGCAGGTCGCGTGTGATCTCGATGTTGCAGGACCGAATCTTGAAGAGTTTGCGAATGGTACGGATCGTCCGGCGCACGAGTTTCGGCTCATGGTAGGGATAGGGGCCGAAGTATTTCGCGCCGTCGCGAAGCACACGCCGTGTCATCGAAATTTTCGGGAAGGCCTCGTTCGTGATCTTGACGTACGGGAACGCTTTGTCGTCCGCCATGCGGACGTTGTAGGGGGGCTGGTGACGCTTGATAAGGTTGACTTCAAGTAGCAGCGCTTCGACTTCGTTCTCGCAGGCGACGACATCGAAATCCGCGATCTTGGACATGAGATACCGGATACGCGGGCTTTCAAGGTGGGAGCTATCCTGAAAATATTGCCGCACGCGGTTGCGGAGTGCGGCGGCTTTGCCGACATAGATCACCCGGCCGCCGGCGTCCTTCATCAGATACACGCCCGGCCGGGCCGGCACTAACTTAAGCTTTTCCTCAAGATTTGGAAGCGATGCCATTGGAGGATCTCGCGAGCCGGCCAGTCTACTGGGTCTTCAGAGTCTACAGAGTCTCAAAGCATCAAGCATTAAGTATTAGACACAGTAGACTCGGCAGACTCAGGAGACCCGGTGGACTCCGGACCGCGATACGAAAATATTATAGCGACCGGAGCAGGTCTCCGGTCCGCCGGAGTCCTTTACTTAACCCGGCACCGAGCAACATTCCCCCGGCCTCGGCCTCGCTCGGCCTCTGTACGCCGCTGGCCTGCTTCGCAGGCGACATTAGTGGTCGCTATCTCAGCGAACGTAAAAGGTCACCAGTTCGGCGAAGCCCCTCTTCCAGGAGGCGGCGCTCGCCGCCGAAGCCGACGCGGATGAACCCGTCCATCTGAAAATGATCCCCGGGGACCACGAGAACGTCGTGTTCCTTTCGCAGCCGTGTGGCCAATTCCGTGGAGTTCGTTTTTGGATGGTACCGGAGGAAGGCGATCGCGCCGGCCTGCGGGGGAGTCCAGGTCACCAAGCCCTCGAGATCATCGACCCACCGGCTCAGGAGGAGAAAGTTTTCGCTGAGAATCGACTGTGCCCTGAGCGCCAGCCGCTGGCGCGTGCGCGGCGTGAGGGCCATCAGCGCCAGCCGGTCACCGATGAGATTTGGAGAGATCGTCGTGTAATCGTGGTAGCTCCAGAGGCTGTCAATCATGTCGTGCGGCCCGACGATCCATCCGATGCGGAGCCCCGGCAGGCCAAACACTTTCGACATGCCTCCGGTCACGAGCGCCCGTGCATACCGCGCCCAAAATGACGGGGTCGTATGGCCGTCGCGCTCGCCGCCGCGGTACACTTCGTCCGCCACGACCCACGCGTTGACTTTCGCCGCCATCTCGCAGATCGCGTTCATCGCTTCGATGGTAAGTACTGCGCCCGTGGGGTTGTTGGGGTTGCAGACGAAAATCGCTTTCGTGCGCGGCGAAACGAGGCGGGCGAGGTCGTCGAGATCAGGACCCCACTGATTCGCTTCTGTCAGCCACCACGTCTTCGCTTCAGCACCCAACCCGCGGATGAGCAGTGGGATCTGCATATAGTTCGGAAGCATCACGACGGCTTCGTCGCCCGGCTGGAGCAATGCCCAGGTGACCAGGAAGTTGGCCTCCGCGCTCCCAGAGGTGACAAGGACGTGCTCAGGCCCCGCGGCATGATAGAGGCCGGCGATTTCCGTGCGCAGTTCGAGGCTGCCGTTCGTCATGCCGTAGCCGATGGGCTCGTGCGCGAGGACTTCCTGCACCCAGGTGTGATCGACGAGCCCGGCGAGTGTCAGGGGGAGTACGCCGCTATCGGCGAGGTTGAACTCGACGGTGTGCTCCCACGTCGATTGAAACCGCTCCATCTCAAAGCGTTCGATCTTCACACAAACCACCGGGAACAGGGGAACGCCGGAACGGGGGGAACGCGCTCCCCGCAATGATATTCCGATGTAGGGTGGAGGTTACCTGTTCCCGCGCTCCCGCGTTCCCGCATTCCCGCGGGCAGCCCGCCGAGGAGAGTTCTGAGTATCGCCCGCCAGCACGAGTTCGGGCTGCCCGTTCAGGACGCGCTTGAGAAACCGGCCGGTGTGTGACTGCGGAGTCCGTACCACGTCCTCCGGAGTCCCTTCGGCGATCACCTGGCCGCCAAGTTCACCGCCCTCAGGCCCAAGGTCGATGATCCAGTCCGCGGTCTTAATGACGTCCAGGTTGTGCTCGATCACGATCACGGTGTTTCCGGCATCAACCAGGCGGTGCAGCACGCTCAGCAACCGCTCCACATCGGCAAAGTGCAGGCCGACGGTCGGCTCGTCCAAGATGTAGACGGTCTGGCCGGTATCGCGCCGTGACAATTCGGCCGACAACTTCACGCGCTGAGCTTCGCCGCCGGACAGCGTGGTCGCCGGCTGGCCGAGCTTGACATACCCGAGCCCCACATCATCGAGGGTCTGGAGCTTTCGACGAATCCGCGGCACGTTCTCGAAGAACTGCACCGCTTCCGTGACCGTCATCTCCAAGACGTCCGAAATGTTCTTTCCTTTATAGTGGACATCCAGGGTCTCCCGGTTGTAGCGCTTGCCTTTACAGACCTCGCACGGGACATACACGTCGGGGAGAAAGTGCATCTCGATGCGCACAATGCCGTCGCCCTCGCATGCCTCACAGCGGCCTCCTCTCACATTGAAGGAGAACCGCCCGGAAGTATACCCCCGCATCCGCGCGTCTGGCGTCTGCGCAAACAAGTCGCGGACGAGATCAAACGTCTTCGTATACGTCGCCGGGTTGCTGCGCGGCGTACGGCCGATCGGCGACTGATCGATGTTGATGACTTTATCGACGTGCTCCAGTCCTTCGACCCTTGTGTGCGCACCGGGCCGGACGCGCGCGCCATGGAGTTTGGACACGAGTGCTCGGTAGAGGATCTCATCCACCAGCGTGGACTTGCCGGATCCGGACACACCGGTGACGGCGACAAACATGCTCAGCGGGAACCGGACGTCGATATTCTTGAGGTTGTGTTCCGTGGCGCCCCGAACTGTGACGTGCTCATCGTTGGGCGCGCGCCGCCTTGCGGGAATCGGAATCCGGCGCCGGCCGGAGAGGTAGAGACCGGTGATCGAGCCAGCGTGACGGGCGATGTCCTCGGGCGTCCCCGTCACGACGATGCGACCCCCGTCCGCCCCAGCGCCAGGGCCGATATCCACGACCCAGTCCGCAGACCGGATCGTTTCCTCGTCGTGCTCGACGACCAAAATCGTATTCCCCAGATCGCGCAGATGCATCAGCGTCTCGATCAGCCGTTTGTTGTCGCGCTGATGCAGGCCCACGCTCGGCTCATCCAGGACGTACAGCACGCCCATCAACCCTGAGCCGATCTGCGTCGCCAGCCTGATGCGCTGCGCCTCGCCTCCGGAGAGCGTGGTGGCGTTCCGGTCGAGCGTCAGGTAGTCGAGCCCGACGTTGACCAGGAAACCAATCCGCGCCTTGATCTCCTTGAGGATCTGCTGGGCGATCAGCCGCTCCCGCTCGGACAGCGTGAGCAGATTGAAGAAGTCCAGCGACTGACGGACCGTGAGCGCCGTCATCTCGGCGATGTTCTTCCCGGCGACGCGCACGCTCAGCGACTCCGGCTTCAACCGCGCGCCTTTGCACTCCGGGCAAGGCAGCGTGCGCATGTACTGCTCGTACTCTTCGCGCATGTACTCGGAGTCTGTCTCCTTGTATCGGCGCTCGAGCTGGTTGAGCACACCTTCGAACTGCGTTTCGTAGACCCGGAGCGAGCCCCATTTGTTGTGGTACCGCACACGGAACGACTGCGTGCTCCCGGACAGGAGGACGTCGATGAAAGACTTGGGAAGCTTCTTCAACGGCGTCTTCATGTCGATGCGGTAGTGCGCCGCAAGCGACTGCAATAGTTCGTAGTAATACTCACTCGTAGAGCTCGCCCACGGGACCACCGCCCCGTCAGAGAGCGACTTCTCCCACTCGATCACCAGGTCGGGATCGAACTCCTGGCGGAATCCAAGCCCGCTGCACGATGGACAGGCACCGTAGGGGCTATTGAACGAGAAGATGCGCGGCTCAATCTCCGGCAGCAGCGACCCGTGGTCGGGACATGCAAATAGCTGGCTGAACACGAGGAGCCCTTCCGTGGGATCGGCGAGGGCCTTCTTCTTCGCGTTCCCGCGCTCCCGCGTTCCCGCGTTCTCGTTTTCGAGTACGTCGACATACACAATCCCCTGTCCCAGCTTGAGTGCCGTCTCCAGCGAATCGGCCAGCCGTGTCTTCACGTCGGGCCGGGTGATAATCCGGTCCACGACGACCTCGATCCAGTGCTTCTTGTTCTTGTCGAGGGGGATGTCTTCGCCGATCTCGTACACGATGCCGTCGACACGCACGCGCGCAAATCCCTGCCGCCGCAGATCCTCAAACAACTGGCGGTACTCCCCCTTGCGGCCGCGCACGATGGGCCCCAGCACCTGGATGCGCGACTCCTCGGGGAGCGCCAGGATGCGGTCCACGATCTGCTCTCGTGACTGCCGGCTGATGGGCTTGCCACATACCGGACAGTGTGGCTGGCCGACCCGCGCGTAGAGCAGGCGCAGGTAATCGTAGACTTCGGTGACGGTCCCCACGGTCGAGCGTGGGTTGCGGGGTGCGCCCTTCTGATCGATGCTTACCGCCGGAGACAACCCGTCGATATGATCGACGTCGGGCTTCTCCATGAGACCGAGGAACTGACGGGCGTACGCCGAGAGCGATTCGACGTATTTCCGCTGTCCTTCAGCGTAAATAGTATCGAATGCGAGCGACGACTTTCCCGAGCCGGAGATGCCCGTCAGCACGACAAACTTGTCGCGTGGGATCTCAACGGTGACGTTCTTAAGGTTGTGCTCGCGAGCTCCGCGAATGACAATCCGGTCGATCGGCATCTACCTGCCCCAACGGTTGTTGCGGCGCCCCGGCCCTTGACGGCGTCGCTGGCCATTGCCGCCGCCGCGGCGCGCGCCGGCGAAGAACGGCTCGCCCATTCCTTTCCTCAGCTCGTTGACCTGATCGCGCAAGACCGCGGCCTTTTCGAACTCGAGGTTCGCGGAAGCGCGGCGCATCTCGCGTTCTAACGACTCAATCGTCTTCTCCAATTCCTGTGGCGACAGCATCAGCAGGCGGGCGACGTCCCAAGGAACCTTGGCCCGCTGCTGCTCGGCCAGTTTGATCAGCTCATTCGCCGTCAGCATTTCCTCGGACGGCTGGTAGGTCTCGATCTCTTCAGCGACCTGCGCCAGATCAATCAGGTCGCGAATCGGCTTCACGATGGACTCCGGGGTGATCCCATGCTCCTCGTTATACTTGACCTGTATCTCGCGGCGGCGGTTCGTCTCCGCGATCGCCCGTTGCATCGACTCCGTCACCTCATCCGCGTAGAGGATCACGCGCCCGCCAATGTGTCTCGCCGCCCGGCCCATCGTCTGAATGAGTGATGTCTGGGAGCGCAGATACCCCTCTCGATCTGCATCCAGGATCGCAACCAAGGAGACCTCGGGGAGATCCAGCCCCTCTCGCAAGAGGTTGATCCCCACCAGCACGTCATAGGTGCCCAGCCGCAGGTCCTTGAGGATCTGCACCCTGTCAAACGTCTGGATCTCCGAGTGCAGGTAGTGCACCTTCAAACCCATCTCTTGGAGGTACGCCGTCAGGTCTTCGGCCATGCGCTTGGTCAGGGTCGTCACGAGCGTACGCTGACCTTTATCTGCCTGAGCTTTGATCTCGGCCATGAGATCATCTATCTGTCCTTTGGCCGGGCGCACCTCGACGTGCGGGTCAACCAACCCGGTGGGGCGGACGATCTGCTCGACAACCTGCGTGCTGACCCCACGCTCGTAGTCGGCCGGCGTTGCCGAGACGAACACCACATGGTGGATGAGGCTGTCGAACTCGTCCCACGAGAGCGGCCGGTTGTCGAACGCGCTCGGGAGGCGGAAGCCGAAGTCTATCAGGCTCTTCTTCCGCGAGCGATCTCCCTCGAGCATGGCGTGCACCTGAGGGACAGTGACGTGGCTCTCGTCAATGACCATCAGAAAGTCCTTTGGGAAATAATCGAGCAGGCAGCCGGGACGCTCACCCGGCGCGCGGCCGTCCAGATGCCGCGAATAGTTCTCGATGCCCGGGCAGAAGCCGACCTCACGCAGCAGCTCCATGTCGTACTTCGTGCGGAACTCGAGCCGCTGGGCCTCCAGCAGCTTCCCCTGTGATTTGAACCACTCGGCCCGCTCGCGAAGCTCTGTGTCGATCGACTGCAGGGCGCGCTCCAGCCGCTCGTCTGTGGTCACCCAGTGCTTGGCCGGCCAGATCGCGACGGTCGACTTGTCTTCTGCCACCTCGCCGGTGACGGGGTGGAGCTCCATGATCCGGTCAACCTGGTCTCCAAACAACTCAATGCGTACTGAGCGGTCCTCGTAGGCGGGGAATACTTCGATGACGTCGCCGCGGACGCGGAACCGGCCACGCGCGAAGTCGATGTCGTTGCGTTCGTACTGGATGTCGACCAGCCGGCGCAGGATCTCATCCCGAGTTCGCCGCTCACCCTTGCGGATGAGCACCATGACTTCTTTGTAGTCCTCCGGGCGGCCCAACCCGTAGATACACGACACCGACGCGACAACGATGACATCGCGGCGCTCCATCAGGGCCTTCGTGGAGGCGTGCCGGAGGCGGTCGATCTCATCGTTGATCGAGGCATCTTTCGCGATGTACAGATCCGTCTGTGGCACGTACGCTTCCGGCTGGTAAAAGTCGTAATACGAGACGAAGTAGCGGACGGCGTTGTTCGGAAAGAATTCGCGAAATTCACTGTAGAGCTGCGCGGCCAGCGTCTTATTGTGCGCCAGCACGAGAGTAGGTCGCCGGACCTGCTCGATCAACCGTGCTACTGTGTAGGTCTTGCCACTGCCGGTGACGCCGAGAAGGGTCTGATGCCTGTGCTTCTGCTCGATCCCTTCAACCAACTGGGCAATCGCCTCGGGCTGATCGCCCCGCGGCGGCATGTCTGTGATCATTTGAAACTCAGGCAAAGGAAGACCCTCCAACGGAAATTTGCGGATATCACGCCATTATAACATTGGGTCCAAAAGGAGAGCCACCCGTCCCCCTCAGAGCGATTCGGAGTGTTCGCTACGAACTTCCCGCTTGGCATGGCTGCGATAGCGAAACTGTGTTCGGCTGCATGAGAAGGGCCAGCTCCTGGCCGCGACCGTCGGGGGCGGAGCCTGAGGGGTCCCCGTATCAGTTTCAGTCGGGGGGAGGCTCCGACCCCGGCGGGTGCGGCTACCTTATTCCCTCGGGGCCCCCGGCGCTGGCCAGTTCCAGTGCTAGGTGGTCAGCTGGCGCCAGAGGGAGGTAACTTGACGGCGGGTCTCCTCGAGAGAACCAGAGTTCCGGACGATCCAGTCGGCTTCTTCAGCTTTTTCGTCGACGGGGCGTTGCGCGGCCACGCGTCGCTGGGCATCCTCTTCCGGGAGGGTATCGCGGCGCACAAGGCGCTCGATCTGCGAGTCTTTTCCGGCAGTCACGACGATCACGCCGTCCATGTCAAACGTATCGGGTCCGGTCGTATCAAGGAGCAGCGGCACGTCAATCAGAACGACGGCGTCGGGGTCTGACTTCCGAATTCGCTCGACCTCCTCATCAATCCGATAACGGATCGCGGTATGAGTAATGCGATTGAGACGGCGACGGGCGGTGTCATCAGCAAACACGATCTGGCCCAGTTTCTTGCGGTCGATTGTCCCATCGGCATTGAGTACTCCACGCCCAAACGTCTCGACAATCTTTCGGTAGGGTTCGGTCCCAGGTTCCACGACTTCCCGCGCAATCTTGTCGGCCTCTATGATCTCGGCACCGAGTTCCTTGAACATCGATGCGACCGTAGTGACCCCTGTGGCAATCCCGCCGGTGAGGCCGATAACCTTCATGCCAGGGGTTCCATGTCGCGCCAGTTCGGGCCCACTTTGGTGTCGACGCGCAGGGGCACTTTGAGGGGGAAAGCGCGTTCCATGACGCCCTTGACCTCGGATGCCAGGGGCCGCGCTTGATCCGCCGGCACGTCAAAGACGAGCTCATCGTGCACCTGGAGTGTCATCATGGCTTTGGGGAACTCCGGCAGCACTGTCCGGGCAAGATCCACCATCGCCTTCTTGATGATGTCGGCGCTGCTCCCCTGAATCGGCGTGTTGATCGCCGTCCGTTCCGCCGCCTCACGAATAGGCCGGTTGCGGGTGTGCACCTCCGAAATATTCCGGCGCCGGTTCATCACCGTCGTCACGTAGCCGGTCTGTCTGACCTCCTCAATGGTGTCGAGCATGTATTGCCGCACCCGCGGGAACTTCGCGAAGTACTGCTCGATGTACGCGCGGGCTTCCATCTTGTTGATACCTAACTGAACTGCCAGGCCGAACTCGCTCATGCCGTATGCCAGCCCAAAGACGATGGTCTTCGCGCGACGGCGCATGTCGGGCGTCACCTTGGCTCGGGGCACATTGAAGACCTCGCTCGCCGTGACGGCGTGCACATCGTCGTCTCGCTCGAACGCCTCGAGGAGACCGGGGTCCTCGGTGATATGGGCCAGGACGCGCAGGTCGATCTGCGAGTAATCCGCGGCGAGCACGACATTGCCGGGAGCAGCAACGATGGAACGCCGGATCCTCCGGCCTTCTTCGCTGCGGATGGGGATGTTTTGCAGGTTCGGGTCGGTGGTGATGACACGACCGGTGGCGGCGAGTGTCTGGTTGAAGGTCGTGTGCACGCGGCCCGTCCGAGGGCTGATGAGCCTGGGAAGCACATCGACATAAGTGGTCTTGAGCTTCGTCAGCTCGCGATGAGCGAGGATCTTGGCGGCAATCTCATGTTGCGGCGCCAGGAACTCCAGGACTTCGGCATCTGTCGAGTGCCCAGTCTTGGTCTTCTTCATTGAAGGAAGCTGTAGTTTTTCAAAGAGCACGAAACCTAGCTGTTTGGGCGAGCTGATATTGAACTCTCCCCCGGCCAGGCGGTAAATCTCTGTGGCCAGTTCCGTCAGGCGCCGATCCATCTCCACGGAGAGTTCCTCGAGGTAAGGAGCATCGACGGCCACCCCGGCTGCTTCCATATCGGCCAGCACGGTGGCCAGTGGCATCTCAATATCAGTGAATAGTGGATACACCTGCCGCTCACGCATCCGTGCTTCAAGGACGGGGCGCAGACGCAGCAGGACGTCGGCGGCCTCACTGGCCTCTTCGACCGGGTCGCTGTCCAACGGCAAGCCTTCTTGCTCCTCGTCCATCCGCAGGCGCCATCCCAGGTGCTCCCATGCCGCGGTCCCCATGGTGTGTGTGCGTCGACCGGGATTGAGCAGATAGGATGCAATGGCCACGTCGAACTCCAACCTCTGTGGCTGAATCCCAAATCGCCGCAAGGTGAGCAGGTCGGCCTTTACATCACCGGTCACCTTGAGTGCGGCAGAGTCAAACATGGGTCGCAGCGCATCAGGGAAACGATCATCGGCGATGGCCAAGAACTGCACATCACCAGGCGACGCCGAGAGCGCAACGCCGGTGAGGGGAGCCTCGAGCGGATGGCCCTCACCCCGCTGGAGGTACAGCCCGATCTCTTGTGCAGTGGATGTCCCTTCTAAGAACTCTTCTGGTCCATGGACCTGCCTGTAGCGGCCCTGCGGTTTGGGTTCCTCAACAACGCCTACTCGTTCCAACAGACTCTTGAACTCCAGGCTCGCAAAGAGGTCCTGGAGGCGGTTCTGGTCAGGCGCACGTCGCCGCAGATCCTCCCATGACCACTGCAGCGGAACATCTGTCACCAGTGTCGTCAAATGTTTGCTCTGCAAGATCTGTTCCGTGCGCGACTGCAGCAGTTCGCGCTGTTTGGGGGATACACGATCCAATCGTTCGAGCAGCTCTTCAACACTGCCGAACTGCTGGATCAACTGGCCGGCGGTCTTCTCCCCGATACCGGGAACGCCTGGGATATTGTCCGTGCTATCGCCCTTGAGTCCTTTGTAGTCAGGCAGGCGCGACGGTTCAAAGCCGAACCGTTGGTGGAACTTCTCGACGTCATAGACCGTCGTCTCCGAGATCCCACGGCTGGTCACCATGACACGGGTATGCTCGTCGACCAACTGCAGCACGTCGAGATCCCCGGTCACGATCACCACCTCAAAACCTTCGGCCGCGGCCTTTCGTGCGAGCGTCGCAAGGATGTCGTCGGCTTCGTAGCCCTCGACCTCATAGATGGGAATCTTCAATGCTTCGAGCACGTCTTTGGCCGACTTGATCTGCGGCCGCAGGTCGTCGGGCATGCGCTGGCGTGTCGCTTTGTATTCTTTGAAGGTTGTGTGCCGGAAGGTCGGCGCGGCTTTGTCGAACGCAGCGGCAACATGGTCGGGTTCCTCCTCGTCCAGAACCTTAAGCAACATGGTGGTGAATCCGTACACGGCGTTGGTGGGCCGGCCGTCGGTGGTGGTGAAATACGGCAGCGCGAAAAAGGCCCGGTAAACCAGGCCATGAGCATCGATGAGAATTAGCTTTCGAGATGGCATCTGCTCTACTGAACTCGATGATACCGGTTGGCGTTCGGACGTGCAAAGACCTAACAAATCTTCTATACTCACGTTGCTCGCCGGGGTGGTGGAACTGGAAGACACCCGGGACTCAAAATCCCGTGGGCTGCAAGGCCCGTGAGGGTTCGACTCCCTCCCCCGGCACCATTGCCTTCGACTCGAAAAACAGAGAAGCGGAGGAACGTCCTCCGCTTCTCTCCTTTGATCTCAGGGACGGCCTCTAAACTAGCACCCGCCCATTCTCTGCAACAACGCGCCCGTCGACCTCCACGCGTGCACCTGGCAGTGTGGCCGACCACTGAAAGTTGCTCTCCAAGGTTCCTCCCAACTCCTTGTTCGCACCCAAACCGACTCCGACCGCGCCCTCCACGATTGATTCACCGAGACCGCGGCTCACGGGCTTGGCTTTCGGATTGATCCCAATCGACAGGCTTCCAAGCTGGTCTTTGGCCCCGGTCGCGCCGTCCAAGAATAAGCGAAAGGTGTTCTCGTTCTCACGGGCGGAGAAGGTGGTCAACCGGCCGCTTCGGAAGCTCCACCGAAAGTCGGTCAGCACCTTTCCCCAAACCGCCGCGAAGGGAAATGAAATCGTTCCATTGGCTGATGTCTCGTCGGGCGCAACGCTGACGGAGCCAGCGGGTAGGCTGATGGACCGGGCCCCCACCGCCAAGTCTGGCTCGGCGACGATTCCATCGTCGACATGCGGCTGCCGGCCAGTAAGATTGACCGTGAGATCCGTCCCTGGGCCCGTGATCCGTACCTGCTTGCCTCCTCGGATGACATTGGCTAGACGCTGGCCCACTGCGGACAGCTCGCTCGGGTCAACGCCCAATGCGCTGGTCATCGAATCCTCCCAAGCGCGGTAGTCAATGCCATACTGACGAGCCCTCTCTGGGGTAGCTTGCCCAAGAGCGATGAACGCGTCGCGAATTTTTCGCTCGCGGGCCTTCTCCCATACTGGCTTCATCCCCTCGTTCCACGCGTTCATCTTCGAGGGCGAGGCGCCTTCAAAGACCGCTGGATCTTTCGGTCCCCCAAGCCACATGGTGGCGGCGAAGTGGTCATAGGCGGCGAGCAACGGGCTTGGGGGCTGGCGCAGCACGGCGTCGGGGGTCTGAGCAAACGCCCGCCACATGTTGTCCGTGAAAAAGTTTACAAGCGGCAGCGCCCCTACTTTGAAGCATGCCGCTACGAGCGCTTCCGCCATCGGCACCGTATGCTCCCAACCCATGATGAGCACGTGGTCGCCGGCCCCGATGCGAAGGTTCTTCTGGACGACCTGCTCGGCTATCTCTTGCAATTCCATCCGTCCACCTCCCAAAGAAAGCAAAATAGCCGCCTGCGCGGGCAAACGGCTCTGTAAGGCTCACCTCCTCTGGTCCACAGCGATGAGAGGTGCAAGGAGGGTGAGGTGGACCGGTGTGAAGTTCGCTGTCAGCGCTGATCCATCCTCCTGAACGCGTAAGATTGAAGCACAGCGTCTTCGTCGACCTTAGCGGTCGCTCAGCGAAAACTCGGGCGGGTCGTCCAGGAGTAATGATCGGCGGAAGATTCCGAGATAATGTTGCATGAAGAACCGTAGAGGTCCCGGCCTGCTGAATGGACGCGCCATCGTTCCAATCAGCGTTTGTGGAAGGAATAGGACGGCGATGTTCGCCCACAGCAGCGCTCGGAAATGCCGTTGTTCGCGTGCGACCAGCCGGCAGTAGGCGGCAGCCGCCTCGTCTGGCCTTAAGATCCCGTCAAGCACCTTCTGCATCAGATCTCCGCATGCGAAGCCGGTGAGCACGGCTGTTCTGATCCCCTCCCCCGTCAGTGGAAGGCACTGTCCGGCGGCATCTCCCGTGATAAACACCCCATCTTCAACGGGCGCGCGCAGACCCGATGCCAGAAAGCCTCCGTGGATTTCCTTCTTCTGCACACCGAACCGGTCAAGGAATTTGTCCAGGGCGCCTTTCAGGTTGCTGCGTCCCGGATAGCTCAAGACACCCAAGCGAACACGCCCGTCACAAGGGAACGCCCAAGCGTAGCCGTCGCGGACCTCTGGAAGAAAGTAGAAGTGCAGGCCAGGCTCAAACTCGCGCTCGACCTCCGTTTCGATTCCAAACGCCATCCATCGTCGCTTGACGTATGACGACGCGGGCCCGCCTGCCAGCGTGGCGCGCCAGCCGGTCGCATCGATAAGAAATCGGCCCTGGACCTCACCACTGGAAGTCCGGACTATGGTGCCCGCTCGACCAAGCACGGTCGCGTGGAGAAACTCGGCGCCGATACTGGCGAACGCAATCTCACAAAATGCTTTGTAGTCGAACGTGCAAAATGGCTCGGGAAGCGGCCAGACTGCGCGCGACCGCTCGGTGTGAATGATCAGGTGATCGTGGATCTGCTTGATTGACGCTTCGGCGCCCATTGCCCGCACGGTCGAGACAGGCGCGCCGCACGCCGACGTCACACCCTCACCAATCGGATCCTTGTCGATCAGCGCGACGCGTCCGCGGATACGCTGGGCGGCGGCGAGGCCGGCGAAACTGGCGCCGGCAATAACAACATCAAACTGACGGGAATGCGGGAACGAGGGAACGCGGGAACATGGCACATCGTCGACAGGTCGCATCGTCGCGTTCCCCCTGTTCCCGTGTTCCCCCGTTCCCGTTATTGAGTGGGTTTCGCGTGTTCAAAATTGAACGTGCCGCGATACGCGGGGACAACGATGGAGTCGCGGGGAGTCATGGTCACGCTGAGGCCGAGGGCTCGGAGACCGTCGATCAGGCCGCCGCGGATATTGAGCGCACGCTCAAGCGTCGACCGGTCTCCGATCGCAACAATCTGGAACGGGCCGTTGAGTCGCTGAAGGTTTACGACGACCGTCCCACCCACCTGGCTGAGCCCCGTGGTCGCGGTCACGCGCTGGCCGTTGACCGCGATGGCTTCTGCGCCGGCGGCCCACAGTTCGTTGATCACCGCCACTATGTCCTGATACGTCACGACCACGGGATTGGCGCCCTTGGGCTGAGTGCTCGGATCATCCAGCCGCACCAAGAGACCCGGACCGCGCATGGCTCTGAGGCCGAGTGCGATACGCATCGTTTCGAGTTCCCTGGTCATCGCTTCCGTCAGATTCCGGCCTTTGGCTCCTTCGCGCTGGTAGGATTCCAGCTCACCACGGAGAGTGGCGACCTGCGATTCGAGCCGAATTCGAGCCTCGCGCTCTTGCCGGAGGAGTGTGGCCATCGCGTACACGTTGCGCGTGGGAATCTCAACCTGCGACGTGGTGGCCCGGCTGGTCCGGAGTTGGGCAACGACGAGGAAGGCCATGACGAAGATCGCGAGTGTCATGGCAAGATGCGATGTCGTCAGCCGTGTGCGCATGAGTTACTCCTGCCAGACGCTCCCGGCCCCGAGCCAGGCTTCCAGCTCAGCCCGCAGATCCTCCGAGACGGTGACTTTCATCTCTCGCGCGTCGAGGACGACCTCCTGCCCTCCCGTCAGCAGGTGGAGCACCACGGGCTGATCGCCTCTTCGTTCTGCCAGCAGATCCTTGAGGCGGTGTAACCCTTCCTGCCCGAACCGTGCAGCATCAACCCTGACGTGCAGTGTCGGCGCTGTGCCGCGACTGCCATCAAACTGGCCGTTCGCCTCGCCGGCGTCCCCGCCATTCACCGATCGGACGGCCGAGAGCACCGGCAGGGGCTCAACCGAATCCGCGTCTTCGAGACTCTGGACAGTTTCGGCCAACACTTTCGCCTGATCCTCCATGACATCGACTTTCCCGCGGATAATGACGACTGAGTCACGCTTGAGCAGGAAGTGCACCTGCTCGTACGTCTTGGGAAAGATGATGACCTCACAGCTGCCCGTGAGATCCTCCAGCGTCAGGAACGCCATTGCCGACCCGCCCTTGGTCATGGTGCGCTTGACGCCGGAAATGATTCCACCGACGACAACCGGGCTCTTGTCCGGAAGCTCCGTCAGCTGATGAAGCGGCACGCTGACGCGCGTGGTCAAGACGTCGTGGACATGACGGAGCGGGTGGTCGGAAATGTACAGCCCGAGCATCTCTTTTTCCATTGCCAGCAGCTCGTCTTTCGAGAACTCCTCGAGCTGGACGGACTCTTCGCCCGAGGACGGCGAGGCGGCCGTCCCGAGCTCGAACAAGCCGGTCTGGCCTGATGCCCTCACACGCTGAACCCTCTGCGCGAACTCCATGGCGGCGTCAAGCTTCTGCAGCATCTGCGCGCGCGCATCGCCGAGCGCATCGAGCGCTCCGGCCTTGACGAGACTGACCAGGACACGCTTGTTCACGGTGCGCGGATCGATACGCTCCAGCAGATCCTCCAGCGAGGTAAACGGTCCGCCCTCATTGCGCGCGGTGAGCACGGCCTCGACGGCGCCGAGACCCACATTCTTCACGGCGGCAAGCCCGAACCGGATCGCATCGGTGCCGACGACCGTGAAGTCCTCGGAGGATTCATTGACGTCCGGCGGCAGCACGCGAAGGTCCATGCGATGACACTCCGCCACCGCCGCGGCCACCCTCTCGGTGTCCCCGGCATTGCTGCTCAGCACAGCGGCCATGTATTCCGCGGGATAATTGGCTTTGAGATATGCCGTGTAATACGCGATGAGTCCATAACACGCCGCGTGCGCGCGGTTGAATCCGTACCGGGCAAACGGCTCGAACAACTCGAACAACTGCTCCGCGATACGCACCGGAATGTCCCGATTCATGCACCCGGCGATGAACTTGGCGCGCTGCTGCTGCAGCTTGTCGCGGATCTTCTTGCCGATCGCATAGCGGAGGATGTCGGCCTCGGCCGATGAGAAACCGGCTGCGGCCTGGGCCACGGCCATGACGTCCTCCTGGTACACCATCACGCCGTACGTCTCGTTCAGCACCGGCTCGAGCACCGGATGGAGATAGGTCACCGGCTCCCGGCCGTGCTTGCGCCGGATGTAGCTCGGGATGTTTGCCATCGGCCCCGGCCGGAACAGCGCGACCATCGCCATAATGTCCTGAATACTGCTCGGTCGGAGTTCCTTGACGTAACGGGTCATGCCCGCACCTTCCAGCTGAAAGATGCCGACTGTTTCGCCTGCGGCAAGCAACTCGAACGTCTTCCGATCGTCCAGCGGGATGGCCTTGAGATCGATCGCGATGTTCCGCGTCTTTTCGATGATCTTCATCGCCGTGTCGAGGATCGTGAGGTTGGCGAGCCCCAGAAAGTCCATTTTCAACAGGCCGAGCCGCTCGACCGCGATCATGTCGTACTGCGTCATGACGATGTCGCCCTTGGTGGCCTTCTGCAGTGGGACATGTTCGGTCAGCGGGTCGCGCGAGATGATGACCCCTGCGGCATGTGTGCTGGCATGGCGCGCGACACCCTCCAGCTTGTGGGCCAGATCGAGCAGCCGCTGGATCTGCGGGTTCTCTTGCGCTGAACGGTGCAATTCAGGGTCGGCGCGGACCGCCTCCTCGAGCGTGGCGCTGAACGGGATGAGCTTGGCAATGCGGTCCACGTCCCCATACGGCAGCCCCATGACCCGGCCGACGTCGCGGACGGCCTGCCGCGCGCCCATCGTGCCGAACGTAATAATCTGTGCGACGCGATCGGCGCCGTACTTGTCGAGGACGTAGCGGATGACTTCGTCGCGCCGGCTGTCCATAAAGTCGACGTCGATGTCGGGCATGGTGACGCGCTGGGGGTTCAAGAATCGCTCAAACGGGAGTTTGTATTGGAGTGGGTCGACGTCGGTGACGTTGAGCGAGTACAACACCAGACTCCCGGCCGCGGAGCCGCGCACCGTCGTGAGAATCCCCCGCTGGCGCGCAAAATTCACAAAATCCTGGACGATGAGGAAGTACGGCGCGAACCCCATCCGCTCGATGACCGAGATCTCGTAGTCGAGGCGCTGCTGAACCTCGGACTGCACCTCGCCGTAGATCCGCCGCAGCCCGGCGCCGCACAACTGGCGCAGGTAAGATTCCGGCGTCTCATCCGCGGGCACGGGGAAATCCGGCAGGCGACTCGTGCCCAGCTCGAGCTCGAGGTCGACCCGCTCGGAAACTTCCAACGTGGCCGCGAGGGCCTGCGGCAGGTCGCGGAACGCACTGGTCATTTCCTCGTACGACTTCAGATAGTACTCCGGGATATCGCCCATCCGCGGCTTGTCGGTCTGGTCCAAGTTGACGTTCATCTGGATGCACATCAGCGTATCCTGAGCATCGGCGTCGGCCCGCTGCACGTAGTGCACATCATTGGTGGCGATCAACGGGAGCTCCAGAGCACGGGCTAGTTGAGTCATGCCCTCGATCGCCTTCTGCTCCTCGGGCATGCCATGCGACTGGACTTCAAGATAGAAATTCCGAGGCCCGAAAATATCACGATAGCGGCCCGCAACCTCGCGTGCCGCTGACATATCGTCACGCAGAATCGCCTGGGTCACCTCACCTTTGAGACAGCCGGACAGCGCGATCAATCCCCCGCTGTGGCGGGCGAGGACCTCGCGATCGATGCGGGGCTTGTAGTAGAAGCCATCGAGGTGCGCGATGGTGGTGAGCCTGATGAGGTTTCGATACCCCTCCGCATTCGTCGCGAGCAGGACAAGGTGGGATTGGTTGGCATCCTGCCGTGGATCACGCTCGTGGAGACTCCGGGCGGCGACATACGCCTCCACGCCGATGATCGGCTTGATGCCGGCAGCCTTTGCCTGGAGGTAGAACTCGACGGCGCCATACATCGCCCCGTGATCCGTCACCGCGATCGCGGGCATCTCGAGCTGGCGGGCGCGCTCAATCAGCGCGGGAATGCGGCTGTGACCGTCAAGTAGGCTGTATTCGGTATGAAGGTGACAGTGGACGAACTGACTGGGCATGCGTTCGAAACCCCGGCAATGGTTCCCGGGTCATTGTAACAGGCCGCTAACCACTACAAAAGCGGGAACTCGTTTGAGACTTCCCTGACCGAAGCTTCGAGGACGTCGAGCGCTTCGTCGAGCTGATCGTCGGTGATCACGAGCGGCATCAACACGCGCACGACGTTGTTATACAGGCCGGCCCGCAGGAGCAGGACGCCGTGCTGCATCGCACGACGGATGATCTCGTTGGTTTCGGCTACGGCCGGCACCTTAGTACCTCGATCCTTCACCAGCTCCATCGCCACCATCGCGCCGACACCTCTCACCTCGCCGACGAGCGGTGACCGCTGTTGAATGACCCGGAATCTGGCCATGATCCGCTCACCCAGAACGGCCGCGCGGGCAACCAGGTTCTCTTCCTCTATGATATCCAGCACTGCCAGAGCTGCCGCGCACGCCACGGGGTTCCCGACGTACGTACCGCCGATGGCGCCCTCAGGGAGCGCATCCATGATCTCGCGCAGACCCACGACCGCAGAAATCGGCAGCCCGGCGGCGATCGATTTTGCCACGGTCATCAAATCGGGTTCAATACCGGCGTGCTCGACGGCCCACATTTTCCCTGTCCGGCCGATACCCGTTTGGATCTCGTCCGCAATAAGGAGGATCTTGTGCCGGTCGGCCAGCGCACGCAGCCGGGGCAAGAAGTCCGGCGGGGGCACGACAAATCCGCCCTCCCCCAGAATCGGCTCGGCGATGATCGCAGCCACGCGATCCGCCTGCACATGAGACGTGAACAGTTCGTCGAGGTGTGCCATCACCCAGCGTGTCGCGTCGGGCTCTGGGCTGCGGTACGGATACGGGAACGGAACGCGATAGACCTCAGGCATGAAGGGCCCGAAGTTTTTCTTATACGGCTCAACCTTGCTGGTCAGGGAGAGGCTCATATACGTGCGACCGTGGAACGCGCCCTGAAACGCGATCACCGCCGGCCGTCCCGTGACCGCGCGAGCGATCTTGACGGCGTTCTCGACCGCTTCGCTGCCGGAGTTGAACAGCGCTGCCTTCTTCGGTTTTGATCCGGGCGCGATCTCACACAATCTGCGGCAGAGCCGGACATATGACTCGTACGGCGCCACGCTGAAGTCGGTGTGCGTGAATCGTTGTGCCTGCTCGACGATCGCCCGCACGACGCGTGGGTGCGAATGCCCCACATTGAGGCAGCCAACCCCACCGGCGAGATCGATGAACGTATTGCCGTCGGCGTCGGTCAGCACCGCGCCGCTGGCGCTGACGATGTCGGCCGGCAGGTGGATGCCGATGGCGTCTGAAACGTACCGCTTCTTCTCATCGAGGAGCGCTTTGGACTTGGGACCAGGGAAGGTGTGTTTGACCGTAACGGACATCGGCGTGGACCTCCGATTCATCCTGCCCATTATTCCCTGGTCAGAGTCGCTACGCAATGAATCCGGCTCGTTTGAGGCAGCAGGTCCACCGGCTGAATCTCGACCGGGCGGTATCCGGCGTTCATGGCCGCCCCGAGGCTCTGCGCCAGTCGGGCCGGTGAATGTGCGCCGCACACCACGCGCCTGATACCAGTTCGCTTCGCCTCAAGAAATAGCGGCTCGAGCGCGGGCGCGCCCCGGCCAGTCACGAGGAGACTTGTAAAGCGTTGTCCGCGTTCATGGAGCTTGGCCAGCACACCCGATGGCGCTCTGGTATAGAACAGGACGCTGTCCACATCATTGAGTCGTGCATTTTCCCAGGCCCGGTGCATCGCATCGCGATCCGGTGCGACGCCGACGACGCGTGCCCCTCTTCGCGCCAGCGCGATCGGCACAAAGCCTTCTTCGCATGCCGCGTCGAAGATCGTTGCGTCCGGAGTCGCCTCAACGCCGTGTGCAATGGTGTCGAGCCACAGCGGCATGGCTCGTGGATTTGGCGGGACCGATGCGGACGCGTAGAGCCGGACTCCCAGCCCCGCAATCTCATCTTCAATGTATAGACGCCCCCACAAGAGGCTGATGCGACCCAAGAGTTCTGGGGTGTGCCGAGGCTGCACGGACAGCAGCAGGCTTGTCAGGTTGAGAATGCGCCGGCGCACCGCGTGCACGAGGGCCATCCGATCAGGCACCTCCGCGGTGGTGGAAACGACGAGCATGGCTTCGCCGCTGCCGAAGCCGACCTGTCCGACCATCCCGCGGACCAGACCACGGCCGGATTGGCGATCGTAGACCGGCCAGTCCAGTTCGGCGATCGCCGCTCTCGCGGCGGTCAACAGCCGCACGTTGTCGGCATGCTGGATGGGGCATTCTTGAACATTGATGATTGTTCGCTCGTCACCACTCACCCCATCCCCCTCTCCCCGAACCCCTCTCCCCAGAGGGGAGAGGGGTGGGGCCGATTCGGGCATCGCATAGTAGCCTGCGACAATCCGGTGCTGCCTGACGTCAAACGCGGCCTGGATGCGGTTGCGGTACTCCCACGGAGAAGCACCGACGGCATCCCTGACAGGAACATGTCGACCTCGCAAGACTGGTGCAAGCGACTCCCGGACCAGCGTGGTCTTGTGGCGTAACTGAACGTCGTAGGGGAGGTGCTGCCACTGGCACCCTCCGCACCGGCCGAAGTGCCTGCAGCGGGGCGCGGCGGCTTCTGCGGCCTTCCGAATCATCGTGACAATCTTGCCCACAGCTTCTTTGCCGCCGCGCGTGATTTCGACTACGGCTTCTTCGCCGGGAAGCGCAAAGGGAACAGCAATCTGCTGCGCGCCGCTAGATGCAACCGCAGCGCCGTCGACGTTCATTGAAGAAAACCTCAGCGTGGCCCTCTGCCCCACCCTCAGCACCCGGAGTTCGGAGGCTGGAGCCCGGGGTCCTGATGTCTTGCCGCGTTCCCGCGTTCCCGCGTTCCCGCGTTCCCGTCTCTTCATGGCTGCAGTTTCTCTCGCAACAGTTTGTTCACCAGCTCCGGATTGGCACGCCCACGTGTTTTCTTCATCACTTGTCCGACGAGAAACGTCAGCGCCTGCGTCTTTCCCCCGCGAAAGTCCGATGCCGGGCCCGGATGCTCGGCGATGATTTGATCGATGACGCTGCCGACAGCAGCCGTGTCGCTGATCTGCGCAAGGCCGCGGTCGGCGACCAACTGTTCGGCACTCGCGCCGGTCCGCAGCATCTCCGGCAGAATCTCCTTCGCAGTGCGGATACTGATCGTGCCGGCGTCCACCAGACGCAGCAACTCGGCGAGATGATTCGGGGTGAGCGCGGTTTCCTCGATCTCTAAGCCTTCGGCATTCAGATACGCTGCCACGTCGCCGGCGAGCCAGTTGGCCACGGTCTTGGCCTGGGGATAGTGTCCCACCGTCGCCTCAAAAAAGATCGCCAAGGGCATCGAGGAGGTCACGAGGCCCGCATCGTACGGCGACAACCTGTAGGCCGACGCGTACCGCTGGCGCCTGGCGTCGGGCAGTTCCGGAAGCGACGCGCGGACTTCATCGATCCATTGCTTCCCGACAGCGATTGGCACTAGGTCGGGCTCGGGGAAGTAGCGGTAGTCCTGCGCCTCTTCCTTCGTCCGAGAAGAGAACGTCACCCCGCGCCGCTCGTCCCAATGGCGGGTTTCTTGCCCGACTGGCTGACCGCGGTCCAGGAGCTGCTCCTGTCGTTGGGCTTCAAACGCGAGGGCGCGCTCGACGGACCGCAGCGAGTTCATGTTCTTGACCTCGGTCCGAATGCCAAGTTCCGCGCCGGGACGGCGCAACGACACATTGGCATCACACCGCAGGCTTCCTTCTTCCATCCTGCCGCTGCTCACACCAATAGCCTGGAGGAGCGATCGCAGGCGGCCGAGGAGCAGACGCGCTTGTTCTGGTGAATGCAGGTCCGGCTCCGTCACAACTTCCATCAACGGCACGCCGCTCCGGTTGAAGTCGATCAGCGAATGCAAGATCTGGCCGTGCTGTTCGACATGCACCAGTTTGCCGGTGTCTTCTTCCAGATGTACGCGGCGGATGCCAATCCGCCGCGGGGAAGTATCAGCCGTAAGCTCGAGAGAGCCTTTCGTACCCAAGGGGGGATGGATTTTGTATTCATACTGCGTAATCTGGTAGTTCTTCGGCAGGTCGGGATAGTAATAGTTCTTCCTGTGAAACTGGCTGGTGCCGTGGACCCGGCAGCCCAGCGCCACGGCTGTACGGAGACCGAGCTCAACTGCTTTGCGGTTGATGACCGGCAGCGCGCCCGGCAGTCCAAGACAGACAGGGCACGTCTGAGTATTCGGGGGTGCCCCAAAGGCTGTGGCGCACTCGCAGAACATCTTCGAATCCGTCAA
>Ga0209899_1000025_pt1 | contig 31940 bp, 33 predicted proteins | sample GWRWS1_0_10_FD_187228 | JGI IMG/M metagenome (GOLD analysis project Ga0209899, IMG submission 187228) | Riverbed sediment microbial communities from areas with vegetation nearby in Columbia River, Washington, USA - GW-RW S1_0_10 (SPAdes)... | ecosystem: Environmental > Aquatic > Freshwater >...
GCTGGCCAATATCATGAAGGCCGGAGTCAACAGGCACACGATTCGCTACATCTTGTTCTCGCACTTCCACGCCGATCACTTCTCGGACTTCATCACCTTTTTCTTCGACGCGATGATCTACTCGAGATTCGTCGGAAAGCGACCAGACCTGACCCTCATCGGCCCGCGCGGCACCAGACGGCTATTCGGCGCAATTCTGAAGACGTTTCCTGGATTCAACGCCGCGGCTTTCCGCGTGAACATCCGGGAAGTCTCCGACCGGAGCTTCTTGCTGGGAGATACGCGCATTACGCCGCGCACAGTCGTCCACAGCCCGCGGCTCCATTGCGTCGGCTACCGCATCGAGCACGGTGGAAAGGTCCTCGCCTACTCCGGGGATGCGCAGTACTGCGAGAGCCTGGTGCGCCTGTGCCGGCGCGCGGACGTCGCAGTGCTGGATTGTTCTTTCCCCGCCAACCGACCTGGTCCCGACCACATGCATGCAGGAGATTGCGGGCGAGTGGCCTGGGAGGCCGGAGTCAAGCGGCTGATCCTCTCCCATTTCTATCCGGTGGCTGACCGGTACGACGTGAAAAAACAGGCAGGCCAACAGTTTAGGGGGAGGATCATCATGGGGAGGGATTTGATGAAGATCGCGATTTAACGGTCGGGCGCCTCACCGGCTCTCGTCCTTCTTATCAACCTCCAGGATCTTGATGAAGCGGCTCAATCGAGCCCCTTTCACCGCCTCATCCAATTTGTTATAGATGGGAATCAGGTTTTTCAGTATCCGGACGAGAATCGCCCTTGGCGAACTTTTCTGCAGGTATCTCTCTTCAAACCCATACCCGGCCTGCATGAGGAACCGCGCACAGTCTCGCTCGCTGAGCAAGGCCCCCCCGTTGAAACAGTCCACAAACACCTTATAGCGATCCGACTCGAACTTCACCAAGAAGTGACCGGGCATGCCGATACCGAACACCGGAAGCTTCAGACGCTTGCCCACGAGCAGGTAGAGGACCGAGAGGCTGATCGGAATCCCGGTGCGGCGATCAATCACTCGGTTGAGGTAGCTATTGTCCACCTCGTAGTAGTTCTTGGGATTGCCTCGGAATCCTTGTTCGATGAACAGGTACCGGCCGAGCGTTTTTACGGTTTCCTCGCCGGAAACCCGCTGCCCGATCCGATTGCGGACCTCCGCCGCTATTTCATCCAGCTTGCGCACGTATGCCGCTTCGTCAAGCCCGGGATAAGCATATCGGGCGATGAGGAATGCGCCCGCCTCGAGAAGATCCATCTGGTCCTCGGGATGAGCGACCAGGTCGTGGAGTTCCTCCTCCAACCGGCTCCCTCGTATCTGATCGAGGACCAGCGCAATACGCCGCGCCATCTCCGGCTGCTCGATCTCGGCCTCCTGCAGCAACGGTACGGCCGGGGGGCCGATTTCGACCAATTTGCCGCTGATCGTCTTGACGATCCGTTCATCCTCGTCCGACAGCAGCCGGATCAAGGCCTTGATCTGACTCTCGCCTGTCGACACCATTGTCACCCCTCGTATCTCGTTATTCGTCGCTCGTATCTCGTTGTTCGTCTCTCGTCGTTCGAGATTCGTCGTTCGTCAAACGCTTCACGCTTCACGAGGCTCGAGCCACGCCTCAGACGCTTCACGTATCCTCGGCTCAGCCCATCGCCCTGCGAAAGACGCGGGCACTGCCATACAGGCAGAACGCATCGAACGCGACCATGATCAGCACGACCATGCCCACCTGAGGAAGCGCTTCGGTCCAGCCCGAGAGGATAAGTGGCCGGACTGCATCGATAGCCCAGGTCATGGGATTCAGCCGGGCCAGCATGCCCATCCAGGCCGGCATGGCCGCCAACGGAACCAAGGCCGAACTCAGGAAGATCATCGGCAGGGAGAGAAACCCCAGCACCGAGAAGAAGTCGCCATGGCTCTTTACCGAGAAGGCCATGGCCATTGAGATGGCCGTTAACCCGACGCCGAACAGCATGCCGATGACGAGAATGACCGCCACGCCAAGCAGACCGGTGGCTGGGCGGACCCCGAAGAGGAACGCGACCGCGAGAATCACCAGCACCTGGAGGGACGTGATCGTCGTGACAAAAAGGAAGCGGCTCAGAATGACCGAGGTCCGGTGGATCGGGGTGGACATGAGCCGTTCCAGAAAGCCGTTCTCTTTGTCGAAGAGCAGATCCACTCCCCCGCTCAGCCCATTGTTAAGCACGGTCATCACCACGACGCCGGCTGCCAGAAAGCTAATGTAGCTGGGGGCCTGGACCACCTGCGTGTCAGCGGCTCGTTGAAACAAGTTGCCGAAGAAAATCAACCAGAATAACATCGGCTGCACCAGGGTGAACAGCATGCTGAACCTCTCGCGACTGAGCCGGCGAACCCACCGCATGGTCAGCGCACTGATTTCTTGCCAGTAGTGCTTCATGGCTCCTTATGTTCAATTGTGAATGTTACACGTTGAATCTTCCATCAATTGAACCTTCAGCAGTCATGATTCAACATTCTCCATTGGAAATTCCTCTCGAATCGCGTGGCCTGTGTGAGCCACGAACACATCGTCCAGCCTCGGACGGTGGTAGTCAATGAAGTCAATTCGACAGACCAGGCGATTCGCCGCTTCGAGCACCGCCGGCAAGGCCTTCTCAGGAGACTCGACGCGGATGTCCAGCCCCGTCGGCTTCGTGCTAATGGACTTGATGGACGGGAGCCCTTTCAAGGCGGAGGCCAACGCTTCTACACGGGTCACCTCCCCCGCGCCGAGGGTAACGGACACGATGTCACCGCCCAGCCCCGCTTTCAACTCGCTGGGCGACCCAAGCGCCTTGATGCGGCCGCCGTCAATGATGGCCAACCGATCACACAACCGGTCCGCCTCGTCAAGATAGTTCGTGGTCAAGACAATCGTCATGCCCCGCTCATGGAGACGACGGACATAATCCCAGATCCGGAGGCGGCTCTGGACATCCAAGCCGAGGGTTGGCTCATCCAGGAAGAGGATTTTCGGATTCGGCAACAGGCCGCAGGCGATATCCAGCTTGCGCTTCATCCCTCCTGAATAGGTCTTGGCGGGCCGGTCCGCTTGGTCTTCCAGATCGACCAGCTTCAGGAGTTCCGCAATCCGCCGCCGCGTTTCGTCCTTAGACAGATGATAGAGGTCGCCGAGCAGCAGCAGGTGTTCTCGCCCTGTGAGGAAGCGATCAATGGCACGCTCCTGCGGAACGTAGCCGACCGATCGTCGCACGCAGTCAGCCTCCCGGACCACGTCATGACCCAGCACCGTGGCCTGACCGGTAGTCGGCCGCAGGAGCGTGATGAGTATCCGGAGCGTCGTGCTCTTGCCCGCCCCGTTGGGCCCCAAGAGCCCGAAGATCTCTCCGGCAAAGACTTTGAAGGAAAGCTCCTGGATGGCGGTCACCCCGTCATAGACCTTACCCAGCCTGGCTGTCTCGATGGCGACCGTCTGGTCCATCACCCCCAGCCCTTCGTTCCGTCCCGCTCATGGATTTTGAACTGGATCAGATCGCTGAGGCGACGGGCCTGCTGCTGCAGACCGTCCGCTTCAAGCAGGAACTGCTTTTCGAGCGGAGTGAACTCAAGGTGGGTCGAAAGGGTGTTAACGAGAATTTCATCGTTCACGTCCAGGCGAAAAAACCCTTGCCACAGATGACTATCCTCTCGTTGACGAAGATATTCGTCCAGAACGCGGATGAGATCCGATCGGACAGATGCCTCAAGATCGGCCTCCTGCCCGCGCGGCTTCAGCTTGACGCTGGCCTGGCGATAGCTCTTGTCATAGAACTGTTCGCGAATTTCATACCGCTGCAATCCTTGCAGGAGGATGTTGAAGCGGCCGTCCAGCAATCGCTGGACGCTGACCAGTCGTCCGACACACCCGATCTCAAAGATGGGAGGGTTACCGTAATACTCGTGCTCCCAGCCTTCCTTCAAGAGGGCCATCCCGATACACTGCCCCCGCGCGGCGGCGTCGGTCACCATTTCGCGGTACCGAGGCTCGAAGATAAGCAGAGGTAAGTAGGTCTTAGGGAAAAACACCACGTTGGGAAGTGGAAACACCGGAATGTGCTCCGGCACGCGGAAGACCGCGCCTTCGTCTTGCTGTTCTTTATCTTGAGGGGCGCGGTCCGGCTGGATTTGCATGTCTCACGATAGCCGAAGCTCCCGAGGCTTGTCAACCTCACCAGGGTTATCAATTGCAACGAACGAAATCGAGAAAACCCTTGCCAGTCAAGGAGAATTGCGCCTTTGAGGCCAGCGTGCTATAAGCCTCTTCACACTAAGAAGGTAATCATTGATCAACCAGTCGTCCAACGCAGCAACTGTGAACGAGATCACAGGCAAAAAGCGCCGACGCATCTCTTCGGTCACTCTCATAGTCCTTTTCGCGACGCTCCTGGCGACAGATCCCGAGGCAGGGAACCGCGGTAGCTCGCCTGCTTCCTCGGATGCCGGTTTTCGCTTAGCAAGTCCCGGATACATCTATCGCTTCCCGCACGACCATGGATCCCATGACGAGTTCCGCACCGAGTGGTGGTACTACACCGGTCATCTCTCTACGGACAGCGGCCGACGCTTCGGCTATCAGTTGACCTTTTTCCGAACGGGCCTTGACCGGGAGCAGGTCCGAGCCAACCCCTCGCGCTGGGCGATCCGGCATCTGTATCTGGCCCATCTCGCCCTGTCGGACCTGGACAAAAGACGGTTCAGGTACGCCGAAAAGGCGAGCCGCGCCGGCCTTGGTAAGGCTGGCGCCGAGGCGGGACGGCTGCGCGTCTGGATCGATCGCTGGCTCACAGAGGCGACCTCTGCTCAGCGCAATGCGCATCATCTCAAGGCCTCGGCCGAGGATTTCTCGATTGACCTCACGCTGGCCCCGGAGAAGCCGCCGGTCGTCCACGGGGAACGGGGAGTCAGCCGAAAGGGAGACGCGCCGGAGCAGGCCTCCCATTATTACTCGCTGACCAGGCTGGGAACTACCGGGACTCTTTCCATCCATGGAGAGCCCCAGACAGTCACGGGGCTGAGTTGGATGGATCACGAGTTCGGCTCCGCAGACCTTGCGGAGGATTTGGTCGGATGGGATTGGTTCAGCCTTCAACTCGCCAACCGGCACGAGTTGATGTTCTACCGCCTCCGCCGAGCTGATGGCACCGCTGACCCTGCATCGAGCGGAACGCTGGTCTTCCCGGATGGGCGATCGCATCATCTCTCAGCAATCGACCTGCAGGTCGAGGTTATGAACCATTGGACGAGCCAGGCGAGCGGAGCCCGGTATCCCAGCCGATGGCGGATTGTCGCCCCGACGCTGGGTCTTTCGTTGGACCTGACACCGCGGCTCTCCGACCAGGAGCTGCTGACCAGTCGAAGCACCCAGGTCACGTACTGGGAAGGGGCCGTCGACGCCACCGGGGTGTTCCGCGGCACCGCTGTGGCAGGCCAGGGCTATGTCGAGCTGACCGGCTATGCGGAACGATTCAGGCAGCGACATTGAGGATGCTGAAAAGAGCACTCGCAACCTTAGTCATCTGTGTCTTCCCGACCGCCTGCGGCAAGCAGAGCGACGCCATCGTCTCGATTGCAGTCCATCCGACGAATCCCAACATTCTGTACGTCTCCACGAACGAACGAGTGTATAAGACCCGTGATGGCGGACAATCCTGGGAAAAGTTTCCCGACTTCAGCGCGCGACGGGTCACCACCGTCGCGGTCGACCCACTACTGCCCGCAACCGTCTATGCCGGCACCATGGGGGACGCCCTGTACAAAAGCCCCGATGGCGGTCAACGCTGGCTTCCCCATAACGTCGGGCTCAAAGAGCATGTGTCCTACGTCAACCAGTTCGTGTTTCATCCGGACCACACCGAAACGATTTATGCGGCCACGACGGTCGGCGTCTTTCGCACGACCAACGGCGGACGTAGTTGGGAAGAGCAGATGACCGGGATGAAGGAAGTCCATATCGTGGTGACCCTGGCGATGAATCTCAAAAACCCGCGCGTGCTATACGCCGGCACGACCGGTGGCGCCTATCGGAGCCAGGACAGCGCGACCAGCTGGCGAAAGGTCAACAACGGACTCATCCCAGGAGAGGTGTTGGAAGCGGCTCTCGCATTGGGCGTAAACACGCTCGTGGTTGATCCGGTCGACCCCGATACGGTGTACGCCGGCACGACCAAGGGCCTGTTCAGGACGAAGAATCAAGCCGATTCTTGGGAGCGAATCGGGCAATCCTTGCCAGATCAGTTCATCAATAGTCTCGTGATCCATCCCACGCAGAACCAGGTCCTCTATGTCGGAGGTCGCGCCGGGATTCAGAAAAGCTTCGACGGCGGCCAAACCTGGCAATCCATGAACAAGGGTCTAGAAACCCTCAACATCCGAGCGATCGTCCCGAGCTCTTTTGATCCGCACATGCTCTATGCAGGAACCAACGGCAGCGGACTCTATCGCAGCAAGGATGAAGCCCAAACCTGGACTCGCGTGCAGTTGGTCACAGGACCCACCGCTTCGAGATCCACGGCCAGTTGAGAGCCTATAGGGAGCTCCGCGTGTCCACGCTTTTTCTGGTCAGACATGGCGAGACGGACTGGAACCGTAGCGGCCAGATCATGGGCGAGCAGCCGGTCCCGATGAACCAGACCGGCGAGGCCCAGGTGAAACGGCTCGCCACGATCCTCAAGAGCCGTTCAATCCATGCGCTCTATTCCAGCCCGGTCGCCCGGGCGCTCCAGACGGCCGAGATCCTCGCGTCGGCCCTACAGGTGCCGGTCACGGCGGATCGGGGGCTGACTGAGATTAACGTGGGGGAATGGGAGGGACAGTATTGGAAGCACCTGACCGACGAGTTCGCCAGGCAACAGTTCTACACCAGGCCAGAGGAAGCTCGCCCCCCGGGCGGAGAAACGCTCAGTGAGGTCCAGACACGAGCAGTCGCCGCGGTCGAGCGAGCCCGCACCCGAGCAGGAGCCGACCGGCTCCTGTTCGTCTCCCATGCTGACGTCGTCCGCACAATCCTCGCGCACTATCTCCAGCTTGACCTGAAAACCGTTCGCCAGCTCAGGATCGATCATGCATCGCTGACGGCCCTGGAAATCAACGGAACCCTAGCTGACCTGTTGTTCCTGAACTACACCACTGACCCAGGCAGTCTGAGCTGAACCGGACGCCCGCTGTCCAGAGTCCTCAGGTCCCATGCCGGTACCTGCTCCGGGACATGGCCATGCTCTCAGACAGGGCGTTCCATTCTTGCGCTGTCAGCAAGGCTTTCATCTTGAACCGCAGTCCAAGAATCTTGCTTGCCGTTCTCATCCTGTTGTTGTTGAGGTCATCCAAAATCTTTGTGAACTCTTCAGGCCCCGCCTCATAGTTTTCATTCAGCTTGTAGAGCTGTTGGTGGAACTGCTGATTCTGCTGGTTCGATTGCTTGACCTCGGCCACAATCTCCTCCACGATCCCCTGTGCCTGTTTGGCCTTCTCGGGATCCTGGACCGTTTTCTCGATCAGGACCGCCATTTCCTTGAGCCCCCTGTCGAGGGCGGAGGCCCCAGGCTCTCCTCCACCGTGATCCCTCATCCCTGGGTGCGTAGCGCAGCCGATGGTCGCCAGGATTGCCAGAGCGAGCGACGTGGCCAGTCTCACGGTGTGCATGCGAACCTCCTATCTATTCATTGTTCATTCGTCGAGGAGCGGGGACTGTACTACAGGCCTTGTTATGTTTCGAACGCACCGGCCCGTCTTGCCAGCGCAGCCACAATGCATTATCCTGTTTCCCCACGGAGGCTTGTGAAGGCACCCCGTGAGCAAGGCGCGCGAGACGCTTGATGCAATCCAGGTCCTGCGTGACGATTTCCGCAGCCGCCTAGAAGTCTTTTATGCGCGCCTTAAACTGGCCCCTCCGTACCATAGCGTCGAGAAGGCGATCGTCCACCTCACCGCTTCGCTCAACGCTCTGGCCCCTGAAGAGCGGCAACGAGTTGCCGCCGATCCGTCCCGGCAATGGGCCCTCTACCGCCAGGCCTTTGTGGAGTCAGGCCTGGACCGGAAGCACCGCGGCATCATTGCAGGACTGATCCGATCCAGACAGACTAGCGACCTGACCAGCGAATATGAACCTTTTCTCGATGCGTTCAGATCTTGAATCCCATCCACACTCTTTCAATATCGTCGAGATGGCTACGTCGATGTATCAAGGACTATTGCTTGCATCATCTCCTTCCAGGGTGCGAACGGCCAACTGCGCCGATTCTCACCTCAGAGGGGATGAGCACTACCGGATGCCAAGGCGTCGCGCAACTCCTGGTAGGCCTCCGTCAGACGCTGGTTCTCGAGGCGGTAGGCGAGCGAAACTGTGGTGAGGCCGAACGCGAGCACCAGGAGCCCCAGCCCGGTGATCCCCAGCCCCATCAGGACGCCGCTGAGGGAGGTGAGCCCTCCGTTGACCAGGAAGGAGAGGACGAAGCCGACCGTCCCCACTCCCACGCAAGCAAACCACAGGAGCGTGAGGAGCGCCGACGACCAAGGGATCCGCTTCACGCAGGTCAATTTGGTGGCGTCGCCTTCCGGCTCCAATTCAATCGAGCCCTTCATCGGCCAAGCGGTTCGGAACTTCAACGAAAAGAGCTGGTATTGCGGCCGCAGAACAATTCGCTTCTCCTCCCGGAAAAATCGCGCGACCCCGTGCGGCAGAGCCAGCAGTCCATTCCTGTCGAATCGATCCATCACAACAGCCAAGGGTGGTGGCAGCCGATCCTCCATGCGCGCAATCCCGCATCCATACCGGCTTGAAGGGGCCGTCAGACTTGTAAAGTGAAACCAGTCCCCGAGCACAAATGCGGCGAAGAGTATCGCCCCGAAGAAGCCGGCCAGCAACATGCGGCGTACGATACCACATCGAGGATCCGCTTTGGAGGTTCGTGTGCCTGTCGGGGACATATCGGGAGGCCCTTTGATGCGATTACGCAGAGACTGTTGACTCGGTGAGCGGACTTCGCTACAGTAGGCCGGTTTTTTCGGGCGGGCCTTTCCGACAGAGCACCACGATCCGGGTCTCCCGCCTTTTTGAATCTCCCCACTCACAGAGGTCGGCAGAGTGGCCCGGGAAGATGCCAGGGTGCGAAAGAAGAGAAAGGTGCGGGGAAACGGAGGGCGTATGGATCTACAGAAAGTCGAGCGGGTCTATTCAAACTACGCAGCGGTATACGATCATATCTTCGGAAGAATCTTTCACGAATCGCGAGAGTCAGCAGTCCGTCGTCTGCACATCCTGCCAGATGAGCAGATCCTTGAGGTTGGCGTTGGAACCGGCCTCACGCTCCCGCTGTATCCTCGGCATTGTAAAGTCGTGGGCATTGACTTATCCCCCGGCATGCTGACCAAAGCACGGGAGCGAATGTGCACTCACCGGCTGGAGAACGTGGTCCTGCTCCGCATGGATGCCGGCCAGATGGAGTTTCCCGACAACAGCTTCGACACAATCATGGCCGCTTACGTGGTCACAGCGGTACCGGACTACCGCAAAGTCGTCACCGAGATGATCCGGGTGTGCCGCCCAGGTGGACGGATTATCATGCTCAATCACTTCAGCAACGGAAACAAGCTGATCGCCGCCGTCGAGAAGGTGATTTCTCCTCTCTGCAAGCACATCGGATTTCGGACCGATCTCGCACTGAGCACGGTTCTTGAGGGTACTTCGCTGCACATCGCTCGGAAGGAGAAAGTCAATCCGTTGCGGTTCTGGCACTTGGTCGAGTGCGTCAACAGGAAAACCGGCTCAGCGGCTCCTACTCATTAGGGTGACACTCCGTCCGTCCGTCCGTCCGTCCGTCTCGTCCTGCTTCTCATTCAGACGAGTCGTCTTGCCACTCCCCACGCCCCAGGTGCTGTCCGGCCAGCCATTCGTCCCGTTCCATGACCTGAGTGCCAGCCAGACAGGTACCGGAAAAGCTGCGGGCGGTAATGTCGGCGAGGGCGACCAACAGCCGAGCGGTTCCACTGCCGTGGGGATCCGCAGTACGGAGCGTAATCCCAAAGCCGGAAGCGTCCAGAGGACCGTAGCCCTGCATATGCACCCCCGCCCGAGGCACGTCGTGGACTGAGGCGGGGATCAACTGTCCTTCCCAGCGGAGCGCCGGGTGGGCAGGGGCAGAGCGTTTGTGTGTGCGCCACGCACAGGGAATTCCCACCTGGTCGAGCTGGTCCAGAAACCACGCCACCGGCGGCAGGTCGCCGGTCTCCGCCTGAAAGGTCCACTCTGTCATCCCGGCCGGAATCAGACTGCTTGTGGCAGGCCGGGACACCTCCTCGATTTCCGCTTCGTCGCAGATCACGTAAAGTTCTCCCCGAGGATCGAACCAGAAGCGCAGTCGTCCGTCCGAGACTTCTGCGTGGGTCACGCCGATCTCCGAAAAATCGGCTCCCTCTTGCTCGAAGATCGAAAAATCCGTCACGCCCATCATGGTGAGTTTCGCCACTCGGGTCACGGCATGAAGACCGCGACTTTCCGCAATCGGAACTTCGTACCGAATGACAGCGGTAATAATGGTCCCGGCAGTCACTTCCCGTTCCGCGGACTCATCCAACAGCCGACACTTGTGGACATGCACGTCCGTGACCTGGCCGCCTTGAAATCCGCGCGTGTGGCCCAGCAGCCAGGCTAAGTCCTCGGCTGTCTTGATCGCATGCTTCATGAGCGTCATTGTAGCGCAATGAGAGAGGCTTGCGCTACAGCGTTGTGCAAGGGGAACAGCGGCCTTGTATAGAGTCATGGGTCCCGCTCACATCCCTCTGGTCCACCCTTCACGTTGCTTGCAGCCCTCCTTCTGAAGTAACCTAGTAGCCTCTGCAGAACGGCTAGCCCGCTTCTCCCCGACTGCAGCGGGACAGCTCGACATCGGACGAAAGGAGTCTACCCGCATGGCCGGATTTCCGATAGAGTTCGCGAACCGGATCAAGACCCTTCCACCGTACCTCTTTGCCGCCATCGACGAGATGAAGCAGAAAGCCATTGCGCGCGGCGTGGATATCATCAACCTGGGGATCGGAGACCCGGACCTACCGACTCCCACACCAATTATCGAGCGGCTGAAACAGGCCGCGGCTGATCCCAAGAACCATCAGTATCCCTCCTATGAAGGACTGCTCCCCTTCCGCCAAGCGGTGGCCAACTGGTATCAGCGCCGCTTCGGAGTGACGTTGGACCCACGGTCCGAAGTACTTGGACTGATCGGCTCCAAGGAAGGCATCGGCCATGTCCCTCTGGCTTTTGTCGATCCCGGCGATATCGTCTTGGTCCCAAGCCCAGGCTATCCGGTCTTCCCGGTGGGGGCCATCTTTGCGGGAGGCCTCCCGCACCTCATGCCCTTGTTGAAGCAGAACGGCTTCCTGCCGGACCTGAACGCCATCCCTAAGGATGTGGCCAAGCGGGCCAAGCTCATGTTCCTGAATTCGCCGAATAACCCGACCTCGGTCGTGGCCGGCAAGGACTTTTTCGATCGCGTCGTGGCATTTGCCCTCGAGCATCAGATTATCGTCTGCCATGACGCGGCCTATTCCGAAATCTATTACGACGGCCGTCGCCCACCCAGCTTCCTGGAAGTCGGGGGAGCCAAAGACGTCGGGATCGAGTTTCATTCGCTGTCCAAGACCTTCAACATGACCGGCTGGCGGATCGGGTTCGCCGTGGGCAACAAGCGGATTCTTGCAGGACTCGGCAAGGTGAAGAGCAACCTTGATTCCGGCATCTTCCAGGCCGTGCAGGAAGCGGGGATCACGGCCATCCAATCCGACGACCAACTGACTGATGGACTTCGAAAACTCTACCAAGAGCGGCGAGACGTGCTGGTGCCCGGCCTCAAGAAACTCGGGCTGGATGTAGATACGCCCCCCGCTGCCTTCTATGTGTGGATCGCCGTGCCCAAGGGCTACACCTCGACCGCTTTCACCGCGCATCTGTTGGAAAAGGCCGGTATCGTGACCACGCCCGGGAACGGATTTGGCGCGGCAGGCGAGGGGTATATCCGCATGACGTTGACCACGCCCAAAGAACGCTTGACGGAGGTGGTCGAACGGATTAAGAAGGCCGGATTGTAACCGCCGTGAAACGTTGTTCGTTAATCGTTAATCGAAAGAGACGACTTCAATCGCCTTACGTTTAACGGTGAACGTTTAACGATTAACGGGTTTTCACAATGCCTCGTGAGACTGTCTACATCGGCTTTGGGTCGAATCTGGGCGACCGGCTCGATTTCTGCGATCGTGCTCTCACGCTGTTGAGCCTCCTGCCTGCCACCCAGGTGACTGCCGTGTCGTCTCTCTACGAAACCGAGCCGGTCAACGACGCAGGCAATCCCGGAAGCGGCTGGTTTCTGAACGGCGTCGTGCAGCTCGAAACTGAGGTGACGCCGCACAGCCTGCTCGAGGTGTGCCGCGAGATCGAGCAGGCGTTGGGCCGCAACCAGGAACGACGTGATGGCCCGAGAACGCTGGACCTGGACATCCTCTTTTACGGGACCCGCATTATCAACGATCCTGGCCTGGCGATCCCCCACGCTCGCTTGCATCTGAGGCGGTTCGTCCTGACCCCGCTGGTCGAGCTGGACCCAGACTGGTGCCATCCCGTCTTGGAACGGACGGTCAAAGATCTCCTCGAGCACCTGGCCGATAAAGCCCAGGTCCGCCGGCTTACTCCTGCCCCCAACTCCCAGTATGGCTCTCGCCCGACATGCAAGATGTCCAGCGCTCGAGCCACAGCGAAAAACCCTTCTTGATGAGAATCATTCGATCGGTCGCGGCCCTCGCGGCGTGGAGTCGCGCACTCCATCGAGACGGAGTGGTGATCGGGATGGTTCCGACGATGGGAGCGCTTCACGCCGGGCACCGTTCCCTCATCAGGAAAGCGCGTCTGTCGTGCGACGCGGTCGTTGTGAGTCTCTTTGTGAACCCGCGTCAGTTCGGTCGCGGAGAAGATTTTTCACAGTACCCGAAACGATTCCGGTCCGATGCCGCGCTCTGTCGCCTGGAAGGAGTGGATGTGCTCTTCGTGCCGTCTCTGGCCAGCATGTACCCGCCAGGGTTTCAAACGTCGATCGAGGTTCGCGACCTGACGCAGCGGTGGGAAGGCAAAATCCGGCCTCTCCACTTTGAAGGGGTAGCCACCGTCCTGACGAAGTTGCTCAGCCTGGCAAGACCGCAGTTCGCCTTCTTCGGCCAAAAAGACTTCCAGCAGGTTGCACTCGTGCGACAGCTGGTTGATGATTTGAATCTCGGCGTACAGATCATACTTTGCTCAACCATGAGAGAGCGCGACGGCCTGGCTTTGAGTTCCAGGAACGAGTACCTCGACCCGGCTCAACGCCGCGCCGCGCCGGTGCTGTACGCTGCCTTACAAGCGGGACGGGCTGCGGTCCTGGATGGGATTCGTTCTGCGGCCAAGATCCGTCGAGTGATGCTCGAAGCCATCTCCGCTCAGCCCCTGGCTCGTGTTGAATACCTGGCTGTCTGCGACTCGCGGACCCTTGAACCGCTCGCCCGCGTCACTGACCGCGCAGTGCTTCTTGGGGCCATTCGGTTGGGACACACCCGTCTCCTCGATAACTTGCTGGTGAGGAGCCCACGGCGTAGGACGCGCGATTAAGAAAGTGCTTGCGGCGTCACGCCTCTGAGATCAGGCCCTCGATCACTCCCTGCCGCTGGGACCATCGAGCGTAATCCCGACCTCACTGCGGGCACATTGGTCACATAGCGATGGGGGCTATTAGCTTCGCGCAGGTGCCGTGCGGTAACTGACCAAATACGAGTATACAAACTGACTTAGGCGGTCTTGCTCCCCGGGTGGGAATTCAAGGAATTGCAGGCCGACAGACCTGGAACGAATGGACCTGACGATCGCGGTATCGACCCGGATCGGCGGCTGGCGGTCGGAGGTTTGCAACAGCAATTGCAAGAATGATCCTTCTGATAACGGTGTCTCGGCCTTCAGCGTACAGCCTCCCATCGAGAGGTCCGTCACCACCTCTTCGCGATTCGGCTGTCCTTCCAAAAATGCCGGAAACCCCGTTGTAATACGTTGGTATTGACGGCGATCAGGCACTTGTACTGAATGCTGCATCCCGAACCGGAAAGCCCTAAACCGGGACGTGCAGACCTGACAGCGGAAGGGGTAGAAGTACACAAGGCTGAAGAGGTGATCGCCCACCCCTTCGAGGTAAGTTCGTCGCACAAAATCTTTGCCGCAACGCGGACAGCGGGGCCAGATCAGGGCGATGCTCCTTTCCTATCCACCAACACGCAGTCGGACGCCGCACTTCGATGGGTGCCATCATTGGCCGCCTCACGCTGCGCGGCCAGGATCGGCTGGATGCAGGCCGGCGAGTAGGTCGGAGGTTTGATCCATTTCCCGTCCTCCCGTCTAGACCCACCCACCTTGCTCAGGTTGGACCGGTGGACTTCTTGGAACACGGGTTTTAGGTCGATGCCGCAGGAAACAGCCGTTCCGTAGACCACATACAGAAGATCTGCCAGCTCCTTGGCGATAGCGGATAGATCCTGCTGCGCAAGAGCCTCCTGCAGTTCGTCGAATTCTTCCTTGATCAAGTTCACCCGGAGCGACCGGGTCATCTGATCAGGGGCGGCTGGAATGGTCCCGATCGCGATGCCGAACCTGCGATGAAACTCAGCCACCATCCGCTGCTCGTCAGTCATGGATTGCCCTCTGTTATTCCCCGGCCGGAGTCGGCCGAGGAACTGACTCAACCGGCTCCAGTTGCGGGAGATCTTTGTCCGAGGCGATCCCCAGCTCTTTGAACTTGCGGGCCGCCGGTAGAATACGCGCCTCGATCGAGCCCACCGCCTTGTTGTAGGCCAGCACGCTCTTGTTGAGCGCTTGCCCGACGTCATTCAGATGCTCGGCCAGCACCGCCATACGGTCATACAGATCCTTCCCCAGTTTCCCTGCCTGTTGGGCGTGCTCGCTCAATTGTTCCTGCCGCCACCCGTAGGCGACGGCGCGCAGCAGCGCAATCAGCGTCGCGGGGGTGCCGATGACGACGCGCCGGGAAAATCCATCCTCAATTAACGTGGGGTCCTGCTCGAGCGCCGCGCCCAGAAAATGCTCGCCAGGGAGAAACAGCACGACGAACTCGGGCGCCTGGGGGAATTGGCTCCAGTAGGATTTGGCGCTCAACTGGTCCATTTGGGACCGGATTTGAGCGGCGTGCCGCCGCAGCCGTTCCTGTCGCTGAGCCTCATCATGCGTCTCGTGGGCCTCGAGATAGGCGGCCAGGACTGCCTTCGCGTCCACGACGATTTGGCGACCGCCGGGGAGCTGGACCACCATATCAGGCCGCAACCGTCCCTCATCGCTCTCGACTACGTCCTGCTCGACGAAATCGCAGTGCGCGACCATCCCAGAAAGTTCGGCCACGCGCTTGAGGGTGATCTCACCCCAGCGCCCCCTGACACTTGGCGCGCTCAGGGCCTTGACCAGGTTGCCGGTCTCTTGCTGGAGACGCTGGTGGGATTCGGCTAGGAGCTTGAGGTGCATGTCGAGCCCACCGTAGGCGGACTGGCGGGACTGCTCTAGGAAATGAATCTGCTCTTCGTAGCGAGTGAGGGAGTCGTGGAGGGGCTTGACCAGTTCGTCGATCGCCTGTTGACGCTGAGCGAGATCTCCCTTCGCCTCGGCATGCAGCACCTCAAAAGAGGTCTTTGCCAATTCCAAGAAGGCCTGATTGTTGGTTTTCAAGGCTTCGCCCGACAGGGCCTTGAACGATTCCGCCAGTTCCTGCCGTGCTTGGGTGAGAAGGGTCTTCTGCTCTTGTAGGCTCTTCAGGCGTCCTGCCGTCCAGAGACCGGCCAGCAACGCTCCGAACAGGAGGCCGGCCACGAGCCCCACCGAGAAGGTGGTCATGTCAGCCATCTCACCTGTCTCACGTCACCCGCTGCTTCACTGAGGATCCAGTGAGGAGCCTAATGCGAACCCTTGGCTGGAAAATCTGCGCAAGGTTACGAGAATCGTGACCAAACGTCAAGAGACAATGTGGCGCCTCATTCTGCCTGTCGGCCCTAGCCGACCGGGTGGAGCCATTTCCTGTGAGCGCCGCTGCCAGGTCAGACGCTCAGTTCAGTTTTTCGAACTGTATGATCGCTACCGGAAGAGATTTTCGTCCCAAAATAGCTGGGCCGGCCAACGGGTGCCGAGACACTGATCTTTAGGTGAGCTGAGGAAGGTCCTTGCCTCGGGGCAAAACCTGGAGCCTTCACCCAGGTTTTGCCGTCGAGTTTTCAAGGAATGGGCGGGTGCTCTCGTTGCTACTTGGCCTGTATCAGCAGGATAAATTGTGACGTGCCAGCCTCGGTGTGGATATTGACCGGGACCAAGCCAGGCTTGAGATTCGGCACCGTCGCTTCAAGTATCGTTGGGCTCACGTATTTGACGTCATTCGCGTTCGTGGAGCCAAACGACACATTATGAAAGCACTGTTTCGTTCCGAAGTTGCTCCCCTTGATCACGATCTTCTGACCCGGCTTGACAGGGTCCGGCGACACCTTCGTGATCTTCGGATGGGACTGATAGTCGCACGCCGGCGCTTTGGCAACCTTGGCGGGAGGAGCCGTGGACGATTTGGACGATTTGGCATCGACTCCTGAAACCAAAAGCAGGATCGCGACCAACCCAACCAGGCTCCCCAGGTACAGGGAGCTCCAGTAACTGTTCATATACTTTCTCATTCTGCGCCTCCTTTTCTCACCCTAATGGGCCACAGGACAGTTTGTCTTACGCCTATTAGTCAATTATTATAGCTCGTCGATAGAGGAACCCAATATCTAGTAGGCTATCAATCGGCACACACCATACGATGTGTATGTAGCGGGCAAGTAAGCTGACCTTGAGTGAGGGACTGTCGGACGTCCGAGGGATCTTTCGCTTGGTTATGCAAGCACAGTGGCCACGTGTGGTCGCCGAAGCGAATCTTCAATGGTCATCGAGCCGTGTGACCGTTCCGGCTGTCGCGTCCACAGCGACCCGATCCCCATCCTTGAGCAATCTTGTCACCTGCCGAACATTGGCGATGGTCGGAAGTCCATACTCACGCGCGATGATCGCGCCATGTGAGAGTGTCCCGCCCATCTCCACGACAAGGCCGGCTGCGAGTCCCAAGAGCGGTGCCATCCCAGGATCGATTACGGGCATTACAAGGATGTCGTCCTGTTTCATCTTGCTGGTATCAGCCGGTGAGAGGACAATACAGACTGGTCCCTCGACGTATCCGGCGCTGATGGGAACGCCGTGCCACGGGCCGCTCGTCATAACCCAGTTGTCAGCGTCAAGCGGTACCTCTCTTGCCGGAGAAACCAGATCCGGGACGACCTGTTCGGCATTCCTCACCCTCTCCGCACGTCGAGCTGCGACGAGGGTTCCCCAGTCTTGAGCCGAGCCTGCTCCGGCAGTCCGCATCTCTTTTGCCATGAGGAAGAAGACATCGTCCTTGGATTCGAGGGTTCCGGCCGCCGACCACTTCTCTCCTAAGAGGAGCGTGAGGTGGCGAACCGCGGCGGAGAAATGCATCAGGTGATGGCGGTTGGCTTCCCGGAGCGCGAGGTAGCGACAGAGCCGCCGGTACCACCATTGGAAGATCGCACGCTGAAGCAGGCGCCAGCCGAGTGCCCGATGGATATGCTCCAGCGCCCCCTCGCGGGCTGCCCCCTGCTGACGCAGCACGTCCTTGACGGATCTGCCACATCGCCCCTGAAGGTGGCGGCGGACGACACCCAGCAGATACTCCGGGCATTCGATAAAGCGCGGCGACATGAGGTCGGATTCCCCAATGGCTCGGTGACCATACTCCGCTAAATAGGCCCCGAACTCCTCGAGGAAGTGGGTCCCAGCCAGCTTCACGCGGAACTGCTCAGGGGCCCAGGGTTCTGCAAGCAAGAATGCTTCAACCCTCGGTTCATCTCGCGCGTGCTCTGCTAGCTCCGCCAGCCAAAGGATTTGCCTGGCGCTAATCACGTTCCCCAGCCCTTGAAGCGATGTATTGAGGGTCGTTTGCCAGCCTGGCCCCATCCATCGCTTCAGAAGGAACCGCAAGGCTTGGAGTCCCTGTGACACCCCAGCCACAATCGCAAAGGTCACGTCTCTTCCCCTGAATCGGTGGCCCAGGTGGTCCAGCCGATCCAACAACTCGGTTGGCCCCAGTTCCTTCATCGAGTCGTCCGTGTGAACCATCGCCATTTCTTTCATCGCCGCGAACCACGCCGGTGCGCGTCTGGCTGCCTGTCTGATCTTCCGTTCCATCAAGACTCCGACCTGAATGAGTTTCCACCAGGCCAGACGTGGTGGCCCATCCTGGAGTAATCGCCCTTCCCCGCCCATCTGCTCAATGACCAGTGCCGGATCACCACCCAGTTGCCTCATGAATGACTGGAAGAGCGTGACATTGATGTAGGGTCGTCCTCGGAACATCCGTACGGCGGAAAGCCCATGCGGAATCGAGCAGCCCAGTTCGCGATAGTGTCGCAGGATGTTGTGCTCCATGAACTCCTGGAGGAAGGAGAGCCCGAGCGGGCTCGGCAACTCCGGTAGGGTTTCCTTGAAGTTGGCGCGTGACCACTCGCATGATTGCTTTGTAAGGTCTTGCGACAGCCCGATGTCAGGAATCGGTCTGGCTTGCAACAGCCAGATCCCTCGGCTGTCTATGGCCCATTCAACATCGACAGGCTCCCCCATCGTCCGTTCCACGCTCTTGACGAGGTCTGCCAACGCAAGAATGTCCTGTTCCTCCAGCACAGTTTTTTTACGATCCTCCTCAGATAGCGGTTGATCAACCAAGCCTGCAGGAGTTACGACCCTGGCCGTTGTCTTCTCGGCGATATCGCGTTCGAGCACGGTGCCTGGCGCCTCATCGTCCCCGATCTTGACGACGTACTGATCTGGCGTGACCATTCCTCCCACCAGCGGCTCGGCGAGGCCAAAGACCGCATTGATCATGACCAGGTCACCCTGAGCCGTCACGGGATGACGGGAGTAGGCGACACCAGCCGCGCGTGGAGACAGGAGTGGCTGGAGCAGCACTGCCATCGCGGGATCAGTACGTCCCCATCCTATGCGGCCTCTGTAAGCAAGAGCAGCGAGCGTCCAGAGCGAGGCCCAGCATTCAACGATGGCGGCTGTGATCGAGCTGCGAGGGACTCCCAAGATGCTGCGGTAGAGACCTCCGAACGAGGCGTTCGTCTGGTCCTCATCCGAGGCAGAGGACCGAACCGCCCAGAGCGTTCCTTTCACCATTCCGAGCCTGTCGATTTCATGCTCAAGCCTGTCGAATATGGCTTGGGGCACTGTCAGCGACTGCACAACCAGCCTGAACTCCTCAAGCATGGGACCTCGTGCGCGATCTGAGGCACGCCTTACTCGCGCCCATTGCCTTGAGAGTTTCACGCCAGCCGCGTGCAGCGCTTCGGAGTAGGCCAGAGTTGTCAAGCAAACCCCGCGCGGCACGTGAAAGCCGTTCCTGAGCAGACGGCCCAGTCCGGCCGCTTTGCCTCCGACGAGGACTGGATCAGAGCAGGATTCCAAAGGCAGGACGAAACGATCGGACATGATGACGAATGGTCAGTGGCCAATGACTACGGAGCAATCAGCAGATGGAGATCATTCACGTTTGTGCCAGTGGGCCCGGTGATAATATGGCCACCAACCTTCTTAAAGAAACGGTAGGCATTATTTTCCAGGAGTAACTCGTGGGGATTTAAGCCGACACGCTGGGCCCTTGCTACCGTTTGGCCATCCACCACCGCCCCAGCAGCATCGGTGGGGCCATCCGTTCCATCGGTTGCGAAGGCCGCGATCCAGACCTTTGGCAGCCCTGCAATCTCGAGCGACGCTGCCAACGCAAATTCTTGGGCTCGCCCACCCCGTCCACTGCCTCGTACCGTGACGGTCAGCTCGCCCCCTGCGACGACGCAGGCGGGACGACGAACCGGCCTACCGGAGGTGACGATTTCCCGCGCGATTGCCCCGAACGATTTCGCGGCCCCCCTAGCCTCACCGATCAACGAAGTGGACAGGACGAGCGGTCTGAATCCCGATTGCCTCGCTGCCTGCGCCACTGCTTTGACTGCTGCGCCATTGTTCCCAATAATGTGGTTCTGCACGCGTCGGAACAGAGACGAGCCAGGTTTCGGAGTTTCCTCCTCAGCGCCGCGCACCCCGCCGGCCAAGTGCGTGCGAACGCGGGCCGGAACATCAGCCCAGAGGCGATAGCGCTGCAAAACCCTGCAGGCATCAGCATAGGTCGTATGGTCCGGCGCGGTCGGTCCTGATCCGATTGCCTCCAGATCGTCACCGATCACATCCGACATAATCAAGCTGACGACCCGGGCCGCTGTCGCAGCCGCAAGGCGGCCTCCTTTGATGGCCGAGAGGTGTTTCCGGACTGTGTTGATTTCCTGAATCCCGGCTCCGCTTCGCAGCAGAAGTTGTGTCACCTTCTGTTTATCGGCAAGGGTTAGACCGCCTGCTGGCATCGGGAGTAGACTTGACGCACCTCCGGAGAGAAGGACGAACAACAGGTCATTCGGGGCCAGTTTTCTGACCAACCCAAGCAGCCGTTCCGCCGCCTTCTGGCCGGATCGGTCCGGGAGCGGATGCCCAGCCTCCAGCACTTCGATCATTCTGGTCTCTGTGACGTGGCCGTATTTCACCACCACAAGACCCGAGCCCAATCGGTTTCCAAGCAGGTTCTCCAAGGCGGCTCCCATGCGGGCCGCAGCCTTTCCAGCCCCCACGGCTACCACCTGCCTATACTCGCGCTGATCGTACCGGCGCCGGCCGACCTGGATGATTGTGTCAACTCGCTTCACGTTGCGACGCACCGCGCAGACCGGATCCACCGCAGCCAGCCCTGCCTTCAACAGCCGAGTCAGGAAGGCGCGAACTTGGGGCTGCCGCACACCAATGCGCATCAATGGAGCACAGTCACGGCGCTTTGTCTTGCTTGAAACAACGCAAGGGACAGTCTTGCTTGGGAACTTTAAGCTGGTGGGTGCCCTTGGGCAGGTAGTCCTTCCTGATTTCAGGATTGAGCAACTTGAGTTCCAGGAAATAGGAGCCAAATTCCTCGGCGACGGTAGCCAGATGACGTTGAGATTCCTTGATATTGACCGTCACCGTCTCCGTTTCCAACGGCGTGTATAGGTCTTTCTGGGTCAGTCCAAGATATTTCTCCGGCTGAGAATAAATTTCCTTCGCCGCAATGATCCGTGGAACGTACCGCATGGTCTCCCTCATAGAATGCAGCTTCCAATAATCGGTCAGTTTCTGCTCCTTAAGCTGCCTCTTGATCCGCCCATCTCCGGCGTTGTAAGCCGCCATAGCCAAGAACCAGTCTCCCATTTCCTGCTTAAGAGAACGCAGGAATTTGATGGCCGCTTCCGTTGATATTTCCAAATTGCGGCGATCATCACGCCAATAGCTGCTGTGCAGCTTATACCGTTTACCGGTGGAACCAATGAACTGCCAGGGACCGGAGGCCCTCGCACGAGAATACGCCGCCGCAATACACTTGCTCTCCACCAGCAGCACATATTTCAAGTCGTCCGGAAGGCCTGCTTCGGCTAACGCCTTCTCCACAGGGGGGAAACACCGACCGGTCCGCTTGGCCATGATGATGCTCTCGCCTTCCTCCGCCAAGAATTGATAGAACTCGTATTCGATCCGTTCTCGCACTTGCCAGTTGTCTAACGGGACTGGCTCCCCGGCAAAGACCAGCTTGTCCGGAAGCCTGAACGAACTGAGGAAGTGCCGAGGTCCTAGGCGTTGGAGCTCCGGGAGAACAATGAAGCGTTCCTCCAGATTAGGGTCGGAGTCGAGTCCATCAGGGACCAGGATCCCGCTCTCTTCATAGCCCTCCGGCTTGAGTCCCGGCTGTTCAGGATTAGAAGATGGACGTGGCTCACCAGATACCGGCCGCTCAGCCTCATTGGGATTCGTAGAAGAAGCGGTGGAAAGAGAAGAAGTTGGTTGGGCCCCCTGCTCAGCCGCAACAGGAAACGAATCGGCCAAGAAGATGATTAGCAGGCACGCAGCGAGCAAAATGGGCCCTCTTGGCTCAATGGAGATCGTCCGGCTAGAGGCAAGAACGTGGTGAAGCATCGGTGGTGTTTCGGAGTTGAGCCCCTCTCGCGCATTTGCATTCATGCTACCAGGAAGCAGGCAGCGCGGCAAGCACTTCCCCCTTTCCTCGCTTATGCTAGACTGGCTCCCCATGCCGAATCTGGCTGTCCTGAATGATCAGATCACATCCTGCACTCGGTGCCCGCGCCTGGTGGCCCATCGGGAAGCGATCGCCCGGTCGAAACGCCGGCAGTTCCGGGACTGGACCTATTGGGGACGCCCAGTGCCAGGGTTCGGCGACCCGAAGGCTCGTCTCCTGGTAGTGGGCCTCGCGCCGGCAGCCCACGGCGGCAATCGAACCGGTCGGGTTTTCACCGGGGACCGTAGCGGTGACTGGCTCTACGAAGCGCTCCATCGGTTCGGCTTCGCGAATCAGCCCCGTTCGACCCATCGAGACGACGGTTTGCGTCTCGCGGATTGCTATGTCTCGGCGGCGGTGCGCTGTGCCCCTCCGGGCAACAAGCCGAGCGTGGAGGAGTTTGACGCTTGCCGGCCGTACCTTCTGGAGGAATTGCGTCTGCTCAGGAAGCTGGGTGTGGTGGTCGCGCTGGGGAAGACCGCCTTCGATCAGTACCTGAAAGCCTGCCGGGAGCTGAGCCGCCCTGTTCCGTCCCCCCTTCCTCCCTTCGGTCATGGCAGGCTGTACAGGCTTCCCTGGAACGTCGCTCTGATCGGGTCCTACCATCCCAGCCAGCAGAATACCTTCACCGGCAGATTGACTAAGCCGATGTTCCATTCGGTGTTCAGGCAAGCCCGCAAACTGTTGCGTGGGTAGTCGAGACACTGCTCATCCGTCATTGCTCTATCGCAAAATCAGGTCTCTTCGAGTGGCCAATGACGAATGACGATTGACGATTCTTTACTGGCGGCCTCTCTCACTCCAGTCAGCCAGGAACTTCTTGAGGCCGACGTCGGTCAGGGGGTGTTTGAAGAGCTGTTGGAATACGGCGAAGGGCATCGTGCAGATGTCCCCGCCGGCTAATGATGCTTCGACCACATGCTGAGGATGGCGCACGCTGGCCACGAGCACGAGGGTCTTATAGTCATAGTTGCGGAAGATCGTCACGATCTGGCGGATCAGTTCCATCCCGTTGGAGCTGACATCGTCGAGACGGCCGATGAAGGGCGAGACACACCAGGCCCCGACCTTGGCGGCCAACAGCGCCTGCGTCGGCGAGAAACAAAGCGTCACGTTGACACGGATGCCCTCAGCGGCCAACTTCTTGGTCGCCTTGATCCCCTCAGGGATCAGCGGGCACTTGACGACGATGTTCTTGTGGATCTTGGCTAGTTCTCGCCCCTCCTTCACCATAGCCTCCGATTCGACACTGACCACCTCGGCGCTGATCGGACCGTCCACAATGTTACAGACCTCCAGGAGCACTTCGCGGAAACTGCGGCCCTCTTTCGCGACCAATGACGGATTGGTTGTGACCCCGTCCAGAACGCCGAGGCTTGCCGCCTCCTGAATTTCCTTCACGCTGGCGGTGTCGAGATAGATCTTCATGGTGGATTCCTTTCGTAAGCGCGAGCGACTCTTCCTCAACTCTACCGGTTATTTTAAGAACATCTGCAGCCGAATGCAACGCTTCTTCTACTTCCAAAGCCGGTTTGACAGCCCGCCGCACGCAGCTTACAATCAATTTGACTCAACGGCGGATCGGTTCCGGCCGTTCCATGGTCGCAGAATCGATCAAGCGAATCCGAACGATGAACGGTTTCCCACTGACATATGAGGAGGATGCGCAACGATGCAACGACTAGTTGGACTGCTGCTCGCAGTGGCACTCATAGCTGGGTGTGGTGGGAACCCCTATCTCGAAGCATCTTTACAACCTGCCGAATTCGAGGGGAAGGACAAAGCCTGGTTTGAAAAGAACTGGGGAACCCCGACGGGAAAGGCCCCTCGATTCTTCGGGGGAGAAACCTGGACCTATTTCCGGATCGCCGGCGGTCAGACAAGCGCCCCCTTCGGCAACTTCAAGCCGAACCAATGCCAGATCACCCTGAAGTTCGGGAAGGACGATAAGCTGAGTTCGTACAGCTATTCAGGCTGCTAGCCGGACAGTTGCTTTTGAAAGGTCTGCGCGCAGTCCCTGCTGCAGAAATAGTAGGTCTGACCGCCGATACTCTCGGCCACGGCTGATCCTCTCGTCACGTAAATCCGACAGACTGGATCCTGTACCATTTGGTTTTTATCGGTCAGGGCTGGGGCCTGCCCTTTCCCGCCAGAGAGCTCGCGTATCGCGCTCCGTACCAAAAAATACAGGATGACCAGTAACCCAATGACGATCAAGAGTCTATACATGACAATGCCCTTGTAGCGACGAGGCGCCATCCTATGGCAGCATCGAACTTTTGTCAAGAAGTCCAATGAGTTAGGTTCGTCAGTCAGCCTGAATGAGGGGGGCCGAATGGCTCAGGTGCCTACGTTTTGAAGGGGCCATTTGACGCATGAGGGAAGGGACTTCAGACCGATAGCAATGCGTCCTGACGAGTGTTAGCATAGAGTCTATGAAGACCTGCGACAAGTGCCGTGGAACAATGCTGCTGGAACGAGCGGTGGATATGGACGCCGGGCTCGCCATTGCCGTGTTTGCTTGTCTGAACTGTGGTCGTCGCAAGGCCGCGGAACCCGAACCTCGGCCCTTGACTGCCCGACGTTGACCACATGGCGTCAACATTGATCGCACAGCCGCTTACCACCGACGAGAAAAAAGCCGCGGAAGCTGCGTTCCAGCGGGCTCCGTTCAATCCTGCCTGGTCTGCCGCGGCTCGATCTATCTATAACGGCATCGCCGAGGTTATGGCCAGGCGTGACGCTGAGCGAGCCTGTGCTTCTCAGACCGAATTGGAGTTGGAGCGCGAGCCTGAGGCGGTCTTGCTCTAGGCCTAGGACACTGCACGATCCCATACCCCTCAATCCCAATCGACAAAGGACGGACATGGAGCAAGGCCTACCCTTGAGGAGCCTATTGACATTCGTTGGACAGGGGAGCATGCTGCCGCCTGTCATGACGGGGGCGAGCCCCAGGGGAGCGGGGTAGGCTGGCTTAAGCTCTTCGAGACAAAGGGCAGTCTTCTTCGCGATCATGGTGCGCCTTCGTGGGTCCTCTCTGGCCCGCGGAGGCGTTTTTTATCTACTGTCGTTTTTTTGAAAGGGAATGGTCCTCTGCGAACGCCTGAGGAGAAACTTGTCACAAGGAGGGGGACAGTATGAAGCAGCTACTCAGTGGGTTATCTGGGTTGGCCCTCACGCTGACGCCGTCGGTGGCACTGGCTGAAGGAGGAGGGTACTCGAGAGGTAACGCGATCTTATACTTTTTCGCGATCGCGGTAGTGCTCATCTTTGGCATCCACGACACCTTTCATAAGAGATGGCTTACGTGGACCAGTGCCATCGTGATCCCCATTGTGCTTTATCTGAACCTGCCGGCCCAGTAACGTAGAATCAGCAAATCCTATCGTGTCTGGTTGCGGAGGGAGTACGTTGCTCCCTACCGCAACCCCAGCACATCCATCATGTCATAGAGCCCAGGTGGCTGCTTGACCACCCAGCGGGCCGCGCGCAGCGCCCCTCGGGCGAAGGTGTCCCGGCTTTGCACGCGGTGAGTGACTTCGATTCGCTCCCCCATCCCTCCGAACAGCACGGTGTGATCCCCAACGATGTCTCCGGCCCGGATCGTTTGGATTCCGATTTCGCCGCGTTTGCGCTCGCCCACTAATCCCTTGCGGGCATAGACCCCCACTTGCTCCAAATCTCGGTTCACCGCCCTTGCCAGAATCTCCGCTATCTTCAGAGCAGTGCCGCTCGGAGCGTCCTTCTTCAAACGGTGGTGCGCTTCGATGACTTCGAGGTCATACTCATCCCCCAGTGTCTTGGCCATCTCCGCGATCACCTTGAAGATGACGTTCACCCCCACGCTCATGTTTGGGGAAAAGACGCAAGGGATCTGTCTGGCCAGCGCACGAAGTTCTTCGAGTTCCCGGGATGCGAACCCGGTGGTCCCGATCACCATCGCCCGCCGGTGCTGGGCCGCAACGCGCAGATGATCCAGGGTGGCACCAGGGGTCGAGAAATCAATCACCGCCTCACCCCGATCTATGACGGCAGATAAATCGTCTCCGATTGGGATGCCGGTCTGGCCACAGCCGGCAATTTCGCCTGCATCCTCGCCGATGGACATATGTCCTTTACTCTCCACAGCGCCAGCCAGAGTCAACGCCGCCGAGTCCTTGAGTAGTGAGACGAGCCTGCCACCCATGCGACCGGCCGCACCTGCCACAATCACTTTAATCATAGGAACCCGTTATTCGTTAATCGTGAACCGTTATCAGCACAGTCAAGCTGAATGCCTTCACTCCCCTTGCGTTTCACGTTTAACGATTCACGTTGAACGTCAGATCAGACCATAGTCCTTCAGCGCACGCGCAAGTTTCTCACGGTTTTCCGTTGAGAGTGGGCTCAGCGGCAGACGCAGCTCGCCATCAATTTTCCCCATCATGGCCAGCGCCTCTTTGACCGGAATAGGGTTGGTCTCGTAGAAGAGCGCGGTGAACAGGGGATACATTTTGAAATGGAGCCGTCTGGCTTCCTCGAGCCTGTTCGAACCGAAGGCATCCACCATCGCGGCCATGTCGGCCGGCGCGATGTTGGCGGTCACCGTGACCACGCCTTTTGCCCCGACAGCCATCATGGGAAGCGTGAGCGGGTCGTCGCCGGAGAGCACGGTGATCCGATCCCCGCAGGCCTGCACGACCTCGGACGCCTGCTGCACGGAGCCGGCCCCTTCCTTGATCGCGACAATGTTGCGTACCGACGCCAACCGCGCCACGGTAGAGGGCAGCAAATTCACGCTGGTCCTGCTCGGGATGTTGTACAGCACCAGCGGCAGGTCCACCGATTCAGCCACTGCTTTGTAGTGGCGGTAGAGCCCCTCCTGCATCGGTTTATTGTAGTAGGGGGTGATCAACAAGGCGCCGTCGGCTCCGACTGATTTGGCGTGCTTGGTCAGCGCAATGGCTTCATCGGTGCAGTTGGACCCCGCGCCGGCGATCACGGGAACCCGGCGCCGGACCGCCTCGACGGTGAACGCCACCACATGCTCATGTTCCTGATGAGAGAGCGTGGCGGACTCGCCGGTGGTCCCGCAAGGGACAATGCCATCCGTGCCGTTGGCGATCTGAAACTCGATCAGATCACCTAGGGCTCGTTCATCCACCCGTCCCTTTCGGAACGGGGTCACGATCGCGACGATGGAACCGGTAAACATCTCCGTACCTCCCGTAAGGCGCGAGGGGTGCTGCAAGGCTTTCTCCCCCTTATGCCTCACGTTTCACGCTTCACGTCTTCTATTGCCAGGCATCGGGCAAGATCCCCCCTTCAGCCACGGCCCTGGCATCACCCTGTAAATAGACATCGGTGAACGACTCGCCGCGTGACGAAAAATACACCGTCAGTTCCAGTCCACTCCGGGGAATCAACGTCACTGGAGATTCCACTTTTCCCAAGAGGCTGGCAATCAGCGCCGAGGCGATCGAGCCGGTCCCGCAGGCTAAGGTCTCGTCCTCCACGCCCCGCTCGTAGGTCCTGATCTCTATCCGATGCGGGTCCAGGATTGTTATGAAATTTACGTTGGTGCCGGCCGGCCGAAAGAGTTCGTGATATCGGGTTGGTCGTCCGATCCCCACGAGGTCCACCGTCTCCGGATCGTCCACCACATAGACGCAGTGAGGCACTCCCGTGTCAATGAAGTGCGCCTCGCGGTCTATCCCGTTGATCGGGACCCGGAGATGAAGTCGAAGCCCGGTTGGGTCCGGAAACCGAACTTTGACTGCTGTTGGTTCTCGCACGCGCTTGGATTCCCGACCGAAAGATCCAGACACCATTTCGGCCTCGATGATCCCGGCGAGGGTCTCAAAGCGCATGCGTCGCGGGGCAATCCGCTTCAGATACGCAAATCGAGCCGCGCAGCGGGCACCATTGCCGCTGAACTCGGCTTCGCTTCCGTCCGCATTGAACAACCGCCACCTGAAATGGGCCCGCCGCGAGCGTTCAAGCAGGATCAGTCCGTCGCCGCCGACCGACAGCCGGTGCCTGCAGACCTTGGCAGCCAGAGAAGCAGCGAGTCTGGGATCCACGACCCGTCCACGATTATCAATCAGGATGAAATCGTTCCCGCTGCCGGACAGTTTCATAAAGGGAATAGGCTTGTCTGGGCGCTTCATGTGCTGAGAAACTCCGGAATCACCTCGCCGCGCACCAAGTCTGCATATTCTTCCCGAGCCCTGATCACATGAATCTGCCCGTCCTTGATCAATATCTCAGCAACCCGCGGTCTGGAGTTGTAGTTCGACGCCATCGTGAACCCGTATGCCCCGGCGCTCATCACGGCGAGCAGGTCGCCCGGTCGAGCCTCCGGCATCTCTCGGTCCTTCGCCAGAAAATCGCCGGATTCGCACACCGGCCCCACGACATCAGCGGTGATGGTCTTCGCGCCGGGCACCTCGCGCACCGGCCGGATCTCGTGATAGGCGCCGTACAAACTGGGCCTGATCAAGTCGTTCATCGCCGCATCCACAATGACGAATCGCTTGGCCTCCGACTGTTTCGTGTACAGGACACGGGTCACGAGGATACCGGCGTTCCCGACGATGACCCGGCCCGGCTCCATGATCAGCACGCACTTGAGATCATGGACCAGCGGCGAGATCGCCTCGGCGAGGTCTTGCGGTCTCGGAGGCCGCTCGTCAGAATAGGTGATGCCAAGACCGCCACCGATGTTGATGTACCTGATGTCAGTGCCGTGTGATTTCAGCACCTCGACCAGCAACAGAATCTTTTTCAGCGCCTCCACAAACGGCGCGACCTCGGTGAGCTGAGATCCAATGTGCTTGTGGACTCCCACTACTTCGATGTGCGGCAAGGAAGAGGCCAATTTGAACTCTTCCAGTGCTCGGTCGGCGCTGAATCCGAACTTACTCTTCTTGAGGCCGGTCGAAATGTAGGGGTGGGTCTTGGGATCAATGTCCGGATTGATGCGCAGCGCCACGCGGGCCCGACGTCCCATTTCCGCCGCCACCTCGTCGATAGCCCGGAGCTCTGCGGAGGATTCGACGTTGAACATCAGAATGTCCGTCTGCAGCGCGTAGCGGATCTCCTCTCTGGTTTTCCCGACCCCCGCGAACACGGTCTTGGCCGGCGAGATCCCAGCCTTCAGCGCCCGGTACAGTTCGCCGCCGGACACGATGTCGGCCCCGCTCCCCTCTCGAGCCATCAGGCGGAGAATGGCCAGATTGGAGTTGGCCTTCATCGCAAAGGCGACGATATGCGGAACACTGTGAAAAGCCCCGTCGAAGGCCCGATAGTGTTGGACTAGCGTGTGGTGGCTGTAGATGTAGCACGGCGTTCCGACTTCCTTGGCGATACGCTCGATCGCGACGTTCTCGCAATGCATCTCGCCCTGCCGGTACAGAAAATCATGCATCTTGCCAATCCTCTTCCAGCATCTCCAATCCGTTCAGCGAGAGCCCCTCCAAAGCAGCCTGGAAAGCAACTTTGAACTTTCGATACCGCACCTTCGCGTACGGCGCGACGGCCTTCACCGCCTCACCGTCCAGCAGCGTCTGGAGCGCAGCGGGCGTCGCCTCCCGCAGGTGTTCGAAGTTGACGATGATGTCCAACCTGGCCTTCTCGGCCGCCTGCTTGATCCGCTCCAAGAGCTCCCGGGCATTCAGATGATCCAGCGTGCCCTCCAAGTCCACAAACAGCGCCGCAAACCGGTCATGCCGCCGCGCTTTGATGTTGAGCCAAAGCTCCTGCGCCGTCTTCTCGCCGATCTTCAGCTTGATCGCATGGAGCGCGTTGGGAATGAGCTGCTCCGTGTCCAGCGTCGGCAACTTGGCTTGCAGGTTTTTCAGCACCTTCGCCACCGGCGACAGGGTCCCCTTAGGACAAGCACGTTTGATCAGTTTGCGAAACTGCCGGTTCATCTCATAGCGAGGCAGCAACCGCTGCTGGGTCCGGCAGAGCCGCTTCCAGATCGACGGCCCCGAGTAGAACTGGTGATTAACCCAGTAGAAACCTTCCTGAAGCTGTTCAGGGGTCATGCGGCTAGGGTAGAAGACCACGTGCTTCCCGTCATACTTCGCCCAGTCCCGGTCGAAAATCCGCCCCGCGCTGTTGTAGCGCTCGTAGAGCGGTGTGCCCGGCAGCGGGGTCAGCACGTTGAAATAGGCCAGCTCCACCCGGTTTTTCAGAAGAAACTCCTGGGCCTTCTCAAAGACCGACTCGTCGTCGCTGTCAAAGCCGAAGACCATCCCAGGATTGACCATGATCCCGTGCTCGTGGAACATCTTGATCTCATCCTCGAACTTCTGCACCCGATTGAAGGTCTTGTTCGTTTCCTCCAGTGCATCTTCCGAGAGGGACTCCATACCGACGAAGACCGAAACACAGCCGCTGTCTGCCGCCAGCTTGACCATGTCTCCGTCGTCACCTAAGAACAACGTGGATTGGCATCCCCACTTGATCTTGAGCGGCTTCAGCGCCTCCCACAGCTCCCGGCAATAGGCTCGATTGCTGTTGTGGAGGTCATCCACGAACGCGAAGATGGTCCCGTCCTCCAAGCCGATCCGGATGCGCAGACCGGTCATAAACGCTTGCCACAGCGACCCGTACCGCATCCGCTCCACGAGTTCGGCGCGGATCCATTGCTTGATCTGAGCCAATTCCTTGATGACCTCCGGCACCGGGCGGCGGCGGGTCGTCTTCCCATTGAAGGGCGATACGCTGCAGAACTCGCACTCGAAGTGACAACCTCGCGTGGTAAAGCTGCACTGCCTGGTCATATAGGCGTCGGGGCTCAGCAGCTCGACGCGGGGATTCTTGTAATTCTCCAACAGAGGGAACGGCCCCATTTTGTACAGGCGCTTCATGGCGCCGGCCTCGAAATCAGCAACCACTTGCGGCCAGAGGTCTTCGGCCTCGCCACAGACAATCGCGTCGCAATACCGGAGGGCCTCATCTGGGCAGTAGGTCGGATGGACGCCTCCCAGAACGACCTTTTTCCCCCGTTTCCGAAACTCGGTGGCAATCTCGTACGCGCGAGGCGCATAGCAGGTCATGACGGACAGCCCGACCAGATCACAGGGTCGGTCAAAGTCCACGTCTTCGACAGCCTCATCTACGAGGTCCACCTCCCAGTGGGACGGCGTATAGGCCGCAATCACCGGCAGGCTCAGCTTTGGGAACCACATGGCCCGTCGTTCACTGGCGGTCAAGTGGTAGGGGTTGTTCCTGGGGTAAGGATCAACTAACAACAGAGTACGAGTCTTCCCGGCTGTTTGCATTGGTTGCATCGCCTTCTCCTCCTAGTAGAGTACGTTTCGTCTCAAGCCGTAGGCATCACAACTCAGAGGGATCACCGGTCAATCCGTTCTCGCCAACATGGCTCGAAGAGCCGGTGCGGCACCTGCTTAGCGCGTCCCTACCGGCCGTAAGGGCGGCAGGGGAACCTCCTCCGGCGCAATTGCTTGTCCCTCTGGCTTCTCCTCTCCCTTCGTCTGCTCCTCTTTCTGTTCTTGGATCGCCTTGGACTTTTCCATGGCTTCGCGCTCTTTTTCCTTCCGCAGTTTCTGGGCAACCGGGAGATCCTCGGGGGGAATCGGCGCCCCGACCGTCCCGCATCCGGTCATCACTCCCATGAGCAGGATGACTAACGTTATTCGTGAACCGTTAAA